>Ga0075480_10001864_pt1 | contig 13477 bp, 13 predicted proteins | sample DEB08_DNA_7_FD_81590 | JGI IMG/M metagenome (GOLD analysis project Ga0075480, IMG submission 81590) | Aqueous microbial communities from the Delaware River and Bay under freshwater to marine salinity gradient to study organic matter... | ecosystem: Environmental > Aquatic > Marine > Coastal ... | reverse complement strand
TGCGCCCACGCCCAGGCCGTGAGCTTGCTGCAGTCCCAGGAGTTCGGCGGCTGGGCACCGGGGGGAGTCGTGACGTAGGGCTCGCCGAGTTGGGCGAGTGCTGCTGAGACGGCGATGGCTGCGCGGTCGGAACTCACGCCGCTGCCACCGGAGTAGGAACCGCCGCCATTGACCGACTCCGAGCCGTCGTCAGTGGGACCGCCGGTGGACGATGCCGAGCCCCCACCGGAGGATGAACTTCCCCCCGAGGACCCGGATGCTGATCCAGATGAGGAGTTCTGCTGCTGTGCTGCTGCTGCCGCCGCCGCTGCTGCCTCGGCCGCAGCCCTTTGTTCCGCTTCGCGGCGCTTCCGCTCTTCTTCGAGGCGTTGGCGCTCCTCTTCCTTCAACTGGGCGAGATAGGCCTCGGTGTCAGCGATCTTCTGCTCGAGGATCGCCTTATTGGCCTCCATCGTCGCGAGGACCGCTTCGGCCTGCTCTTGCTGTTGGGAGAGTTCGGCGGTCGCCTGAGCGAGCTTCAGCCGGGCGACCTGCCCCTTGCGGAGTGCCGCGTTCTGAGAGTTCGCGACGATGTCGAGGACGACCGCGGAGTCGAGGAATTCCTGCGGATCGTCGGCGAGGAGAAGTTGCAGGGAGGAATCGATGCCACCGGTGCGATAAGCCGCTGCGGCGTAGCGCCCGATCGACCCTTGCGTTTCCTTCAGATCAGTCTTCGCGCGGGAGACCTTGTTCTCCGTGCGCTTGATCTTCGCGGTGATCTGGTCGTATTCGTACTGCGCGGTGAGTACCTGCTCATTGGCGTAAGCCTGGTCCCTGGACAGGGCCTCGAGCTCCGCTTCGATCTGGGCGATGCGCTCCGGGTTGGCCGAGGACGTGGGGGCGGCGATGATGCCGGCGGCGAGGAGGCCGGCGGCGGCAGCAGCGCTGATGATCGCGGTGCGTAGCCGGAGGCGGTGCTCGGTCACAGACGGGCCCTTTCCTCGCCGACGGCAGGTCATCTCGGGCGGTGCCCAGCGATGGTCACGCCATGATCGGGCAATGGTAACAGTCGTGTCACATCCGGCAAGATTCCGTGACCTACTGGCGAGTTATCCACAGGCTGAGCCGGGGCTCGCATGGGGCTGATCAGCCGTAGGGGCGGCCGGCCTTCACGAAGTTCCCCCAGTAGACCGGGTGGATGCGCACCCCGGTCGAGGGAGTCGAGGCCTCCACGACCATGCCGCCGCCGATATACATCGACACGTGACCGACACGGCCCCAACTGGGGTTGTAATAGAAGAGGAGATCACCGGGGCGCAGGTCTGACTGGGAGATCGTGCGAACCTGATTGATCTGGGCCGCGGAAAAAGGCGTGAGATAGACCCCAGCCTGGGCCCAGGCCCACGCGGTGAGCTTGCTGCAGTCCCAGGAGTTGGGGGGCTGGGCGCCGGGGGGCGTGTTGACGTAGGGTTCGCCGACCTGGGCCAGAGCGGCGGCGACGGCCACCGCAGCTCGGTCGGAGGTCACGTCGCTGCCGCCGGTGAAGTCGCCGGGGTTGTAGGAGGGCCTGCTCTGCTGCGCGGCGGCGGCCTGCGCGGCGGCACGCTGTTCGGCCTCACGACGGCGGCGTTCCTCTTCGAGGCGCTGGCGTTCCTCTTCCTTCAACTGTGCGAGGTAGGCCTCGGTGTCGGCGATCTTCTCGTCGAGAGCGGCCTTATTGGCTTCCATGCTGGCGAGAACGAGTTCGGCCTGTGCCTGCTGCTGTTCGAGTTCAGCGGTCGCCTGTGCGAGCTTCAACCGAGCAATCTGGCTTTTGCGAAGCGCGGTGTTCTGACCGTTGGCGACGATGTCGAGCATGACGGCGGAATCGAGAAACTCTTGTGGGTCATCAGCGAGGAGCAGTTGCAGGGAGGAATCGATGCCGCCGGTGCGATAAGCCGCCGCCGCATATCGGCCGATGGAACCCTGGGTCTCTTTAAGGTCGGACTTCGCCCGATCGATCTTCTTCTGGGTCTTGTCGATCTTGGCGTTGATCTCATCGAACTCAAACTGGGCGGTGAGCACCGCTTCGTTGGCGTATGCCTGTTCCTGCCCGAGGCGATCGAGCTCAGCTTCGATAGCGCGAATGCGTTCGGTGTCGGCGACGCTCGGTGGGGCCGACAACAGACCAGCGATGACCAGTCCGGTCGCGGCTGCGACGCTCGCTAGAGCAAAACGAAGCCGGTGGGGATGCTCGGTCACCCGGTGCCCTCTCGTCCTCCTTGGTGGCCGGGTTACCTGCGGTGCCCGGACAATGACCTGCTAAGGGTAACAGTTATGTCACAGACAGCACATTCCTGTGATCTGGCACGGGCCATCGAAGAGGGGTTTCAGGGAGCGGCAGGAGCGGGCTCAGGAGAAGCTGCCCGGAGTGGCTAGGGCTAGGCCGGGCGCTGGACGGAGACCGTGAACTCTAGTTGCACCGCCCCGCCGAGGGCCGCCGTCCGGGATCCGGTCATGGTGCCGGTGCCGGTCGCACCAATGAATTTCCCGGTGCCACCGATCACCTGAACCGGGCCGGAGAAAGTGGTGTCCTTGGTGCCCGGTCCGGGTGGAGAGGTGGCCTCGCCGGCAACCCGGAGGGCTAACTTCGTGCCGTCGGTGCGCGTGATCGTCACGAACCCGCTGAAGGGTCCTGACCCGTCGACATAGTCGACGTTGCCGAGGAACTTCACGCGAGCTGAGCGCTTGCCCCACTTTGTCCGACCCCTCAGGTCGTTCCAGCCATAGACGATGTCGCCGGGCAAGGTCGTGAGGTCGGTTCCGACGCTGGTAAAGGTCGTGGCGAAGGTGAGGTTGCGGGTGACAATGGCGTCGCCCGCTGATGCGGCCGGAATGGTCGTCAGCGCGAGTGCTCCTGCTGCAATGAAGGCAGTGAACCAGGTGAGGGGGCGGAGGCGATGGTTCATGGCGGAACGCCTTTCGTCAGAATGGGACCTACGATGGGCGTCAGCCGATCGGGCAGCGCTCGTGCGCCTAGGCGCACAGTAGCGGGGCGGTAGCTCAGTTGGTCAGAGCGGCGGACTCATAATCCGACAGGTCGTGGGTTCGAGCCCCACCCGCCCCACCGGATTCCCTTTGGTACGTATGCCTGAATGGGTTCCAGTGATCTGGTCACTGACCGAGTTTGCTCAGATGGTGCGTACTCAATGCGTACTCGCCAGCCAGCGCCAGCCCACGGCTGGACGCAGGGGGCATAAGAGGGTTGACATGGGCCAACGGCAGAGCGGATGGGCCTTTAGTAGATGCGAGCCGGGGGTGGCTCTCCTGCCCCCACCCCGGGGGGTGGGATCGACAGGGCCCGAGTGGTCTACCGCCCCGCTGGGCTGGAACATTTCAGGTCAAATCGGACAGCAACGACCCGGGGGTTGTTAAGGCAGGGGTGACGTACATATATGTACCCCACCGAAAAATTTCTCCTAGAAACCCTCACACCCTGATATCGGGAAGAAGTATTCCGTCAGGCTGCCCACGGACGTCAATTGCTGCTGCAGGACGACCGCGCCCATGAAGTGCTTCACATCGATGTCGCCCTCAAGGGAACGCTTCGCCAGTCGTGTGACGTCCTCCCACAAAGGCTGCCACTGGGCTTCCCGCGATCAGACATACGGGCGCTGAAACAACGGCACCATGAGCCGTTGAGGAAGATAGAAAATGTCCCGAGGTGTCTTTACCTGCGTGATCACGGCGTCGCTCCGGTCTGCTCATTGTTTGCCTGCGTGGGGATGATGGCCATCCAGGCTGTGAGATGAAGTCGCTCGAGCATACGACTGAGAAGCGCGCCCTGCTCCCAGATAGGTCGACAGGAGCGCACCGACAGCCAGGGCACCCACTCCGACCGCGGCGCGGCGGCGACGGGGATCTGTCCGGCCAGATCGTGACCTCAATCCTTCGCCCTCCAGATCCTGCATGCATACGTCACAGGATTAACAAACCCAGAGTGGTGACGTTATCCAAGGAGTCAGCCAAGGGGCAACAGGAATCCGCATTCTTCACGTTGAATCCAGCCTCTTCACCTCACTGGTATGCCCGAAATTCCTACCGAACCGAACCCAGACTAATTCCGATGCGCCGACCAAAAGGGCAGATCCACGTGCTCTCACAGTCGAACCAGGTAGGGACTATCCGCGGAGAGTCGACCCTGACGAAGGGCCATCGCAATGCGTGTAAGCATTCGCTTCCCATCTGTCCCAGGCCTCACAAAGGTCGGTTCGACTCTCGCATCGCGCATCAGGTCGATGCTCTCCCGAATCTGCCTGAGGTACGGGAGGTAGATATCCCGAATCACATCATCGGAGATCTTGTACCCCTCTGTCAGGAGTACTCGCTCTGAGCTTAGGAGGGTTAACCCATGGAAGTTGTACGCGACAAGGCGATCTAAATCTCGGCGATCAACATTCCATGGCGATCCGAGGAGTTCATCCTGCTGGAGGACGTGGATCTGATCCGGAAAACGGCTCGGCCAACTCTCGAGATATCGCTGGTCCCCGAAGTGATCATTAGCTGGAGTCTCGCTGCACAGCGATAGGCAATCCTCCTGCCAATCCGGCAGGATGCGGTCTCCAGCGGGCGCAGCAAGCATGAGGAGATTTGCAGCGAATTTGCCGGCGACAGAAGTCTGATCATATTCCTGGCTGTAATCGTGCCGAGTGATCATCGTTGATGTTTGTGATTCATCGAATTCACGGACAAGTTCTCGCGGGTGGCGCAGAAAGTATGTATCGGCATCGGCATAGAGAAGGGACCTCGATGCTGAGGAGCGACTCAAGGCAGCGGCGCAAGCTACGGGCTTAAGCGTCCAGCAAAATTCCGAGGGGGTACGAGAACGACGAAGTTCATGAACTTCCGCGAATCTCGTATCATCGAGCGTCAGGAGGTGAACCCGAGGATCAACGACTCTAGTCAAGAGGGTAGCGGTTTCTTCATCAGCCGCGAGCACCCACACATCAGCCTCTGGTATGTGGCGCCGGACGCTGGCGATGAAGCTGAGTCCCAGGGGTGCATAGGCAAGATTGAACAGCGTGACAACGTCGAGACCCAGATCTGAGGGAGTTTCAGTCGGCCGCTCCACTGCACTATCCCCTTTCCGGTGCACGGCGAAGCCGAGATCGAGCGAGAGTAATTCTTCTGTTGATGACTCCGCTGTGAACCGCATCCTCTAGCAAAGTCTCGTACGTGTCGTCTGCCCGAATGGCGGGGGGATGCGTGATTGGTAGAGAGAGGTTTGACGAAGCTCGAGACGCCGAAGGGTGTGTGGCGTCGAAAGTGTGAGTGGCATCATCACCGAATCCGATGTTGGAAATCAGGTTTGTGCTGGAGCGAGCTGCCAGAGATCCATTGAGCCAATGAGCCAATGTCCAGGTGTAGTCCCAGGTGGAGCTCCCAGCCAATTCCCCATCAAGCGCCAGTCTCCAGTACTGCGCAGCCGTGGTGCGGCCGCCAAAGCGCCGCTCGATCCAGTCGGTCTCTCGCACTGTCGACCATTCTGCTGCTGCGGGGGCGTACTGGTGCCAGGCGCGACGCCACGTCGCCCAGCCCCACACGGCAGGATAGGAGCTGAACCAATACGAGTGCTCCGAGAAGCCATCAGGTAGGTGCCACAGATGTCCCCCCACACTCATGACCTCTTCCACGGCCGCATAGCGTTCAAGCAGGCTCTGGGCAAAGCCGAAGAAACTTCGATCGGGGAGACAGTCGTCTTCGAGGATTATGGCTTGCGTGGTCTCTGCGAAGACGGCGTCGAGTCCCGTGAGCACACGTTCTCGGCAGCCAAGATTCGTAGGGGAGTACACCCGCGTGACATCACAGGGCCAGTCGACGTCGTCAGTCGCAGCACGGGCCTGGGCAACCAACTCTGCTTGAGAGGGGCTGGCGGGTCCATCGGCGATCACAAACAGTTGACGGGGGCGTTGGGATCGAATGGCATCGAAAACTCGTCGTGTCTGACTTGGACGACGATGAATGATCAGCGCGACGGCAGGCGCGCTACCAGTAGTCGCCATCATCGGGAAGCCCTCGGGTTGTTTGCGGTTTGCGATCCGCGGGTGGCGTTATCCAGGCGTCGTTGATGTACCGGGCGCTCCATTCGGCGTCCTCCAGCCAGCGTTTTCCATACATTCCAAAAAGAGCCTGAAGGTGACCACCCATAGAGATGCCAATAGCCCCCAGATCCTTCACGGCGAGGGCAATAGGCGAGCCAAGAGCACCTGCAGCTATGAGGGCAACATCGAATTCCACGGCAGACATTGCTTCACATACTTCGTCGAAAATTTCCCACACAGATTCACGGCTAGATTGAACCGCTGTGTCATAGATGAAGGGAAAGCAGAGTGCCCCAACGCTCTTCGGCTCCGGCCACGGAACTCCGATCCGTGACCACACAGCCTCGAAGACCTCGCTCTGAGCGCGCTCCGCCAACACATCAGCGAGTGAACTAACGATCAGTATTTTGGCATTGCGAAGATTCGGTAGGTAGCAGTCATCAGGGTTATATGGATGTGACCGGTTCGGCTCGAGTGCCTCAAAGGGAAGCCTACGCGGTTCCTCGAGGTCATCGAGGGGCGCAGGGAGTGGAAGTCCATGCGGGACAGCTAGGTAATCCATCTGCTGATATGTCTTCATCAAGCGGTAACCAAACTGCCGGAGGAAACTTTCGTCGTCGGGGAAGACGCCAGCCTGCCGACAAGCATGAGTTTTCAACGCAGTGACGAGGGCGCGACGTTGACATGGGTCGGACGTGACCTCGATGCGGGCAGGCAAGCGCAGGATGGCATTCTCGGAGAAGCCCATCTTTCCTGCGGCTAAACCAGTTCGAGACTTCAGTGATTCCGCGATAGAGATATGAAAGTCCGATCTCGTGGCTTCCCTCACACTTCACCCCGGCGATTCCGTAGCCGTGAACGCGCTGTTGCGATGAGGGCAGCGCTGTAGTCGCCGCTCGATGCCGACTCATACGACAGATTTGCCGCGTGCACTCTCTTGTGGAGTACGACCTGCTCGGTCTCCGTGAAGGGCACGGTGTCTCTGAGTCGTGCAAACCATTCGATGTCTGTAGCAACGCCGAGATCCTCACGGAATGGGCCCACCTGGGTTGCGGCCTGTGCACTGACGAGCGATGTCCCCGGCATGAATGCCCTGTGGCTTCCATGTAGCAATTCGGGTCTGAAATTTGCAGGAGGCGTGTCACCGTCTAAAAAGAAGCGGACTCTTCCCGCACAGAATTCCGTATCTGGCACCGTGGACAGTTCCTCAGTATGTGCAGCGAGCGCCTTCGGGGACCAGATGTCGTCGGAATCGAGCCATGCTATCCACTCTTCGCCCACTGCCGCCAGGGCCTGATTCCATGCTTGCGCAAGACCCGACCCGGACTGTGGGAATCGAGAGACCGGCGGAAAGCCGGTGGGGAAGGAAGAAGGGGTCAGTGGTGGACCACTCTCGACGACAATCACCTCCTTGGGCATCACCGTCTGGGATCTGATGCTGTCCAACGCGCTTTGGAGATGAGGAGCCGGGTGCTTGACCGCCATGATCACGCTGATGCTCTCCATCACAGGGCCTCCCGAGAGCCCGACCAGAGTGTCGACAGCGCCTTCATGCTGGGAATTCCGCGTTGAGAGGTTGTGATGTCACGAGAGTGGCGTGAAGGAGTTCGAGACCCTCTTGTGGCCGAGGGCCCGGATCGAATCGCCAACAGGGCACTGAACGAAGGATGGGTGCAAGACCGGTCACTAGTTCTCTTCCGGCTCCGGGCAGCAGTTCGTGTGTCGTTCCTGCCACAGTGCCCATCGCCTTGGCGGGCAGCATGGGAGCGATCGTGGGGACCCCGTGGGTTCGCTCGACGAGAACAACGGCATCAAGCGATGCCTGCTGTCGCAGTTGCGATCGGTAGTGCCGATCCAGTCGATGGATTCGCTTGACGTCCGCCTCATGCCATTCCGGCACGGCTGTGCAGTCAGGAAGCGTGAAGGGAGAGGCCCAACGGGCTTTGGCTGTGCAGTAAAGACTGAAGATCTCAGGCCGGCCTGACGTAGAGATCGCAACAAGGTCATCTCCAAGGAAATCCCATCCCGCATGCAGCGCAGATGACGCAAGGGTTGACTTCCCTGCTCCCCCCGGACCGATGAGCAAAGCACCGTGTCCCCCAGTTGAAATCGCCGCGCTGTGGACGATGAGGCGCCCGCGGGGAGAAAAGAGCCAGGACAATGGACCGCGCAGAGGAGACGCGCGCTCGAATCCGCGTTGCCCTTCTCCGCTCTCGGTAATCACGAATCCACGTCCGGTTTCGACATCGGCTGCGATCAGGGTTCGTGAGTAGGTGTGGAAGCCGAATCGGAATCTCCCACCATCGACCAGGGGAAGCTCCCCCCGAAGGGCTACTTCGACGTCAGGACTCGGAGGTGGTGGCATTGGGCACCCGGTGACATCACTAGACCAGCACGTAATCGTGAGGTCAGGTTGCTCTTGCGTCATCGGGAGGTGGCTGAACGCGTCGGACACCGCAGCGAGCATTTCCTCACCATCTGTGTGCAAGTCGATCGTCAGACCAGCGATACGGAGGCGACGACTCTTCGGGTGCGGTGCCTTTCCGAGCGCGATCTCAGAAGCTCGCGAGATAGTGGCGAAGTACTCCTCCGCTAACGGCGACATGCCTGGGAGTCTCAGTCTTCCGAGCGAGGGGACGGATCATCCTCGAGGGGTGCGGTCACGGGCCAACCTGCCGCATCCACATCATGGACCGGGTCGAGGAGCAGAATGTCCTGGAGGTCGGCATGAACGCTCAGACGAGGAGCAATATATTCCCCGGATGACACAGTCACCTCTACCTCACTTGTCGATTCCGATTCGATCGAATGCACGAGACTGTGTTCGCGCAACTTCCGATGAAAATCCTCGGCGTCCTGCCGGACCTGCAGCCCTGCTTCCGGAAAGATTTGGGAAGCTGTCTCGACGAATTCCTCCGGAGTCAAGCCAGCTGCTGCATATGGCCACAAAACCGCGGCGCTTCCATCCAGGCTGAAATAGGTTCCGGTGTCAAGATTGACGATAACCCACTCGCCGTCAAAGGATTCCGCGACGACATTGGGGTAGTTGACACCATAGGGGGCGTTCTGGTCCACAGGCAAACCATCTCCATTTCAACCTTGGGTTCGTGACTCCCCCGGTTATTTAGTTGATTACGTATTAAAGCATTTGTCAGGTTTGGGACGTTCAGCGTGGCAGGGTCCGCACGCCGAGGGCCCTCAGTGATCGGAGCTCGAATCGGTCCCATCGGTTGCCCGTGTGAGATGTCCTAAGCATTTCAGTGAGTGGCGCTCGCATGACTCCCGCAAATGGGGCAGTCGCCACTCCAAGCATCCGCCCCAATCGATTTCGTTCGACCATGTGATCCCATGCACTCCTATCAAATCCACTATGTTCGCTGGCTGCGGCAACATCCAGAATGGCCGCGACGATGCGAGCATTAGAGTCACCCGGCGCGAACAGTGCCTGCACCACCGAATCGAAGGCCACCCGATGGGGCGCCGGAACAATAAGTTCACGCCGATGCCACAGGACTCTCTGTAAGTCGTCTGAAGCCCAGATCTCGCGAAGAGCAGAGCGCCACACGATGTGAACATCGCTCAAGGAGGCGGAGCCCGAAACTCGCTCGCGCAGGGCTGGGTCTCGTTTCAGAGCCGCCCTCGTGCACGAGGGTTCGATGAGGAGTTGGGGTGCTCCTAGCCGGGATCGTGGCGAGGTTGGAATGAGCAGGGAGATCGCGGCGCCCCCCGTCAACGCGGATGGTATCCCCCGGCCATACAAACACTCCTGAGTTGTTCCAGCGGCGCCTAGCGCAACGGAGGTTGACACGGAAGCCTGTCTTTCCATGCCCCGAATTCGTCCCTCATCGGTATCGTGGGGTGAGCCTGCCGCGCGCCAGGCCTGGGACAGACAGTGTGTCTCCGCGGGGGTAAGGTCCTCGAATCTTGGCCGCATGGCGCTCCACTGGTTCCACCGCTCGAGAGCTTCGGATGGGCCGGACTGTGACAAAGCGGCACCGAGGAGGAGTGATTGACGCTGCACATTCACGGCGCGTGACCTAGCAACGAGGCGACAAGCGATGGATTTTGGCGCAGCGAAGTGGCAAGCAGTGAGAAACCAGATGTATTCCCATCGTGAGTGGGTGCGACGAGAAGGCGTGAACTTCCCGCCAATGCCATCAGATCCACCAGCATTGCCGTGTTGATCATTCGTCTCTGAGGAAGCGATAGGTGTGCCCCTATCTTGTGCAATCCCACTCCGGCTGATTCCCTCGGGCTGGCCAACGAGATAACCGTGCTTTCGCTGAGAGCTGCACGCGCCTCAGCGACTACGGCAGGGTCATCTGAGCAGATGAGGACCTTCCGTCCACTCAGCTCTGTGGCCGCTTGTCGAAGCAGCGGCTTGTAGTTCGTCCGAAGGTCGGTATGACGAATATGAATAGCGTCGTAGTCGTCACCGAGCAGCGTTCGGGCTGAACGGACTGCTCGCCTGACGTCAGTCGTAAGTGTGAAGAGCCTCAAAACCTCTACGCCGTGCGGACCACCTCCTGAAGAGTGCAGGACAACCAGCTCTTCTTTCCGTGCCCGCAGTTGTCCGGTGGGCATCAGTCGAGCGGGTGAAGTACCCGCGAACCTCAACCGTCTCATCAGCGTTCCCGAGAACGGTGTATGGCCCGGTAGCAGCAGACTACCGATGACATATGCCATTACCCTTGACGCCCGGCGGGGGCGTCCCGCGCCTGCCATACGCACCTGAGTCTCGCGATGCATGAAGTCGACCTGGCTCTGCCATCGACGCGGATAGCAGGTCATGCGATTCAGTTGCTCCAGCGACTCGTCAGTGAGCCTCGCAGTGATCCGCGTGGACTGCAGTGGAGTCAAATAGTTGTCCAGGTCATCCCATAACCCTGACATCCTGGTGTCGATAATGAGGCGACGATCCTCGTTCAAAGCTAGTTGGCACGCCATCCAGATTTGATTGAGCACATCATTGAAGCCACATCGACGAGGTGCACAGAGCATGAAGCGCTCATGACCCGGCACTGGGAGAGTATAGCCACGTATGCTCACCTTTCCCACTTCACTGAGGAGGCGACTTGGTCTCGACGGCTTGGGATCGCAGCACCACAGCAGCCATGGTGTGGTGCCGGGCGATCCTTGCTATCCGGGGACTTGCCCCCGGACCTGATCCTTCCTCGTGGGCAGCTGCAGTCGCGGATGCCCGGACCACAAGGAGGGGTTTAGAGCGCAATCGCCTGATCGGGGCTGCAGCCTCATCTGCCGCTCTCATTCCAGATCCGGGTGTGGTTCTGTCCTCATGGTTGAGGACGTACGCGCGACAGGGTGCCCTGCTTTCGCTAGCACACGCGGCTACCGCCAGCCGAATCAGGGAAGCTCTCAGTAGCAGGGGAATCCCGGCACTGTTCACCAAAGGCGTTTTCCAGTCGATGCAATCGACCGGGGAACTCGCATTCCGGGGTGTGGGCGACATCGACGTCGTCGTGCCCGAAGAGGACTTTGATGCTGCTGTCGACGCTCTCATTGCACAGGGTGCGAGTCACGAAGAGATGACGACTCACGCAATTCTTTCAGAGCGACTTAGCAAAGTTCACCATGCAGCTTCCCTATTCATTGGGGGCGTTCACGTCGATCTTCACCGCCGGCTGGATCCCAATCCTCGCCTGATGTCCGCACCGTTTGTTGAACTCTGGAAACGACGAGACACTGTGGATGTCCACGGCCACTCCTTTGACACTCTGTCTCCCGTTGACGCCTGTGTTTACGTCGCATCGCATGGATCTCAAGACAATTGGCCGCACCTTCGCGGGGTGCTTGATCTGGTAACGGCCCTTCGGCGCGTGGGGAACTACGAAGAGGTCGTCGATCGCGCTCAGCGACTAGGAGTGGGCCATCGACTCGAGATCGGAGTGGAGTTTGCGCGGGTAGTAGCGCCCGGACTCCCCAGGCAGAATCCATATGCGCACATGATGGCCCGCTGGGCCTGGTCACGCCATCGCCTGGGTCGTGCCGTTCGGGGCTCCAACGCACCGCGAGACGTCGTGGCGACATTCGCGTACTGGTTACTTTCCGAGCCGACGACTGCATCATTGCACTTCGGAGCGCGACGACTCGCCTGGCTTCCCTCCACCATAGAGTCAGGATGGTTACCTGATCAGTTGTGGTGGGCTTATCCGCTTCTGGCACCTGTACATGTGACCCGCAGAGTCTTAGAACGAAGCCGCCGCAATGTCCGTCACCGCGAGGATGTGGCCTGAAGCATCTCATTATGGATAGGACTGGCACAGTTGAGGTATGGACCAGCACTCCCTACCTCGCATTGACGTCATTATCGCTGTGAAGGACGGGCTTCCATATGTGATTCACGCGATCGAATCTGTCCTGGACCAATTCGGGGTGGAAACTCATGTCATCGTGGTCGATGATGGAAGCACCGATGGCACTCCCGATCAGGTACGGCAGTTGAATTCCAGCAGGGTCACTGTAGTTTCCGGACATGGTCATGAATCAACATGCGCTGCTCGTAATCGTGGGATCGCAATGTCCTCGGCGCCATATTTGACATTCCTTGACGCTGACGATCTCTGGCCTCCTCAGCGAAGCCTGCGCTTGCTTCATTCGCTGAAGAATCCGGAGCAGGAAATCGCGGTTGGGTACGTCCAGGAGTTCAATGGCGATCTCCCCCCGCAGGGAGAGGACGTGGAGCCCTCTTCAAAGTTCCCGGTTGCTTTGTGCGTTGGAGGATCATTGATGACGCGTGCGGTCATCGATCGAGTGGGTCTATTCGATGAGTCACTTCGGGTCGGAGAATTCGTGGACTGGCTTGCTCGCGCTCGCTCGCTGGGCATCAGGGAGCGGATAGTGCCAACCTTTTCTCTTTTCAGGAGAGTTCATGAACGCAATACGAGTCGGGAACGTCGCCAGGACTATGCCACGGATGTGATGACGATCATTCGACGTCACCACGCTCGGCAATCTAGCCCCTAGCCGCCAGGATCAACCAGTCAACGGGGGCGCATCTCCGCTGCTGGACGGCTTGACATCGCTTGTACCTCTTCGAGACCCGACACAGGAACCGAAGACCCGTCAGGACCCAAGGCGGCGACCCGTTCACCGTCTTCGGACGGATAGGTCGTGAGAACGAGGACGGGGTCTGCCGAACGGCCAGCCCGCATACGCCACAGCCCTTGTAGATCCACCTTGGATGGCTCCGAGGAGGCCTCCGCTAGCACGACCGTTAACCCTGTGCCGTCGCTGCCGCGAAGGATCTCCGTTGCTTTGAGGGCGCCGGACGTCTTCTTCCAGGGGAGCCGGTCATCGAAATCGGCTAGGAAAGAATCCAACGCATGCTCCCCCTCTTCGTGATGTGGCTCTGCCTACATCTTGTCGTACTGCTCTGACGTCCGTGCTGATTCTGTCCT
>Ga0075480_10001862_pt1 | contig 13478 bp, 7 predicted proteins | sample DEB08_DNA_7_FD_81590 | JGI IMG/M metagenome (GOLD analysis project Ga0075480, IMG submission 81590) | Aqueous microbial communities from the Delaware River and Bay under freshwater to marine salinity gradient to study organic matter... | ecosystem: Environmental > Aquatic > Marine > Coastal ... | reverse complement strand
AGCGATCGGTCCTTTTCCTCATTCCCACAGGCTACTCCGCGGCCCGCGCCTAATCCGGGATCGCCGAAGGGGGGGCAGCCTCGGTCATGGCTCGCAGTTCCTTCTTCAACTCGGCGATCTCATCTCGATATCTCGCGGCCACCTCGAACTGCAGGCTCCCCGCCGCCGCATGCATCTGATCGGTCAGTTCCGTAATCATCGCTGCCAAGTCCTCGGCCGCTGCGCCACCTCGCAAGGGTCGTGCAGGCCCCTCTGGGATGACGCGCCCGCTCAGGAGATCTTGCGTGTCCGCATCCTCTCGAGCCAGCAGATCGGTGATATCGGCGATCTTCTTGCGTAGTGGGGTGGGGTCGATCCCATGCTCGGTGTTGTAGGCCACCTGCTTCTCCCGGCGGCGGTTTGTCTCCTCGATCGCTCGCGCCATCGACGAGGTGATCGTGTCGGCATACATATGCACCTCCCCGCTCACATTTCGTGCGGCACGACCCGTTGTCTGAATGAGTGAGGTCTCCGAGCGGAGGAAACCTTCCTTGTCCGCATCGAGGATGCTCACCAGGGAGACCTCGGGAAGGTCCAGACCCTCGCGGAGGAGGTTGATGCCCACGAGGACATCGAACTCTCCCTGGCGCAGTTCGCGAAGGAGCTCTACCCGCCGCAGGGTGTCGACCTCGGAATGCAGATATCTCACCCGGACACCCTTGTCGAGCAGATAATCGGTCAGGTCCTCCGCCATCCGCTTCGTCAGCGTCGTCACCAGGACCCGTTCATTGCGCTGCGTGCGAAGGGTGATCTCGTGGAGCAAGTCATCGATCTGTCCCTCGGTCGGCTTCACCGTGATGAGTGGATCGATGAGTCCGGTGGGGCGGATGACCTGCTCCACGACCTCTCCCCCACTCTGGGCCAGTTCGAAAGACCCCGGTGTCGCCGAGAGGTACACCGTCTGCCCGGTCCGCTCGCGGAATTCCTCCCAGCGCAGTGGGCGATTGTCCATCGCACTGGGCAGGCGGAAACCGTGCTCGACCAGCGTCCGCTTGCGACTCATGTCGCCCTCGTACATTCCTCCGATCTGGGGCACGCTCACATGGGACTCATCGATGATGAGCAGGAAATCCTCCGGGAAGTAGTCCAGCAGGCAGTTCGGGGGTGAGCCGGGCTCGCGACCATCGATGTGCAGCGAGTAGTTTTCGATCCCAGAGCAGATACCCATCTCACGCATCATCTCCAGGTCGTATGTGGTGCGCATCCGTAGCCGCTGTGCTTCCAGCAGACGACCAGAACCTTCAAGTTCCTCGAGCCGTTCGGCAAGTTCAGACTCGATTCCCTCGATTGCCTGACGCATCCGCTCGGGCCCTGCGACGTAATGGGTGGCGGGGAAGATCGCGATCTCGGTGTCCTCGGTAACGATCTCTCCAGTCACCGGATGCAGTGTCATCAAGCGTTCGATCTCATCTCCGAACATCTCGATGCGAACCGGGTGAGTCTCATAGACCGGGAATACCTCAATCGTGTCCCCTCGAACACGGAACGTCCCTCGCTCGAAGGACAGGTCGTTCCGGGCGTACTGAATATCGACGAAGCGGCGTAGCAAGGCATCACGGTCGTGCTCCTCGCCGACCTTCAGTCGCACCATGCGATCCACGTACTCCTGGGGCGTACCCAGTCCGTAGATCGCCGACACGGTAGCCACCACGACGACATCGCGGCGTGTCAACAGGGAGTTCGTCGCCGAATGCCGGAGTCGCTCGACCTCCTCATTGATCGAGGAGTCTTTCTCGATATAGGTGTCCGTGGTGGGGACGTAGGCCTCAGGTTGGTAGTAGTCGTAGTAGGAGACGAAATACTCCACCGCATTATTGGGCAAGAGTTCGGTGAACTCCTGCGCCAACTGCGCCGCCAGCGTCTTATTCGGCGCCATCACCAGGGTGGGTCGCTGCACGCGCTCGATCAGCCAGGCGGCCGTCGCACTCTTGCCCGTGCCCGTCGCACCGAGGAGGACGATATCGCGTTCGCCCGCCTCGATGCGCTGAGTCAACTGCTCGATCGCCTCGGGCTGATCTCCACTCGGCGAGTACTCCGCAACGACCTCGAACGGCGCGACCGTCCGCTGCAGGTCGGTGATCGGTCGAATCAGCTATCCCCGGTGAGCTTGTCGCGCAGGGCCTGCAGCGCCTCATCTGTGGCGAGCGTCCCGGCGTCCTCACCCGTTGCCTCTGAGGAGTAGTTCGACGGGACCTCACCGGACTCGAGCATGGCCGCCTGATCCGCGGTCCGAGCCTCGTCCACCTGCTTGCGATGCGCCTCCCAGCGAGCGTGGGCGTCGGCGTACTCCTTCTCCCATGCAGTCCGCTGATCCTCGAAGCCGGACTTCCACTCGCCGGTCTCGGGGTCGAAGCCCTCGGGACCGATGTAGTTGCCGGATTCGTCGAATGCCGGTGCCATCCCGTAAAGGTAGGGATCGAACTCCTCGGTCGGGGACTCACTCGACCCAGACTCATTGGCCTGCTTGAGGCTGAGGGAGATGCGGCGTCGCTCGAGATCGATGTCGATGACCTTCACGAAGATCTCGTCGCCGACCTGGACGATCTGTTCGGGGATCTCGACGTGACGCTCAGCGAGTTCGGAGATGTGCACCAGCCCCTCGATACCCTCCTCGACCCGCACGAACGCGCCGAAGGGAACCAGCTTGGTGACCCGGCCAGGAGTGACCTGGCCGATCTGATGGGTACGGGCGAAGTGCTGCCAGGGATCCTCTTGGGTCGCCTTGAGCGACAGGGAGACGCGCTCGCGATCCATATCGACGTCGAGCACCTCGACGGTGACCTCCTGGCCCACCTCGACGACCTCGGAGGGATGGTCGATGTGCTTCCAGGACAGTTCGGAGACGTGCACGAGACCGTCGACTCCGCCGAGATCGACGAAGGCTCCGAAGTTGACGATGCTGGAGACGACTCCGCTTCGGATCTGGCCCTTGCCCAACTGGGTCAAGAAGGTGTGGCGGACCTCGCTCTGGGTCTGCTCGAGCCACGCGCGACGAGAGAGAACGACGTTGTTGCGGTTCTTGTCCAGCTCGATGATCTTCGCCTCGAGGGTCTTGCCCACGTAGGGCTGCAGATCGCGCACGCGGCGCATCTCCACCAGGGACGCGGGAAGGAAGCCACGCAGGCCGATGTCGAGGATGAGGCCGCCCTTGACGACCTCGATGACCGCTCCCTCGACGACGCCGTCCGCTTCCTTGATCTTCTCGATCGTGCCCCAGGCCCGCTCGTACTGAGCGCGCTTCTTGGACAGGATGAGCCGACCTTCCTTGTCCTCCTTCTGCAGGACCAGAGCCTCGACATGATCACCGACATTGACGACCTCGTTCGGGTCGACATCGTGCTTGATGGAAAGCTCGCGGGAGGGGATGACCCCCTCGGTCTTGTAGCCGATGTCGAGCAGGACTTCGTCGCGATCCACCTTGACGATCACACCTTCAACGATGTCCCCATCGTCGAAGTACTTGATCGTGGAGTCGATGGCGGCGAGGAATTCCTCCGCGGTGCCGATGTCGTTGACGGCTACCTGAGGGGTCGTGGCAGGTTCGGTGATCGTGGTGGACAGGGACGTCACAGGGAATGCTCCGAAGGGATGGGTGGGTCGACGGACGCGATCCGGCCCGGTGTCCTGGCTGCCACCTCGTGATCGCGGCAAGCCACGAACGAATGTCGATCCAAGACGCCGCGGGACCCCTAGGTCTGGGACCAGCGCGGACCCGAAAGCGCTGGCTCAGGATACGAGCCGGCGCTCCGCAAGGTCAACGCGGGGTGGTCAGGCCCTTCTGGGACGGATCGCCACGAGGATGATTCCCACCACCAGCAAGACGATGCCGACGATTCCGCCGATCAGCGGCAGGGTGTCGTTGAACAGCCTGATCTGCGAGGCCAGGGAGCTGGCCGTCGAGACTCCCTCGCTGACCTCGCTTGCGCTGGTCCCTACTACCGCATCGATGACCGTCACCTTGTCGGTGCCGTCCGGGCCCCGCAGGGTCTGCACCTGACGCTCCTCGCCCTTCACGATGGCGCCGGTCGTCGGCTCCACCCAGAGGGTCCGCTCATTGGCGTAGTAGCGGGGGGCAACGAAGGATGGCAGGGGGAACCCAACAAGATCACCGGGGACTTCCAGAGTCCCGATCTGCCGCGCTTCGATGGTCTGTTCGAAGCGGTAGACGCTCAGACCCTCCAGATCCTCGGTGCCGACGTACTGGATCGGCACAGCCTCCTCGAGGGTGGCGTCGAAGTAGCGGTATTCCTTCGGCTCGGTGAACATCGGGAACTTCAGCGGGTTGATCCCGGCGAACTCGATCTCCTGGCCGTCGTAGTTGGCCCCGCAGCAGTTAGACAACTCCGACGTCACGCGGTCGAAGGCCACGCGGATCGTCGATGCGGTCACCACGGTGCCGGTGTTGTCCTCGGTCCGGATGAATGATTCGTAGATCGCGAGGTCATCGGCAAGAGCCTCGGAGGTCTGGCTGGCCGGCACGTCACCGCGGGTGAACCGCGTCGCGGTCAGCGGTACATCAGTGCGCTCGGTCAGGGTCGCGGGATCGAGCAGCACGGCGGCGACGCCGTTCTGGTCGGTCTGGGTCACACCGCCAGTGTCCTCGCCAGGGGATAGCGGCGCCTTGGCGATCGCCGGCACGACGGTGAAGCGCAGCAGCGCCGCGAGGACGACGAGGAACACGCCCAGTCCGATCAGAACGATTCCTACACCACGCCTCATCGATTTCCCTCCCTGGTCGGTCGGATCAGGCCTTTCCGAGGGCAGGCGCACCCGTCAGTCCCTCTCCTGAGGGGGGACCGTACCGCAAAAAGGCGCCCTGCGGTGATCAACCCGACATGATGGGGGCGTGTTTCCGCTTCTCGACGGGTATCGGGCCATCGCGGCCCTCATGGTGCTAACAACCCATGTGGCCTTCACCACCGCCGAGATCTTCACCCCCGTCGTCGGGCCGCTGCTAGGCCGCATGGACTTCGGGGTGACCCTCTTCTTCGTTCTCTCGGGGTTCCTGCTCTATCGACCCTGGGCCCTCGGCGCCATGATCGACGAGCCCGGTCCCGCCCTGGGTCGATATGCCGTCCGCCGAGCCGGGCGCATCCTCCCGGCGTACTGGCTCATGGTCGTGTTCACCCTCGCCGTGCTGCCGGAGATACAGCCGGTGTCGTGGACGACGTGGGCAGTCCACCTGGGCATGTTCCACATCTATGTGCCGGGGTTCTCCCTGGAAGGACTCACCCAGACGTGGAGCCTCGCGACCGAGGTGTCCTTCTATGCCTTGCTGCCGCTGCTCGCGTGGCTGGCCGGTCGCCGCATGCGGGGACACGCCGATGCCAGCGCGCGCCGCCAACTGTCTCTTTTCCTCATCCTCGTCATAGTGGGCTGGGGATTCAATATCGCCCGCGTGAACGTGGGTGCCGTGGATCTCACCCTCACCGGCTTTTGGCTGCCGGGGTTCCTCGACTGGTTCGCCCTCGGCATGGCGCTCGCGGTCATCTCCGCCCGCTTGTCGCTCCCGGATCCCCCGGCATGGATGGAGCGGGTCCGCTCGCTGGCCCGGGATACCCCGACCTGCCTGCTCATCGCGGCCGCCGCCTACATCATCATCGCGACTCCCATCGGTGGTCCGCTGACCTTTACCCTCGCGGCGCCCTTCGAGTTGCTCGTCAAGCACGCCGGCTTCGCGGTGATCGCCGGCTTCCTCCTGCTGCCGGGATTCCTCGGGCGCTGGGATGACTCGTCAGCCTGGGCCCGGCTCCTGCGCCATCCGGTGGTCGTCTACCTCGGCACTATCTCCTACGGAATCTTCCTGTGGCATCTGGTCTTGATGAGGCTGCTCATCGACCTCGTCGACTACCCCGTGTTCACCGGTGGCTTCTGGTGGCTGTGGCCCGCCACCATCCTCATGAGCGTTGTCGCCGCGAGCATCTCGTGGTTCGCCATCGAGGGTCCTATCCAGCATTGGACTCATCGGCGCGCTGGACGACGCGCGGGTTCGGTCCCGCTGTCGCAGCCAAGCCCAGCACCGTGAACAGGGCGGCCAGGCCGATCATCCATCCCGGGGCGTCCAGGCGCTCCGGCCACGGCATCATCGCGGCGAGGATGCCCGCGACCAGAATCGAGGCTCCCGCGAGAATCGCTCGGGTCTCCACCGCACGACCCTTCTCAAGGCCGCGTCGGCGAGCACCCCACACGAGAGCGCCGATGCCGACCGCACCCACTGCGAGCCCCGGCAATCCCGCAAGCAGAACGCTCGCGATGAGCCCCATCCCCGCCAGTACTGCCGGGCCGACAGGACCTTCGACCATCGACTGCGGACCATATCGGCGCCTCGTCGGCCAGACCAACAGGACGATCAATCCGAGCAGGCCCATCGCACCAATCCCGAGCCCTAGCTGGTAGGCGCCGTTCGGCGCGAAGGCCATGTCGACCTGACCACCCTGTCCCGGCGGGATCACCCATGCCTGTCGCCATCCATCGACGCGGAGTGGAGTCAGGGCAACGCCATCGAGTTCGGCGGTCCACCCGGGATTGAAATTCTCCGTAACCTCCAGCAATCGCGGCACCGACGCAGGGGCCACCTCGACGGCCCGCTCGGCAGATCCCCAGCGCAGTACCTCGGGGGTGTCGACAGTTGCGGAGGATCCCGCTGGGGCCACCGGCTCGAGCAGGACCGATTCCACCGTGAATTCCGGGGACGAGGCGACCTGGAGCTGGTGCGTCCCTGCGGGCAGGTCGATCACACGGCCGCCGCATGGTCTCGCCGTGACGAGCGAATCGGTCAGAGCCTCCCCTGGAGTCCACGAGACCTCGGTCGCCAGGACCGTCTCCCCTTCCACGACAACGTTGGGGCCATCTCCGCATGGCAGGGATAGCACTTCTGCGGGCGTGGGGCCCTTGATCAGGTCGGACGCCCCCAACACGCTCACCTCGCTAACCGCGATCGGCAGTGGGGTCAAGGTGCCCGTGAGGGGATCCAGGCTTCGCACCGTCGATGCGTTGTCGAAACGGATCGTGAGGGCACGTGTCACCGTCGTTGGCATGCGCACGATGCCGTCCTCATCGATGACCGAGGTCGTCGTGATGCCATTCGCGATGAGGGTGACCGTCAGCGGTCGGGAGGAGGCAACGGCCGAGTTGATGCCGAGCCGAACTCCACGCACCTCTCGTGCCACTGCCCACGACAACCGGAGTTCGGGCCGGGTGTCTCCCATCTGGGCCATCCAGGATGTCTCCAGGCTTCCGTCCACCGCGGCCTGCGGACGCACCGCTGGGTCGGGGACTTGTTGACTCGTTGCCGTTGCCGTGATCGCGTTCGGGTCGGATGCGGTCAATTTCCAATCCAGGGCTTCCCCCACACGCGGGCGGACCTTCACCGCGACGCGATACTTCCCGTCCTCCGCTACGTCGAACTGTCGGACGATGCCGGCACGTTCCTCTCCGTAAGCGATCAAGGAATCGCTGCATCCGAAGACGCCGCCGATGGTTAGGCAGCCGGCAGTGTCGCCTCGTCGAGCGGTGAACACCAGCGGGCCACCCATCGCCACACCTGCCGTGTCATAGACGCGAGTCGGTGGCTCCGGAACGGCGATCTCGCGGATACCGAAGACTGACCCGCGCGAATCGGCCTCCTGGGCCGTCAACGTCACACGCAGGAATAATGTGGGGCCCTCCGGCACGGCGAGAAACTGCTCACCCTCGGTTGCCTCCACCCGCGTTATGACGGTCCCGGCGTCTGTTGTCACCTTGACCTCCGCAGGTACAGCCCGCCGTTGCTCATCAGCCACGAAGCGCACCGCAAGAGGATCGCCGGTGAAGTCGCGGTCCTTATCCCATCGGACCTCCCACCATTGGCCCACCGCTTGCTCGACTCCGCTGCTCATCCATGCGGTAAACGGATCACCATCGACACCGGCAAACGGACCGCTGCCGACACCGCGCACGAAGAGCGCGTCCGCATCCGCTGCGGAGGACGACGCTCTCACCGACCCCCCTTCGTAGAACAACGTGAGTTGTCGACCTTCGGGATCGATGGGCTCATAGTCGTGCACACGACGATCGGCCTGGAAAACATCATCGCCACCGAGCACGCCCGACCTGTTCCGCCAATTGCGTCCGAAGTTGACCTCACTCCGCGGATAGGAGTCGCTGATGCCGCGGCTGAGGGTGACATCACCCTGAGCCACCAGCGGTTGCTCATCCCCCGCGATCACCACCGGCGTTCCGGGATCGAGGGCCCCGACGTCCGCAAGATCCAGCATCCCCTCGGCTGCACCACTCATCACGAGAACCTCGTCGGCCGGGCGCAGCGCAACTCGCGGATCCCCGCCACCCTCGCCAGACATCACTCGCCAGATCTCAACAGCGGACTTCGTATCTCCTAGACCATTGTCGACCACGGTCGTTTCAGTCCGATACGGCGGCAGCACGGGTCCGAATGAGGCCACCGGCACGAAGCCTCCTGACCTCAGCAGACCCTGCCTGATGAGTTCACTTCGACTGGATTCTGAGCGGCGACGATCGAGATCATTGCGCACCACGATCCAAGAGATCCCCGCTCGAGACATAGCCGCAGACAACCCCGGCGCTCCTCGTCCGGTCGTGAGACGCTCGTTCACGCCGTCGAGCCAGCGGATCGCTCCTGCGCCCGACAGCGGCACAGCGTCTCGCACGACCCACGGGGTTGACGCCAGTACCTGCAAAGGTTCGTCATTCGTTCGTCCCCAGGTGTAGACCCCGAAAGAGGCACTCGGGAGCAGCAGTGCGCGCCCAGCCTGCTGTTGATCGGCGAGCCAGGAAGCCGCATCGGACCAATAGGTCGGAATGTCCACGAAACTACGGTCGCGGGTCAGCATCCCGGCGAGCGCAGGCTGCGCACTAGTGATTAACGACAGGGCGATGACTCCGACTGCCAACATCCCCGACCATCGTGTCCACCTGTTCCGCTTGCTCTCCGCCGAGTTGATGCGTGTCCACAGCCAGGCCACCGCTCCCGCGACGCCGATGGCCATGGGCAGCCGGATGAGTAAGTCAAACTTGTGCGTGTTTCGTAGCGGGGCGAGCGCTCCATCGAGCAAGGTTCGCGCCAGATCGGCCCCGAGGCCGGGGATCTGCCCGACATGGCCGAAGCCGACCGCGATCACGCCGATCAACAGGATGCCCACCAGGAACAGGCGATGCGGGGTCGCGCGTAGTGACAGTCCGAACACACCGACCGCGGCGACGACCCCTGTCGCAAGGATCAGACCGGTCGACGTCACCAATGCCCATCCGCTGGGCCAGACCGGTCCGCTGCTGTCGGAGATGTAGGCCACCCACTGCGATGTCCCGCGCACGACCGTGTCGGGAGCCGTGATCGAGGTCGTGACGGACGCCGACTCAATCCAATCCAAGAAGGGTGGCGAATACTGACCCAGCACGAGGAGAGGGATCGCCCACCACAGGGTGGCAGCCACCACCGCGAGACTCCACCACCCAAGCATCGAGCCAAGCCGCCGTCCGCGGAATCGCGTGAGGATCCACCAAACTCCGAGGGGAAGCACCGCAGCACTTGCGACCGCGTTGACGCCTCCCGCGCAGGCGATCGCCACACCCGACCATGCCGCCCAACGCCGAGGCGATCCGCCCTCGGCCGCTCGAACGAGCGGGATGAGCACCCACGGCGCGATGGCGAAAGGAAGCACCTCGACCGACAAGACCCCGAGCTCCGTCACCATGCGCGGGGCGAGGACATAGGCCAGTCCACCCGCGAGTCGCGGCCAGAATCCCGTGATCCCGAGTAGGCGGGCGAGCCGCACGATGCCGAGGAACGCGACGACGAGGAGCAGAGACCACCACAGACGCTGGATCACCCACTCCGGGGCGCCAAGGATGTTCCCGATCCAAAAGAATGGGCCCATCGGAAACAGGTAGCCATACCCCTGGTTCTGCAACTGACCGAAGAAGGCCAGCGGCTCCCACAGGTCTCCCGCGCGACTGAGGAGCCCTCCGGGGTTCACGATGAGGTCGAGTTTGGTGTCCGCAGCGATCCGGCCCGGGTCCTGGGTGAACGCCAGCGCCACTAGACCGAGGCAGGCTGCAAACCAGCGCCATCGGACTGTCGACACGCTTGGCGTCGGATGATCCGTCGCCGTCGATCCCCCGGCGGGCTCACCTCCGGTGACCCCTACCGTCATGGAACATCCCGCCGACGCAGCACGAACATGGCGTTCCAGCACACGGCTTCGCGCAGGACCGGAACCATGGCAACCGACCGGGCCCACTCCGGGAAATATCGAGGGATCACCGCTATTAGTTCAACCCTGTGCTGACGCCGCGCCCACCTTTCACCCTCAGCGAGGGTGATCGGGAACAGCGATGATCCGAATCTGTTCTTGGGTTCATGACCGACACGCCGTCGATATCGCTGGGCTGCGCGCTCTCCCCCGAGCAGATGCCAGGGGGACGTCTCATGGCCGCCCCAGGGGCCCCACCACAGGGTGTAGGAAAGCACGATCGTTCCCCCGGGGCGGGTGACCCGGACCATCTCATCGGCCATCCGCCAGGGTTCGTCAACGTGCTCGGCGACGTTGGAGGAGTAGGTGACGTCGAAGGTAGCGGTAGCGAAGGGAAGTAGCCGGCCGTCCGCCTGCACGGTTCGACTCGACGGGCTCCGTCCATGCAGTCGCATCTCACCGGCGTCGGCGTCCACGGCGATGTAGGCGGCGCCGCGGGCCTCGAACGCCGACTGGAAGAACCCCGGGCCTCCTCCCACATCGAGCATGAGAGCTCCCGCGAGCGGATGCCAGGAGTCGACCTGTCCGGCAGAATCGGCGGCCAGCGCCCGATAGAAGCGATCGGGATCGGATTGCTCGACGAGGAAGTCGGTGAACAGCCGACGCGAGCGCGCCACCGTGGCGCGCCAGGGGCTTACCTCAGGCACCGGCTTCGACACCGGCTGACGGTACCCCACCCACGGCACGGGTTTCTTCACTACGGTGTCCCGGTGCGCATCGCGTGGCTGAACTGGCGAGACACCGCCAATCCCGAAGGGGGCGGGTCGGAGGTTTATCTCGAGCGCATTGCGACGCTTCTCGCTGAGCGCGGACACGAAGTGACGGTGGTCTGCGCCGCCCATGACCGCGCTCCGGGGGACGAACGCCGTGAGGGGGTGCGCTTCGTGCGCCGCGGATCGAAGTTGGGGGTGTACGGGCAGGCTCGCCGGCTGCTGCGATCGGGTGAACTCGGACCCGTCGATGTCGTGGTCGACACCCAGAATGGCATTCCTTTTTTCGCGCCGTGGGCGACGCGGGCCCCGGTGCTTGTTCTCGTCCATCACGTCCACCGAGAGCAGTGGCCGGTGGTCTACGACCCCGTCAGATCCCGCGCCGGGTGGTTCCTGGAATCCCGGATCGCACCGTGGGTCTACCGCCGCCAGCGCTATGTCGCCGTGTCGGGTCGGACCCGGGAGGAGCTCATCGAACTCGGAGTAGACCGCCGGCGGATCAGCGTGGTGCACAACGGAACGGACACGCTCGGACCAGAGTCCACCTTCGAGGACCTGATGCGCCAGCGGGCTCCACGCCCCACGATCGCGGTGTTGGGACGTCTCGTCCCACACAAACGGGTGGAGCATGTACTGAAGGCTGCGTCCAGCCTGCGAGAGTCAATTCCGGATCTGCGGGTGGAGGTCATCGGTGATGGTTGGTGGGCAGATCGCCTCGTGGATGCTGCGAGCGACCTCGGTGTCGATGACCTCGTTACCTTCCATGGGCACGTCGACGACGCGCGCAAGGACGAACTCCTTCGACAAGCCTGGGTGCTGGCCCTCCCTTCGCTGAAGGAGGGTTGGGGCCTGGTCGTCATGGAAGCAGCAGCTCGGGGTGTTCCCGCCGTGGCCTACTCCAGGGCTGGAGGGGTGGCGGAGTCGATCCGATCCGATTGCACCGGTGTGCTGGTGGAGGGCGAGGAAGACGACGAATACGGTGGAATCAACGGCTTCACGGCCGCTCTGCGGCGGGTTCTCACCGACACCGGATTCCGCGAGGACCTCGGGCGGTCAGCCCACGCCCACGCCCACGACTACGACTGGAAGGCGAGCACAGATGCTTTCGAAGAGGTCTTGCGTCAGGTGACGGGCGAACGACCGAACTCCCACTGGGAGGGTGTGGGTCAGTTCGTCGATCCGTAGACGACGTAGGGGGCGTCGACCGTGGCAGGGACGGCGGACTGAGACGAGATGATGCCGAAAGCGGCACCACCGGCAATCACAGCACCCACCACTGCGGCAATGATCGGCCCGACGACGGCGCTCATCTGCTCACCCCGATCCTTCTCGGCATTCGATGCGGACCGCTCCACGCGAGGCCGCCGGCGACACAGTAGCAGGATCGAGTCGTGTGCGGGCATGTTCACTACCGAGGCCCATGAACGAGTCGCCGGTCACCCGGGGGCGTGTCCCCCCCGGAGCCGATGACGCACCGTCACTCCAACCGCGGCGATCAATCCCAGGATGACGGCTGCATCGACCGCGAGGATCCATGCAGCCGCCGCTGAGGGCTCGTGGGTGTCGATGGGCTCACCCGCCGGCAGGGCCCACCAGACGAAGTCGCCCGCTGCTCCCGCGGGCCGCAGTCCCCGAAGGATCCCGGCCCCCGGTTCGGGTTGCTGGCCTACCTCGACCAGGACGAATCGGGCACCGATGGGGCCCATGATCTCCGCCAGAGGTCGCCCCTGCGCGATGGCGGTGCTCACGATCGCCGAGCGAGGATCATCCCCGGTGATCTGCTCGATCTGGCCACTCCTGGCCACCGCGAGGGTGTCTGAGGCGATGGAGGATCTGGGCAGCCACCGAGGAGCCGGATCCAAGATGGTCCGATTGGCGTTGAAATCGAAACGGCGGAAGTTCGACCAGGGCAACACGATGACATCACCCGGCTCGGGATCCGCGGCGAAGGCCGCGCGCATCTGCGCCCATTGCGTCGGATAGTCGACGGCACTCAACCGGCCCTGGACTCCCCACACCCCATCGGGGATCAATGCGACGGGGACGATGGCGCAGGCCACCACCAAGACGGCGCGCGTCGTGCGGTCGGCGATGCGCCGTCCTATCTGGGCGATACCCGGGCCAGCCAGGATGGCCAGTAGGGCGACCAGCGGAGCCAGCAACTTCTGGGAGTCTCGGGCCAGCCCGCCCCCGGGGACGATGTCCAAGACCGCGGCCCACGCCGTGCCCCAGGTGGCGGAGACGCCTGCTGCGAGGAAGCCGACCGCGGCGAGACCGGTCAGCCAGCCCAGAGGGCCGTTGCCGAGATGCCTCCTCACCTCGCTCCACCCGAGCACCGCAGCGGCCAGGGCCACCAGCGTCAGCACCAAGGCCAGGACGGTGCCTCGGGAAGCCGGCACGACCTCGGCGTTCCACAGGCCACCGCCACCGAGGGCCGTCACCCATGGGCCCCAGGGCCCTT
>Ga0075480_10001861_pt1 | contig 13479 bp, 21 predicted proteins | sample DEB08_DNA_7_FD_81590 | JGI IMG/M metagenome (GOLD analysis project Ga0075480, IMG submission 81590) | Aqueous microbial communities from the Delaware River and Bay under freshwater to marine salinity gradient to study organic matter... | ecosystem: Environmental > Aquatic > Marine > Coastal ... | reverse complement strand
TTTTTCATCATCAAACTCTTGGCAAGTTGGTGCTGATTTCAGCGTCAGTGATAGCTTTTGCCGCTCTCAACTGGCTCTCAAGAGACAACTCATCACGCCGCATTTGCAACTCTGCCTCTTGTTTCTCGCGCATGAGCTGAATTTCTGCCGCCGCTTTTTCTCTGCGGAGCTGAATATCAGCCTCTGCTTTTTGCTGAGCAATCTGAATGTCAGCTTGTGCTTTTTGCTGTTCAAGCTGCAAAAGTTGCGCTTGTGGGTTTGGCTGTTGTTGCTGTTGAGCCGCTTGTGCTTTTTTCTGCTCAACCATTTGCCCAACAACTGCGGGGTCGTTGAAAAACTTGCCGCTGTCCTTAAACCCGCCAATTTCTGCAATTTCGCGCAAAGTCGAGGCGTATTGTTGCAGAGTGCAAAGCGGGTTATCCGCGCCCAGCGTTTTTAAGATTTCTTCTTGCTTTGATGCGATCTGTGTCAGAAACGCAATTTTCTGCTCATCGTCAGCCGTTCCCAGACCAACATTGACAACCACATCAAATTCAGAATCCCATTCGCGAGGGTCAATCGGTACATATTTGTTCCGCAGCCTAATGATGCGCTTTTCTTGTGAGTATTTTGTCGCGAGCAACAAAATGCCTTTGAAAAGGTCACGCATCCCGCCCTCTGCGATATTTCGACAGAACGACTCAATCTTTTGGCCTGCGCCCTTAACAGTCGCGGCGACCGCTGACGCTGTTGTGCTTTGTAAGGCGTTGGGATCAAGTCCGGCTGATGCGGCTGAGATGCCTGTGCGGTTGCCCTTTATGTCATCCATGAATTTCAGCAGGGGCATGACCTCGCTGCCGACGCCCTGATGACTAAGAGGCTGAACAGCACCAGCGTTGCGAGTGCGTATGATCGAACCAGCAGACCCATCCAGTAGGTCATCGAGATTGACCTGCCCCTCGATGGCGACTGTGCGCGGGTTCACTGTGAGATAAGTTGCGTCGAGATATTGCCGCATCAAAACAGATTTGATCTGTTGCACGTCTTTTGTCAGATCAAAGATCGAGCGACCAACCAAGCGATGCGGCATATTGATCGGGCTGATCACAGCAAATGGGATGTGATCAGTGACCTCATTTTCGAGAACATGAGATCCAGCGTCGCCTATAGAAAGAACCCGACGCCGCTCAGCAATGCCATCACCATCGGCGTCCATCAGAATGACGCTGTCGTAAACAGCAACCTCGCGCTGGCTTTCGTCGGCTGGTGAGGTGTCTGAGCCTGAACCAATGTCGCCAAATCTGACGTCGCGTTCTTCTTCCAGTTCAACTCTTGTCGAGCCGACGTGTTCTCTGACCTCATCCTCATCATAGCCAAGCGACACAAGGTCTGAGACAGTCATGGTTGTGCGGTGACAGACGAAACGACAGTCATCAAGTGACTTGGCTCTGCGATTGAAAAGAAATTCCTCTGGTGGGACGTTCTCGATGCGGATCTTGCCAGACTTGCGAGTCACTTTGACTTTCATGTCATAGCTTTCGGCGGTGGCCTGCTCTGTGCCATCATCCATGATCACGCTTGTCATGTTCATCGACTGTTCGATGACCTCGACATCTGGGTTTGCCAAGACAAGAGCCAGCTCTGCCTCATTCAGATTTTCATAGGTTTCTTCTTCAACAGTCGTGGTGTCATCCCAATAGAATTTGACGACACCAATCTTGAATAGCAAAGAGTCCCGAATCCATGTGTCGATGATGCGATAGCCATTGTTGTCGCTGGTGATCACATAGTTCGCAAAATCTGAAATCTGCTCAGCAAGCTCCTCATCTTCAGCGTTGCGGGGGCTAAACCTGACATATTTGTCGGAGCCACAAAAAACACGCATCAGAGACGGCATAATTTGCTCGACCACGTCCGACACAGTGGTATCAACGACCTGTGACTTGCCCTCGATTTCATTGCCGAAAGGCTCAGCCAGATAATAGTCAAGAGCCTTTATGCGGTCGGCAGAATATTCATTGTCGTAATTATCGAGCGCATCGCTGATCTCTCGCGAGATCAGATTGCCGACGTCCTCATCACTTAGTTTTTGAGCCATTCTTTTTCCTCGCACGTTTTGGCTTCGCCAGAGCCTCGACGTCACATTTTGAATTGCTGCGGCAAAACTTGGGCGTCACACAGCCAACACACAGAGACATCTCTGGGGCTGGGGGCGCAGGGGGACGTCTGAGAACTCTCTGGACGATCATTTCGAGCAGTATTTCCCAGAAACAAGGCGAATGCCCTTGTTGCCCTTTTTGGGAGCTTTTTTGCCGTTATAGTGCATCTGTTTTCACTTTCCGCTTTTTGGTTTCTTTCGGCTCTGACGTCATGCCATAGCCACTGGTTGTCAAAACCCGCATGGGCTTTGGCTCTGCCAACACCACACTCTGAGCAGGCTGACGCCCCTCAAAGCATTTGTCTCTTGCCACACAGCGCGAGGGCTTTGGGCATTGTTTACAAGTTTCCATCAGATCACCATTTTTCACGATTTGACCAATAGGCCGCTGACATCTTGCCTTTTTGGATGTTTGCGGCATGACGTGCCTTGAACGATGCGCGACGTTTTCGAGCCGCTTCGCTCTCATTTTTCTTTTTAGGGGAGCCGGACACGCCCTGCTGCCCAAAGCGAATCGTCTTAACTTTGTCGCCCTCTTTAGCCACCACGACATGACTTTTGGTCGGATGATTCGGCGTTCTTTTTGGCTTGTTGTATCCCTCAAGCCCCAATCTCGTTAGTCGAGGGTCTTTTTTGCCTGCCATGTTCTGCCTTAAATCTGGGGGGTAGGATCATACACCGACCACCTCTAATCGCCGTCAGAGAGCTTTCTGCGGCGATTTTTTTTGCTCAAAATGCGGTTATTCGTCAAAATCGGTCAGTTCGATGCTCTGAAAAAACTCGACCAGCTCATCAACAGTCACGCCGGATTGCTTTGCCATCCAACTGATCAGAATGATCGAGGCGTGAACAACATCACTCCCCTCGCATCTGAAAAACTCATCATTCATCAGCCCGACGGCTGTTATGCGCAAAGCCTCAAAAGCATGAGAGATGCCATCATCCTCAAGCGAGATCGTGACCTGCTCATCATCGAGGTCAGGCTTTTTAGCCTTAAACTCAAGCACGTTGTCGTTCAAATCACCCAACTCATGTCCCTCTTGAGGTTCAAGCGATTATTCCAGCGACTTGAATGCCCAGCCGCAATCGCTCCATCACCAGCAAAAGAAAGCACAAAAGCATCAGCCGTGTCGGGGCTGCGCAACCCTCTGCGCTTCATTTCATCTTTGCTCTCGATCTTTAGCTTGCCAGTGGATTGATATTTATACCTGACAGCCGTTATCTCTGAGATCAGCGTTTCATCATTCGGGATCTGAACATCACGCCCCTCGAACCACTCGCGAGCTTTCCAAAACAGCTCATCACGCAAGCGAACAAACTTTTCTTTAAGGCTTGGACTCTCAGAAACCGCAACACCAACCGCAGGCATATCAAGCTCAGCGAGGCGATCAGCCAAACCAGCACCAATGCCAATGCTGTCGATATAAATAGCGACTGGACGATCCTGATAGCGAGTTGCCTCATACTCCGACATAATAATGCCAGCAAGGGTCATCAGATCCTTGTTTTGCCACGTTTTGATCGGCTCAAGAACCACATTGCCCTGACGTTTGCATAGAGCCGTCCTGTCGCCGCCATAGCGCGAGACATCAAGACCCCAGACGACAGGTGTAGTCGGCGACATTTCAATGTCGCGCCTAGTAGCACTCTCAACCAGATGTAGTGGCACCAGAACATCATCCGATTGAGTCGGAAATTCGCCAAGAACCCTGACACGATAGACATTGCTGTCCTCGCCGTATTTCGTCGCCATATCCTCGACAAACTTGTCAGAAACTGTCTCAGCATCTTCACAACTCACAGTCAGGCAATGCCACATCTCTCGATGAGAATGAAAAGCATCATAGAAATAACCATCAGCGCGGGTCGGGTTCCCGCACATCAAAACCTTTGCGCCAGTAGTGGACAACGCACCCTCGCCGACCTGAAACACCACATCGGGGATGCCTGAAGCTTCTTCACAGATGAAAAGCATATTCTCTGAGTGAAAGCCTTGCAGAGCCTCTGGGTTCTCTCTGCGGCTGGTTCGAGCAACCGCAAAGCTGTCAGATGCACCTTTGAGGCTGATCTTGTCAGTCTTGAACTCAAGCAGTTCTTTGAAGCCCTTTGGCAACTGCCGCGCCCATTTGTCGATCTCAGTCCACAAAACATCATTCAACTGATGCGCTGTGTTTGCTGTGACAGCAATCTTGCATGGATAGTGCGTCAACAGCCACCAGAGCGTCACCCATGCCTCGAAAGCAGTCTTGCCGACGCCATGACCAGATTTGATCGCAACCTTGTCATGCGCCGCTATAGCGTTCAAAGCGTCGCGCTGCCAGCTCTGAGGCGTCGCACCAATCACAGTCTCAACAAATAAAGCAGGGTCATTCCGCAGGCGCAGAATGGTGTCCTCGATGGTCGCCATAGATGCCCACCCCAATCCCTCGCGCTATGAGGGAATAGCGCATTGCCAAAAATTTTATAACGCCGCAGTCACTGAAAGCCCCAAATCAAAGGGGGGGGTCAGCGTCGCAGTTGGTTAATAACGATGATCACAAGCAGGCCGACAATGATCGCCTCTGCTATGGTGATCGGGAATGATAGGATCATGGGAGCCTCTTGATGGGGGCAAGAACAACAACCGCCCGCCCGAAAAAATAGGGGGGGGGGTCAAATAATATAATTCGCTAAGAATCAGGCTGGTTTTGTCCACCATCTGTCCACCACATCGGCAAACCCGCAGAAATCCTTAATAAATGTCAGGCTGATGACCTAACACTCAATGAATTGCGTCGTTTTCCTCGCGGGCGCGTAACGTATCCCTAGCCTGCTTTACGCCCACAACCCCCTCATCTTCAATCCTCTGAGCAACCCCCTTGAGAGCGTCCACATAGCTGCTCTCATGCTTCACTTCCATGCGATGAATATCGCCGAAGCTCTTTGGTGCCAGCTTTGATGACGTCCATTTCAGCGCATCAATAGCAACCCTTGCCGCATTAGGATCAAGCGTTCCAGCCACAACCTGATCAACCAGCTCGCTAATCCTGTCAGCATAAACCTGACCTCTATTCTCCATCGCCAAGCTGTAACGTGCTGCAAACTCGCCATCGCTGTTCAGCTTTGCGCTGACCACTCTCCAACTCGGCATGTCCTTGTCGTTACCGCAAACATCTCTCGCTGATCGCCCCTCTGCGATACGCTTGAGAAACTCAGCCCAATCGTCGTCGCTGTGCTTTTTAGCACCCTTGACCCGACTATGTGTCATATCTCATTACCCCAAGCATCCCAGCCAGACGCTCTCTGTCTTGCAAAAAGCTCAATCCGATCAACATCGCCCATCAATCTGACGATGCGATCTCTGACCTCATCTGGCTTTTTTGAGTGTTTTTCTATTCTTGCATCAACAACCTGATGCACAGCTTTGGAAACCCGCTTTGGCTTGCCTCTGGTAGCTATCAAGCAAAGCTCTGCATTTGCCCTTGTCCAATAGCCCAAGCCCCAGAACCAGCCATCACTGACTTTGTTTCTCTTGACCCAAGTGAAACCGACAGTTTTGTATTTGAACCCCCAAGCCTCGATCACCTCAAGCGCATGAGGCAACATCGGTGTCGTCGCCCACATAAACAAAGCGCAATCATCAGCCGCTAGATCAGCGACAGGCAGCTCTTTGATGTCTTTTAAGCTCATCACATCATAATGCTGGTCAGCACCTTTCTTGCCACCAGCAAGAAATTTCCACGCTGGATCAGCGTAGATGACGCGATAACGCTTGTCAGGGAATTGCATGAAAAAGCCCCTCTCTGGGGCAATGGTTCCATTCTGCTGAAAACATATCAGAAACCCCCCCTATGTGCAATATGCGCATTTTATTTGCATAATATTACTAATAGGCATAATATGAGCATATTAACCAATAGGGAGAATGATCATGAAATTTTACATCACACAGCTCATCGCGACCCTTGCGTTCTTTGCGACTTGGGCAACTGTTTGCGTGTTTTTCTTTTCACTAATGACCGCGCCTTAAATGGCTCTGATCGAGATATTACGTCACCCCCAGATCGGCTGGGAAACAGTCGCAGAGTGCGAGCATTGCGTTGAGCGATTTCGAGAATTGCGCGGCTGTTATGAGTGCGACTATCAGGGATGGCGACAACTCACAGAAGATGAGGAAATCGAAAATGAAAATAGTCACAATCAAGCTGACGCAAAAAACAGCAAAGCAGATCCTCAAGGGTCAAATACAAATTGAGGGAAACAACCGCATCAGAAATGTGATCAAGCGTCAAATTGCTGATGGACTGCGAGAAATCGAGCGCAAGCGGCTGGAATATTTCAATCGGATAGTGGGGCGCAAATATCAGATCACGCCTCGCGTCACCGATCATTCAGATGCTTAAACGCATATTCTAGATCGTCCAAACAGACTCTCAATATTTCGGGTGCGGCCTTTGGGTTGCGCCCATTTTTTCTTGCCCATTCAGCGGCTGACATATCGTGCAAAACCACGTCCTCAACACAGCCGAAACTCTCTCGCCCCATGCGTCTGACAACCTTTTGGAAATCAGCGAAGCAGTCTGAGGCATATTCTGTCATGCTTGAGTTACTGCTTGGTGGCACCCACTCCATTTTGCCTGTCATGCGCTGTGTTCTGCCTGCCGCTCGATATAGATGCAACAACTGCTCAGCAGCGGCGTGTTGATGCGCATTGATGTGATTGTGCTTAAGATAGTAGTCGATCCAAAGCTGATCGGTGACCCTGATGCGCTTTTTCCCAGCTTGTCGGGTCTCAACTTCCTCGATCGAATGTTTCGCCAGAAATTCTGGCGTTGGCAAAATCACATCGCTTTTTTTACTCATCCAGCCACCCAGCCTCTTTTGCAACACTGATGATGTCCGGCCTGTTCTTGCGATAAAAGTCCGGCATCCTGTCAAACTTGGCGTGAAATTCTTCCTCTGTTCTTGGCATCCATCTCTGTGACACGCCAAAATTTTCAGAGATTGTTTGCTGTGGTTCAGCTTCATCATCCCAACAGCCACCATTCAGCCATGTAGTCGGATGCTTAATGAACTGTGGCTCTGTCCCTTTGCGCTTGACCTGATCCGCATATGCGCACATCCCAGCAACCAGCATCTCTGGGTCTGTATCTTTTGAAGCCCTCTTAAATGCTTTGAGTGCGTGTTGCTTGCCGACCTTTTTAGGGGATGCAGACCAAAACAAATCGAACGCTTTGATCATATTATTATAGTTATCTATAGTATCTATATTGTTATGGGTGAACTCTGTGGTTCGCCCCCCTCGCGAACTCTGGGATTCACCCCCCTCATGAACCAGCTCGTTCACCCCTGAACCACGTTCACCCCCCTCAAACGTCGGCAGATGATAGTGGTTGAACAGGTTGTTTTCGCCGTCTGGTGCCTTTATCAACACCCGCCTGACCAGACCGATTTCCTCTAAAAATGCGACCTTTTTCTGAACTGTTCTCGATGAACAATCTGCAACCTGTGCCAGCCATTTGACCGCTGGATAGGCATACCCAAATTCTGGGTTGTATCTGTCGGCAATGCCAATCAAGACCAGTTTGGCAATACTGTCATTTAACTTTTGTTCAAAAGCCCAAGTGACGGCCTTTATACTCATCGCAAATCTCCCATGCTCTTTAACTCACTATTCGGGACAAAATATGCAAAGCCATGCCCCCCATAGTTTTTCTTCCACTCTTGCCGCTTTGCATCAGCGGCCTTTAACCAGCCCCGCACCTGATAGTCTGGCGCGGTGCCAGTGACCAAAATGAACACCCTGTCATCTGGGTCATTGTCTCTGACAATCAGATTATATGCGTGGTCTGATCTTGTTCTGACTTCCCAACCTGTCCCATCAAGATCGCCCTGTGCCTTAAATGTGTTGACGCTGCCACCCCAATATTTGCCCATGGCCTTTGCAACAGCGACCTCACCACAAGCCCCCTCGATGTGCCTTTGCCAAAACCCGCCGGATGGCTTGACCTTGTCTTGCTCATAACCGATTTTGATCGCGCTGATCTGGCGCAACATTCCTGTCATCGCCGCTTGCACCAATTCATAATCAGTCAGGGTCACGTTCATTTGCCTAGCGTCCTATAGCCGTCCTCAACACCGCCGATCATGTTTTGAAAATCGTCACTTTGCTTGCACCTATTGCACAGGCGATTTCCAACGTGTTCGCTTATGAAATCCTTTGAACAGCGCAGACATTTGCGCTTTGCAATCTTGCTGTCGTCGTATTCTAAGGTCGCTCGCTTCCCGCTGTAATGCACTAGGCAAAGCTGAACCGCCTCAAGCCAGTGATCAGGAATGCGCTGAGAATAATCGAGCCAATATCTGACATGATCGCGGTCAATGCCGCACCAGTCTGCAACCCTGCGCAAACCTTCCGAATAACAACCATCGCCAGCCTGTAAAAAAAGTGCGTCAAGCTGTTCTTGCTTGTGTTGCCTGACTATCTTGCCTGTCTCCCAACGCCTCATTTTTCACAACTCCAAAAGTCCTGTTGACAGTCTTGCAGTTGCCATTTTATCGGCGTTTGAACACTGTCGATTTTTCGCGCCATTCGTTCTGGGCATTGATTTCTGTCTTTGTAATTTCTTGCGACATTCACTGAGTCTGCGCTGGCAAAAGGCCAACGCTGATCACCTAAAGAAAGCCCTCTCAGCATATGGATGTGGGGCAAAAAGCGATGTCTTTTTGCTAAAGCATTGAAAGCCTTGTCAGCCCTGTTTATCCAAGCGTCTGACATTACATCCCAATAAACTCCGCTAGAGCCGAAACAAACTTTGGGATATTCGTCTGCCAAAAATAGCAAATAGTCGATTGGCAAACCCATATGCCAGACAGCGGCACCAAGTTCTTTCGGGAAAGGCCACGATTCCAACAAAGCCTTTTGTTGTTCAACTGACCCATCAATCACATCGGGAATGACCGCCCAATTTGGATGGCCTAACTTTGGCTCTACCCATTGATAGAATTTAAGTGGGTCAAATGCCTTGCCTTGCCGAAAGGTGGTGAAAGCACCGTTGTCCCACATCACACTCTGACCAATTTGCAGACAAGTGTTCGCGTCACATGGGTGCGCAAAGCTGACGCAAAAGTGCTTTCCAGCCATCTTGATCAAGTTGCTTTTCGGCGTCAGAGGCGTCCCATGGTAATGGATCATTTTAGTCTTGACCAAACTATTAACGCTCCAATCATTTTGCTTGCGACCATAGTTGCTAGGCCGTACCAACTAAAAAAGCCGACCATTAGCATGAATATTGCGCTGTCGATTGGCGTGCTAATTGTTGATGACAGTAGTATCCTGTCGCGCAAAGGTTTTTTAGTTGTGGTGTAGACCAGCCAGTCGATCAATTCGCTGATGCCAAAAGCAACAGCACTCGCAACCGCGACAAAGGGGTCTGCCATCAAATAACTTAAAGCAACCCCAACGCTCATAAATAAAAGAACTTTGTGACCGATCTGTCGTTGAGCCATGTCGCGCAAAACAAAAACAAAGCCAACCAGCAAACTCATCGGCGCAAGCTGACCGCCAAACGGCAAATCAACCATTGGCAAATAAGAAAAGCCAACATTTGCAACAACGATAGCCGCAACGTAAAAAAATGAGTTTGAATATTTATTCATAAAATTTCCCCTTCATCAGATCGCAAAAATCCTCAAAGTCGAGAACTGCGAGAGGCTTCTGGCGATCGACGCCAATGACCAAAACATCAGCTCCGGCAATGTTGTCATAAATGAACTTGAAACCGCTGGCTCGCTTCTTGGCCTCGATCTCCCAAGTGGTGCGACCCTGCTTGATGATTATGTCGTTTTTGAAGCCAGAAGCGGCACCAGATAAAGGCACTCGATAAGCCTCTAGGCCATGAGATTTGGCTGTGTTGACCAGCTCTCGCTCGAAGCGACCGCCCTTGTCGCGACTAGCCTTGCCCATCGCACACCTCAAAATGAGACATCCAGTCGGTAACAGATACGTCACCATCTGTCAGCTTGTGGATCTGCATGATGCGCTTGCCGCTGGGGACTGTGTTCTTATACAGGTATTTGTGAATCGTCGCCTGACACACGCCAAGCTGCTCAGCAAACATTTTTTGGCTGATTCCATTCGACACTAGATATTGATTGAGTTTCATCCTGATCCACCAGATATTGGTATATTATGCCTGAAAAGCATATTAAGCGCGGATGAAACGCAAGTCAATTCTGTTTTTGTTCACCTATAAATATCTGAATATGCGTCGTTTTGTCATATATAGCGCATATTTGCATAAGAGTTGCATATGCCTTAGAGTAAACGGCCTATCAACAATTTTAAGTGGAGAATGAGAATGATTATTGGTAAGAAATCGTCGTCAGTGAAGATCTACAAAGGGAGCAAATCAATGAACATAGGCGCAAAGCCTTTTGGCAGCGCAATGATTAGTTTCGGCGCATCGTTTCGGTTTTTAACTGATGGTGGCGCAAATGCAGTTTAACAATAATTTGAAGCAACTGCGCATCAAGCAGAACCTCACACAGATTGATGTGGCGCAACAACTCGACGTCGGGCAGGCCGAATACAGCCGCATCGAGTCCGGCAGAAGAAAGATTCATCCACACAAAAGCAAACTGGCTGAGATATTAAAAGTTAATCTCGACGATATTGTTGAGCAAACATTTGATGGCAAGCATATTGACAAGCCACCTTTGCCACCAGAGTTGCCTGTTTATGGTTTTCCAATATCATCCGGCAATGGGTTTGATTTCACACAACAGATGATGAGCAAAGTTGACCGCCCAGAAGAACTGAACGGCGTCGAGGGTGCTTATGCTTGTTTTTGTTTCGGAGACAAATTGAAGCCAGTCATCAAAAATGGTGATCTGGCTTTCGTCAACCCAAACATCGAGCCTCGACAGGGTGCGCTGGTTGTCGTCCGGCTGGATAACAATGGCAAAGAGCGCGGTCTGTTGGCTCAGCTTGTGACCACTTATAAAGTGGGCGCAACTGTGCAGCTTCTCGAACCTTTCGAGGAAATCGCGCTTGGTAAAGAGGTCAAGTCAGTCGAGCCTGTGGTCATGGTGAAATATGCCATTTGATCATAATATGCGCATAATATTTGACAGGTAACTATGCGCAATGGTAAAAGGGGTGCATGGCATATCCCTTTTTCGATAAATTCCAACTAGATCCCAAGTCGCTCTCTGAGCGTTTTGGGACTATTGGTGGCTCAGAAATCAATATCCTCGCCAGTGGCGACTCCGACAGAATTAATCAACTGTGGCTCAGAAAAAGGGGCGAGATTGACGCTGACGACCTCTCAACAGTGTGGCCTGTTCTTATGGGTCACATCACTGAGGAGCTTAATCTTGAGTGGTGCCAGTTAAAACATGAACTGGAGATCATTAATCGCCAGCTAGTCATATCAGGCAAAAAGCATCCGATTATGCGTTGCACTCTCGACGGCTCGATAAAGAACTATCGGGGCAAGCAGGCTGTCATTGACGCAAAGTTTACTATGGGCAGGCCGCAGGCTGGTGAGGAATGGAAAGATGTCATTCCCCGACTGTGTAAACATTACAGCCCACAGCTCCACTGGAATGCTTACTTATTAGAAGAACACACAGGCAAAAAATGTCCTCTTGGCTTGCTGACGATCATTAGATCCGGCAATGAGCCAACCCTGCATGAAATTGAGATTGACCCTAAATATCAAGCAGAACTGATCGGGCTTGCTACATATTTCATGGGATGCGTTGAGATGGGCGTCCCACCTCATGACATTCCTGTCAGCGAGGCACCTGTGCCGACAGAGGACACTGTGCCTGTCGATATGACGCAGACACAGGCTGACCCCAAGTGGAAACAATGGGCAGAGGTTTGGGCGCAAACAGTTGGCGCAATGGATGCCTGCAAAAAAGCAGAGACAGAAATAAAAAAGCTGGTTCCGAAAAATGCGAGCGTGGCTTTCGGTCATGGCATTCAAGTCAAAGTCGCAAAGAATAAATCAAAGCGCATTGAGGTGATGAAATGAGCAATTTGAGTGTGTGGGGGGATTTGGCTGAGACCGATCCAAAAGCGAAAAACAATCTGAATTTTGGTCGCAAGATCACAGCGATTGATGCGACTTGGCAAGTTTGGCGCATGACTGAGCGGTTTGGCAAAATCGGCGAGGGCTGGGGATGGGAGACTGATGATGTCAAAGTCGTCCAGCTTGCCGCAGGCGAAACAATGGTTTTGGTCACAGTTTCTGTCTGGTCTGAAAAGCGTGAACACAAATTTGGCGGGTTCACAGGCGGGGCAATGCTGTTCAGCAAAAACCGCGCTGACGACGATGCCGCAAAAAAAGCAACAACCGACGCACTAACAAAAGCCCTGAGTCATCTGGGCATGAGCGCGGATGTTTTCATGAGCAAATTTGACGATTGCAAATATACAAGCAAGCCAGAGTCCGATCGCGGCGTCACACCCCCGCAAAACTCTGGTCAGGGTGGCTCTCAGGTTTCCTCCCTGCCTGATGAGCCACCCGCATCTATTACGCCGACCATCAAGCGAGTGACTGAGAAATCGCCACAAGAGCAGTTTCTCGACAAGATGATGAATGCGATCAACTCAGCGGCTGATCATTCTGAAGCTGTCGAGATTGTTCGCGCATATGTCACAGCCGCAAAGACGCTCGATGGCGTTGAGATGATGTTTAACCGCATCAAACCAACCAATGACGCGATGATCAAAATTTTCTCAGACAGAAAATATGACTTTATGAAAGCCAAAGCAGAGGAGATCAGAAATGGCTGAACAATATGACAACACCAATCGGGGTGCGCTTTTCAAGAATAAAAAGAAAGAAAGCGATAATCATCCCGACTATACAGGGACGATCAACGTCAAGGGGACTGAGCAATATGTCTCAGCTTGGATCAATACCAGCAAAGCTGGTGAGACATATCTTGCCCTGAAAACGTCTGACCCGAAACCTTTGGGCGAGCAGCCTGTTTCACCAGCCGCATCGCAACCAAGCTCTGCGCCTTTAGCAGATGAAATCCCTTTCTAGCATCGCCGAAAGACCAGAGCATCCCTTGCTCGTTGTTCCAAACGATGAGGGGTGCTTGCTGGTGATTGGCACAAACCAAGCGCAGATGCACATGACGCAAAAGCAGATGTTTGAGAAAGGCATGGAGTTTCTGCGTCGTTCAGCGTCGATGAAAAGCGATGAACATTCGCGAGAATTATAATCAATATTATAATCCACACATCAGATGTGACTGGTGTGGGATTTTTACCAGAGGCCGCATTTATGACGACAACCCAAACAGTGTCGTTTGCGGGTCATGTCATCAGGAAATCTTGCCAT
>Ga0075480_10001858_pt1 | contig 13482 bp, 23 predicted proteins | sample DEB08_DNA_7_FD_81590 | JGI IMG/M metagenome (GOLD analysis project Ga0075480, IMG submission 81590) | Aqueous microbial communities from the Delaware River and Bay under freshwater to marine salinity gradient to study organic matter... | ecosystem: Environmental > Aquatic > Marine > Coastal ... | reverse complement strand
TCTGTTACTTTATTCATTCTATTTAAATTTTGTGTTTTAAATCCGTAAAAAACCGACTCCATACCCAGAGCCGTTAGCCAACCACCCTTTGAATCGACCATTCCTTGTAATCCTGAGCCATTCGAAAGCCCAGTTTCTTCACTATAACAGCACCCAAGCCGAACTCCTCGACTTCAGTAAGCAAAGCCTCCATCTTCTTGGTCTCGCCGTCTTTGGTGAATGTGTAGGCGATTTTCATTTTTTAAATGCTTTACCAAGACTATCCAAAAACTCCAATTTCACCTGAAGCTCTTTTTCTGAATCTTGTTGTTCTGTCTTTACATAAACTGGCAAAATCAAATAATAGCCATCATGTGACGGGAACCATTCAGCCGCATCTTCTTCCGTGTCGTGCAAGCGGCAGCGGTCTAAAAAAATCAACCTATTTGCTCCTTCGGTAATGTACCTTGAAGCAGTATCGAGCTGAAATATTCCGAATTTCTTTTTCATTTCAAAGTCCTTACGAGTGAAGTCTTAGAAGTTCTAACCGGAGGAACAACGTCAATCACTTCGTCGTCAACAGTCAGAATCCCCGGCTTTGTGAAGGTCTTGATCTGCTTCTCTAAAGCCTTACGAGCATCAGCAAACACGCTCTCCTGCTCTCTGATTTCGTGCCATTTAGGAGTTCCTGAGAAATCGTAACGAACGCCAGTCTCTCGCTTCTCCAACTTGACGCCGCGAACAGTTAGCTCCTTCTCACTATACTTCTCGAACTCATCGACCGCTGACTCATTCGCGATCTGCGAAATCCCCTTTGCGAGTTCCTCCAGATACTTAGCGAAGATCACTAAGTCAATACCGGAAGTCTGACCTTCATTAAGTGCCGTCTCGAACTTCGCCAAGTCGTCAGCGATACTCTGCTTCGTTACCTCTTTCACTTCCGGCAACTGGTGAACAGTCGGGCATTGCTCGACCTCTTGCCAGTGCTTCTCTTCTTCTGCTCTCATAATTATTTCTACCTCTTCGCTTGAAATTTCCTGTGAATATTTGTCTTCGTTTCTCATGATGCTTGATTTTCTGATTTGATGATTTGGTTGATGTGATCGGTAATACAATAGACTCTTTTACCATCTCCGTCGACCACAAACGGATAGCGATTCTTGTCTGACTTCGGAGCGTTAGTTGCAACTCTTCTAATCTTCAACGAGTACAGAAAACGACCGACACCCCACTTCACCGCCGCTCTTTTGAATGCATCTGATGCTTGTCCTTTCTCCTTTTCAACGTTCGACTCTGTGCCGCAATCGGTTCTCCATTGCCACTCTCCGTCTAATTTGATTCCGATCGAACAGTAAAGCTGACCGCCGACCTCGAAATACTTGTCTTGCCACTCGCAGACCTCATCAAGCCTATCCATCACCTGCCGAGCGTCTACATACGCGACACATTGAGCAGTCGGATAATTCTGCGAGAATGCCTGCACTCTCCACTTATGACTCATTGGCTCTGAGAGCCGCGAAATCAATTCCTTTAAATACTTACCTTTGTCCATCATCGTTTTTCTTTTTAAGGGAGTTCACGCTCCCTTTTTTATTACCAAAATTTTCTTACTCAATCCTAAGTCGGACACCATCTTCTTGTTCCCGACAACCCTGAGAATACCTTCTCGCCTCGCCCAGTCGATGAAGTCCTTTCTATTCCTGTAAAGAGGAACTAAGAACATCGCCTCCGGCACAGTCAGAAGTCGCTCAGTTTTTAATTGGCTCATGCTTCATCAGCTCCGTTAACAAATCACCCATCTCAACAGCGAGAAGATTGTCCTCGATAGATTCTATCATGTACGCCCTCTCGCTGACGTAATTGTTCTGACAAATCCTGTGAGTCTCTCCGGTCTCTTCGTTCGAAACATAAGTGAATGTGTAATCGAACCCCACCTTCTCTCTAAAGACCTCCAAAAGCTGATTAACAGAGAAAACCGACTCTGCGCAATCCTCCATCCAGTTCTCGAACCAGATCACTTTGATCTGGTCTTTTTCCCAGTCGAGAACATAATCTTCAATGTGTTTGTGATTTTCCCCCATTTCAATCGACCTTTTATTTGCAGCTAACTTCTAACCGCTTAATTTCTTCGCGCATACAGTCTCGAAGTTTGACCAGATTCGGCAGCCTACCCTTGCCGCCTACCATATTGTAATAAGTGACCGCTGTGAAGCCTGAATTGACTTGTACCGTACGTTTCGAGCCTCGACTTGCACTCAATTGCGCATCGAGTTCCTTGATCTCGTTCAGAATCTTGTCCTTCATGTTCTTTACTTTCGTCATTGAATATTTGTTAAGTTTGCTTTAATGAAAGGTAAAGATAACTAACTCTTATCAAAAAGTAAAGTTTTGTTTCATTTTTTTTCAAAATAATAACGCAATGAATAATTTGTTTGCACGAAACCTCAAGTATTTAAGAGGGTTTCACCGACTTGGTCAGGGAGAAGTCGCTACCGAACTGGGTCTCACCAGACCCGCGATTTCTAACTACGAAAGAGGGGAGTCGTTCCCCGATTACGACAAAATAATCTACTTCGCGAAGAAGTACCGAGTCAATATTGACGACCTATTCAGACGCGACTTATCGGAAAAGTACGACCCTACCGATCACGTCACCCACAACACCGAAACCGCAATAAAAGAGATGATTCAGGGAGTGAGAGATAAGATCGAAGCCGAAAGGGTCAGAGCAGACTCCCGCCTCGCCGATGCCATATCCGGCAACGAATACCGCGACAATGAAATAAGAAACCTGAAAGGGGAAGTCAGAACCCTAAAAAAGTCAGTTAAGGAGCTTTTTGAAATTGTAACCCCTGAGTCTGACGGCAAGGAGTAAGACCTTCCACAACATTTTCCTGACCGGGTTGTGTTGAATCCCGTAAAGCGCAACCCTTTCCAGTTTCGCGCGACTCATTGCGAAATAAAACGCCTCCAAATATCCTTCAAGGTCTTCAATGTGATCTTCAATGAGTCCTTCGATCGTTTCCTTTCTTCTGATTGTAGAGTCATTCGTGACGATCTCAGCCATTCTGATCAGCTTGTCGAGCCTCATTTCCATTTCTGAGGCTTCGCTGTCAAGAAACGCAAAAGAACCGCCCACGCTCAAAGAATAGGCTTTAGACTTCAAGAAATACAAACAAGTGACGACATCACGGTCACCTTCGGTCATGTTGGAGTGAATAAATCTTCTTAGAATATTCGCCTCCCTCGCTTTAGTTAGAAGCATAGTAGAGCAATTTTTACGGGCAGACTGAACAAATGTAGAGTCTTTGAATCTTACACAATCATCTCAATTAGCAAATTTTGACAGACGGAACTCTCATTCTGGTTTCCTATTCCTTTGAGAATCACCGACTAATGTCCTTCAAATCTGACAAAACATTTTCTAACAGACACAGCCAAAATTCACGTATTAGATGCACGTGCATATCAAATCTACCAAGAACCGACAACGCCCACAAATGAAAAGTTGACGTTTAATTGACGTACATTAAAAATTACCCTAACTTTTTACTGATGATCTTCGCCTCGTCTTCGTGTCCCGTTGTGTTTATAGACCTTAGATAGTTATCAGTTGTGGAGGCTTTCTTGTGTCCTAACATCTTCGAAATTTTCAGCATCGAAACACCTGAAGAGTCTGCCAAATGCGAGACCGTATGCCTTGCCGTATGCGTTGAGACCTTCTTCTGAATCTCTGCCTTCATCGTTATCTTCTTCAGGTACTTATTGATCAAAGCCGTCTTTGTCTTGATTTCGTTGAACGTTCCCTCAACTAAAAACGGAAACAAAAAATCACCGTCGTACCTGTCAATAATTGCACGGAGTTCGTCAGTTACGAATATCCTCATCGCTGCTCCTGTCTTCCTTTGCTTGAAAGTGATGTAGTTCCCGTTCAAATTCTCCTTCTTCAGACTCAGTACGTCACCAACGCGAGAACCGAGAGTAAGAATCTGCGCAAAGAACACATCTCTCACCCTGTCCTCCAGTCCTTCCAATTTCAAAGCCTTGATCTTTGCCAGTTCCTGTTCTGTCAAATGCACCTTCACCACTTCCTCCAGTCTGATCTTGAACTTCCTGAACGGAGACTTGCCCGGTCTGATCACTTCCTCTCTTTCTGCTGCGTTAAATAGTGCCTTGATGAACCTCAAATCCCTTGCTACCGTGTTGACCTTGTTGAACTTCAAAAGATGCGCCTCGTAATCCTTCAGAAAGGTGAACGTAATATCCGAGAACAACAACGCCCCCCGGTAACTCTTCAGCTTCTGGATGATCGCGTTCCGGTTCTCGATCGTGCCTTGTTTACTCATTCGCGAGATGTACTTGTCTGCGAACTCAAATAAATCAGCCGACTTTGAGACACCTGTAAGCCTTTTAAGAATAGCTTGTGCGGACAAGTCCGAATCTATCACTTCAAGCCTTAACGCCTCACAGCGACCGTTCCAGTACCTTACCGCTTCATCTGCGTAAGCCTTTGATTTGCACTTGCGCGAAATCTTGTTCTCTGTGATCTCGTCGGGTTCTACCGGAACAGAAAGACTCTTATAAACCGAAACCCTGTCTTTTGTGATGCGCAGGTGTAGATTGCCCCTGCGCGAAATAAATTTCCATGTCATCGTTTCTCATTGTACTAACAAATGTACTAACATTTTGCACGTATTATATTGATAGATATAGTGTGCAGAATCCGACAAGAAACGAAAGACCCCTACAAACAAAGGGCTAAACCCTTACCAGACAGGGCTTCAGAAACACAGGGTTCGAGTTCAGTATAACCCACAAACAAAACGCCAAGACGCCCACCACGCAAGCGTTTACGCCACCCCGAAAAAGAGATGTACTAACTTTTGTACTAACTTTTGATCGTTAGGCACACGATTTCGCCCTGATTCAGAGCTTCGGAAATTTTCAAGTAAAGCTGCTTGAAGACAAGAGTCGAGTTCATTATCCACCCCTTGCCTTCCATCATTGCACCCTGACCGACGAGAATGCACCCGTCAGACTGATGTTCATAGTTTCCAATATGGATATAAACGTAATTGAAGCCGGGGACACCTTGAAGCTCCAGATGAAATGTGAACCAGTCGTATTTTGACCGATACTTCTCAGTAAGCCCAGAAATAACCTTTCGGAACTTGATCTCATAAGTGCCGTCTGGAATTCGCGTCTCGCCCCTGACCTTTACCTCTCGCTTCTCGTCTTCCAACGTAAAACAGAACGGAACGCCATCAATCGACAGCGTCCCAATAGTTGAGTCGGGTAGGCTTATGACTCTATTAAGCAGTAGTTCCACTAATCCAGTCGCCGATTTCGATAAACTCTTCGAGAACCTCTGCTGCCTTCTCCGATCTTGGCCGTTCGATTACGTTAGTCAGCATGATCGCCAAATTCAAGACCGCTCTGGAAACACCCCACCGCCTTCTGATTTGTTTCGTGAAGTCCGGGAACTTCTCAAAGTCTCCTTCATAAATTTGATCGCCGAGTTTGACCAACTTCTCAAGCTTCCGGTCCGTCTTGTTTCCGGTAACTCTCAAAGCAATCAGCCCCTCGATGATCTTCTTCATGTCTTCCCAGATTTCAGAAAACTTGTCCTGTGCGTTGTCCTTGTTGAAATCTAAGTGCGCCCACTCGATCTCGCTTGCTGTTTTGATCAGCTTCTTAAACTTTCTCATAATCCTAATTTTGTCAAATTTGTATGTGTGCCATAAACGATCGACGGTCTGCCCTGATCGTCTTTCACAAAGTCGCAACGTGCTAAAATCTTCACCTTTGAACCGTTCTTGTGGTTGTACTGCAAAACCATCTTGAACTCTTTGCCCTTTTCCAAATGCTCCATGAACTGCCTATCTACTTCAGGCAACTCGCTTGCGTCAACAATAGACCGCCAAGCATCCCAACTATTAGCAGGCAGTTCCTTTCGATCATACCCGAACTCGCCGCAAAACTTATCTGATAAAGCCTCGTAAGGAGGGAATTTCATTTCGTCTCCATCATATTCAATGAATACTATCCATGCGCCATCATTGCCCTTATCGAGTATCTTTAGTGCTTCGGCTTCCTTTTTCTTGTTTCTTAGCGATTGTTTGATCTTGTCGCCGTGTTCGTTCATTAAAGACCGAACCTGACCGACCATATCATCGAGCCTTGCAAGCGTATTAGTTGTTTCCTGTGTAAAACTTGCGCTGTTCATCTAATAACTGAATTACTTTTTCATTTATTGAGTCGTTTAGGGTCTTGATTTCTGAGTCTTTTTCGACCATTGCCTGCCTATGCAGTTCGCGCTCTTCTTTGAAGTCGTTTCGCTGCTGAATGTAGAGCCATAGCATAACCGCCGCGAGGACGTTACCTATGATTATGTCAAATAATTCGGGAGGCATTTATAAAAACTTTATAATCTTTATTACGAATATGATAATCTTGACAAAGAACCCCACCAAAACGCCCCAAATGAGCCACAAAAGAGGTCTGAAACGCCGTTTCTTTGCCTCTCTCAGTTTTGTCTTTAGTTCCCTGTCTGATTTCTCAAGCCTTTTTATTAATTCGTCTAACGGATTCAAAAACGATTACTAAAAGGAACGCCAACCACTCAAGACCGACGCCTCCTTGATTTTCAAACAATACCTCGTCTGCTAAGTGACCGACCGAGAACCCGAACCAAAGCCATGAAAGCGAAGCCGTGAACCCGTTAGATTGTAATGCGATAACGAGAATCAGCCCTGCGATCATTAGGCTTTGCGTCAGGTTGAAGAATCGGTCTGCATTCGCATCATAGCAGACTTCAAAATCGCTTACCGGAAGGAACTGATGAGCGTTGAGACTCACCAAGTCAACCAGTATCACCAGAAAAAACAGGCTACTTTTTAGCCTTTTTATTGCCAGTAGGTCGCGAACCAACTCTCTTCTTTCCGGTCTTCTTCCCGGTCTTTTTATTTGCCATTACTGCTGAACTTCTCCAGGGATTGCGGCAACCACTTTCTCGTTCTGCTCACGGCTGAACTTTCCTGCTTCATAAGCCACCAATCCGAGAGCCATCGCGTCAGCACCTGCCGCTTCGAGTTCCTCTGCTGCGTCTAAATAGGCTTGCTCCTGTTCGTTCTGAGCGTCAATGACTGCTTGAGTCTTTGCTTCGAGTTCTTTTAATTTCTGCATTTTATAATGATTGTTTAGTTACAAGTTGCTAAAGGGAAGCATTCCTGTCTCCCGATTAATTCTATTTCGTAGTCCACCGCAACAAGACCCATGAATGAAGGAACTGCGAAGTCGATGTTCTCAGTCTCGTCGTTCCAAATTTCCATTTGGTCTATTTTCATCGCCTTGACCTCTACCTTCAAACCCTGAAGACCTAACCCCCTGCGGAGTGCCGGGGAAGACTTCCTTCCTATCTTGGTTGCTAAGTTTCTCGCGGCTAATTCAGGTGTATATTCTGAATCAGAGCCTTTCGTTCTTTTCGAATACCCTACACAACGCATCGGAACAATCTCCTTGATCAGATCAACCCTCGCTGAAGGAGAAGCGACTGACTCCCTTTGTATCTCCCCAGTCTGACGATGATAGACCAGAGCGTTCTTATCCCAGTTGATGTATTCGCTCTGTCCTGCTGTTGTGTATCGTGCCGGATGTTTCTTGCCGTTGATGTCATAGATCACCGCCAACTCATAGATATTGTCGTAAGAATCCAGATCAGAGATGTCGGAGTTTATCGTCTGTATTACCTGTTCAATCATGACAAAGCCTTTATGAGTTTACGTCTGAGTCTGTTGTTCAGCTCTTTCTTTTCGTCTTTGGTCAGCTTGTAAGTCTCATCCCCGTACAAATCGACCATCCCTTCGACCTTCTTTGAGTTGGTCGGGTTCTTCACGCCTGTAACGAATCCGGTCTTAGTCTTTAATAACCCATTAGCAAAGTCACTCTGGAGCTGATTCGTGAACTTCAAAATCACCGTGCTTGTCGGCAGTCCTTTCTTTCGTCTCTTCTTCTTGTAGGGTTCATTTTCATAAGAACCGATCGCAACTCCGTTTCCGTTCTTGCCTTCTGTGTGTATTCTGTGAACCTGCTTCGCATGAGTTGAAGAAACAATATCAAACATGAACGCAGGGTCTTCTACTGCCTTCACACGCTTCTCAAATTCTTTTATGTAGTCTTTGGTATTCACGGAGTCACCACTTCATGCTTTACTCGCTGCTTGCATTTGAAACATTGATCTTTCGGTAATTGGAGATTCTGTAAAACCCCCTTCATCGTTTCCGAATATTTTTCTTCGTAGTCAATCTGAAGCCTCTCAAAGTCCTCACCGTGAACTGCCACAGTCGAGTTCAGTCGGTTATTGGGAGACCGCATTTCTTGCATTATCAATTCCCCGCACTTGTAGAGAATAGCAGTCGCCAACACCTGACGAATGGAGCAGATAAAAGGCTCGACCGCACACCTTACGGAATAGGTCAAATTCACGCCTCCAGTACCTGCCATTGACACCAGATTCTCGTCGATAGCCTGATCTCCCGTGGCAATCTTTGAACCTTTCACAGCCATAAAAGAACCCTTCTTGTAAGTCGAAGAGCATCCTGAACAAAATCCTTTAGCTAAGTCGGTTTTATACCCTCCTAAAGCCGTTGCATCATACCCGATGAAGAGGTTCAGATTCTGTTTTCTTGTGTAGTAGGTTTTGGATAAATCAATGTAAGTCGGAACTCCTGCGACCGCTGTCACCGAGATCGTGTCTAAGGTCTGACCAGAGATAAGATCAATGACTTCAACATTAACAGCCCCGGAAGACTGAACCATTAACCCTATTCTGGTAATGTCTAAAGCCAGATAAGGCTTCTTTGTGATCGAGATATTCACCCCTACCTTATACGCTTGGGCAGCTTGTGTTTGTAGGTTGTCTTTCCATACGCCGAGAATATCTTGCTCGACGACAGACTTCATTTCATAGTTAGGAGATAATCTGTTTCTGACCTCATCAACTACCATCTGAGGGGCGAGAACGTTCTTGATGCGCTCTAAGTAGGAAACTGCCGTGTTTGGCTCTGAGCTTATTCCAGACTCTACATTGAAAAGAGAAACACCCGGTAAATCATTCAGGTTGTAAACGCTCTCAGGAGAATCGCTTGCGCACTTCCCAGTTATTCCGATAAGGTTGTTAAAACAGTCCATAATTTATATGAAGGGGAGCAGCCGAAACCGCTCCCCAAATCGCAATGAGAAAGAAATTAAGTCGTGAACTTGTTGACCAAAGTCACACCGTCAAGACGATCACCCGTAGGATACATATCCGAAGGAAGACCGACGATGTCGTTAGCCATAGCCACCTCGACAGTCAACGTTCCGCAGTTCTCAGTTACACGCACATCAAAAGGCATATTTCTTCGTGGGTCAACCAATACTGAGCGAGAGTTCGTGGTCGTTGAGCTGATGTTCAAAGGCTCGTAACCTTGAAATCTCAAATACCAGATAATCTGCATCGCTCCGGCTTCCATCATGAAGAAGTTGTTCGCCGCCCAGTTGGTATCTACACGACCCAAAGTGTCGAAGTACACCATCTCGTTCGCGTTCACGAAAGAACCGAGGTCGATTCCGGTAGTCGCACAACAACCGTGAGCAACTTCTGTGAAGTACTTGGTCGTCTCGTTAGAACCGAAAACAATCGGAGCTGAAGTGAATCCCATCTGCTTCGCTGAAAAGATCAACTCTTTGTAAGCATCGAGAGAGAAGTCACCAGAACCGTCAACAAAGGCGACAGTCTTAGTCGTGCCGACAACACCGTTTGTGTCATTCGAAGCATAGTTCCCGATCAAAAGCTGTGCGCCTGTGATTGCGCGAGTTTCGAGCTGACGTGCGCAAGCGTCCATCATTGAAGCGATCAATTTCGCCCAGTACATCTCGCCATCTTCACAGATAGTTGCGATGTCGGCAGGGTCAACAGAACGCTTAACATAAGAACCCACATCCGGGTCAATGCTGTAAGACTCTGTGCAAATGCCGTACTCATCACCGCCAGTACAAGTAAAGTCGATGGTCGAAGAAACGTCACTCTCTGCAATTCGCTGCTGATAGGTTAGCTCAACGGTTTTACGCTTTGCTAAGCCCGGAGCTTGCATTCTTTGTAAATCTCCTGCGTTTACGTCGGAAAGGAGAAAATCGACGAAAGGCGTCTGCTCTAACTTCAGGTGATTCGCCTTGAAAGCAAGTTCAAGTGACTCCTGAACGTTAGGACACGCCGGAAAAGCTGCTGCTGCGCTCATTTTTCAAAAATTGAAAGGTTAAAAAATACCCCCCTATTCTGCCCGGAGATGGCACTAATGAGCTTAACGTCCTCCCGACGCTTCCTTCCGTGTTACCCTTGAACCTTTGCCTTCATTCTCAGATAGGCAGGGCTGAGGGTTCTGCCGTCACCGTTTGGCTCAGTCTTTACAGTCTGAGCTTTTGCAGGTGCAGCATTATTTTTCTTCATCAATCCATTCTCTTCTGCTAACGAGGTCAAAACCTCCAAAGGAGAAGCGAATTCTGACGCTGATTTCTTTGATTTCACCGGATTTCCTTCAGAGTCTCGAACGATCAACTGGTTCTCTTCTGACAAACCAAACTTCGCAGTTTGCCCGACGATCGCCTTAAATCCGCTCTTCTCGATCTCGGTCATTCCATCCTTAAAGGGAACTTTCGAGTAGATTTCATTGAGCTGATGCCCTACCATGTAGTTGGTGATCTCAGACTGCTTAGACTCTTTGAAAGAGTTGAACTCGCCTTCAAGAGTTTTCAGGTTGTCTTGATAGGCTTTCAAGCTCTTGTCTTTGTCCTCCAACTGAGCGAGAAGGTCGTTCACCTTCTTGTCGTTGCCGTCTTTAGCCTTTGAATGAAGGTCGCCGATTTGCTTCGAATACTTCTCTTTGACTTGCGCGAGAACGTCTTCCAGTTTGTTGTTTGCGAAGTCCTCAGATGTCAAACCGAGTTCATCACCGAACAACCGCTTTGCTGCTGTATTGATCGAGCCAATTCTTGACCCTTCGAACTTCTTGATCAGTTCCGGGTCTTGCGTTGCCTTGTCTCTTGCAACAAACTTAGAATTGAAGAACTCTTGGAACTTCTCAGTCCCTTCCTCTCCTTCGGTCGGCGTATAGCCTAAGTATTCAAAAATTTTATCCATTCTTCTCGATTGCGTTGATTACTGATTTGCGAGGCTTCGGTCTTTGGTTCTCCATCTCCAAAACGAGTTCGAGCTGAAGTTTTGAAAGACCTTCCAAAGCCTTAATGACCACGTTCGCACTCCGGTTGATGTCGAAAGTAAATCCGCGAGGTTCTAATTCCTCAGATATTACCTCAGTAGATTGGAGTTCAGGCACTACCTGCCACCCTTTACTCTTGGCATAACTCAGAGCCTTCTCGTTGATTTCTAAAGTTTTGCCCTCTTTTGCGACCTTGATCATATCACAAAAATAAGAAATTTGAAACTAAAAGTAAATAATCTTTACACATATCCTTTCTCTTTTGCTCTCTCCTTCACTTCGTCGGGAACGTCAGCCTCGACAACGTACACCAGAGAGTGATTGCAATTGTACCCACCACAGAAGTTTTTAATCGTGTCCGGGTTCGTGTTCGTGTTCATGCCCTGCCACGGGAAACCTGCGTCGCCAACGCCAACACCCGCACCCCATAGCTCGACCTCTTTGATGTGAAAGAACTTCCCGTCCCGATCAATACAGAACTGCCTTGAATCCCTAACCTTTCCGCCTAAGTATCGAATCCATTCACCGCCGTACTCCTTCACCAATGCCTGAGTGTATGACCTGTCAAAAGTCGAAAACGAGTCTTTGGCATACGTGCCAACATACCGCCGATATTGTCCGAGCCTTTCTTCGTCGCCCTCGATGAAGTTTCGCAGCGTCTTGATTAGGTCGTTATGAGTTCCACCCGTAGAAACCGACTCTGTCAATGTGTTGCCGATAGGGTCGATAAATTCTCTCACAATAGAGTCAGCATCGAACAACTTGATCGCGTTCCTCCGTGAAGTCTTGAACATCTCGTCGAGAAAGTCCGTGTCTACATCAACAGAATCAAAGGTCTGAGCGAAGATCGAGTCGTTTATTCTCCGTTGCTTTAAGAACTGTTTAGCGTACTCCCTGAGAGCCTCACGATACACGCCCTCGTCGTTCATGATCTTCAGAAGGAAAGCGTCTTTGATCTGTGCGATCTTCGCCAAATTCTCAGCGTCTTGATTCAAACGCCCTCCTGTGAACCCTAATTCATTGATCAGCTTTTCGAGATCGTCAGCCCATAGCGGCTGCATCTTCTCGACTGCATTGATGAACTCGACCGGAACTGTGTCAATGAGATCAAGTTTCTCTAAAATCTCATTATTTAGGCTCATATCTCATTTAGGAGCGAATCAACGCTCGAAGGAACTTTAGCCTTTGCCAACCTTATTAATTCCTCTTTCGCTTTGTCTAAGTCCATTTCCAAAATCTCAGGAGTGAGCATCGTTCTGATTTCGTTGTGAAGAATGATCTGCCATTTCTCAATCGCTCCTGTACTGTTCAGAATAGCGATCTCTTGCGCCGTCTTAGTTGCCAAAGAATCAACAGCGAACACCAACTCGACAACCTTGCCCAGTTCAGTATTAGACGGAAATCGCTGCCTCAAATGTTCCTTCGTTAATTCCATCACCGTAATGTCCGGCAGACCTGACTCCCCTGCGATCTTGATCTCTTCCATCAACTGAGCCGAAGAACTCATTGAATACTCCAGAGGCTCGTTGATAGTCGGCTTCTCCCAACCTGTGAACGAGTATCTCATGAATCCCATCGCGTCGATTAGGAAGTCCATGAGACCGAACAACTCTGAACTGAACGACACAAAAAACGAGTGCCGAGAGTTCATGTCGATCATCGTTTCCGTTGCCGTTTGACCGCTTGGCTTTGTAGTGATGTCGATATTCAACGCTAAGAAAGCATCTTCGGCAACCTTGCGAGTATTAGCGTCCAAAAACTCTAAAATTTCAGTTCCCGGAGCTGTGAAAGCAATACCCGGAAAGATACTCCCCTCGTCTGGATTCGTTCTTGATGGAGGATTGATCTTGATGTCCTTCAATGGAGAGACTTTATTCTTCTCGCCTGAACCATGACAAACCTCGCAAGTCTCGCCATCAACAGCACCAGAACCGAAGCACTCGACACACTCATTCACGTAGTACGACCGAACAGGAAATGCGTTCTTTTTGATCGCAATGTCTAAGGTCGAGAACTGACAAGTCGCCGTGTCTAAGCCGGGAACTGCGTTGTGAAAGTAACTCAGGTATAAAATCTCACCCTGATAGTTCCTGATAACCCCTTCGAGCTTCTTTGCCGGGAGTTGCCCCCAACCGTGAGCGTAATAAAGAAAGACCTCGAACTTCCAGTCGTTCTTGTTGCCAACCTGCTTGATCTTCCAAATGTTCTCTTGATCGTACAGCTTGAAAACTAAGCCTGTTTCCTTCTT
>Ga0075480_10001856_pt1 | contig 13486 bp, 8 predicted proteins | sample DEB08_DNA_7_FD_81590 | JGI IMG/M metagenome (GOLD analysis project Ga0075480, IMG submission 81590) | Aqueous microbial communities from the Delaware River and Bay under freshwater to marine salinity gradient to study organic matter... | ecosystem: Environmental > Aquatic > Marine > Coastal ... | reverse complement strand
TTCCTAAATTTTGATTGAGTTAAATTTTTATCCTGGACGCTGATCTTCTGATCGGTATTATTTCTTAACTGATTTGCGATATATAAATGAGTCAGAGGTCAAAAGAGACACGATCACAGCATCAAAGCTGCCACCGCTTTTGAGATAGGCCTGGTCGGCGTCTATCAGTGTTTTTGAATCATATAACTGCTCATTGCGGCCCATGAAAAAACGGAATGCATGGCGGATGATAGACTGTCGAACTTTGGTAGATTGTGCGAGTTTATCTATAAGTTCCAGGGCGTTTTTAACATCTCCATCAAGCTTAGGGTCTCCAGTTCCATCGAGGCTGCCAGATGTATCAATAGGCAGAGTTTTAAAAATATCTCTCATGTCTTTAGTAAGGCCTTTGCCGTTTTTAAGGTCATAGGTTTTAATCAGATTTTCTGGATACTCCAGAGACTCTTGAGTTCGGTATCTTCCAAAGTCATCAAACATTTCAAATGCATAACCAAGTGGATTCATTTTTTCATGACAATTCCAGCAATATTCAGTTTTAACTTTTTCATCATAACGTTGACGTAGAGTTTTATGGGGATCACCGGGAACTACTGCATCAACTGTAACAGGGACATCGGGAACAGTACCGGCAAGAAGTTTTTCACGTATCCATTTCCCTCTGTGAACAGGATCTGTTTCAGTATTTTGTGCATGTGAAATTAACCAGGCCGGATGGGTGAGTATACCTTTGCGATTACTCATTTTAGCCGGTTGCTGAGTAGGGTAGTCCCAATTATTTAAATCTATATTGAAAAACAAAGCAGTATGAGGATTTAGACCAAGCTTAGCTCGACTTGTAGGCCCTTTTAAACCTCCTAAGTCTCCGTGAGGATAGGCTGTTTTTTTGCCATTTCCTAAACGAGCTGTAATACTTTTCATCATGGTGTTGAAACTTCTGACAGCTGAATTGCGTTTGTCTTTCTTTAAGAGAGCGGGGGTGAATTTTTCCATTTTCATTTTTTTAAAGAAATCTGCATGAGCGAGAAGGTCTGTGGATTTTTTGATGCTTTGCCAATCATATTTCTTGAAGTAGTTGAAAATAGTTTTATAACGGTCCGCATGTTTCTGCATGGATTCATTATTTCCGGAGTGGAATACAAAAAAGTCCTCAGATGTGAGAAGTTCTTCAAAAACATTTTTATCTTTCTCAAGAATGTTCTCTACCCATAAATCACATTCTTCAACGAGGTTGACCCTTACTCGACTGTAAGCATTTCCAAACCTTTTATCATCCTTAAAGATCTGCATCATTTTAGCATATCCGAAAAACTCTCTGAAAAAACGAAATTTTCGAATAGGAAGCTTAGTCAAATTATCATGATGTTTTCTTCGTCTTAGAAGTGCAAGATCAACAACTGTATAGAGATTCCTCTTTTCTAAAAGGCGTTTTATTTCTCTCTCATAATCTTCCCTGGACTTCAGTTTGCCTTCATTTGCAGCTTTAACCAGTTCTTCATCTGGACTACTGTCTGTTAAAGCATAGGAGAGGGCATAACTTGCGTCTCTTGGAGAAAGCATTTTTCTACTATATTCATCTGCGGTTCCAGAGCCATATTCATTTCTGTAAACAAATTCAGTGCGTAAAGCCAGAGTTTGAATAAGTTTTTTAATGGCAGGCAGAGTACCAAGATCTTGAACATATTTACAGGTCAGAGAATTATATTTTAGAAGTTCATTTTCATTTGGAGTTCTTCTGTAGAGCAAGACAAATAATTCATTTATAAGCTGCTTGAGAATTTCTTTTTTAGGTGGCCCCGCCTCCAGGCGTTGCTGTTTAAATTCCTCTTCCCATTCAGTCATACATTTTTCAATAACCTGTCGGTAGTTATCTCCTTCTTGTCTATGTCTCAAAATCGCTTGTTTGTACGTATTTAGTTTTGAAGCATCTAAGTTAAGGTTTGCAATAGAAGCTTTTTTCGCTTGTTTCTTACCGCTGATAACTCTATTCCAATAGTTTTTCATGAAGACAATTCTAGTAATTATTTTTCTTGAATCATGCCCGGCATAAAACCATTCCTTATAACAGAGCTGAATTATTTCTTCCTGACTTATGTCAGCATTGAAATGAGTTTTTAAAGATTCGCTTATAATGATACTTTCTGATCTATCAATACCTCCCAAAGCTCTCTTTATTTTGCCTTCACTTTTCTGAGTTTTGGGTAAGCTTAGAGGAATATATTCAGGTAGCAGAGACTGGTGTTTACTTCCGTAGATTTGTTGGCATAACCTATCAATATATTTTACAAGAAAACCTTCACGTTTATTTAATTCAGTTAAGTGACTTTGTTCCATTGACATAATCGTTTTAATGGCTGGAAGGAAGTCTCCACCTTTATTACTTTTTTCAATCAAATGATCAGCCAGAATTCTGGCGTTACTGATCATAGTCAAAAGGTGGCCGCCATGAAGGTTTTCGTTAGCGTAGTAACGAACCCCGGATTTCGCAGGAAGTAAAAATGGATTGGTGACAGGTACCCCTGGTTTAGTTCCTTTCATTTTGTACTTACGCCCCTCAACTCTGGCTAAAGCGAATTTAGGGCCAATTATTTCGTTGATTTTTTCATTAAAAATAAATTCATTGATTAACCAATGCCTGTCATGAGTAAAGCCCTTTAGATGCTTATACTCCCCGGAGAAAAGTTTATTGTGGTCTAGGTAGTTTCCAAATTCCGGCTTTTTAAGTTTTTCTGTAAGTTTGTTGGAGTTAAGCTTCTTTAGTTCAGAACTTAACCAGTCAATTATTTGAGACTTTTGTTCCAGGCCTGGCTGCTTCTTCTTTTTAGGAGGCATTTCCTGTATATAGATCTGTTCCTGAACTCTGTTTAAAAGCTCCAGTTTATCTTTTAGAGCCAGTTCTTGCAGATTATCCAGCCTAACTTCACCTTTCTGGACATCCTCGTCATGACAGTCATAGCAGAAGTTTTGTAAAAACTTTTGAAAGGAGGGCTTCTCTGCAGTTGCACCACAGCAGAGAAGAATTGAAACTATTAAAGTAAATCTTAGATACATAACAAATGTCTTTGTGTTTTGTTATGTAGATTTGAAGTCAGATGTTTAGTGTGACGCCTAAATTTTCTAATCTATCATTTTCTGTAAATAAAAGAATCTGATGTTAGTAGAGAAACAATGACAGCCTTAAAGCTGCCACCGCTCTCTTTGTAGGCTAAATCTGCATCTATGATAGTCTTTGAGTCTGAACGCATTTCGTTTCTACCCATAAAATAACGGAATGCATGTCGAATAATTGACTGACGAACTCTTTGCGAATTTGAAAGCCTGTCAATCAACTCAAAGGCGTCCTTTACATCACCATCAAGTTTAGGATTTCCTGTTCCTATTAAAGCTCCATGACTCTCTACAGGTAGAGTTTTGTATGTGTGAGGCACAGATGGTTTGGTGGTGCCTTCTTTAATGATATTCTCTGGGCTTTCGAGGTTTTCTTGAGTTCTGTACATGCCAAAATCATCAAAAGACTCAAAGGGAAGTCCTAGTGGGTTCATATACTGGTGACATCTCCAGCAGGCATCTTTCTCAGTTACTTCCCTGAGTCTGGTTCTTAGAGTTTTTTTAGGGTGGTCAGGAATATTAGCTTCTACTCCAATTGGAATATCTGGTACTTTACCTGCCAATAAGTTTTCAAGTATCCAATGACCTCTTTTAACTGGATCTGTAGCGGCATTTTGCGAATGAGCAATAAGCCAGGCCGGGTGAGTTAAAAGGCCCTTTCTATGTTTTACTGATACGGGTTGGCTTGCTGGGTAGTCCCAGGTTTTATAGTCAATATTCCAGGCTTTTAACTGATGTGGTTTTTTAACTCCGCTTATTCCCGGAAGTGGACGCTTTCCCGTTCTAATTGTTTCTTCAGCACGTATTAAGCTGGAAAACACTTTTTTGACTTTGCCTTTAACTCTGCGATTATGCTTTTTAATTTCTTCATACTCTTTTTTTGGAGTGGTTTTAGGGTCTGGAAGAGGTTTGTAAGAAAGTTTTAATAGTTTACTGCCGGGAATTGTTTCTTCTGGGTTTTTTTTCCAGTTAATTCCCTCTGCTTTTTTAAGTAAGTTTTTATAGCCAATTATCATTTTATCAGTTGTTTCTTTTACTTTTTCATTATCACCACTGTGGTAAACAAAAAATTTATCTGAGCCAAGCATGTTTTCGAAAACATTTTTGTCTTCTGTAAGCCAATGAGAAACGATAAGGTCAGCTTCTTTAATAAGATCTGAAGGTACTCGCCTAAAATCTCCATATCGCATATTTTCTTTGAAGACATCTACTGCTTTGTCATAGCCAAAAAACTCTCTGAAGAAACGTCCTACTCTTGGAGTGGATTCTGGAAAAGCAGGAGAATTAAGAAGTCTTAGAATTTCTCTTTTATAGTCTTCTTTATTATTTAAGTTTCCTTCCACGGAAGCCTTTCTCAGTTCTTCATCAGGCATTGAGTCAGTCAATGCATAGGCAATTGAACTTGCAGCTTCATTTCCTGTGACTCTCTTTCTGCCGAATTCATCTTTCTGACCGCTGCCAAATTCAAAGCGATAATAAATCTCCTCTTCAAGCCATATGGTATTTAAGATCTTTTCCAAGGCTGTGTATTTATTGCTAAGCTTTAATAAATCTTTAAATAAAGTTTGATAGCTTTTTAGCTCTTCTATTTGTGGTTTCCTATTCAAGACTTTATTGAATTGGTATGAGATCGCTAAATCTATTTGAGAGTCTGAAATTTCGCCTTGGTTTAAAATGATATTTTTAAATTCAGAAGGTGTATCAATATAGTGACGAACATACCTTTCCGGGTAAAGCGGAATACTTAAACCAGCTTCAAGCATAGCTTTTGTTAAAACATATCGAGTTAACCACTCAACATTATTTTTAATCACTGAAATGTGTTTACCGTTGAGAACTCCATCGGCATAGTAACGAACTGAACTTTTATTTTCAACAATAAAAGGGTTAGAGAAATTATTGACCAATAAATGAGCGAGGTATCTGGTATCCTCTCCAAGATATGAGTGAAATTTATTTCGAAAAATATCTCCACTAATCAGCCACCTTCTTGCCGGAGAATAAGCTTTAACCCGATTCTTCCCCGAAAATAGCTGGTCATGGTCAAGGTAGTTGGCATATTGAGCCTTTTTAAGTTTTTCTCTGAATGGTGATTTATTCTTGCTCTCTATGTAAAAACTCTGAATACTGACTTGTACAGCTTTTCTTTCATCTTCATTAGGCCTGAACTTTTCTTTCTTGGGCGGCATTTCATTTAGATAGACCTGTTCTTCAATTCTTGCTATTATGCCTGTCTTTGCATTTCCACTCAGATCAGAAAGGTTATCAAGTCGAATGTTGCCTTTTTGGACATCTTCGTCATGACATTCTGTACAAAACTTTTCTATAAAATGATTAATTTTAGCAAAGTCTGCTGCTAATACAGGAATGCTGTAAAAGATTAAGTAAGAGAGGGCGATGCGCAACATTAGATAAATTCCTTTATTGCACCGATTTGATCCTGCTTTAGTTGCTCCATCCAGTAATCCAATGGACCATAATGTTCCATAGGGTTTCCATGAGCATTAAGTAAAGTAGTGTAAAAGTTTCCTAGGTGTTTGTGGCCCTTTTCTCCTCTTTGAGGAACTCGTATATATCTGCCTTTTAGATTTAGAGGGCTGTTTTTTCCAGCAATGACAATAAATGGCCACTCATTACATTTTGGGTGGTGTTTCTCTGCACAATCTGAGAAGTATAAGAAAGTAGTGTTATCAAAAAACGTACCGTTACTTTCTTTAACCTTTTTGAATTTGGTGATCATTTTAGCGATTAGACTGGAATGGTATGATTCATAAATTCTTCTTGCACCACCATTTTTAAAGCCCTGTAAATTAGGGTTATGCCCCATACCATGAACATGTGCTTGCTCAAGTCCGCCTAATGTATAATAAGAGTCATTAGAGTCCAGATTGATTGTGACTACATTTGTAAGTCCACTGAGTAAGGCCTGGGTAGCAATCTCCATGTGACCTTCCTGACGTTCTACAACTCCCGGTTCATCTGCTAAAACAGCTTCAGAAAGCTCGGGGATATATTCTTTCAGAGAATCGGCCAGCTTTACGAGTTTTTGATTTCTTAAAATGATTTCGTCAGCATAAAGGCTGTAGTTTTCGACTTTTCTTAGTTCGGTTTCACTTAAACTGCTTGATATTTTTTTACTTTGACGTTCATGGATAAACTTATATATGCGGTCGCTAAGTTTGAAATTCGACTTTTCACTTTCGCTATTCGCCGCTGCACCAAAGATTTCACCCAGAGCCATCTTAGGAGTTCTGTAAACAAAGTTAGGAGTATGAGCTGCCTTTGAAGAAAAGCCCATAGTCATCGGGCTTTTTTTACTTTCACAACAGGAAAAACCTATGTGGTTAAATGTCGATGGAAAGAGTTTAGACATTTCAAAATCAATAGATGCTCTGGCTGCCGGTAATTTAGTATCAGTCAGGTTCATTGCCGCATGCCTGGGATTATGACCGTCAACTTTCATCATTCTGCCGGACAATCCTTGAATGATCCCGATATTTTCTTTGAATTCTTCTAATGGAGCCATAAAGCCTCCCAGTTCATGATTGCGAAGATCAATATCAAGTTCTTTTAATTCTTTATCATCAGCTTTATGCTGTCCTGAAAAACTCTTCGGAACACAGACATTTGGGAAAAGACCACTGGATTTTCGCAGGAAAATAAATCTATGAGGACTTTTTTGTGGATGACTGTTAGCTAGTAAATTTGATGAATAGGCTAATGCAGAGATCGTTGCGGAAGTTTTGAGGAAGGCTCTTCTGTTTTGTAGCATTTTTTTTTCTCCTGGAAATTGCTTGTAGATCTTGTTTTCAGGGAGATTTCGTTAAATTCAAGAGATGTGACGGAAGTAAAGTATTTTCATTATCGACCTTCCTGGTAGTATTCTTTCGGAATTACATAACGAGCACCTTTAACAACACTGTCCCATCTAAGACCATTCCTAACGACTACACTTCCATCACTAAAGAGATAATTGAATGAAAAAGTTGGACCGACTGAATACCACCCTGAACCTCCGCCATTAGCAGTTTGGGCCCAGCCTCTATATTTCTTTGGTTTGTTATAATCTTTGCCCCTCCATTCTCTGTCAACGTAAGATTTTCCATCAATCGGATAATGGTTGACTCGACGTCTTCCTCCAAATTTAATTTCCGCCTGATCACTTCCCATGATATAACTCCATGTATCCTTCATATCAAAATCCGGCAGGTGTTTGCGGACTTCCCGCTTTGTAGCTTTCCAGGGTTCTCCAAGAAGACGCATAGGAGCCTCAGAGTATTTGTAATTGACAAATAAATTGTATGTGGTTACTCTCGCATGAGTGGAATGATAAGGGAATCTTATTTCATCCTTTTTACCATCACCATCTCCGTCATATCTATTGCCCTTAAGTTTTTCAATTTCTTCCTTCACCATTGGGCAGGTAAAGGCTAGTCTCATATTCTCGAGCTGCTCTTTATCATCAGACCCGCCGATATAAGGCATAAGCATTTTTATAGGACTGAAATTATCGTGAGCAATTCCTTGCAAGCTTGTTCGAAGGTAGTATCTGGACGAAACAGATTTTGACTTAATATCAGTCCATTTAGCTTTTGCAGGGAAATTTCTGTTATTATTGACCGTGTAAAGTGTGTAAACTTTTCCCAGTTCTTTAAGGTTCGAAGCACATACTGCTGTTTGCGCAGCATATCTGGCTCTCTGAATGGTTGGAATAAGGATGCTTAATCAAATGCCGATAATTGCGACAACAACTAAAAGTTCTATAAGGGTAAATTTTCTCAAAACACTATCCGCCTAAATCTGTTTTAGTAGGTAGATTTGTATAAGGTGAGTGGATGTGACGGAGATCTTTTATTAATTCAAAAAAATATGTAAAACTTTACATTCCATCTACTCAGGCATCAGATAGGAGTTTAATCATCTAGAGCAGACCAGACAAGATCAATGAGCGAGTTATAGCTCGATCTATGTCCACCTGTAGGGATGGCATTGAGTAGAGTTCCCCATTTTTGTTTTCTGCTTTTCCAACCACCACTTCCGTCAGCTTTTATAACATTATTTCCCTGGTAAAAGTGGGAGTCGGAGTGTGATGCTGTCATAGAATCTGAAAGTAAAGCTTGAGTAGATTCAAATTTTAGAATAGAAGGATAACCTTTGTAAATATTATTATCGTAGTTATCTGCAAAGTTTAAAATATCATTCGTATGCATAATAGCTCTGTAACTGTAACCCGCTCTAGTATGTTTTTTCCTTCGAATTGGCCATCTGTTATTTGAACCATTGAATGTAATCCAGATATTGAGCTTCCTGGATGGACAATACATTATATTTTCTGGAGTATCCAAATATCCTTCTCTTAACAAGGTTCCGAAACCCCAGAACTTTTTTTGGTCTTTGTTATATATGGTATAATTAAACTGTTTGTGGCCAGAATGTAAAAATGGGATTTTCTGATTTTGGTCATTAGAAAAAACGGTGAAATAAGTATAATTCTGTTTCAGGTTGCTTAGACAAACAGCTCTTTTTGCCTTTTCTCTAGATCTCAATAAAGATGGTAATAGTATTGAAATCAAAATGCCAAAGACAGCGATCACAATCAAAAGCTCAATAAGGGTAAATTTTCTCAAAACACTATCCTCCTAAATCTGTTTTAGTAGGTAGATTTAAGTTAATAGAATAGATGTGACGGAGAAATAAAAAAAACTTATTTTTAGATCTTATTCCTGCAGGTCTTCGTAGAACTTGATAGTTCCTTTAAAACTTCTGAAGTTCTTTTTTAACTGAGCTTTAGGCATAAAAAGAGTACAACCTGGGGTTGAGTTGATGAGATGGATACTTTTAAAACTTTCCGGAAAATAAATAGCTCTCATTTCACTGCAGTCGACTATAAAATTAAATTTATCAACTTTTGAAGTCCTCAAGTCGAGTTCATGGAGATTACTTAGACCAAGTTCTTTTGAACCAAATCTGCATTCTGTAAATTTGAGGTTTTTAACGTTTAAATATACCAAATAATTCAGGTTCCTAATATTTGCCCCTTTGATTTCCATGGATTGTTTTTCATGGTCATAAATTAAACCCTCTGCACCGGTATCCAGTTTGAAAAAGGTTTTTATATGATCGGCTTTTTTATTAATTGAGTAATTGCGATTTAATAGCTTTGTAGTAAGTAGCGTGTAGATACCCTGGAATATTCCGCTCATTTTTCGACTATCTAAAACCATTTTGTATAGAATGTCTTCGTTTATATCTTGCTCTGAGTATTTTTCTACGAAGTCAGAAAGAGTTTTTGAGTACTTGGGAATTATTGGTGTAAGGTCATTAATTGCATTTTTAGCTTTTCTCCAGTCAAGCACAGAGACATATAGCTTTGCCAATTTAAACCTTGTCTGTACATCTTCCGGGGAAAGTGAGCGCACTTTTTCGAGATATTTAATCATATCTTCCGGTCGATCTTTGAAATGAGAGTCGGCTGCATTTCTCATGCTGATCAGATACTGCTGTGAGACTTTTTCCTCTTCAACTACTCTTGCTGCATATTTTTCAGTCGTTTCTTTTTCCTTTTTTACCTGCTGGTTTGACTTCTTGAGCTCCTCTACAGTTTCTTCAAGTTTTGTCATTGTCTCATTAAGATTATTTAAGTAGTAGAGGGTAAAGATAAATAAGGTTAAGAGTGAAGCCAAAACGACATTAACTATCAATCTGTTTCTTCTATACATAAGGACTAAAGCTCTGGTAAATGACGCATGCTCAGCCTTGGTAGCAAAACCATTACTGTATAAATCTATGTCCTCTATAATTTCGCTTACACTTTGGTAGCGATCTTCAGGTAATGGTCTACAGCATTTTTCATAAATTCTAATGAGACTTTCAGGAACATCGTATTTGCAGGCATCTTTAAGCGGGATTGAATTATCAGAGATTAATTCTTTTAGATAATCTTCAATATTGCTTTTATTTTCAATAGGTACTCTTCCAGATAGGATAAAGTAAAGAAGACAGCCAAGAGAATAGATATCTAAACTTTCGCCATCTTTATTTTCCAGTACTTCAGGAGCCAGGAAACCGGGAGTTCCTTTAATTCTCAAATCCAGAGGTGGCTGAGTATCATTTTTTGACCTCAAAGCAATACCCCAGTCGCATAAAAAAACCTGCCCAAACTTCCCAATTAGGATATTGTCAGGCTTGATATCATGGTGAATTATGTTTTTTGAGTGTGCATATGAAACTGCTAGACAAACTTGTTTAAATATATCAAGAAGAGGAGGGACCTGGCTAATAAATTCTGAATCACGCTTTTTCTCTTTCAAGTGAACTGCAAGATCCACACCTTCCACCATTTTCATGGTAAAGTAAGGTTTATTCTCTTCATCGTAACCAGTGTCGTAGACTGGAATTATATTCGGATGTTCAAGATGTCCAAGAATTTGAGCCTCATGAATGAATTCATCAAAATTGGAATTGTCGGCAGTCTCATGAGGGACAGCTAAGGCTATTTCCCTCTTGGTTTTCCAGTCATAACTTTTATAAACATTTTTAACGCCGCCTTTGCCAAGAAGAATATGCTGTGGATAGGTTCTGCGAAGTTCCTGGAATTTATCAATCTTATCCTGTTTATCTTCTTTTGCAGAATGATAAATAGATTCCCAGAGATCATCTTCCAGGTTGTTGACGTTTTCTTCTTCGACAGACATTTATTTAAGGTTTAGTTTTATAAGTTGTCAGAATTATACACTAAAATTTATTAAAACAGGAGAGGGCCTTAGTTTAAAAACTCATCGAGCTGCAGGATCTCATCTTTTAGTGCTTCTAGAATTCTTTTCTTAAAGACAGCAACCGTATTTTGTTTAAGGTCCAGTTTTTCCGCCACTTCTTTGTTATTGAGTCCCTGCATTAAAAGATCAAAAGAGTTCTGGGCATTTTCCTGGTAGTTGCTGCGTATTCTTTCCCAGGCGAGTTTTGATAAATATATACGCCATTCTTTTTCTGCTGTTTCATCAAATTTTGAATCAACTTCATGAGTCTGAGATTCCGAGAACTTATTCTTCTTCTTGGAGTGTCTACTGGAAGAGCTCATGTAGTTCATAGTATTATTTTTGGCAGTTTTCACGAGCCAGCTACGGAAATGACCAACTCCATTATGCTCAAAGTCTTTAACTTTTTCCCAGCATACTAACATAACTTTTTGAATGATATCATCTGCATCGCTGCCGCTTACATTAAATCTACTGATCACAGCTCTTAGGTAGCCGGAATAATAGGAATGGAAGTCTTCCCAGGCATCATCACTGTCTGAGCTTTTAATCTTTTCTAGTAGAGTAATTCTGGTATTTAAATTCATCGCAGAGTCAGGCCGCACACATGCATTAACAATAAATATAAAATCTATTCAATCCTCTCAAATATCAAGCTTTTTTAGTCAAAATAGATCATTTTGCAAACCATACCTTTAAAAAGTTTTTCCTCAAATTTTTTCAAAGGCCGTCACAAATATTTAGTTCTCAAAAATTTTTTAATAACAAATAAAAAAAGTGAGATATTATGAAGTTTTTAAGTTACATGCTTATCCTGACTCTGGGTCTTAGTTCATCGGCTCTTGAGCAGTCAATTCCAAAACCTGATGATAAACCGGCAGATATGTCAAAGCCTGTTCAGGTCTATATCCTTATGGGCCAGTCAAATATGATCGGCTTTGGTAAAATAAGCGCCAGTACAGGAAAGAAAAAGAAAAAAGGCAAGCCGGGAGTCACTCTCGAAGCGGCTGTTAAAGAGAAGAAACTTTATCCTTACCTTATTGATGATGCAGGTAATTGGACTGAGAGAAAAGATGTTCGCAATGTTCGTGTAATGGATTTCAAAGGTGGAATGAAAGTTTTCAACAATGAATTCATGACCATCAAAGGCAAAACTTTTGGACCGGAAATAGGTATTGGGCATCAACTTGGTAATGCTGTGGATGCTCCGGTTTTGATTCTTAAAAGCTGCATTGGAAACCGAAGCCTTGGGTGGGATCTTCTTCCTCCGGGGTCAAGCCCTTTTACTTTCAAAGGTAAAGAATATCAGGGTTACCAGGGTACTTCAGACCCATCTAAAAAACCTGAAGGCTGGTATGCAGGAATTCAGTACGATAAAGATATTGCTAATGTAAAGAAAGTTCTTTCTGACCTGGGCACTTATTATCCCGGAGCAACAAAGTATGAAGTTGCCGGATTCTTTTGGTGGCAGGGTGATAAAGACCGCTACAGTGCTGACCTGGCTAAACTCTATGAAAGAAATCTGGTTCAGTTAATCAAACAACTTCGTGTTGAGTTCAAAAGTCCTGATGCAAAGTTTGTCTGTGCAACACTTGGACAAACTAAAAAAGGTGCCGGCAAGAATGACGGATTAATTCTGGATGCAACATTAGCCGTTGACGGCGAATCTGGAAAATATCCTGAGTTTAAAGGTAATGTTTCGTCCGTTTACACCAATCCACTAATTAAGGGAGGCGCTTCAAATTCACACTACGGTGGAAATCCTGAAACCTATATGAATGTTGGTGAAGCAATGGGAAAAGCTATGGTTGATCTCCTAAAGAAATAGTCGATCACTAAACTTTTGGGAGCATGGCACTCAACTGCGATTTTTATCGTAAAACTTTAAAAAATGAGTTTGCTTATGCTCCCTGTTTTAATACAGTTTTCAAGAATTAGACTACTTAAATAGTAGTCTTTCTTATCTTGTTTGATTAAACCTTTTATGGGATAACTACAATGAGCTGTCAAGAAATTTATCAAGGTCATTGGCCAGTTTCTTAAATGAAGGCATGTGCAGGTACATCATATGGCCAGCTTCATAGTAAGCAATTGAGATATTTTTTTGTAATTTTTTCGGTAAGTTCATTTGTGAGAATATATATTCTGTAGCGAAGTAGGGGGTTGCAAGATCATAGTAGCCACTGGCAATAAAAACTTTCATGTAGGGGTTTTTTACCATGGCACTTTTGAGGTATGAACTTGTGGCAGCGTAGCGATTTTTGGGGAAGTTCCAGGGGTGGACATTGGCAAGAATTCCGTAAGGAGACTTTTCATTGTATTTCAATTCTTCTCTTCGCTAAATTTTTAAAGGGTCATCTTTTGTAGTTTGTACGCAAAGAAACTTTGCAGGTCACATTAAACTCCTCTTAATAATCATTTTTTTGTAAACCGAAATTGTTACGGCACTAACGAAATTTTTAGTTATTTTCTGGGAGCACCGCATGCCCAATGTCATTGAATTAAGCCTTATTCTGGGATCGCTGAGCCCCAGCTCGGCAATCGGAGAAATGCTTGACCGAAGAAGATATATGTCGCACTTACAGCGCTTATTAACAGGAGGGTACTATACCCCAGGGCTGCGCTTC
>Ga0075480_10001851_pt1 | contig 13508 bp, 28 predicted proteins | sample DEB08_DNA_7_FD_81590 | JGI IMG/M metagenome (GOLD analysis project Ga0075480, IMG submission 81590) | Aqueous microbial communities from the Delaware River and Bay under freshwater to marine salinity gradient to study organic matter... | ecosystem: Environmental > Aquatic > Marine > Coastal ... | reverse complement strand
TAAGATGAATGAAAAGAAAGCGCACGGGGGCATCGTTACCTTTAAGTCAACTCATCCCAAGTGGTCATATGCGAAGACTGACGGTGTGGGAATGGTTGTAGAGGTCGCAGAGAAGAACCCTATCAGTGACAATGCAACTGTTGGGTTCTACTATTGGAAACGTGGTAAGGATTATGTGACCTATGCCGAAGATATGATTTACCATGATATTCGTGTAAATAATGAATTCTATGTTTGTCCTGTGTTTAACATCGCAATCAAAGATGGTAAACAGATACACACCTATGAGGCTGATACTATGTGGGGTCTGGGAACACCCGAAGACTTGGAGACTTACCTGTGTCGATAAATGTTTCATTGTGTGTATCGGGTAAGTGGACTGATATTGATTTCACAGAAAGAATGCGTGAAATTATTCCTCATGACAATTACTACACAATGACCTATACTGATTGTGACCATGACTCAACCTTTAAGATGGAAGAACCAGAGTTTACATATCATCCTGTCCTCGATACAGAGCCATATGGAGATGGTGAGAGTTTGGAACGTAGATATTTTTTCACCGTGCCTGACGAAGACATCAAAAGAGGTGACTTTCACAATTCACTTCTAGACTTCAAACGTAAGGCAGTCCACTGGAATAAACAAATACTTATTCACAATCACATGATGAAGAATATTCCGAAGTGTGATATTGTAATCAGAACAAGGTTTGATACAGTTGTATCCGACCAAATTGACTGGTCTTCGCACATCAAACAATCCTACGAAGAAGATATTCCAATAGGGTTCAATACATTGAATATTCTCAGAGGTAAAAAAAGATATTATAATCAACTCAACGATATGCAAGACAAGGCGATATTTTACATAAATGATGCGTTAATTATTCATCCGTATCAATTATGGAATTGTGATTTAGTTGATGAACTATATAAGGATAAGAAATTAAAAGGTGCGGAAGAAGGATGGTATCAAGTCCTATCCGAACCAAATGATTTGTGGCATCGTTCCTATGTCGGTGGTGCGTATCTAAATGAATTTTGGGAAACCATAACTGATGTCGATGCAAGCTTACATAATCACTCTTCTTGATGACCGTGACTCGCGTGATGCTTCTAATCGCGTGGTCAAGTCTATCGATGACACAGGTTCAGACCTTGAACCGATAATCTTTCGTGCGACCACACCTGAGTCACTCGAAGAAGATATGTGGATGAAACTCGACTGGACATTCCCCACCAATTCAAGTCAAGACCGCATGGACATGGCGACAGGACTATACCTTCAACACTATCAGACCGCAGACCTACAGAATCGTATTGCTTGTATGGTAAGTCATATGCGTCTATGGCAGAAGTCAATCGACCTTGACGAACCAATTATGATTCTGGAACATGATGCACTCTTCACTCGCAAGTTTAGATTTTCAGACTTGACAGATGGGTTCAAAGGTGGTATAGTAGGACTCAATGACCCTCGTGGTGCAACTCGAAAGGCAAGTCTGTTTCATTCGAAGGTCAGTTCGCGTATGGGGTTACAACCAGTTCCAGACCTTGAGGATAACCACCCTCACGGACTCGCTGGAAATTCTGCATATATAATTACACCAAAAGGTGCAAAGAAAGTATTGAAGATGGTGAAGGATATAGGAATGTGGCCCAATGATGCAATCATGAACAGACAGTTCTTTCCGTGGATGCAAGTGGTCTATCCTTACTACACAACTATTCAGAGGGGGTTGGTCTCAACCACAACGTCATGAAGGCAAAAGTAATTACACTAATCAATAACCCATCGAGTATCGATGTTGCGGAACGTTGTATCGCATCAGGTAAGAAACATGGTGTGACAGTAGAATGGTTTCGTGCTATCACACCCAATGATGAACCACTCGAACTACTTGAAAACGAACGTATTCCACCAAGCGCATTTGACGAGAGATACTCTCGCAATCTGAATTGTATCTCTGCATTCCTGTCACACTATTCGTTATGGAAAGAATGTGCGTCAGGTAAAGAGACCTATGCAATCTTTGAACACGATGCGGTCATCACTGCACCCCTCCCAACCCAACCATTTCAGTATGCGATGAACATCGGTGCGCCATCATACGGACGATTCAACATTCCACAGAATTTAGGTGTAAATACTCTGACCACCAAACGATACTTCCCAGGCGCACACGCATATATGGTCACACCCGCAGGCGCGAAGAAACTCGTAGAGGCTGCACCCAAGTTCGCAAAACCAACTGATGTGTATCTGAACCTAGATACTTTTCCGTGGTTACAGGAATACTATCCATTCTGTGCAGAGGCGAAAGATAGTTTTACCACGATTCAGGTAGAAGAAGGTTGTCATGCAAAACATAGCTGGAAGACGGGGTATAAGATTATCGATGCGTGAAGTATTTCTAACTGGTTGCGATATCAACACGGAGTGGCAACTCCCGTGGTTCATTCATAACTTTGAACGACATAACACTGGACGACTTATCATAGCTGACTTTGGTATGTCCGAAGAGATGTTGAGTCATATATCCATGTATCATACCATTCCCATCAAATCACAGGAAAAGGGTTGGTTCAAAAAACCTCGTGCAATACTGACAACCTCACGTCTCAGAGATGTTGACAAGGTTTGTTGGCTTGACACTGATTGTGAAATCAAGGGGAATATAGAACATATCTTTGACCTGTCTGAACCAAACAAACTTGGTATGGTAGAGGATAGACCGTGGACTGCCCGAAGAAATGAGATGGGTAAATGGTATAATTCTGGTGTTGTTTTGATTGAGGGAACACCTACAATACTTGGGGACTGGGCAAGTAACTGTGTTCGTAATCCTGTGCAAGGTGACCAAGAGGTTCTCTACTTCATGATGGGTGGAGATGAGTTGAAAAAACTTGCATATATAAATCCATTACCTCACACATATAACACATTGCGTATCGACTATCAAGATGGTATCGCGGTGAAGAAACCACTAATTGTTCACCACACTGGTGAAAAAGGCAATCAAGCAATAAGGAAACAAATGAATGTATGAATATAGATGTAATGTCGTGAAGATTATTGACGGCGACACAGTTGACGTTGATATCGACCTCGGCTTTGGTGTGTGGATGCGTAAACAACGTATTCGAATGTATGGTATCGATACTCCTGAATCGAGAACTCGCGACCTTGAAGAAAAGAAATATGGTCTTGCCGCAAAAGACTTTCTGACTGGTTTGTTGGATGATGAAGGTGGTATTGTTTTGAAAACACATAAAGACGGTAAGGGTAAGTTTGGTCGTATTCTGGGTGAGTTGTGGAGAACCACAAACTACGCAGACCAATCAATCAATGATTATATGATTGAGAAGCACCATGCGGTTCGTTACATGGGTCAGTCCAAAGATGCGATTGAAGAACAACACCTAGAGAATAGGAAACATGTTTCTCTCATCGAGTAAAGAAATAGGGTTCATTCATGTTCCCAAATCTGCTGGAACAACTATCGGGAGTGAATTGGAAAGAACTCTTGGTAACGACTATCATATCGGTAGAGGTAAGGCAGTCGCACAAGAAATACAAAGACTCAAGGGTGAGAATGACGGGTCTCCTGCATTCCATTCTAAGAAGATAACGCATCGGGAGAACCATGACCTCGCACAGTATCCCCATCACCTTGAGAGGTATCTTCTTGAGAAACGTGATGGGAGATGGTGTGATTACAAAATCTTTGCGGTGATACGAAACCCGTGGGATAGATTGATGGGTGCGTTTCTATATCGGGTGATGAAGGAAGGCCCTGTATGGGAGAAAGACGGAGACTATCTGAATGACTTCAACTTTGAATACTGGTTGAAGGACGAACATGATAAACAATGGCCTCACATCTTCGTTCACCCGTTATCAACATGGGTCAAAGAAACAGACACGGTTATGAAGTTTGAGAACTTAAAAAACGATATACATATTCTAAATGATTATCTGGGGTTCGAACTCGACTTAGGTATTCATAGAAACAAAAGTTTTAAGCACCTGATGGGAATCAGAAACAGTAACGATTTGATTCAACCACACATGAAGAAATGGATTGCAGAGAAGTATAGTGATGAGATTGAGATGTTCGGATATGGAGACTACGAATGAGAGTTAATGTATTAGGTAATGGCCCTAGTGCTGGTATGTTCCAAAGAGGGACGAAAGGTAAACTACTAGTATGTAATATGCCACCGTTTGCAATTCCTCGAAAGGAAGTCTGGGCAACCTGTATGGTTGACTTCAAGATGATGATGGCACTACAAGAAGGTCACATCCAACTTGACATGTATGACTGGGTTCTTGGTAACCGCCCAAAGATTTGGATGGAACAAAGTGGAACATTCTACATGAAATACTCACATCTCATCAAGGGTTTTCACCTCGAAGTTCCTGAGTATGCAGCACGAGAAGGTCAAAGTAAAGGTCAGGCGGCGACTAACTTCAACTGTGGTCACTTTGCGGTTCACTATGCCTGTAAAAAGATGAGGGCAACTGAGGTTCACATCTATGGGTTTGACAGTATTTTTGAAATGAACCTAGAGAGTTTCACGGACTTATTATTAGAATCAGACCGTTCAACATCAAACACTGTTCGACTGAATGATAATTGGAGGCATGTGTGGATTGGTATGTTCAACGAGTTCAAGAATGTCACTTTCCATCTGTATCATAACCATAGTGATATCAAGTTTCCTGTTCCAGATAATGTAAAAATAAACGTCATAACTAAAAAAACCTCTTGACTTTGACAACCGATTGTGTTATTATATAAAAACAATCGGACGCATAGCTCAACTGGATAGAGCAACAGCCTTCTAAGCTGTAGGTTCGGGGTTCAAGTCCCTGTGCGTTCACCAAACATGGAGCATATAATGAGTGAAACCGTAACTGTCGAACAAATCCTTCGGGAAGTTCATCCTGAAATTTCCCCTGACGATAACAACTATCGTCTGTTCAAACTGAACGAGGGGTTCTCTCTTGACCGTCTGTCTGAAACCGACATCGCTTACTACAAGCGTGTCAACAACTTTGTCGAAGGTGACAAGTTGGTCGTTGTTCAGAATTCTGAAATCGTTTACATCGAGGATTAAGATATGAATAAAGTAAAAGCATTCTTCAATACATCAACATCTAATATGGTTGGTGTGTGTTTAGGTGGCGCACTGGTTGGTGTCAACATCGTAGAATTTTCGGTAATCGGTGTTGTGGCTGGTGTCTTTCTTATTGTCGCTGAAGGTATTCAGTATTGGGAACGTGCAAACTAATGTCGGACAATTCAAGACCTCGTGCAGTCTTTGCTCCAGATGACTATGCGACAATCCGCAAAGCGCTACAAGTGTATATGCATAACTATGGTAATAGTTTGGATGAGGAAGAGTCTCGTAAGATTGCGAGTCTTCTTCACCGACTAGGAAGAGTTGGTTATGAAACGTGAAGGTTATTGGGATTATATGGGTCGGAAGATTCGTGAGTCCCGTGAGGTCATGTTGACCGACAAAGAACGTATCGAAGACTTAGAGAGACGAGTGGCAGAACTCGAAGAAAAGATTAGCGAGTAATACCTCGCTTCTCTTTCTCTTGTTTAATCCACTTCTTCGCGAGTGGGTTCTCAGGGGCTTTGTTAATAAACTTCTTCACATCACGATAAGCACGAAGAGTTTCTTTCTGATAGTCTTTACCCTCTGAGTTATCTACTATCATAAAGTTTTTCTTACCAAAAACAGTTTGTAACGCACCAATATTCTTCTGAACGGTGTTCCAGTATTCGGTAACTTTCTTCTTACCAAGTGAACGTGACCTCTGTGCGTCTCTTTTGATTGCGGTTTCAATATCGGTATTCACGAGAATCATCTTAGTGTCATACCCTAAGTCTTGAAGCTCTTTTGCTTGTTTGATGATTTTATTTACATCTTTACCAGTTCCATCAATAACTAAACCAAGGCGACCCTTCATGTATATGTCTTGTTTCAGTCTGGTCTGCGCTTTTGCTCTACCACGAATTGCCTGACCTTCATCAGAGAAAATCTCGTCAGAGGTCATTGCTTTACCCGCCTTCTTCATCATGACCTCAAACGCATCGTCAGAGTTGACAACACGGAAACCAAGTTGCGGAAGACCAGTCTTACCTACGATGAATGATTTACCAGACCCAGGCCCACCCGCAAGGAATACTGCTTTGAAGATTGCAGGGTCGTTAACACCCTCTTCGATATATTGGAATTCATTAAACGATAACATTAGTAAACCTTTACAAACCTTTTTACCAAAGATGAAAACCTTGACATCACATTAGCGATGGTATCGTTTTGTGATGAAAATCTTATCGTGATTGTATTTATAGTGTTTATGATTTCATCTATATTTTTCTCGACACCAGTAATTCTGTCATCTCTTGATAGAGGTTCTTCCCCAGCATAAATCTTTGCTTTGTTGTTATCATCATCAGCGAACATATCAATCAAATCAAAATCTGAAAGAATCGCTGACACTTCGGTAAAGTCATTCTTCAAGTCTGATGCACTGAATGTCTCACCCTCGTTGATATCAATACCAGCCAATATAACAGCGTCAAATGAAACTCCATCAGGTGCGGTAACCCTATAGGTCTCATCTCCTATCACATATGGTTTGTTTGAGGTGACCGTATTTACATTGAAGTCTCTTATCAACCGTTGTGTATAACCCTCTGTGACTTCGGGGTATGCGATGTATACATTTGGTTGACAATCAAAGTATTTGTTTATCACCGAAAACGATTGAGATGAAAGGTCACCCTTCGAGATGTGGTTGTCCACTATGTCTGTAAAATCTCCAGTTCCCTGTGGTATGACTAGGACATTACTGTATCCAAGCGATGAGATAATGTTATTGATAAAGATTGATTCGAGTATGGGAAAGATGGCATCCTGTTGTTCTGTCAAATCAAGCACTTCAGCAAAAGAACTTGACAAAACATGGTAACTTTCATCACTCATCAAAGTGCTTTGATAAGAACTATCACTTTTGTTTAGAACAACTCTCAATTCTTTAATGTAGTCAACACCAGATATCATAATTAATAAACCCTGTAATACTTTTCCATAGACTCAATATTCATCGTCAGTCTCATGTATTGAAGTTCTTGTCGCATATGATTCCATACATTCGCAACTTTATTTATTCGAGTTTTCTCGTCATAAACTCGCATCGGAGTGTTGACACACTCAATCATTTTATTCCTCGTGTCAGTAATAGACTTTGTTCCGCCCGTAAGTGTTCTGCGGCCACCACGATATACATCAATCATATCGAAGTCTTCCACACAGTATTTCGCAAACTTTGCCTTTACATCTTTTGCACGGAAATTACCCTTCTTCATCGACTCACACCCCAACAAAACCACAGCGTCAAACTTTACATTTGTGTTTCTTAATTTGAAATCATTATCGACTTTGAAATAACTGTCACAATCAACGGTGTTGATGTTATAATGGTCATATAGGTGAGTGAAGAAACTATCACCATTAGACACTGAGGTAACATATACGTTACCATGAGAACCATTTAGACTATTGACGATAGGGAACATGTGGTCGCCCGCACTATTTACTGGCCTCTGAGTTCTATCTCTCAGTCGGTCATAGTTTTTATCCTCAAACGATGTGACAACAAGAATGTTATCATAACCAGAAAGTGTCAACATACCGTCTAACAAACACCCGTCAGTAAACAACGTAATGAAATCATTTCTTTTTCTCTGAGTATGATTTGATTTATAACGCGACGCCACTAGAAGTTCGTGCATCATTTCTTGTTTTCTTTTGAGATTAATAATGTTGGTCTCAGTAGTAGATTTTGGTTGTGTTCTGTAAAGAAACATTACTTATCGCCCTGATAGATTGATTGAATGTGGTCTTCGAACTGTTCAATCTTCTCCGTGCGATTAGGCCATAGGATGTATTCCTTTTCAGGATTCAACTTCAGGTTGTTCAACAACGGTTGGATTGCATTATAGAGTTTATTGAGTTTCTCTTGGGTCTCTTCCACGTTAGAGGACACTGATGCGACCTGTGCGGTGGCAGTCTGGACTGCTTCCAGTTCGTTCTCATCTACAAGGGTAAACCCAAAATCAAATAATTCGTCAGACATATCAGTCTCCTTTTCTTCTATTTATATGAAAAAAACGCTTGACAAAGTATGTTTTTTGTCGTAATATGTATATAGAGATTGAGAGAGGATATGAACGATGCATACTGAAACTATGGCAGAATTTTTGGGTCAGACTAAAGACGGACTGTGGGAAGTCAAGGTCTATCCGTTTCAACAAGAAGCGTATATCGAGGGGTTCATGCATTTGCGTGACGCAGAGATGTTCCTCTATCAGTTTCGTGAGGTGAACTAATGATGTATCTATGGCATGAATGGAAGAGTAATCGAGACCATCTAAAGAGTATAAAGGTTGAGCGTAAAACAGCCAATGAGCGTATCTGGAAGAACTTGAATGCAGAGTTGAAGGCAGCACGGAAAGCCAAAGACTGGAATAAGTCTAACCATTTGAAGGTGCAGATTGCTAATTACAAAACTGAGAAGAGGGGTCAATGGGGATTACAGATACCATTTGATGCTCGCAACGGGTTTCGTAAGTGGGATTATTAGAGAGGTGAACTAATGAGTTATGAACTTTTTCTTCGTGAAATGTATCGTGAGAACTGCAAAGAGCGTGAGACGTTTGGTGAAAAGATTTATAAGTTCGAGGATTATATCCATGCGAATGAGTATTTTTTGCTTGACAAATTCCGCGAGATATGTAATAATCAAGTATAGTTGAAAGGATAAAGATTATGGAATTGATTGGTAAACAGATTGTTGTGAATGCGTGGGAGCCTGCTGTGGGTTCGGTTGAGAAGACTGTCACACTCACTAGTGTCCTAGATGGGCCAGGCGCAGACCGCCGTGACTATGTTACGGTTGAGGGTCTGAAAGACTGGGAAGTTGATATGCCCCTAGAAGACTTTATCAAAATGGTTGTGGAGGTTCTGTAATGGCGTTACTGACGTTTGCTACTGATGAACGTATCGATGTTCTCCGTGAGAAGTTTGACACTCTCACAGAAGGCATGGATAACTGGAAAGACCCGATTGATACGGTCATTCCTGTAAACGAACTGAATGACATGCGTGATGCGTGTGCGTGGTTCACTGGTTCTGAACTTTATGTTGTCAAACAGATTGACAACGAACCGAAGTTTCATGTCGTTGCGGAAGGATATTACAATGCAGTCGGAGCATGAGAATAACTACAAAACCGTCTATAAGTTTCGAAACGGATACAGTGCGTCTGTAGTTTGTAATCCCACAACTTACGGATACAATCAAGACCTTTTCGAAGTCGCGGTGCTTGACAAAAATGGTAACTTGTGTTATGATACACCTATCACTGATGATGTTGAGGGATACCTTTCTTTTCAAGGTGTCGTTGACATTCTCAATGATATTGCAGAATTGGAGCCACGACTATGATATATTTCCTAGTTTTATTTACGATGACAGGTAGTGTCGAAGTCATGGAGTTCACTACTCATCAACATTGTGTGAATGCCTATGAGTATCTTAGTGAAGTCAAGACAGTCGAACAAATCGTGGGGTGTTTACTGAAATGAATATATTCCATCTAGACAATGACCCTATCAAGGCAGCCCAGATGATGCTTGACAAACATGTTGTCAAGATGATTGTCGAGTATGCTCAACTGATGTCAACCGCACACCGTGTGCTTGACGGTGAAGAGTATTACGACAAGACTGCAAATGGTCGCCGTATCAAACGTTGGAAACATCCGACACTTGACAATCAACTCTACAAGGCATCTCATGTCAACCACCCATCAAATATCTGGTTGCGTGAGTCTGATGATAACTACTTCTGGTTGTATCGTCACTTTCGTAGTGCATGTAAAGAATATACACATCGGTATGGTAAATTTCACTTGACAGATACACGTTTATCTGATACACTACTAAATATACCAAAGAACATCCCCAAAGTGGGATTGACGAAATTCGCACAAGCAATGCCTGACTATTGCAAACGCGAAGACCCAGTAGATGCATATCGCTTCTACTATCTAAATGAGAAACGTTCATTTGCTAAATGGACAAATCGTGATGAACCTGATTGGTGGAAGGAGTGTGCATAATGATTGACCGCCGTAAAAAGAAAGTTGCCGAAGACCTGTTCGAAGGTGACTATGATAACCGTGACGTTCTGTATTGGAATGACACAAAAGATTATTTTAATGAGATTGGTGTCACTGATGCCTATCAAGATACAGTAGGATATGACAATGACTGGAATTGATTTAACATACGATAATATAATCGAACAATTACAAACTGGAATTGTTCGTCTGTCTTTCATCAAAGTGAAAGATGGTCAAGTTCGCAACATGCGGGCTACACTGAATGAGGATTACATTCCTCAACCTGACCACTTCCCTGAAAAGAGAAAACCTCTTCAAGATAAAAAAGAGGTTGTTCGTGTCTATGACCTTGATGTAGAGGGGTGGCGTTCTTTCCGTGTAAATTCTTTGCAAACTTTCGACACTATATAGTGTATGGCAAAGAGAAAACTCACTGCGGAACAGAAGAAGGCTGCGTCTGAACGTCTTGCAAAAGCACGGGCAGCACGAGGTCACGATGGTCGGATGGGAGTTCACGAGAGTATTCGTGACCTTCCTGAAGACCATTACCTTCATTGGAAAAAAGTGAAGCAATGGATTAAGTCCTGTGAGTTGGAACTCAAAGGTATTAGGCATCTCAAGAAATCCAGTAAGTATACTGAGAGAGCTCAATACAAAGACCTTGAAGTCTACATCTATAATATGAAAAAATATCTCACCACTGGTGTTTGGTTGGACTTTCGTTATGGAGAAGACCGTGAGGGTAAAATCAAATACCGTTGTCTCGCCAAGGCTTATGATGAATACGGTGAAGTGAAACGCACAGTCGGTGTCTGGTATGATGATGTTGGTATGTGGTCTAAGGAGTTGAAAGAAGAACTTGAAGGTTGAATTAATTATTGGTGGTGTTGACTCTGACTCAAACGAGGAGGCAAACTTTCTAAGTAAGAAGAAGTTCTCTCGTATGATTGAGGACACCGTTAAACGAAACAGTCTGTCCTATATGGACGCTGTAATTCACCTCTGTCAAGAAAATACGATAGAGGTTGAAGATGTGAAGAAATATCTCTCCACATCAATTAAGCAGAGAATTGAGATGGAAGCAATGAATCTCAATTATCTGGATAAGGGTAACTCAAAATCCTTATCCGAATAAATAAATGTATTGACAAATACACTATATTATGATACAATGAATACACATAATACGCAAATATACGGAGAATACAAATGTCTTTTGCAAATCTAAAATCTAATCGTCCTGATATTTCTAAACTGGCATCTGCTGCCCAAGAAATGTCTGGCACAAAACAAACCAAAAACAAATATGAAGACCTACGTTTCTGGAAACCAACTGTCGATGACGCTGGTAACGGTTACGCAGAGATTCGTTTTCTTCCTGCTGTCGAAGGTCAGGAACTCCCGTGGGTTCGTTACTTCGACCACTTCTTCAAAGGCCCGACTGGTCAATGGTATGTTGAGAAGTCTCTGACTACTCTGGGTAACAATGACCCTGTGAGTGAATATAACTCACGCCTTTGGAACTCTGGTATCGAGGAAGACAAAGAAACTGCTCGTAAACAGAAACGCCGTCTGCATCACGTCTCTAACATCATTGTTGTCAGTGACCCTGCCAATCCTCAGAATGAAGGTAAGGTATTCCTGTATGACTATGGTAAGAAAATCTTTGACAAGATTATGGACAAGATGCAACCAGAGTTTCCTGGCGAAGAACCAATCAATCCGTTTGACTTCTGGGCAGGTGCGAACTTCCAACTGAAGATTCGTAATGTTGCAGGATATCGTAACTATGACAAGTCAGAGTTCAAAGCACCGGCTGCATTGTTCGATGCCGATGAGACCAAACTCGAAGCAACTTACAATCAGTTGCATGAGGTCAGTGAATTCACTGATGCGTCAAGTTACAAAACCTATGATGAGTTGAAAGCGCGTCTTGAAACTGTTCTGGGTCAAGCAACAGGTGGTGGTGCAACCGTCAAGAACGAAGCACTGACACAGACTGCCGAGACTGTTGAACCAAAAGCAACAGAACCGCAAGTCATTCAGTCTGCACCTGAACCTACCATCGCATCAACCGATGACGATGATGACACACTGTCTTACTTCGCGAAACTCGCCGCAGAAGACTAGGATTCATTCTCCTATGGATGATGAGAAAGGGTGGCTTCGGTCACCCTTTTTTATGACGGTTTCTTGTCGGTGTCATCGGTTGCAGCGACATCATGAGTCTGAGTTATGTTGACATTGTTCTGTTGACTCGTGTCTATCACTTGTGTTGATGATTGTCCAGCAAGGAAACCATTTTGCGTTTCTGCATTATCATTTACTTGAGCGCTGATTTCACTGCCCGATGTATTCGATGATGGTGATGGAAGAACACTACCTTCACCAAGTTTGAAAGTGGCATTAAATGCATCCGAAAATGCTTCAGACGGAGATTTACCGCCAGGCAATGCAGCGGCAAGTGCAGCAACACCACCAGCGGCGACAGCCGCAGGGAATAAAAGCATTCTCTTCAAATATGTTAAAACCATAGACAAACCCGAACCGATGCCATCTTGAAACGCTGATGTGATATTATCAATGAAGGTATTAATCATACCAGCGATACCGATAAAGAGATTCAAGAACATATCTTTGAATGAAAATGATTTCAATGTTTCCTCTACATTCTCAAATCCCATTTTACCAGCAATCCACGCTACTGCGGATTTCAATAGGTCAAGAGGCATACCAATCAGCCCACCAAAGATACCACCAACTGCACCAAGAATACCACCTAATATCCCTTCGTCTTGATACCCCGCCATCGCACCCTTGATACCATCAAAGATACCCATGATAATAGTCAACGGGAAAAAGACTACTCGACCAATGGTTCTGAAAACAGTGAATATCCCTTTAAGTGGTGTAATGAGAGCCCGAAATGTTTGACCCAGACTGGTGAAGAATCTTGATATAACTCCTGCTTGTTTAGGCACTTCTTTACCGACCTTAAACAACCCTTTTAGTTTATTACCTAAGAAAGCTATATCTTTACCAAAAGTTTTTACCTCTGGTGCAAGTGGAATTGATTTGACTATCTCTCGACCTACTAAACCAAAAAGTTTAGCAACGAAAATCCCCTTACCAAAGAAACCACCAATGGCAATGAACATTCTATTGATAGAAGCCGTAAATGCGCCGAGACGCCCCGCAAAGGTGGAGAAGTCTTTTACTCTAAGGGCTCGAACTTTACCGAAATCCTTAATGAATTTACCTTGTTTACCAAACCCTATAGAAAAATTACTTCT
>Ga0075480_10001850_pt1 | contig 13509 bp, 6 predicted proteins | sample DEB08_DNA_7_FD_81590 | JGI IMG/M metagenome (GOLD analysis project Ga0075480, IMG submission 81590) | Aqueous microbial communities from the Delaware River and Bay under freshwater to marine salinity gradient to study organic matter... | ecosystem: Environmental > Aquatic > Marine > Coastal ... | reverse complement strand
TTTAAATTACAATAATATTAATAGTGATGGATATAACTTTTGTAAAGTTAGAGTTAGAAATAATAGAAGACCAGAAATTGGTGATAAATTAGCAAGTAGAAGTGCTCAAAAAGGAACAATTGGTATGATTTATAACAATGAAGATATGCCTTTTACAAAAAATGGTATTACACCAGATATTATTATGAATCCTCATGCAATTCCTTCCAGAATGACTATGGCTCAATTAATGGAGTGTATTATGGGTAAAGCAGCATGTCATATTGGTAGTTTTGGTGATGCTACTCCATTTACAAGTTGTAGTGTAGAAAGTATTGCTTCGGTTTTGGAGCAATCTGGTATGGAAAGATATGGTAATGAAATTTTATATAATGGTAGAACCGGTGAGCAAATTAAAACAGAAATATTTATCGGACCTACATATTATCAAAGATTAAAGCATATGGTGGCTGATAAATTACATTCAAGAGGCTCAAATGGTCCTATTGTTATGTTAACTAGACAACCTTCAGAAGGTAGGGCAAGAAACGGTGGTCTAAGACTTGGTGAAATGGAAAGAGATGCATTACTATCACATGGAATGAGTGGATTCTTAAAAGAGCGTATGCTTGATGTTTCTGATAATTATAGAATATTTATTTGTAAAAATTGTGGAATTAATGCTAATGTTAATCCAGAAAAAAATATATATAAATGTTCAAATTGTAATAATATTGATATTACACAAATTAGAATACCATATGCCTTTAAATTATTAAGTCAAGAGTTATATACTATGAATATTATGATGAGATTCATTACAAATTAAATATTTTGTAATATATATTATATATTGCTTCCGATTCATATAAATTATTTTTTATTTTGTCTAATTTAATATTTTGATTTTTTAATGTAACAGAATATTTTAAACAATTATATGCCATTTTTTTTGATGTTGCATGGTCATAGTTTTCTAACATAAATTTATTTGTATATTCTATTATTTTATAGTCTTTAATATTATTTAATTTTATTAACTCATTTTCATAATTCATATAATTATTGGCATAATTCCAGGAATATTTTAAATAATTACTAAAACTATATTCGCTATCGTCCATTAATAATTATAATAAAAAATATTAAATCAATTTTTTATTGTCCATTTACTTTTTTCTGCTAATATTATATCTTTACGTGTTCTAAAATAATTTAAAACTTTTAAAACATCCGCTTCATTTTTAAAAAAATTGTCTAAAAATTCAATATTTATTTGTTTTTCCTTATTTATTTTTACAAAATTTAATGATTTAATTATTTGTTTGTGTTTATCTGATATAAATACCGGTACTTCTTTAAAAAAAGTTTCAAATAAATTTTTATAAAATTCTTCATCTAATTCAATGCGTTCTTGTAAGGTATTATTTGAAGTTTTGTTTAAATAATCTATAAATAAAACTTTATCTATACTTTTTAAATTTGTTATTTCTAATTCTAAATTTGATAAATTATTCATCTAAATCTATTTATAATATAATATATTATTTGTTCTTAAATAACGAAATATATAAAAAATAAATATATTTAGAAAATAAGATATATTATTTTTAATATGGTAAAAGCAAGTCTAATTATTGGAAATGGAAATAGTATTCAAACTATACAAGATATAAATGGTAATACAACCATTCTAAATTTAATTAATTATGGTTCTAATATTGATTTAATTAATATGTATAGTAGTAATTATTCGGAAACAAGTAATATAGCTATTAATTTTGATAATAATTACAGAGTATGTGTTATTGATAATGATTTTCAAATAACAAAGTATAATAATATAATTGATAAAGATGATTATTTACTAAACTTAAATAATAATTCTATTAATATTAAAAATAATAATATTGTTAATAATTTTAATTCAAATTTTGTAATTAAAAATGATGTTAAAGATATAATTAATATAGACAATAATATTAATAGTATTGATTTTTTAAATCATAATTTTAACTTTTTATTAACAAGTAATAATTTTAATTTAAATAATAATGATAATAATTTATTTAATTGTACATCTAGCAATATTAATATTTCATGTGACTTATATGTTAATCGTATTTTAACAGAAAAAATTGATAGTATTACTGGAGATGGTGTTGAAATACAAAATTTAAGTATTGTTCAAAATAATTTTAATAATGTTGGACTTGGGAATAATTTAATAGATAATACATCAGAAAAATCTAGCAACATTCCTCTTGTAATTGATTATAATTATAATAATAGTAATATAAAACAGTTATTAAAACTAAATAAATATTATGATACACCTGATTATTACGAGACTATATTACAAATTAATAATAATGGTTATATAAATATTGGTAATACAACAAATACAAATGAAAACTCTATGTTATATATTAATAATAATTCTGATAATTATTTAAATCATAATAATAATCTTAATAATTTTGTATTATTTGAAGGTGATTATAATTCTGATAAATTTACTATAAATAAATATGGACGTTTAACTATTGGTGATGACACTAATAAAGAAACAGGTTTAATTAATATTAATCGTAATGATGATAGAATTAATTTAGATTTATTAAATTCAAATAATATCAATAGAGATTTGCCATTATTAAATTTAAATATTGATTATGAAACAAAAAATAACTATATATGGGAAACTTCTAATTATAATTATTATTTTAAAGATGTTCTTGAAATACAAAATTCCGAATATTCATATACAAATAATTATTCTACATTATTTTCTACTGGAATTTTTTCAGGACTATCATGGAAATATTTAGGTACTACAAGACCACCCGAATATACTACTCCATTAACTAGTTTTAATGATGATGAGTTTAAAGAAAAATTGTATAATTCTGTCAAACAAGATAATATAATAACATTAGATGTAAGTGATGTTGGTAATAATGTTTTACTAGATTTAGGTTATAAACATTATTTAGAGTATAATAAAGACGGCGAAAATTATTATTATACACCAAATAATATTTATAGAAAAAACATATATTACAATTATGATAATACAAATTATTACTTTTTTCATTCTTTGGAAATTAATAAAACACTAAATTATGATTATAAAAAATTAAAATTAAATGAAAGTAATAATAAAAATGTTATTGATGACCCACTCCAAGCAAATAGACTTACTTTAAATAATGTTTTATATGATGTAAAAAATTTACAATATAATACTGCACAAATTGAATATGAATTTAAAACTTTTGAATGGAAACATAGTGATAATAAGTCTGATAATATTTTATTTTATCCTGATAAAATAAATATTGATGACAAAACATATAAATTAAAAATTGAGGAGATGAACACTGTCTTTAAACCGGATGACAAAAGCAATAATTTATTGTTATATAATATAGATGAAGATAATATAGATAACAGTAATAAAGAGAAAGATTTAATATTAACAAATTTACAAAATTATCTTAAATATGAGTTTACAGTTAATGACAAGAAGCTAGAATTTAAAGACCTTTTATATAAACGTTATAGTAATATTTCAGATGATAGTATATCATCAAATTTTAACACAAAAAAATCAAATTTTTTAGAAGAGTATTCAGTTATTAGACATATAAAAGTATATGCTTCAGGTAGACAATGGAAAAGAATCAAAAAAACAACAGAAACAGAAACAGGAACAGAAACAGAAACAGAAATAAAAAACATTACTGATATTTGGTATGAATTTTTATTATTAGATGCTCATGACAGACAAAACTCAGACGCCGGGAGTAAAAAAACAAAACTTCAACAGGAAATTAATAAATACAATGATACATTACCTGATAATATGCAATTAATTAAAATGGAAAACACAGATTTATTAAATTTATTAAAACAAAAAGGCGCAGGTGTTAACATAGATGATTTTGATTTTGGATTATCTCAAAACGAATTAGATAATTTAAATATTGATTATATATACTGTAATCATTATTTAGAAGATGATGATTATTACTATTATCCTGATGAAAAAATAACAGCAGTATTTAATCTTTATTATAAAAAAAATAACATAGAATACCGTCATAATATTTCTCGTTACATAAATAGTATAATTAATAAACCAAATTTTATTAATTTAACTTCAAATAACATGAATATTTTGAATATTGATTATAATGGTACAATTAATTATAATAATAATAATGCAAATAATTCTAATTATTCTTTATATGCTCCTGATAAAATAATTTCTACAAATAAAATTGAAATAAATGAAATAGTGGCAAAAAATAACTATATTGATTTTAATAATAGTTTATTAAGTAATATTTCTAGTATTCAATTTAATGATATTGAAGAATTTTTTATACCAAAATTAAATGTTAATTCTATATTAAATGATAATAATGATATCAATTTTAATAATTGTAAATTATCTTTAAATTATGATAATACTTTTAATAATACATCTAACTATCTATTATATGATGAAACCTATAATAAAAATTATAATTATTATTATAATAATATTTTAAATTTTGATTTATCTCATAATACTAATGTTCGACCTGCTATAACAATATATGGCGACAATCCTTCTTTTATATTAAAAACAGACACTAATAATAGTTTATTATATCAACAAACTATTGCAAATAAAAAATTTAATAATTTATCTTCGGATGGTCTAGGTAATACTGAAATTGAAACTTTTCAAATTAATTATTATAATCAAAATAATGACATTTTAGATGATAATAACTTTTATACTTACAATACACAACACTTAATAGAGCATATTGGAGGCACATATGATATTTTCAGTATTGGGCAAAATTACAACATTTGTATTGATATGAAAGGTGTTACATCGAATCATCAAACATACACAAATAATATTGCTAATAATTCAACAAATAAGTCACATTCAGTTTCAATTGGTATTCCTCATAATAATAATGAAATAAACACTGACGGAACTTATTTATATAATTATCCAACATATTTTCATAAAATAATTACAAGTAATGATTACATGTTAAATATTTTTGGAAATACTAAAATTGCAGGTATTGATGGAGATACCAATGCTATGTCTGTTGTTATTAATGACCAAAAATCTAGTGATAATACATACAAAGTTAATGTTGGTATAGCAATTGAACCAAAAATAAATAATTTTAGCAATACTTTATCTATTGGTGGTGATTTATATGCTGATAATATTTTTTATAAAACTAATCAAAATTATGATAATATCATAAACATATCTAATAATGTTGTTACTGATTTTAAAAACAATTTATTTAAAGAAGAATTAACAAAATCAGTAATTCATACATCAAATATTAATAATAACTTTGTTAATGATAATGGAATATTTAATTTAAATTTAATACCAAAAATACCATTAACTAATTTTTCAAATCCAGATAAACCAACTAGAGAAATTATATATTATAATTTGCCTAAAATAGTTTCTGAAGACGATGATATCGCTATCAATACTTTAGATTTCAAAAAAGGTTCTACCAATATATATACTGCAATTGATGACCTGGAAAAAATTACTGATGAATTTAATAAATATCATTATATTGTATTAAAAAATAATAAAACAGATTATGTTCAACATGAATATACAATTACTGCTAATGATTCTTTAACATATGATACTTTAATTGTTGGGGGAGGAGGAGGCGGAGGATATGTTAAACCTTTATTAAAGTGGTATCTTGTGGAAAATAGCGAAATTACTGAGAATAATCTTAACGAATTTACTGTGGATAGTGATATGGAAAATTATTTATTAAATAGTAACTATAGTTTTACAGAATCTTATTTTAATGACCCTATAAGAAACTTTATAAATCAAGGTAATAATTACACTGGATACTCGAATATTTCAAGTTTTTTTTCGATTGAAAATAGTTATATTAAAATCGCTGGTGAGACTGAAGAAACTGATAAATATTATAAAACTTATAATAATGCAGGAGGAGAAGGTGGTGATGTGTTACTTATAACTAATCAGATTCTTAATAAAGATGAAAATATTACAGTTAAAGTTGGTAAAAAAGGTTTAGTTGGTATTGATAGCAATAATTCTACAAATGGTATGGATTCAGAACTTATTATTAATAATGTCAGTCATAGAGCAAATGGTGGTAAAAATTCCCAAAATTATAATAATCAGGCATTAGATATTGACCCTAATACTGCAATAAATATATATAATATGTTTTCAATATATGAAGAATATGGGATAAATAATAATGATAGAAAATACTTCGGTGGTGATGGTAATAATACTTTTAATCCAAGTCATTCATTTGGAGGAGGTGGTGGAAGTTTAGGAGTGGCTAATGCTATTGAAAATACAGGAGGTGGTGGTGGGTATTATGAGGGTGCATGGGGGGATGGTGCTAATGGTAATTGGGGGGATGGTGCTAATGGTATTGTGATTATGCGATATAAATATAATCTTAAAGATGAAAAGATAACCGATACTATAGATAATCCTTCAAATGGTTTATTACAATATAATTGGACTAATTCTAATTGGCAATTAAATTATGATATTACAGATAGTTCCAATGATTTAATCTATAAAATTAATGAAACATCAAATATTTTAAATAATAAAATTGATGTTAATTCAAATAGTATTATAGAAACTACAAATTTAATTAACACTGAAATATTAACAAGTAACAATCTTTTATATAGTTATATTGATAATGTTAGCAATATATTACGTTTAAATGATAATAATATATCTAATTATATTAATAATGTTTACAATACAACTACAAATATAGGTGCTGAAAGAATAGTTAGTAATATATTAGATGTTGATAGAATACCACTATTACCTTTTACAAAATTTAGTAATTTTGAAATAGATTATATTGAAAGTCCTAAGATTAATAATGAGGTTATTATTGGTACTGATTATTATCAATCAAATATCTATATTAATGATGCAGACGAAACAAATTATTATGAATATATTATTTTAAAACATAATTCCGAACCAGGTAATGAGCAAAATCAAACTAAATATAATTTATATTTTCAAGTTCCATCCGTTGTTGATATTTTAATAGTTGGAGGCGGTGGTGCAGGTAAAGGAGGGGGTAATTTTTGTGGAGGAGGTGGAGGAGGAGGTGTTATAATAGCAAAAAATGTCAATATCGAACTTAATAAAAATTATGAAATTACTGTGGGTAAAGGTGGACATGGTACTGACGGTTCATATTCATCTGCATTTAATTTAACAGCACATGGTGGGAAAGGTGGGACAGGAGGAGACCCAGATAACCAAGGGTTGGGGGGGATAGGAGGTCAAACAGATATAAGTGATACATCTTTAATAAATGGGGGTTATATTGTTCATAAAGCAGGAGGTAATGGTGGAACTATAACTGATGCTAATAATTTTGATTCTGCTATAGAAGGTGTAGAATCTGATATTATTAATAATGGTTCTGAAAACAATAAAACTTATAGATGGGGTGGTGGTGGTGGTTATTCATCTTCACGATATATTTCATCTGCTCCTAATGGCGGTTCTGGTGGAGGAGGAGGAGGTGCATTTATTTCTGATGGTATAAAATCAAAGACTGGAACTAATTATTTTAATATAAATGAAGAATTTACAAGTACAACTGACAGTCTAACTGGAAATGGACTTTCTGGAATTGATGGTACTGGTGGAGGAGGTGGGGCAAGTTTTGGATTAAACACTATTGGAGGTGATGGTGGTGACGGAATTGTTATAATAAAAATTAAAAGTAAATCTGATATAATTGATAATAAAAAAAAGAAAGGTTATATATCATATAACTTTAATATTAACAAATGGGAAATGAACTCGTTAGATTTAATTAACTTAGATATTGATTATGATTTAATTAATCAAAATATAACTGATTCATCTAATAATCTAATAAATTATGTTAATACCACATTGCAAACACAAGAATTTGGATATATTATTGTTCCGTCTAACTTTGTTACAAGTAGTTCTATTGTTAATGGTGCTATACATTCTTATAATATTTTTGGTTATATGGGAAAATCTTATGATTTAGAAGAAAATTCTGGTTTACAAGCTGATGCAAACGGATTAATAACAATTCCAGATACCGGATATACAGATACAAATAGTCCTTATTATAAACATTTATTAAAAGGTAATAAATTTTCACAAGGTAGTATTACTAATGATAATATTGCTAATAATTCTATAACTGCTGATAAATTACAAGGAACTATTTCAGGAGATAAATTGGCGTTATCTTCAATAAATTATAGTGATATTACAGGATCTATTCAAGGAAATGTTACTATTTTAAATGATGGGTCCAGTGGATCTTTAATTGATATTTCAACATTTAATGATATAACTCTAGATATATCTTTATTAGATTTAACATCGTCTGCTGAATTTAGTGGTTTAACAACAATTACATCTCAAGATAATTTAATTAAAATACCAGTTAATAAATTTAGTAATATTAATTTAGATATTAATAATATTAATTTTAGTGAAATTTACGGAGGTGTTACAACTATTATATCAGATAGTACTGATATTAATTTAGAATATTTTGAAAAAATTAATTTAAATATATCTAATTTACTTAATTTTGGCTCAAGTGATTTTGTATTGCCTGAAGCTTATATTGATGGTATTATTGATAAAAATTACATCAATGATTTATATATATATACAAGTAATATTAATGAATCTACACTTCTTAATACTAATGTTATATTAATAGGTGATGACAAAATTGCCCCATCGTTAATTTATAACTTAAACTTATCTGCTAAACAAATTGATGATGACGGTACTCAAGATAAATTAATTAATGTAACATTAAATTTAGATGGTGGAAAAATAAATCCTAATTTATTAAAAGATGTTCAAATTAGACCTTCTGAAATTGAATTTATTCCTAACGCCTTAAATGCTTCTATTATTACATTAGAATCCGATAAAATAAATCCAAATTTATTAAGTCAAATTACTATAAAACCAAATGATTTATCTAATATAGATAATTATAGTATTAAACTAAGTAATGTTACATTAGATACTTCGACAGATAAATTAAATCCAAATATTATTAGTAGTTTAACTATTACACCTGATGATTTATCTAATATAGATAATTACAGTATCAAATTAAATAATGTTGAGATTGATACTTCAACTACTTTATTAAATCCAAATTTAATTGGAAATATCACTTTATCACCTGAACAATTTAATACAGCAGGTGCTTTCCAATCTGTTACATTATCAAGTTTAGATGATGAAAGTATTAATCCAAGTTTAATTAATCATAATTCAATTATAGTTGAAGCAAGACATTTGAAATTAACTGACGACAATGGTAACTATTATAAATTACCTACAAATTTAACTTATGAAATACCTGATAATAGTATTGCACCAACATTAATCCCTGATAATGTTATTATATATGGTTCGAATATAGATATATCATCTGGTGATAAACTTGATATTGTTACAATTAAAGGAGAAATAAGTTCAACTATATTTGGAAGTAATGTTACATTATCATCGGATGCGTCTATTATTGATAATGGAAAAATATCGGGTACAGTATTAATTAATGGTAATATAGATTCAAAACTTATTAATAATGCTATTATTAACGATGGTTGTAATATACAATATACTGGAACTAAAATTGATTCAACAATTATTTATGGCAATATTGATTCAAGTCTTGTTGGAAATGCTTATGTCTATATAAATAGTGGTAACTTTACTAGTATAACAGGTGAATCTACATTTAGTGGTACAACTACTATAACAGGCGAAGTAGATGCTAAATATATTAATAATGCAATTATTGATTTAACAGAAACTAATACTAGTTTAACAGAAGGTTCGCATATTTCTGGTGATGTTACTATAATTGGTGTTGTAGATGCTTCACATATTAATCCAGATACTTCTGTTAAAATAAATATAGAAAATGGTCAGTTTAATGGATCAAATATTGCAGATGAAAGTATTCCTTATACAAAATTATCTAGTAATTTATATTTATATGTAAATGAAATTATATTTAGCAATGGTACATCATTCACAAGTGCTATCCCCGATGATATATATACTAAAACAGAAATAGATACAGATTTTGTATCTAAACAATATTATACTAGCGATATATCTGCTTTTTATAATAGTGATAATTTATTAAATATTAAGGTAAATAATAACAGCACTTTAACTGAACAAATATTGCCTATATATAATAGTAATATTAGTACAAATAACACTTTTATTTACTCACAAGATGATAATACAGCATTTATATCAGTTAAGTCAAAACAAGATAATGCTTTAATTCAATTTAATTCTTCGAACATTACAAATATTAATAATATTGGTAATAAATCTATATGGAATGATGGTGGTTTTATGCAACTTAATTCAGAAAGATGTTCCTTTATATTAAATAGTGAAAATGTTATCGAGTTTGCTAATACTTCAAATTTTTCTCATAAACCATTATATGTTCCTCAAATTATATTTGCAGATGGAACAAATATGAATACATATGTAACACCTATATTAAATGATGATAAACAAATTATTATGAATAATACCGAATCCGGATATACTTATTCAGATTCACAAATTACAGGTGAAGGTTTTATACATTGCAATGGATTACATGCAGAATTTGACATTACTGCATTTTCATCAACTACTAAATCTGATATTAACTTAAAGAAAGATGTTAAACAATTAGAATATAATAATGAATTGCTGTATTTAAATCCTGTTACTTTTAAATGGAAGGATATTAATAAGTCTAATTCTTCAAATGTTGGATTTATTGCTCAAGAAATAGAAGAAATATTGCCTAATTTAGTTAAAGAAGGCTTAGATAATTATAAATCAGTTAATTATGTAAGTTTGATACCTTATTTAGTAAAACATATACAAAATCTTGAAAAAAGAATAGTATTTTTAGAAGAAAATATTAAATCAACATAAAATAAAGTGTTATTACTATTAACAGTAATATTATTCCTAAAACTAACGGAACATATAAATATGCATTGTCCATATAATCATCTGTAATAACATTTAAAGGGTCGTTTTTATTATAATATATATCAATTTTATCATATCTTCTATATGGTATTATTGAGGTTTTAACATCTTTTATATTATAATATTTTTTTTTATTTAAAATATGATAAAATTCTATTTTACAATTATAAATAAAATTCTTTACATTTCTATCTAGACTACATTCCGCATTTTCAATAATTCCTTCAGACTTGACATATATAATAGAGTGATAATATATTAATACAGTTCCAAATAATATTAATATGGCTGATACAATTATTCCTAATATTAAAAACGTGTTATTCATCTTAATATATATATTTTTTTTTATTTTTATTATTTATAGTATGGACATTTCTCTTATAATTTTAACTATTATAATAATAATAATTATAATTATTTGTATTTCACTTATATCATATAATATGTATAAAGTAAATAAACTAAATAATGAAGTGTCTAATATAGATAGTGTTCAAAATAACATTATATCATTTATTAACAAAAAAGAATCTAGATTTAGCGATTCTATATTTATAAATAATATTAAAAACTTTTTTATTATTTATAATACCTATATGATTAAAAATATTTATAGTAAAATTTGTATTAAAAATATGGATATTTTAGTTGAATGTGATAATAATAATTCTAATAAAGCTTATTCTGATAGTGATTTAGATATTGAAAAATTAAATAAAGATTTTGAAGAAATATGGAAATTGATTATTGAGATAATTAAAAATATTGAAGTTGTTTTTTACAAAAAATTAACACAAAATGAAATAACAACTCATATCAAAAATTATACAAGTTCTTTAAAACAATACATTGAATATAGAAATAAATTACCAACTAAAAAAGACTTTAATATTGTATTATCTAATATTGCTCAAATTATTGAAATATATTTTACTATATTTTTTGAAATAGTTATTAATGTAGTTACAAATAAAGAGGTACAAGATTTACTATATAATCAATTTTCAAATGAAATAGAAAAAATATTATATACATCTTTACATGGTAATATGGATACGTTATCTACATTTTTATATACAAATACAACAGATGACAATGGTGATATATCATCGGACCTAAGCGAATTTATATATTATCTAAAACTATTTTTAAGTAATACAATTGATGATACAAAAACAAAAAATGAAGAAAATATGAAAAATTTAGAAGAAACTGTATTAGAAAAAGTTGGCGAAATACCAAATGACCCTTATTATAATCAAAAATATGAAAAAGCTGAAGACCTAGCAATTGAAGTAGATGATAAAATGAGAAAAATAACAAATTTTTTATAAATTTATAATATATCTAGAAATTCAATATATTTATCCATTGTATGGTTTTTTAAACTATAATCTACATCACATACATTTGTTAAAAATCTTTTAATTGCTATATATATTTTATTTGGTTTATTATAAACTTTGTTATTTCTGCAATAATAAGAGCTTGTTGTATGTACATAATTTCCATCTAATGGTAATTTTGGAACTGGGTCACCACTTAATACAATACGATAGGTTTTTATTTTATATTTATTATATATTTTGCTAAAATTTTTATCACCTATTCTTGGTGCTCCAAAAGTTATACAATATGTATTATTATATTGTATTATATTTTTTGTTATTAAATCAAAACAACATATTGTAGCAAGAGCACCTCCCAAACTATGCCCACATATATATAAATTTGTATATGTTTTATTATCTAAATATTTATAAATTTTATTACTTATTGATACATATCTGTTTAAATAACCTTTATGTAAACTATATATGTTATAATTAAATATATTGGTTACTAAACTTTTATCTAAATTAGTTTTCCAATCTTTTATACTTGAAGAACCTTTAAAACACAAAAATATTTCATCTTGTTTTTCTATTATTTTTATAACAGTATTGTATTTAATATCTGTTATATTTCCATTATCTAAATAGACATTTCTTGATAATTTAGAGCAATATTTAATTTTACTTAAATTACATATTTTTGTTTCTTTAAGACCTTTAAAACCATTATATTTAGTAATAAAATAATTAATAAAACACTCGCTGTTATAAATACTTATTAATAAAATTAAAAGGACATTTATTATTTTCATTTTACTTATATAAATAACATTTTTATTTATTATCTTATAGTAAAATAATATGAAGGTAATTTTAATTATTTTAATTTATATTTTAATTATTTTAATAGTAACTAAAATATATTTTAAACAATTTGATTACTTTACAACAAAATATGGTTACCAGTGTATACCATGCGAGGAGTGTGAGGCTGGGCAATATTTAGATGGTTGTAGTGGGACAAATGCAGGTACATGTGAACCTTGTGACGTATCAGTT
>Ga0075480_10001847_pt1 | contig 13519 bp, 9 predicted proteins | sample DEB08_DNA_7_FD_81590 | JGI IMG/M metagenome (GOLD analysis project Ga0075480, IMG submission 81590) | Aqueous microbial communities from the Delaware River and Bay under freshwater to marine salinity gradient to study organic matter... | ecosystem: Environmental > Aquatic > Marine > Coastal ... | reverse complement strand
GTAGCAGTGGTCGTGATGTGTACCAAGCAGTGACCACCTTCTGCTGGTAATGGGCCTCAAAAAATGGGTCTATTGACTAAAAGACATTAATCCAGGGCAAAAAAAACAGAGCTCATGCTCTGCTTTTTTTAACTCGAGTTCCTCAGGCGTCTGAAGTGGGACTTTCCTTCAGCTCCTTGGACGCTATCCCTCCGTCCTCGGTGGGCAACAAAGCGCTTTCTATGCCGGCCCTCTGTCACGCTTTCTACCTGAGTACTCTTCTGGTGGCTTCCCTCTCGCTTCCGTCTGCAGTTGGTCACTCGTCAGTCGCCGCCAGCCTTTTTAGTAAAAAGCATCGGGAGAGCAGTGTCAACACTTTTTTGTGAATATTTACATTTTTTTCCAAGGAATCTGGTTACGCATGTTACGCATCGAATCTGGGGCGTGATCTGCGGCTGGCCGGTAGCCACTAAACGCGATCGAGAGGAAGCTCAGTCGTTGTTTTAATGCATTCCATAGAAAACGAGGCGCTCACGTCGGAAAGCTCAGCGACTGTGATAAGGCGTTTGTAAATTGCATCATATTCTGCGATGTCGCTTGCCACGACCTTCAGCAAGTAATCGATATCTCCGGCCATTCGATGAATTTCAATGATCTCAGGAATGCTTTGTACGCCGTCTGAAAAACGTCTAAGCCAGGAATCATCGTGGTGCGCGGTCTTGACCATGACATAGGCGGTCATGGTTAGACTTAAGGCTTCGGGGCTCAGGAGCGCAACACGTTTATCGATATACCCGGCTTCCTCTAGCTTTTTGATGCGTCGCCAGCAGGGTGTTTGTGACACACCGGCTCGCTCCGCAATGTCAGCAATTGAGCCACTGCAATCAGTCTGCAGCGCGTTTAGGATTTTTTTGTCAATCGAGTCCATTTCAGAAACTTGCCTAATTGTGAAAAATTATTTACATAAACTACAAAATATACACCAAAATTTAGAAAAAAATAACATTAAAGAGTTGATATTATTTCACTCGGCTTCGTTGCTTGCCCGAGGTCGACCTTAGCTTGCTGCGGTCGCAGGCAATGAGTTCACTGTGTTTCGCAAAGCGCCCATCTTACGGAGGCTATTGATGCAATTGATTCAGCGGCTGTTCCGGGACCACCCCGAGTCGGTAGGTGAGACCTATCTAGAGCATTGGTTTCAGGCGTCCTACTTCGGTGCCCGCATGTTCCTGGCGGGTCTTGCCTGTCTCATCCATGCGGTCATTCCTTGCCTCTTCAAAACCACAGGCCGAGCGGCGATCTCTGAGCTTCACTCTAAAATGGTATTGCATCGAACAAAACAGACCGACTGAACCAAATCCAAAGGTTTGTTTGGCTCATTCATAGAGTCATTTCTGCCCTCAATAGAGTAGTCACGTATTAACCGGAAGACGGCTCTTTAACCTGCCTAATTGCATTTGTTATTCGGCTTCTAATTGTTAATCTACGCTGATTGATCGATAGGAGAATAACAATGGTTCGAGGGCTTACACTCAAACTCTTTTCTGCCGCACTAGCGATAGGACTCGCCATTAACGCCGTTGCAGCGAGTGATGCTGCTGCCTCTGATTTCAGTGGATTGAAGTGGCGAAATTTGGGCCCCGCCTTCATGTCTGGTCGTATTTCCGACATTGACTGGGACCCGGAAGACTCGAGTGTTTGGTACGTCGCGGCGGGTTCAGGTGGTGTTTGGAAGACGGAAAATGCGGGCGTGTCCTGGACGCCGATCTTCGACAGCGAGAGCTCTTACTCTATCGGTAATGTCACCGTCGATCCTTCAAATCCGAATACCATTTGGGTGGGCACGGGCGAAGACGTTGGAGGCCGTCACGTAGGCTTTGGTGACGGTATCTATCGATCGGACAATGGCGGTGCGACGTGGGCCAATATGGGGCTTAACGACTCTCAACACATCTCCACGATCCTTGTTCATCCAAACGATTCAAAGACCGTTTTCGCGGCAGTGCAGGGACCCTTGTGGACCCCGGGTGGTGAGCGCGGTCTTTACAAGACGACCGACGGTGGTAAGTCCTGGAAAAATGTACTGAGCGCAGGGGAGTGGACCGGTGTTACCGACGTGGTCATGGATCCCCGTAATCCAGAGGTCCTGTATGCGGCTACCTGGCAGCACCATCGTACGGTGGCGGCCTACATGGGGGGTGGCCCGGAAAGTGGTGTACATAAGTCTATGGATGGTGGGGAAACATGGCAGCGCTTGAGCACCGGATTACCGTCGGGAAACATGGGCAAGATTGGTCTTGCCATCTCCCAACAAGATTCAGATGTTGTTTACGCCGCGATCGAGCTCAATCGTCGTGAGGGTGGAGTCTGGCGTTCCGATGATGGTGGTGCAAGTTGGTCCAAGGGCGCGGACGCCGTTGGTGGCGGCACAGGACCCCATTATTATCAGGAGATCTTCACCAGCCCGCACCACTTTGACTGGCTCTATTTGGTAGGCCCCACAGTGCAGAAGTCGACCGACGGTGGAAAGACCTTTACCTACATGGAACACCCCAACCAGCACGGTGATATGCACGCGATTGTGTTTGACCCCGCTGATCCAGACTACATCATGATGGGCACAGATGGCGGTGTTTACGAGAGTTTCGATCTCGGCGCTACGTGGCGCTACATGGAGAACCTGCCCTTAACCCAGTACTACAAGCTGGCTCTCGATGACGCTGAACCCTTTTACAACATCTACGGCGGTACGCAGGATAACAACACCCAAGGCGGGCCCTCTCGAACAGATAACGTCAGCGGTATCCGTACGGCGGATTGGTTTGTGATCCTTGGTGGTGATGGTCACCAGCCAGCGACCGAGCCTGGAAACCCCGATATCGTCTATGCGCAGTCCCAGCAGGGGAACCTGACTCGCGTTGACAGAAAAACAGGTGAAACGGTGTACATCCAACCTCAGTCAGCGCCAGGAGAGGACCCTGAACGACACAACTGGGATGCGCCGATTCTTGTTAGTCCTCACAAACCGACCCGGTTGTACTTTGCGTCTCAGCGGGTCTGGAAATCGGAGGACAGGGGGGATAGCTGGTCCCCGATCTCGGGCGATCTTACCCGGAACGAGGAGCGCTTTTCGATGCCTATCATGGGCTCAACGCAAAGCTGGGACTCGCCGTGGGACATGTATGCGATGTCGAATTACAACTCCATCACGTCACTGGCTGAGTCGCCGATAGAGGCTGGATTGCTGTATGCGGGTACGGATGATGGCCTCATACACATATCCCAAGATGATGGTGGGTCATGGCGCTCGATAGAAGTAGGCTCGTTGCCGGGCGTACCGGATCGCGCGTTTGTTAACGACATAAGAGCCGACCTACACGATGCGGACACCGTCTATGTGGCATTGGATAACCATAAATACGGTGATTTTTCTCCTTACTTGTTGGTCAGTAAAAATCGTGGGCGCAGCTGGAAGAAGATCACTAACGGCATTCCTGACAGGCACCTGGTGTGGCGCCTCGTACAGGACCATGTTCGCCCCGAGCTCATGTTTGCAGCAACGGAGTTTGGAGTATTCGCGACCTTCGACGCGGGCAAGGCATGGCACAAATTGTCAGGCGGTATGCCTACCATCTCCATTCGCGACATTCAGATACAGCGACGCGAAAACGACTTAGTGGCCGCAAGCTTCGGTCGAGGCTTCTTTGTCATGGATGACTACACCGCACTGCGCAATATTGATCCAGATGACCTCGATGTCGGTGCAACCTTATTCAAACCGCGGGATGCCTATTGGTATTTCGAAAAGCGCCCACTGGGCTACCGGCCAAAAGGCTCTCAGGGCGATTCTCTGTACCTTGCGGAAAACCCGCCTTTTGGATCTGTCTTTACCTATTACTTAGCGGATAGCTTCAAAACACAGAAACAGCAGCGACAGGCCGCCGAAACCGCGGCCAAAAAAGCGGGTGACGATGTGTCGTTTCCGGGTTGGCGTGAAGTAACAAACGAAACTCGCGAGCAAAAGCCAGAGGTCATGCTGGTCATTCACGATAATGACGGTAATGTTCTGCGCAGAGTTACAGCACCGAACAAAGCAGGCTTCAACCGCGTTGCCTGGGATTTACGGCGATCGTTCTCTGGTCCAGTTGAAACTGGCAAGAATTGGCGTGGAGACTCACCGAGTGGGTTTATGGTGATGCCAGGAAGTTACCAGGCAAAGCTTGTCGTCGTGCAAAACGGGTTAGAGGAGGTGCTAGCAGGGCCTGTGAGCTTTGAGGTTGAGCGGTTGCGAGACGGCGCGTTGCCAGGAGGTTCACTTGACGAGCTGGAGGCATTCACTGCGGAATTGAACACGCTGTACGGACAGTCGTCAGCTGTTCGGTATGCGATTCGTGATGCGCGCAAGAGTCTCGACAAGATGGCAACGATGATTGAGCGAATGGCGAAACCAGTCCCCGATGCCCAAGCGCAGGTACACGAACTTCGAAGTGAACTTTATAGCATCGAAGAGATTGTATTTGGCAATGACGTGCAAGCGGACATAGGAGGCTATGAGCCTATGAGCGTCAGTAGTTGGCTCGGGCATGCCATGAGGGGGGTTTCCAACTCTAGCTATGGTCCAACGCCGAGTCATAAGCAGAGTGTGGAGCACGCAAAATCCGTCTTCGAACCGGCAAAACGCCGATTGGACGACGTTATACAGAAACGCTTGCCGGCGCTTAGGGAAACGCTTCGAGACGCGGGTGCGCCTTGGACGTTAGGTGAGCCTATCGCCGAATAGATTGGCTTCTTTCCCTAGGGGGTCCAGCGAAGAGTGAGGTGTACCGCTCGTTCATTGACGAGCGGAGCATTGTCGTCGGCACTGGTTCGATAGGTCTGGTCAAAACCATTACTCATCGACAATGAGGCTGACCAGTGGGGACCTATGTCCCGTTGAACTCTGGCGCCACCGATCAATGCTGAACTCAAAGGTATCTCGCCGGGACCTCGATCGTCCCGATTGAATCGATAGCCCAGTTCGACGGCTACGACCCAATCATCAGTTCGCCACGTGCCTGTATATGACACCTTAGGGGGTGGGAGATCGTCTAAAAACTCGCCGGTATCCGCCTCGCCATGCTGCCACTGCCAGTTGATGCGGTGCGCAATCCTGTTGGCGCCCTGAAAAGAGACCAGGCCGTCCAGCCCCCACACCTTGCCCGAGCGCAAGTTTCGATAAGTTAAGTCTCCATCTCCTGCTCGTACGCGTTCGATGTAGTTTTCCACACGGTTGTAGAACCCGCTGAGTTCGAACTGTAGTTCGGCACTTTGATTGCTCAGGGTGATCTGCGATCCGATCGTTTCTTCAGGTGCCAGTAATGGATTCCCTTGAACAGGTCCTCTCGGTGTTTCTCCGGAAAAATAGAGCTCGCTTAACGTTGGGAGTCGGTAGGCCGTCCCTAGTTCAGTAGCAACGACCCAGTCGTTAACGAGTCTGGTTTCGATCTGAACCTGCCCGTTTAGGTTTGTTTTAGATCTTGAGGCGCCATCGTTTCCAACATGTGACTGGTCGAGCCTCCCTCCAAGGCGCAGCGTTGTGTCGCTTAAAAACCACAGCCTATCAGCAAAAACGCCACTGACTCGCTCACTTCCGTTGTTCACTAAGCCAATAAGCGTTGAGTTCCCCGCCAACGGTTGCTCCATCTCTGCGATATCAACATTGGTCCTCGCAGTCAGTTCGATTCCCCACCGTTTTTGGCCGGCCTCATCGGATTGCCGGTGGCTTAGCAGCGCACCATAGCTTTGGCTTTGATAGCGACTGGTATTTTGTCGATTACCGATTCGCTCCGTGCGGGAAGCCCAGTCTTGGTCATGAACATAGGCCTGCGCAAACCAACCGCTTCGATTGATTGCGCGAAGATTGAAAATAATGTGATCGTCGTGTGGGTAGATCGAGTTCCGTTCGGCTGGGAAGCGTGAGGTGCTTTTCCCAATATCAGTGCCAAAGCCCGCGATGACCTCGGAATTGAGTAAGAGCTCTCCGATTGACTTTGTATTTCGGACATAAATGGCTGACTGACGAAATCCTGTATTCAGCGATTGGTTGTTGGATGCGCGCGACCTATCGGCAGCCCTGAAGGATGCGGCCATGGCGGTCTGATTGTTAAGTCTGGTTTCTAGGCCTAAACCGCGATAGTTACCCACGGAGCCTAAAGCGAGATTCAACGCCGTGTGCTCTGGCTCGCGAAGAGACGCGCTTAGAACGCCGCCCATTGCGCCTGAACCATAGAGTGATGAAGCAGGGCCCATATCAGCCCTTATGGACTCTATGAATGCCTCGGGAAGAAAGGAGAGCGAATTTCCCGCTCGCCGATCAGAGATAAGGGGCACACCTGAAATCTCGGTCCTGATTCTTGATCGACTAAAACCCCGCAAACTATAGCTTTGGAACAGCCCTCCTTGACCATTGCTGGCAGCGCCCGGCAAAAGACCAACCATCTCTCCCGTGGATATCACTGGGGCAGCGACATCGCCCGGTGACAATGTGCGATTGGAACCGCTACTAGTCAGTGAGCCTCGTCTCGGATCGCTTACACCACTGACGATGACCTCTTCCAACTCCGAGTCAGCCGCATACGCTATTGACGACACAGCGCAGGCGGCCGTGAGAAGGATGCACTCGAGGATCGCTTTTATCTTGTTGAGAAAAAGGGTCATAGGAACGCTGGGCACCGCTTGTTTACCTGTGAGCTCATGTTGACGTGGGTGGTAGGTGACAGTGTGGGGAGTTAGCGAACCAGGAATGTACCAAAGACGGACTTGCCGCTAACTTGAGGACCCGATTCCCCCATTGGCCGTCCCACGGCGAGAGGTACATTCCCAACATAAAATTCGTAAGACCCAGGTTTAATGGGAACGAAGCTTATCGTGGCTGAACCTATCTCGTCACACTCGATCGCGTTAAAGCTGAGGCCCTGCAAGTGAATTTCGATATCACCCACGCTTACAAGCCTGAGATGTGCGTTGTTCAATAGCCCTGGAAGCTCCAAGCGCCAGCCGCTCAAGTCCCCCTTTACGTCGGGACAACTGACGGTGAGGCGGTAATACTTTCCAGAGTCGAGCTCTATGACAGACGGCTCGATAACGGGGGATCCTTCCTCCGACGTGGTTATTGTCAAGACCTTGGGCGCCGGCGGGTACTGGGCGAGATTGCCTAGACTCTCAGCCGTAACCTCGACGCCAACCAAGCCTAATGCGGTTGCGAAAAACCACTTAACATGCGTTTTGAGTGTCGTCATGGCGTTATTAATCAGTTTTATCAATGTGAATTGCGGTAAGCGATGCTAACGCGCTCCACCGAAAGTAGCCGGCATGAGCCTCGCTCACGTAGAGCGACGATCCCCGTCACGACGTTCATCTTTGCGTCTTTCTCCGGTCATGGTTCTTTCCCCCCTTGTTCGATTGCTGACGAGTTTTGCTATCGATACCCACACGCTAGCAAAAAGTACAGTTAAACCAATCCGAAAGTGTCAAAAACGTGATCTAAGAGAACATATTGCGTGTCGTGCACGCATTGTAGACACTCAAGCATCCAATAATGTAAGCGAGATGTGGAATCACAATGTTCGATTACCAAACCATTACAGTTGAGGTACGTGACGGCGTTCACTGGTTAACCTTGAATCGGCCCGAGAGCCTGAATGCCATTAACACGCAGATGGCAACCGAGCTAAGAGACTATTTCTCTGGATTGTTTCAGGACCGGTCGTGTCGCGTGGTAGTCATGCAGGGAGCGGGTCGGGCTTACTGTGCGGGATTGGATATAAAAGACCATGCGGGCCTGGTTAATGCGCCCTTTGGTGGCGGATTTGGCTTCCAGGGACACTTAGCCGACGTTTATATAAAGATGCGCCGATGCCCCCAACCGATCATCTCCCTGGTACATGGTGCTGCCAGTGGCGGTGGTTTTGCTTTTGCTCTGGCATCGGACATCCGTATTGCTGGGGAGAGCATGAAAATGAACTCCGCGTTTATCAAAATAGGTCTTTCCTCATGCGATATGGGCGTCAGTTACTTCTTGCCAAGGCTAGTTGGGGTCACGATAGCGTCGGAGATGATGATGACGGGCCGCTTCATTAACGCTGAGCGTGCCTTGGCTGTTGGGCTGGTCAACCAAGTGGTCGCTGATGTCGGGTTAGAGGAGGCCGCACAGGCGTTTGTTGACGAGATGATGGCAACTTCGCCGATGGGACTGAGAATGACGAAAGAGGGCCTTAACATGGCCATTGATGCGGGAAGTCTTGAAGCGGCTATGGCCATTGAGAATCGCAATCAGGTTATGTGCTCGAGCTCAGCTGACTTCAGAGAGGGTTTGCAGGCATTCATTGAAAAGCGACGACCGATTTATAAAGACGCATAGCTTATAACGAGCATCATATCTCGCGCTGAAATAGGAGCATTTGGTTATTCGCCGGCATTGCGTAGTCGGCCATAAGCGTCATGCCCACGCTTCCAGCGATCGCGTCAACGGTTTCGAAATTGCGGACACCGCTTGCTGGGTCGCGGTCCTTGAGCCATTGATCGAAAGCGGCGTTCGACGCCGAGGTGAATTGTCCGTCGTACTTGTAGGGACCGTAAAGCATTAGTAGACCGGTGGGATGCAGGGCTTCTGCAGCAAGGCGAATAAGATCCTCGCCGAGATCCTCCGAAACGATGTGCATGACATTGGCCGCGTAAACGACGTCTACGGAATCATCACTCCAAGTAAAGTCGGTAAGGTCAAGCGTGAGCGGTGGTTGGATATTGATAGACCCATGCAACGCAAGGTTCGCGCGCAAGATAGGTATCATTACCTCTCGCTCAGAGGGTAACCAAGTGATGGTTGGGAATTCACGGGACATAGAGATGGCATGTTGTCCCGAACCGCTTCCTATTTCTAAAACAGATGCGCCTTGTGTGAGATGCCTGCCCATCACTTCTGCGATGGGTCTTTTGTTGTTTTCTGCAGCTTGTGAGTATCCCTGCATCCCTTCAGCTCCGATGCGCCGCGCCTGACCCAGGCAGTAAGGTCACATTGGCGTTGAAGAAGTCGGGACCACTTATGTGCTCTGTCATACCCAGACCGGTAGAGACAGAGACACTTATTGACCCTGGCTGAAGGGAAGGGTCTTGTTTCAGCTCGACGTTGGAGGCTGATACCTCGATGCACTCCCGGGTACGCACCTCGAGAATCCCCAGCGCACCGTTCGCATGAGTTCTCGCATCGCCCATTGGGATTCGATACTCAATGGGCGTTCTGTCCTGAATGTAGAACGGTTGGCGGAGCGTTTTCGAGCCCCTGAGTGTCCATTCCACCACAAGACCATCGGGACGATAACGTTTGAACCTGACAGGTTCAGTGAGGCTGAGACTGTGAAGAGGAGATGATTCCGTGATCTGAGCAAGATCGGCGCCTCTAAAACAGAGATCGATCAAACCCTGCGGCCCTGACATCCAACCCAGCAGTCGTGTTTGAAGGTCGGTCGCAAATAGTCCACGCAAGGCGAAGACTCCGAGACGACGGAGCATCCGCATTATGAAGCGAGTGCGAGATGACTGGAGTGAGATTAACTCGATATAAGTGTCATCGGCGAAAACGATGAGCGCATTGTGTGTGGGACCATTGGTGCCCCCGTGGGTTACCGAAAACCCCTTAGATTCAAATTGCGTGACCGCCGTTGGTAAATCATCAACAACCAATACAAGATGATCCAGTAGCAATGAGGGCCTCCAGGGTCTTAACGGCAGACGGTACGCTATTCATCATAGGTTCAACGAGATCCCTAGGCACCAAGTTTTTGTTTGATTTACTGTAGAGTGCTGGTGAGAAACGAGGCGTTAAACACCTCTCCTATTTATCATTGAACCGCTGACACAAGGCTAAGCTTGAATGACGCATCCCTACGACTCGCTAACACCAGACTGTGTCGTTGATTGTATAGAGAGTATCGGCCTGAGCAGTGATTTACGGCTTCTCGCACTGAACAGTTACGAGAACCGGGTCTACCAAGTCGGTATTGAAGACGCCGAGCCGGTGATTGTGAAATTTTATCGAGCAGAGCGTTGGACCGACGAGCAGATACTCGAGGAGCATGCTTTCGCGCAGGAGCTCGTTGAGCATGAAATATCCGTCGTTGCCCCGGAGTCTGTGGGTGGGGAAACGTTGCATCACGCCTTGGGCCAACGGTTTTCGGTATTCAAGCGTCGAGGCGGTTATCCGCCCGAGCTCGATAATTTGGACCACCTCTTCCGACTAGGGCAGACCCTGGGGCGTATTCATCGAGTCGGCAGCGCGAAGCCATTCCTGCATCGACGAGAACTGTCTCCCTTGCGAATGGCAACGGAGTCACGCCTCTTCGTAGAAAATGACTTCGTACCGATGGAGCTAAAATCTGCTTACACCACACTGGCACGAGACTGTGATCAGGCGGCAACCGATATTCTGTCGGCCGTGAATGCGGAAGATCTTCAGCGCATTCATGGTGATTGCCATGTAGGTAACATCCTATGGCGCGACGATACGCCTCATTTTGTAGACCTTGATGACTGTATTTCCGGGCCCGTCATTCAGGATATGTGGATGTTCCTGAATGGTGATCGACACCATCGTGAGCAGCAACTCGCCGATTTCATCGAGGGCTACGAAGAATTCAACGACTTCAATACACGACAGTTGCCGTGGATAGAGGCCTTAAGAACCCTGCGGATCATGCATCATGCAGCGTGGTTGGCGCATCGCTGGACTGATCCTGCGTTTCCCAAGGCCTTTCCCTGGTTTGGTCATCAACGATTCTGGGCTGATCATATTCTCGAGCTTCGTGAGCAACTCAGTACGATGAACGAGGCACCATTACGCCTTATGTGACTCTTCATCTGTGCAGCTTGCTGTCGCATGAGTCATAGGGCGGGAGTCTGATTTTTGCTGCTGTTTTGCGGCAAATTCGCAAAATACTTGCTACCGTACAAACACTTTCGAGTCACCGACGCAGGCAGGCCATGTACCTACGCACGAAAACACGCGCGCTCATTTCCGCACTTACCTTGACGTTAAGCACGCCAGTGCTAGCGGTGGTCATTTCTTCAGAACAGATCACTGTGCCCAATCTCGATACCAGTATTACCGGCCCCATTAACAATGCGTTAACCATTCCCAAGCGACCTATACCGGCTGCTGCCGTGAGTCGACGGAGCAGTAGTCTGCCGCTGGATCGTTATGACGACGAACTCGGGGTCACGACATTTCGATGGAATAGGCAAGCATTGCAAGCACCCAGTTTCAAGGGAGTTGAGGCTGAGGCGCATTCGCGCCATGCGGCGGCGTTCTATTTAGAGCAAATGACCGGTGTGGGTTCGTCGGCAAAGAAACAAGACGAGCGCGCGATACTGATGTCGCACCATGACGTGGGGCGAGGGCCGATCATTGCGAAATTCTCTCAGGAACTGTTCGGCGTCGAGGTATTCAACCGAGAGGTGAATGTGCTTATGGATCGCGATCTCCAGATGGTCGCTGCCTCCGGCTACTTTGCCGATATCAACCAGGGTCAAAAGAGCAACCCAAAACTCCGGTTGTTTGGTTCGCAGGTGTCTGCTTTCTCCGCGGCGTTGAGCGATCTGATGGGAGACACCGTAAGTGCCTCGCTACTGGCCATCGATACGCGCGGTAAGTTCGATGTGGTGACACTGACGACGGACACAGGCTTAGAACTTCGTGGTCTGTCCCGTGCAAAACGCGTGTATTTTCCCAGCCTGGACGAGCTGCAGCCAGCGCACTACCTCGAGGTGGGTGCGGTACATCCGAGGTCAGGGCAGGAGATGCTCTATAGCTATGTTATTGGGCGCGATGGTGAGGTGTTATTTAGACGCAACCTGGTTGAAAACGAAGCATACGACTACACCGTTTTTGGGAGAGATGCTGATAAAACGTTGCTGCAAGGCCCTCATGGCGATGTCATTCCTAAGGTAGGAGACGGTCCTGACCCATCGGACATTGTTGATATGACGGTGATATCCATTGACGCACACGCGTCATTGAGCACACAGGACCCGTGGATTCCCGGCACATCGTCGGTGTTAGAGGGAAACAATGTTATCGCGTATGGAGACATCACCGGCGGTGATGGAAAGGATGATACGGATGTCTCACCACTAGTCACCGCGCCCGGCGCCTGGGACTTTGCTTATGATCCCGTCAACGGCTCAACAAAAGATAACTACAAGGCCGCGATCGTCAATCTGTTTTACATGAATAACTATCTACACGATTGGTGGTACGACCATGGTTTTGATGAGCAATCCTACAATGCTCAGTTTACTAATTACGATCGGGGCGGCGTTGGAGGTGATCCTCTAGTGGCGCAAGGTCAGGACTCGTCCGGTTTCAACAACGCCAACATGTACACGCCCGCGGACGGAGCAAGTCCTCGGATGCAGCAGTATCTGTTCTTTTCCAAAGAAGCTGACTACGGAGATGATTGGGGACTGACGATTACATCTCACCCGGAAATTGGGTTGATGCCCTTTACTCGGCCAGCGATGTTTGGACCTCAGGTCTACCCGACGCTTAGCGCCAATATTGTGCGATCAAGTGACACAGTTACCGCCGATGGGGGTACCGATGACGATGCCTGCGACACGATTGTCAATGTGGAGGAGGTCGCCGGAAATATCGTCTTGGTTCCCACATCAACCGTGCCCGATTGTGACTATGTGACCCAATCGGCCAATGCATTCGCGGCTGGCGCAGTGGGTATGGTTGTGGTGGTCGCAGACAATGAATACGTTCTATTCGGAGATGTCGAGCCCGATGTTGTGCCCACGGTTGGTGTGTCAGCTGGCGATATCGCTCCGGTAGAAGCACTGTTGGATGCGGCAGAGTTGGTGACGGCAGACCTATTCTCTAACGGTGCGTTGAAGGATTCGACTTTCGACAACGGCATCATTGCGCACGAGTGGGGCCACTACATTCAGAACCGCCTCGTCGGTAATGCTAGTGGTCTGGTCAATTTCCAGGGCCGAGCCATGGGTGAGGGTTGGAGCGACTTCCACGCACTCATGTTCATGTTGCGTGAATCGCATGCGCTTATCGAGGGTAACAGTAGCTTTGAAAGTGGCTACACAGTGAGCACCCACGTGGCTAACTTCACAAATTCGGTACGCCGTGCGCCCTATACCGTGGACATGGCAACGAACCCACTTACGTTTACTCACATTCAGGATGGCGCTCAACCCGATGGCTTGAGTCCGACCTCAAACGGATCGCCTCATGCGGCGGGTGAGATGTGGGCATCTGTTTTGTGGGATGTGTACGTCAGGCTGCTGAACACCTATGACTTTACCGAGGCAGAGAGCCGGATGGCTGACTACCTGGTTGCTGGATATAAGATGACACCCATTGCGCCCACCTACACCGAGGCGCGGGACGCCATACTCGCTGCCATGTACGCCAGCGAGCCCGGTGATTATGTTATGGCCTTGGAGGCATTTGCTCGGCGTGGTATGGGACTCGGGGCGGTATCACCGCCTC
>Ga0075480_10001846_pt1 | contig 13521 bp, 10 predicted proteins | sample DEB08_DNA_7_FD_81590 | JGI IMG/M metagenome (GOLD analysis project Ga0075480, IMG submission 81590) | Aqueous microbial communities from the Delaware River and Bay under freshwater to marine salinity gradient to study organic matter... | ecosystem: Environmental > Aquatic > Marine > Coastal ... | reverse complement strand
GTAAAGACATTCACCTCGCCTGCCTCTGCAAGAGGACGCAGAGTGGTAAGAAAAGCCAATGGTGGCGAAGTGATGCGCAACCATAGAGGATGCGGTGCGATTATGTCTGACCGTCGCAAGAGGACTAGGTACTCCTGATGTTTAGACGTTACGCTGAAGAGTTCAATGGTGGTGGGGCTGTCACGGGTGGCAGATCAAAGGCCGCTAAGCGTAAACGCGACACCATGCCGAAGCGTAATAAGAAGAATTTTCGCCCTACAAAAGAAGGCGCGGGGATGACAGAAGCGGGTGTAAAAGCGTATCGTAAGGCCAATCCTGGTAGTAAACTCCAGACGGCGGTAACGGAGGACAAGCCCACAGGTAAACGTGCGAAGCGCAGGAAGTCTTTCTGCGCTCGATCTGCTGGGCAAATGAAGAAGTTTCCTAAAGCAGCGAAAGATCCTAACTCAAGGCTACGGCAAGCTAGACGTAGGTGGAAGTGTTAAATGAGTAGAAGTGATACAGCAAGGATAGACCGTGGCCAACAGTTGGTTGGTCAAGGCGTAGAAAAAGCTTACACACAAGCAGACTTTGGTAGGTTTCCTGCTAGTCCTTTAGAAGCACTAAATGCCTCCCTAAGGGTTAATCCCGCCACGGCGCAATCAGCGTTTCTTGGGAATATGGCCAACCCTCTTGCGGGCTCTTTTCAACTACAACGCATGCCTGGCGCTCAATACGCGAACTACGAAAGAATGGCGCCTAATATTGGCGGGCCACTTCAAGCCCCACAAGTGCCTGCTGGATTTGTACCTGCAGGGACTCAGCCAGAAACCATTCGAGTTTATCCTGACGGCACACCTGTTGGAGATGAAGAAGAAGAAGATGATTCTCCTATCTCAGCTTCAGATAAAGCATTAGAAAGAATAAATGAAATGCGCATAGCTCAAGGCCAAGAACCTTTTGAATCTATGGCCGAATTCCAAGCTGATTTAAGAAGACAAATTGGAATTGGCATGCCAGGAGGGTTTAATCCTTTCGGTGGCCGCTTCGCTGAAGGCGGAATTGCATCGCTTGAGCCAATGTACATGTCTGCCGGTGGGATCATGGGTGCTCTCAGCAGCCTTGGTAGCGGCATAGGAGGCGCTCTTACTGGCGCTGGTGGTGCCATTGGTAATGCTCTTGGCGGTATCGGTGGTGGTATTGGCAGAGGCATTGAGGCATTAGGTGGTTTGGCTCAACAAGGCCTTGAGAACTATCAAGCAAATCAGAAGAGGCAGGAAGAAAAACGCCTTGAAGACATGACTCGTGAAGAGCTTCTTGAATACATCAGAAGTGGAGGAAAGTCTTCGGGTGGTGGAGGCAACTTAGGTGGTCTACAGAACTTATCTAACATGTTCATCGATAGCGTAATGAATAGGCCTAGTGGTGGCACTGCTGCATTAAATCAAATGGGCGACTTGTCTCAGCTAGAAATGTCTGAGGGCGGCGATGTTGACTTTCCTCGCATGAACGGCCCCATCTCTGGCCCAGGAACAGAAACATCTGATGACATACCTGCAATGCTTAGCGATGGCGAGTTTGTTGTGAATGCTAAAGCTGTTAGAGGTATTGGACGGCTAGAGGGTGCTGGCAAGTCTAAAGAAGAACAGCGCAGAGAAGGCGCTCGCATGATGTATGCGCTACAGCGTGCCGGTGAAAAGGCAATGAGGAAAGCGTAATGGCTAAAAACAAATACCCAATGAAGGGTCAGGCTCAGAAGTTAGCCAAACAAGGCCGTTACGGAGACTCCATGCTGGTTCACATGAACCCAGCAGAAGTTGATATTTTAAGAAAGACCTCGCCAATTGGTGATCTGACCATCAACCCTAAGACTGGTCAGCCAGAAGCTTTTGTTCAATTCATCCCCGCCGCTCTTGCTACTGTGGGCGCTTTTGCCGGTGGCAAGTCTAAGCAACAGCAGACAGACGAAAGTACTCCTGTAGTTCAACCTTCGGCATCTCAACAGTACGCTGCCCCCGGAGTTGAGTTAACTTCCCGTCAGTTGCTAGACGCTTACTTCAACCCTCAATACGGGATGATTGGGCAGCAAATACCGATTCCTGTTCAGCAGGTTGCTGGTCTTTCGCCATTAGAAGTACAAGCTCGTAACCTCGCTGGTGGCCTTGGTGGCTTTGGTCAACAGTTAACAGAAGCCCAAAACTTATTCAGGCAGTCTGCTCGTGGTTTTGACCCACGTTCTGCAGGCGCTTTTGCAGATCCACGAGCTAGAGCTTTGTATGAACAAAGCATAGGCGCATATGACCCACGCATGGGTCAGCAGTTTATGGATCAAGGTGCCAGAGCCATGATGAGGGGCGCTGCGGAAGATATTCGTGGTGCTGAGCGGGGCATGGGCAGAGAGGCTGCTATTGCTCAAAGAGGATTGATGGATGCGGCTAGGGGCGCAGGCAGAGAATCTCGTATTGGCCAGAGAGCCATGGAGCGCGCCGGTCAAGGCATCGGTGGCCAAATTGGTGGTGCTCAAGCAGGCGCTATGGATGCCGCACAACGAGCCAGAATGCAGACGCAAATGGCAGGACAAGACCTCCGTTCTGCCGGTGAGATGGGTAGAGCTACTGCACTTCAAGGTATTGCTGGCCTTGCTGGCACGGGCGCTCAGTTCGATCCATCAGCCGTATCTAGATTCCAAGACCCGTTCACACAACAAGTTATTGATGCGCAACAAGCTGAGATTGCGCGACTGGGCGAACAGCAAAAAATTGCTGCGCGTGATCAAGCGGTGCGATCTGGTGCATTTGGCGGATCTCGTGGCGCCATAGCGCAAGCAGAGATTGGCCGTAATGTCCTGCAGCAACAAGCTAAGACAGGCGCTGAGTTGCGCTCACAAGGCTTCCAGCAGGCTCAACAGGCCGCACAGCAGGCGTTTGAGCAAGCACAAGCACGCAGACAACAAGCTTCACAAATAACTGGATCACTAGGCCAAGCAGGCGCTCAGACAGGCATCAGTGCTGCACAGCAAGCAGCGAACCTTGGATTGAGTGCAGAGCAGTTAGCTCAACGTGGCGCGCTTGAAGGTGGACAGCTTGGCCTTAGTGGTCTGACTTCTCAGGCAGACATTGCTCAACGTGCTGCACAGTTAGGCATATCCACGCAAGAGTTGGCAGGTAGGCTTGCACAGCAAGGTGGCGCTCTTGGATTGCAGGCACAGCAAGGGATTGGTGGTTTAGCTGGTCAACGTGCAGACATCGCCTCTGGCTTGGCAAGAGACTTCCAGTCTGGCCAGCAACTTGGCTCTGGCATATTCAGCGACAGAATGGGCAGGATCGCTGGCGCAGCAGGTGGCCTTGATAGAACAACCCGTGGTGCATTTGGCGATGCGTTAAGCGCATTCCAAGCTGGCCAACAAGGAGCTCGCGCAGGTGCTCAAGGTATTGCGGGTCTAGGCCAACAAGGATTTGACATGTTGACTGGGCAAATAGGAACACTTGGCGGACTAGGTGCGGCAGGCAGAGGTATACAACAGCGCGGACTTGATGCTCAGTACAAGGCTGCTACACAACAGGCCGATGAGCCGTTCATGAGACTACAGCGTGGATTCAACGTCCTTGGCCAAGGCGCTCAGTTTATGCCTGGATACACCACTGGTTTCGGATCTGGGCAGAGTCAGGTTGGAACTTATCAACAGCCTAGCACCGCTGGTCGAGTAATGAGTGCGTTATCCTTTGGATCAAACTTCATGCCATCAGATATTCGATTGAAAGAAAACGTCATGAAGGTTGGTGATGTTCAGCCTGGTGTTGGATGGTATACATGGACTTGGAATGACACCGCGAAAGCCATGGGCGTTGATGCACCAACTGAAGGTGTCATGGCTCAAGAATTAATTAAGGTTGATCCTTCAGCCGTTCTCATGGGCGAAGACGGCTACTACCGTGTAGATTATTCAAAGGTTGACCGTGGCCAAAAGCGAGCGTGAGAGAAAGATCAGCAAGGTCATGGAGGAGTTCAAGGAAGGAACTCTCAAGTCTGGCGGTTCGAGTAGAAAAGTAACAAATCCAAAGCAGGCGATAGCGATTGCGCTGTCAGAAGCAAACGCGATGAATCAAGGTGGCATGATGTACAACGAAATCATGAACAGACCCATGTTCCAAACACCGCAGATGCGTGAGGGTGGCGGCATAATGGCAGGTATCGCGCCTATCCGTGGGTATGCAGATGGCGATTTGGTTGAAGACGATGACTCTATGATTGCATCTCTTTTGGCTCAAGCCGAAGAACTTCCAGAAGCTTTTTCAAACTTAACCATGGAAGATGCTGTTGGTTATGTTAAAGAGAACCCAGAAATATTGTTTGCGGCAATTCCTGGCCTTGGTGTAGCGGGTGGAGTTGCGCTTAGATTTGGCCCAGGGGCTGCGCGAAGTGCTCTTTCTCTTGGCAGAAGACTCCTTACTAAAAAGAAAGCACCTAAAGCAACTGAAGCAGACATCATGGGAAATGTTCCAGCAAGAAAAGCGCCAAAGGGATTATCTGCGGAGCAACAAGCTGAAGGAATAATGGGACTGCCTACAAAAGCCGCTGGTGCAGCTAAAGAAGCAGTAGCTAAGACTGGCCCTGGAAAGTTCAGAAGGGCATTGGGAAGTAAAGCCGCATTAGCCACCGGGGTTGGAGGTCTTGCGTCAATACCTGTTGTTCAAGATCTTGTTAAGCAAGGGCTAGTTAGTCTTGATGATTTAACTGGCGCTTCAGATCTTTATGAAGAATACATGCCAGAATTTATAAAAGAAGGCATTAGCCCAACCGTAGGTGGCGAGCGCGCAGAGCTTACCGAGTATGCTGAATCAAGACTTCCTGAAGTAGCAACCGCCAGAAAAGAAGGCTTTCCTGAACAGCCAAAAGCTCCACCACCTCCACCACCAGATCCAACATTCCTTGATATGTTGAAGGGTGCTGGTACCCAGTTCAAAGATTTCTTGCAAGACCCAGCAAACCAATATGCTTTTGCCAAGGCTGGGCAGGCAAGCGAGGGCATAGCGCCTAGAAACTTTGCAAGTGACTTCGCTTTGGGCAAAGAAGAATACAGGCAGCTTGAGGCGCAGAGAGAAAATGATACTGCGCTGATGCGTAACTATCAGTTCTTGAAAGAAACAACAGATCTCTCTGACAAAGAAATTGTTTCTAGGCTTTCAAATGAGGCGACAGCTAGAGACGAGTTCTTAACCTTGTTTTCAGAAGCTGTTGATACTGCTGGTAGCGTTACTCCAGAACAAATTGCACAGTTTGAAGCAATAACTGGCTACACATTGCCTGAAGAAGCAAGAGTCCGCCTTGGGGTTGCAGCTGCTCCCTCTGATGATATTGACTAATGATAGTAGCCGTACCTGACGGAAGTGGCAGAACAATAAATGTCCGCACCGACGATCCTGAGTACGCTGCACGCAGAGCCGCCGAATGGGGCGCCGAAAACCCAATCGTTGAACGTGGCGCTCAGCTGGGCGAAGAAGACGTATCTGCCATAGGAGATATTGGTAGAGGTATTGGCGCAGGTCTTGTCAGCGCAACAGAGGGCATCACCACCTTGCCTATGGAGCTTCTTGGCTCTGATGAAGAAAATATTCAGTCAGTCAGAAACTTCTTCGATAAGTACAAGCCAGACACACAGACCGAGGTGGGCAAGGCCGCTCGTTTCATTGCTCAGTTCGCGGCTCCTGGTGGAATTGCTGCCAAAGCGGCAAAAGGTTTGGGGTCAGTGGGCAAGCTTGGCGCAACAGTCGGCGCAGACATAGCTGCTACCACACCAGATGTTGAGACACTCGGTGACTTCTTCGAGGCTGGGCCTACCAAGCGGATAGATACTTCTGACCTCGATGGCGCTGAGCTTGCAGCAGCAAATCTTTCCAATCGCCTGCGTGTAGGTGCAGAGGGTGCTGCTGTAGTGCTTGGTGTACCTGCTATCGCATCTTTAGGGGCAAAGACTGTTGGTGCAGGCCTTGGCGCTCTTGGCCGCACAGATTTTGCAAAAGCTGCTGCGCAAGCCATTAGAGATCCAGAGACGCCGTTCAGCGCAGTTGGTGTGAGGCCAGATCTTGAAGACCCTACGTTCATGCAAAGACAAGTGGAGCGTCTCAAGAAAGTTGGGCGCAAGTACCTAACTCAGCAGGGAGAACTGCCAGATAGGTTTACCGCTCAATACGATGCCATGCGTGTAACACAAATAGCTGCCCAAAACTCAGCGGCTAGACAAGCTGTTGAGAAGATGGAAAACGCTTTGTCTTTTGTGAACAAGAACGAAGGACTTTTCAACGATCAAGATAAGTCACAAGTGCTTGATACGTTAAACGATTTTTTGTTTGCAGAGACTACCGGCATGAAGCCTGGTGTAGGCCGTGACGTTGTAAAACTTGGCGCAGAAAAGAAGCTAAAAGAGATAGATCAAATCATTGCTCAGAACACGCCGAAGAGCTTGTTTGGTAACAGGAAAGACCTAAGCCTGTTTCAAGGTGCCAGTGATCTTAGGCAACAGATCGATGGCTTGAGCTTGTCTGTAAAAGACATATTAGAAGATGGTCTTCAAAGTGATGAAGCGAAAAATGCTTTGATTGAAACCATAGGAAACAACGAAACCTTCTATGGCATGCGTCTTTATCGCGCATTGAAAGATACCAACTACTCACCTACAGCAGAGCAAGCAGAACTTGCCGTTGAAGAGCTTGTTAAATCAAGCCGTGGCTTAGATGAGGCTGCTCAGCTTGATCAAAATCAAGCCAGAGAGTTGTTGAACAGTATGATTCAAGGCAACTTCAACAACGCTAAGATGCAACCAAGAGATGTTGTTGACTCAGCAACACTAAAAGGTGTGTCTCAAGGAATGTTGAAAGGTAGAAAGCTAGATGATCTGCCTGCAGTAAGGGACTTTCTTGGCGAATATACAGGCGCAAAAGACGTCATGATGCGTTTTCGTCCAGAACGTATCAGAGCTAGGGACATCGGTGAACAAGAAGCTGGTTTGCGCACTAAGATGGTTGAGACTGTTGATATCATGTCGAAGCACATCGCAAAGTCTCAGTATTACAACAACTTAATTCAATACAATGCCAAGCTTCCAGAAGGTGCAAAGTTTATATTCGATACGATCCCACCAAACGCACGGCTTGGAGAGTACTCAAGAGTGGGTGCTGAATCTGGTAACCCACTTGGAGAAATTACAGCTTCTCAAAAAGCTAGGTTTGGACAGCTTGCCGGTAAGTACATAAAGAATGAATACAAAACTGCACTTGAGGGTGGTAGCGATGTGTTTGATTTGTCCAAAGGAAGCATACCACTGTATTCAACCTTCTTAGGCCTAAAGGGCGTGTCTCAGATAGCCAAGACTGTCTACAGCCCGATCACTCAAATACGAAACGCAACTACTGCAGGCTTCTTTGCGCTTGCCAATGGAAACGTTGGCAACTCAAAGTCTTTGGCTAACTCTGTATCAACAGTATTCAGCAATTTGAATCAGCGGTTGACCGGGCCAGGCAAAGCAAACATGACGCTTGCTGAAAGGCAAAAATATTACAATGAGCTTGTTGACCTAGGCGTGATCAACACTAACGCCAAGATTGGTGAGTTTGAGTCCTTGCTCAATGATGCCGCCGAAGGTACAGGTCTTGGATCAGGCGCGACTCGTAAGTTGTTCAAAAAAGCTCAAGGAATGCAGAACGGCTTTGCGGCTAAGCTCTATCAAGCATCTGATGATGTGTGGAAGACATACAGTTTTGAGATGGAACTTGGGCGTCTTGAAAGAATATTTGCCAAGAACCCAAACACTGCGCTACCTGTGTCTGATCCCAGAAACTTTACTGAGTTTGGTCCAGTCATAAGACCGTCTGAGTTAACGCCGGAACAGCTTAAAATTGCTATGAAGCGTGAAGCTGCGGAGATAGTTAAAGACACTGTGCCAAACTATGCGCGTGTTCCAGAATTCATCAAGCGTTTGCGCCAAATGCCGTTTGGAAACTTCGTTGCCTTTCCTGCTGAAATGATCAGGACTAGTGGCAACATTCTTGGTAGAAGCATTAAGGAACTAGCAAGCGAGTCGCCGGAGCTTCGTGAAATAGGCATGAAGCGACTGACTGGCATCATATCAGTCAATGCAGCGATACCGGCTTCACTGGTGAAGGCAGGAACGCTTCTCACTGGTGCGGATCAAGAGCAAATTGATGCATACAAGCGATCTATGGCTGCTGACTGGGATAGAAACTCGACGTTGATACCTGTTGCTACCGACAAGAATGGCAAGGTCACAGACTTCTATAACTTCTCGTATACCAATCCATATGACTATGTTGGCAGGCCTGCCGCCGCTGTGTTCAATGCGGTGAACAACGGTATTACGAAGGAAGAAGATTTAAGTAAAATAGCTTTTGATGCGTCGTTAGATGCAGGTGCAGAGTTCTTTTCGCCATTCATGAGCGAAGCGATTGTTTCAGAAAAAGCTTTAGACATTTTAAGAAACAACACAACGTTTAACAGACCAATTTGGCGAGAAACAGATACGCTTGGAACAAAAGTTGGCAAAGGATTTGCACATTTTGTAGATGGCTTGATGCCAGGATTCAGCCCGGTAGATCTAACAACAACACCTACATCGCCTTTCCCTGGCTCTCTATCGTTCACCCTCAGAGACTTTCCACGGGCCGTTGCTTCTGTTGCCACACAAGACGCACAACTTGGTGTTAGTAAACAAGGTTACCGTTTAGACCCAGTGCAAGAATTTACAGAAGCTTTGACTGGCGTCAAAAGCATCAAGCCTCGCACTGAGCGTGTGCTGTACTATCGCGCACTTGAAGCCGCAAGAAACGTCCGTGACGCTGCCGGTATCTTTAACCAAGTAGCAAAAACTCGTGGTAATGTTGACGCAGAGACCACCACTCAAGCTTTCATCACCGCAAACGAGCAGCGTTTCAAGGCGCTGCGCGATCTGAACATGGCCATTGAAGACGCCAAAACGCTTGGGCTTTCTACTGCTGAGATTATAAAGCCATTAAAAGAAGCCAAGACACCAAACCTAGGCATGGTCATGTCAGGTCGATTCAAAGCGTTCTTTCCAAGTAAAGAAACTATATCCATCGCTTTGCAAGGAAACGAAAACAAGCTATCTAATCCACTAGATATGTCTGCGATTGGGGAGCAGCTTGCTCAGTTCCAAGGTGCTCCATTCAGGCCACAAGCTCAGGCCGAAGAACAAGCCGCTAGAGCGGAAGCTTTGCAACAAGCCTTTGCAACACAACCTGCTCCTCAAACAGCACCTGCACAGCCTAGCACAGCCGCTACGCCACCTGTTGCGCCTCAGATACCATCCCTGTTTAATCGTGCATCACAGTTCCTGCGCCAGCAGGAAGAAGAAAAACTGATGGGTGGTAGTTGATGTGATCCCGCGACGGGCACCAAAAAAAGGCAAGAGCAAGTACTTCGCCAAGAAGACTGAGTACGATGGTATTGTCTTTGACTCCAAGCTCGAAGCAGCCCGGTACAAGATACTCAAGGGTTACCAAGAAGCTGGTGAGATCACTGACCTTGAAGTGCAGGTAGACTTCCCATGCGTGATCACCGTCGAGGGTGAAGACAAAAAGATCTGCTCATACGTTGCGGACTTTCGTTACAAGCGCGATGGCGAGGTAGTGGTAGAGGACACCAAGGGCATCATCACCCAAGTGTTCACCCTCAAGAAGAAGCTTGTCGAAGCCCTCTACCCCGGCCTCAAGATACTGATCATCAAAGACCCACGAGAGTGGGCCTAGAAAGGCATCTTGCGCTCATCAACGTTCTCAAGGTAGCTACCAGGGAACTCACGCCTCACGCTTTCGCCGGTCATCATCAAGCCCGCCTCAAAGTCTGCCTTAGATAACTCACGCATCTCTGTGCTGCTGTAGTGATACTCACCCGTCACCTCAGATGTTGAGTTGTAGAACTCCATGATCCCAACCTGATAGGCCACAGAATCCTCTGTGCTCTTGCCCGGCAGATGGTTGGCGTTCACAAGCTCTGGTATCCACAAGTGGTCATTGCATCCCTCTCGCTGCTCATCAAGCGTCAGAGATTTCTGCTTGCGCTTGCAGAACCACACGGCGCCGTTTGATTCAGTCAGTGGCTTCACGTTCTTGCAGTTCCTGCAGTTGACCGATTCCGGCAGGCGGCGACCAAAGTAGATATTGCGATACAACTCCGACTCATTCTTCATGCGCCAGTCCTTCTCAGACATGCGCGTGCTCTTGTCGGGAGCGTCACTGGTAATGATGCGCCAAGCCCTAGCTTGAGCCTTATCCCACATGTCTGGGTTGTAATCGATGATCTCTTCGTACACCTCGTTAGTGTTCTTGTTGACCACAACAACCATACACATCTCTAGGCCAAGCGCGCCCATGTAAGCATGAATCTGCCATCGATAGGTTTCGCTCCATTCCTCATAGCTTTGAAGCTTCACGAGCTCTTTGAACCGCTTGTCGTTGGCGCTCTTGACTTCCAGCAGTAGAATCACTTCTTCACTAGGGGGTGGAAATACGCCTTTGAGGAGGCCGTCACAAGAGCCTGCGAAGTGACCGCCAAGGAACGATGCGCGAAACTGATTGCCGTCCTTGTCATGCGAGGCGATAGATATCACGTCGGTATCGCGTATGTTCTCAACCACCTGATCCTCGATGCGGTTGCCTAGGTCAAACAAGCGCAGCATCCTGCCGCCGAAAGTAGACGGTAAGCACCAACGGAATCCCATCCACTGCTTGTATTCATCGTCATAACCTATCCCGCTGAAGCCCAGGTGCCCACGAAAGCGGTTGTCTTTCTCCGCTAGTTGCTCATCGATCCGATCAAAAATGGACGCTAACGACATTCCAGTACTTACCCTCTTTTCTTACAGTGATTTGTTTGATGTGTTGCATGGCCCCGTTGTGGTTGACCTCAACCAAAGCCTGCTCAATAGTGCTGGGGCACCAATGGTTGTTGGTCAGTGACCGCCATTTCTTCTGCGCCATCATGCCAGCCTTCCCTTTCATGCCGATCATGATTGGCATGTTTTGTGGCCAGTAGTCGCCAGGACTTGAGAACATGACATTGAGATACTCATTACCGTTCTTTGATGTCTTTGATTCAGCTGAAACGTACTCGATGTTCTTGATGCGCTCGTGTTTCTCTACTGGGTCTTCGAGTTCATCTGATAACACAGAACCTTGAGCCGCCTGCCTAGTGGCGGCAGCATCCTTCTCTTCTTCTTCAAACAGCTTGGGCTGCTCAACGGGTGCTGGCTTCAAGGCACCGCACTCAATGCATGTGTCACGATCTATGTCGTTGACCGCCACGCATGAGTCGCATATCCAGATCTTAGTTTGCTGCTCTTTCTCTTTGTCTTCTTTGCTTGGAACCGATGGACGGGCAGTGTCTATGCAGCCGTGCCGATCCATGTTCTCGCCATAGTCCAGCAGCATGCAGTCTTTCTTGTCGCCCCAAGTGCGCATGCCTCGTCCACAGATCTGAACATACAAGCCCAGCGACTTGGTGGGACGCAGCAGTGCGATGCAGTCTGTGCGTGGCGCATCCCAACCTTCAGTCAAGACAGACACATTGCATAGTGCGTTAATCTGGCCGTCCTCAAAACGCTCCAAGATATCTTCGCGCTCTCCCTTTGGTGTCTCGCCGGTCACAACCGCAGCCTCTACACCAGCTTGGCGCAGGTACAAACACATCTTCTCGGCATGAGCCACAGTGATACAGAAGAACACAGTGCTCAATCGGCCTTTGGTGTACGCCTTCTCAATCCAGTCATCGATGATGGCCAGCATGGTCTGATCTTCCATAGCCAACTTCTCAATGTCTGACTCACGATAGTCACCACCTTTGAACTTGACCCGCGCAGTTGACGCATCAATTACAGCCTCATCGTTCACCTTGAAGGCTGACAGACGGCACAGGAAGCCTTGTCGGATCATTTCAGGTATACCTACACGGTAGGCAACCCCTGCAAAGAAGTGCTCCTCAAGGCCGTATATGAAGCCCTGGCCCATGCGATATGGTGTAGCGGTCACGCCCAGTATGCGTGGCGTTCTCCAGATGGAGGACTCAAAGTGATCGAAGATCTTGCGATACCGAGTGTTTGGGTCTGGCGCCACATGGTGCGCCTCGTCAACGATGATGTAGTCAAAGTCACCAGAGGTATCAAGCCTGCTTGGTGTTGCCAAGGTGTCCCGACTGGCAATGACGATGCGCCCATCAACTTCGTATTGGTTCAATCCCGCAGCAAGAATGCCTGACGGTGCACATGGCCATACCTTCTTGAGCTTGTCTTCAGCCTGGCTGACCAGTTCTTGCCGGTGAGCTAGGATCAGAATTCTGCAGTCGGGTTCTCGCTCAAATATCTCCTTGATTAGTGTGGCGAAAACAACTGTCTTGCCAGCCCCTGTCGGTAGAACGATGAGCGGGTGCGTGTCTTGGGTGTTGAACCAATGGACTGCCGCATCAACGGCTTCGCGCTGATAGTACCTGAGCTCCATTTCTTCTTTCTTCCATGAGTTTGCGGTAGGTGTTGCGCCAATACTCCTTGGCCCAACTGTCCTCTGGTGACTTGTAGATGCACCGCAGCACGGCGCGCTTACGTTCTTTGAACTTAGATGAGTCCTCTGTTGCTAATGACATATCCTTTCATCCTCCATGACTTCTGCCACATTCGTGTAAGAACCATCTTCAATGCTTTCAACGACTTGTGGAAACAACTGAGTCATGAGCTCATGATCACCATGAGCTAAGTTCCAGCCCAGTGAATACACCATCATGACCTCGAACAGGATGCGTGGTTCTAGATCTTCTTTGCTAACCCTCACCAAGTTCCTGATCAAGTCCATGGCGTACTCGTGATCCTCACTGCCGCCTTCCATTTCCATTTCAAAATCGTCTTCTTTCATCAATCTTCATCCTCTGGTGCTGGTTCTGGCACTGGTGCTATCAAATGTTCTCTATGTTGTTGATCTCGACATCCACAGTGACCTCGTTGTCAGGCCAGCCGCCACACTTGGCGTACAGTTCACCAATACGTTGAGCGATATCCACCAACAGAGCGATGTGCTCTTGGGTTTCAATCTTTTTGCGGGCACTGTATTGCTCGCGTGTCTCAACCAAAACAGTTTCAGATGGGTAAAATTGACCATCAATATCAACATTAGGCCTTTGCCACACTTGACCCTTATCGTCTTCGTCAACTAAAAACCAATAATCACTCTCGACCATCTCCCATTTTCCATCCTTATAGGTTTGTATGGGTGGAACCTTGTGGTGCCAAGTAGATGAAAGGTTTAGGTTGGGAATCGGGATCGTGCAGACACGCTGCTTCGGGCCTGAGTGGAAGTCAGCCTCCTCGCCTTGCGTGTTGATGGTGATGTACGCATCAGAGTATTCCATCCACCAAGCATTGTCTGGGTGGACGATCTTGTACTTGTCTACCAAGTCTGGATCATGGTTGTCGATGGCTAACAGAGCCTCCAGTTCCTCAACACGCTCACGTTTCTCAACGAACCTCTT
>Ga0075480_10001835_pt1 | contig 13546 bp, 12 predicted proteins | sample DEB08_DNA_7_FD_81590 | JGI IMG/M metagenome (GOLD analysis project Ga0075480, IMG submission 81590) | Aqueous microbial communities from the Delaware River and Bay under freshwater to marine salinity gradient to study organic matter... | ecosystem: Environmental > Aquatic > Marine > Coastal ... | reverse complement strand
CAGTGAAAATGGCAACAGCGCATAGAGCCACTGCTATAAGAAGATAAGCTATTGTTTTAGGAGTGTTTTTCATTATTTAACCTCCTTCAATCTACTTTTTGAAACATTTTGAATCTCTCTAGACCTTCTTTTGAAGTAAACGATTAATGCCAGAGCCAAAGGAAGAAGAGGTGGGATTGCTACCGCCATGAAAACCACTTTCTGTTTGTGGGATTTCATCTCTTCATTTAGTTCCCTTTCGGCAGCTTGAACCTTTCTCGCTTTCTTTTTATCGATATCTTCTTTCTTGACCGAGAACTGTCTAGACTGCTCTTCTTGAACAGTTGCTAAAATACGTATTTTCTCTTCTGGCTTAAGCTTTTCATCTTTTTGAATCATAGCCACAGTTTCATCAAGAGCCTTTTGAGCTTTTTCTAACTCTGCTTCTGCATCTTTCTCAGCCTTAGAGACAATATCCATTCTCTTTTTATTTAGATCTTTGCGAATCGTATCAAACTTAGTAAGAATGTGATGTTTTTTACGTTTGTTTCTCAACTGAATGAAATCCTTATCGCCAGATAGGAAATCAATTGCATTCAAGAAAACAGTAACGTTATCAAAGTTTAAGTCCGCAATTCCCTCGCGACGAAGACCGAAGAACTGGTCAGAAATAAAGTCGATATCAGAAAAAATGATTAACTCAACTTTTTCCTCTTTAGAAGTAACATTCGACTCAGGCTTTTTCTCACTTTCCCCTTCTTTCGCTTCAGGAGCTTTTACGTCCTCTTTCTGCTCAACAGTTCTAGAACCACTCACATAAGCTCCAAGATTTAAAGGAACCATTGAGATCTTCCTGAAATGCTGATATTGAGGAGTTGGCTTGACTTGTGCACCCATATAGTTATTACCAACCATTTGACTCCACTGAATTGTACCATGGTTGCCATTCGCTATTCTCATAAGAGGCGTGAACTTAGTCCAGGAGTCTTTAGCTGCAGATACATGACCTGGGAACAATGATACAACGACTTGAATATCTTTCGAAATTTCGCTTTCCTTATCAAAGTCCTTATTGTCGGCCATTGAAAATGGAATTTCATACGGTAGATGCGAAAGACTTGGGAATGGATTGTTTCCTGACCAAACAATGTCAGAAGTTGGAAAATCTACACCCACATTCGCAAGCATCTTTTTAATATCGCCTTTAACCGTTCCAGCGTTTCTTCCGCCACCCATTCTTGGGTCAGTTGCAGGCATGTGTCTTTGCGAAGGGCTTAATTGAATCATATTAATAGGAAGGGAGTCACAAAGAAGCATAGTCTTCTTGCCAGATAATATATATTTCTGTAGTCGATCGATTTCAGGCTGTTCTAAAGATGAAGGTAAAACAGCAAGTAAAACATCTAAATCATCTGGATAATCTGAACCAAGCTGAACATCAACAATCTCATATTGTTTTCTAAGTTCATCAACAACTTGCCAAGATGGAATTGGCCTTCTTGCTTGGAAATCCATTCCTCCAGTAAGGTTTACTTGAGTTTTAAGAATACCAACTTTCTTTCTTTCACTTTGAGAAACAACACGAATCGATCTCACTAGTTCGTATTCAGCAGATAATCCCCTATCTAAAAATGGGATGACTTCTTGGTTTGCTCCGCTAGTTATAGCTAAGCCTAAAAAGACTTCTTTAACTGAGGATGATCCACTTGAAGTTTCCTGTAATGGACGTGGACGAATATTGTACTTTTCTTCGGCCTCTGCAGCTTCTTTACTATTCGCTTCAGTTTGGTGAATTAATATTCTTACCTTGCCACTAGAACCAGCTTCAATTTCTCTCAAAGTTGAAAGTAAACTTTTACGAGTTTCAATGTGACTTTCAGGAACTTTTTCAGAAACAAAAGCTTCGATTAGAACAGGTCTTTTCAGATCATTCATTAGCTTAGCTGATACTGGACTAAAAGAATGAATTTGTTCCGAAGTTAAATCCGCTCTAGCTCCCGATCTACTAAGAATAACGTTTAGTGCTGTTAAAGCTACGATCAAACTAATAACTCGTAGAGAGTAATGCATGGAAAGTGAAGTTCCTTTACTTCCATGAGCCCAATGCCTTCTTCCAACAAGTACCATTGCTAGATAAAGCATAATAGCTGTAACAGAAACTAGGTAGACAACTCCGGAAAGAGTTAATACTCCAGATGCCATTTCGTTAAACTGGTTTAAGAGACCACTCTTCTCTCCAAAACCCAGATTCTCTAAAAAACTTGCTAGTGAATTTTGACCTACACTTGTTGCCAATGTTGCAATATGCCCTGTAAACATGAAGACTGCATTGAAAAGCACTCCCAAGATAAAGGCAATTGTTGAGTTCGCAGTTAACATCGATGCGACAATACCAATAGAAAGCATGGCTGCACCTAGTAGGATGTAAGCTAAGTAGTTTGAGAAAATCAGTCCAAAATCAGGAGAACCTAAACTACTTAAAACAAGAACTATGGAGAATGAAAAAAGTAAAGCTACGCAGTAAGTAACGAGCAATGCTTTATATTTTCCAATGATGACTTCAAAGTCTGTCGTCGGTAGAGTTAAAATAAACTCTTCAGTTCCCAATTTTCTTTCTTCAGACCAGCTATTCATTGTCAATACTGGGATAAAGAAAAGAAGTAAGTAAGGGAAACTTGAGTTAAGTGGTCCTAGTTCAGCAAGGTTTTCTCTGAAGAAAGCATCACCCCAACTAAACTGAAAGACTGAACAAGTTACGATAAAGATAGTTATAAAAACATATGCTGCCGGATTACTAAACGCCGCACTGAGGTTTTTGCGGAATACGGCACTGACTACATGTGGTCTAATCATGCGTTTTCCTCCTTAGGAGCTTTCTGCCCCGGGTGAGTTAACTCAAAAAATACATCACTTAGATCAGAAGCTTTTTCTGAAAATTCTTTAACTGGTCCATCAAAAACCAGCTTTCCCTCACTAATGAAAATGACTCTATCTGCCATAGCCTCAACTTCCTGAAGGATATGAGTACTAAGTAAAATTGTTTTATTTTTACCAAGTTCTTTGATGGTTTTCCTTACGGTACGAATTTGGTTTGGATCAAGGCCTGAAGTCGGCTCATCCATTATGATAACTTCTGGATCATGCAGAAGTACTTGAGCCATACCAACTCTTTGGCGATAACCTTTAGAAAGCTTGCCAATGGCTTTGTTTAATACTTCATTCAGGTCACAAATCTGCACGGCTTTATGAATAGCCTCTTTGAGTTGATTCCCTTTGAAACCGCGAACTCTTCCTGTAAAAAGTAAAGATTCATGAGGAGTCATATCCGGGTACAATGGTCCATTCTCTGGTAAATAGCCTAAAATTTCTGCAGCCTTTAGCCTGTCAACTGACATGTCATGACCACCAATTTTTGCCGTTCCTTTACTAGCAGAAATAAACCCAGTTAACAGCTTCATTGTTGTTGACTTACCTGCACCATTTGGTCCTAAGAAAGCCACTATCTGGCCTTTAGGTATAGAAAAGGACATATCCTCAACTGCCTTGAAGGCACCATAGTATTTACAAAGCCCATCGGCTTCGATCATAATTTCGCTCATATTAATAATCCCAAGTTAACGCTCTTTTAGGGAGAAAAGTAAATAAATTTTGTATAGAAATAATATGAAGAAAGGAAGATTTAAAGCTTAGAGTAAAGAAAACCAATAGAATTAAGCAAAATTCTACCTCAATTGACGTACTTTTCTTTCTCATCTGGCTCCACCATATCTACTTAAGCTTCATCAAATATGCTTCTTTACATACACGATAGCTACTGCCAAAGTGAGTTGTTATTGACAGTAATCCTATGGATTAACGGAGATATGTTTGGAGTTTACGCAGAAGAGATAAATTTTTTTGATATTTTTTTATCTTTACCAACTGCGCGTATGAATCTCTATTTTAGTTTCCAAAATTAAAAAACTTTTTTGAGTAATTGGACAATATGGATGGGATAATCCATAATTATGGTGAACAACATGTAGGAAACTATGGGTCAAAAAACCAGACAGACTTTAATCCAAAGAATCAAAAACCAATATGACGAAAAGTCATGGATGGAGTTCATTGATGCTTATCGCCCATATATCGCCGCAATAATTCGCAACATGAATGTTCCTGAAGATGAAATTGATGATCATGTTCAATCTGTATTAGTTATTTGTTGGCAAAAACTTCCCAGCTTTGACTATGATCCATTTAAAGGACGATTTCGATACTGGTTAAGTCGAATTTCTTCGTATACGGTCAATAACCATGTTAGAAAAATTGCTCGAAGAAATGAGCTTTCTGAGAAAATGGATATTCCTCACTCGATTCCTGCAGAAGTAGAAAAAATGGCTGATCAGGAATGGAAATCTTTCATCTCGAAAATGGCTTGGGGAAATATTCGAGAAGAACTTTCAAACAAAGTTCGGCAAAGCTTCGAGTTAATCATGGAAGGAATGAAACCTTCTGACATTGGTCTAGAGTTAGATGTCGAGGAGAACACCATTCATGTTTATAAAAGACGAGTTGAGAAAAAGCTTTTTAAAGAGATTCAAAAGCTGAAAGCTGAGCTTGGATAACTACTTATAAATTAGCTTAAAATTATCTTGCGCATAACTCAGGCTTTTTCCTGATAATTGATTTTTATTGAGAATGATTTGTCTAAGGTTCATGAAGTTTTTTTCCTTTCCTCCAAAATTTATCTCCGTCACTCCAGTGCCTGATATATCAAGAATCTCAAAAGGTAAGCTTTTTAAGCATTGTACTGTCTTAAGATTCTTATTTCCTGCAAGGTTAATTTTATAATAACCACTAGGTCTTTTGATAATCGAAACCTTAATACTGCTCTTCGAATTAAACTGAGAAATATACCACTTCAAGTCTTTAACTATCTTGTCTTCACTTTGGATCATTATGGCATTAGATAACAAGTGCCCTATCAAAGCATGTCGTTGCTTTTTGATATGATTTTGAACTAAAGGTAGCAACCTTTGAATCTTGATTTTTCCTGGTTCATCTGACATTCCTACTTTTTCACAAAATGCTGTTAGGTCATCAAAAAAATCATCATTGGTTGCTTTAAGGTTTGTGTAGGCTGATTTAAACTTCTGTTTAACAAATAAAAGCTTCCCCTTGTACTCAAGAGATTTTCTATTTTTGGGGTTCAGTACCAAAGATAGGTCTGCGAGTGCCTCTGCCGCCTCCGAGTTAAAAGCTAAATAAGCTTTTTCTGCTTTGTCTGCGTAAATTTTACTGGCTTCTCGACCTATCTCTTTATTGATTTGCTGTTGAGTTTTCAGCTCACTTAATGCTGTTGAAGCCACTTTTTCCTTTTCACGAATTCTTCCAATGAAAAGAACTGCCATAGAAATGATGATGACTGAAAAAATTAAAGACATCCAGCAGAAAGTTTTATTGCGGTTATAGAAGAGTTTTAATTGATTTAATAAAGATGTTTCTTCAGCTGCAGTCGCAAAGCCAGATCGATAAGCTTCGATATCTTCTATGATTTCCTGCACATCTTGATATCGATCTCGTGGTTTTAGTTCTAAAGCTTTCATACAAATCGCTTCTAAACTAGTGGGAATAGATAAATCTGGTCTTCTTTTGGAAGGTAAAGTAATGTTTCCTGATCTCGTATTTTCGATTATTCTCTCTAAGCTTTTCCCTCTAATGGCCAAGCGTTTTGTGAGTATCTGATAAAAAATGCAGCCTAGAGCAAATATATCTGTTCTCTGATCTTTAATTCCCTTACTGCCCTCCGCTTGTTCAGGCGCCATATAACCTGGAGTACCCTTTATTTCACCAGTTAAAGTCTTGTAACGCTTATCAAAAAACAAAAAGTCATTGGGGTTAATTTCACTGTCATCAGGTTTGTCCAAAAGAGTCGCCAAGCCCCAGTCACAAACTACGACATCACCAAAATCACTAACCTGAATATTGTCTGGCTTTAAATCTAGGTGAATGACTCTTTCTGAGTGAGAATAGGCTATAGCTTCGCAGACTTTTATGAAGATATCGACTAGTCGGTTGAGTGGGTAATTATGAATATATTCCTCATCATCTTCCTGCAGTTTATTAAATATTCTCTCTAAACTGTCGCCTTTGATAAGCTTCATTGTGAAATAAGGGCGAGCTCTTTCATCAAGTCCAATATCGTAAATGGGAACAATATTTGGATGTTGAAGGTGAGCTGTGATTCGAGCTTCTCGTAAAAAGCTTTCAACGGCTTTTTCGTTTTGCGGATCTATCAGAGTTGCTTTCGCTATGAGACGACCAGTTGCTCTGTCCTCCGTTCTTATAACCTCTTTCATGGCTCCAGAACCAGCAGAACCAAGATTCAAATAGCGGACATCAACATTATGCAGTTGATTTAGCAAGCTATCTGACTTAGTCTCTTCTTCGGCCCTTTCGTAAAGGTCTATCCACGGATCTGAATTCATCTTTTCCCAAGAATTAATTTTCTAAATTCTACGCAGTGATTGAAAGAAAATCAAAAAAGTGATTGAGGGTCAACATCAATATAGACTTCAACTCCTCTTTGAAATTTGAGATTAAAAACCATATGCCTTAAAAGTTTAGAGGCTCTCACAACCCTGCTCGTTAACAAGGAAATCTGATACCTATAAAGAGTTTTTATTTTAGCGACCGGACACGGCACAACTGGCATCAGTGAATCTTCTTGATCCAAATATGGCTTTAGTTTTCCAGCGAATGCATCCGCTGTTTTTTGAACATGCATTTCATTTGGACCACGAAAGTGAATAATTATCATTTGTCGATAAGGAGGAAAATTCATTAATTGGCGGCCAATGATTTCCTCTTTATAAAACTGGTCTGTATCTACGCTCATTGCATATTGAAGTGCAGGATGAAAAGGGGTGTATGATTGGACTAAAACTTCACCTTCCACTGCGCCACGACCTGACCGGCCAGCAACTTGGGTTAATAACTGAAAGGTTCTTTCTGCTGCTCTAAAGTCTGGAATGTGTAATCCCAAATCTGCAAAGATAACCCCCACTAAAGTAACTTTTGGAAAATGAAGACCTTTGGCAATCATTTGTGTTCCAATGAGGATATCATATTCTCCTGCCTGAAAAGCAGCAAGGGTATTTTTATGGTCATCTTTCCTGGTCATTGTATCGGAATCCATACGAGCGATTTTTGAATATGGAAAAATTCCCTGACAAAGGCTTTCAACTTTCTCTGTGCCTAGCCCAGAATAGCGTATCTCTTCATCTCCACACGCTGGGCATCTAGTGTGAGCTTTTTCTACAGCTCCACATAAATGACATGCGAGAGAACCATTTTTTCTATGAAATGTGTATGTAGTGCTACAATCATTACACTCCGCAACGTAGCCGCATTTTAAACACTGCATCTGGGTTGCATAACCACGTCTATTCAAAAATAGGATGGTTTGCATGCCCTCTTCCAGTTGCTTGCGCATTGCAGTAACTAAGTCATTGGAAAATATCTGAGGCGCACCAGTTTTAGTTGCTTCATTGCGCATGTCTACCAATCTCATTTTAGGCATGACAGCACTATCAGCCCTTTTCTTAAGGACACTCAGTTTATACTTTCCTTTTTCGACATTACTTAATGACTCAAAAGAAGGTGTTGCTGAACCTAAAATAACTGTACATTTTTCCATTGCCGCTCTTACAACAGCTACATCCCTTGCATGGTATCTTGGAGCTTTATCCTGTTTGTAAGACGATTCATGCTCTTCATCGACAACTATGAGCCCTAAGTTTTCAAAAGGTGCAAATAAGGCTGAACGAGCTCCCACAACAATAGAAGTCTTTCCTTCGTGAATTCGCATCCATTGGTCATAGCGTTCACCATCTCCAAGTCGACTATGAAGAACGCTAACTTTTTCTCCAAACCTTGCTCTAAACCGTTGCGTAGTTTGTGGAGTTAAGGATATTTCAGGAACAAGAACTATGGCCTGCTGACCTTTATCTAAACAATGTTGAATCGCTTGCAGGTAAATTTCTGTTTTACCGCAGCCAGTTACACCTTGAACAAGAACTACTTCTTTTTCTCCAGAATCCAAACAAGACTTAATGAGCTTCATAGACTCAGCTTGTTCATCTGTAAGCGTTAATGCGCTTGTAGGAACAACTTTCTCATTTAGAAACGGATCGCGTTCAACTTGAATCTTTTTTCGATCTAAAATGCCCTCATCAAGCATTGTTTTCAGCATTGCTGGAGAAGCCCCTGTAGACTTTTTTATATATGCAGAAGTAGCTTCACCATTGGCGTTTAAAAAGTTAAGTATAAGAATACGAGAGTTTTTTCTCTTATCGCCTTCATACTTTTTGACAAGTTTTTCATGATCTGTTTCATCAGCAATAAAATAGACATTCTCTTCTTTTTTCTGAACTTTGTCATTTCGAATTGGAGCAGGTAACAAAGACCTGATGGTATGGATCCGACTAGCACAATAATAATCTGAAATCCAGTTACCAAGCTTCATTAAATTTTCTGGAATAAGCTTTGCAACATATGACGAGACTGGTTTAAGTTTTTCTCGGGGGAAAACTGGCTCGTCTGTAACTTCAATGACATACCCAGTTATTTGTCTGTTGCTGAAAGGAATTTTTACACGTGAACCTGGAGTTACACAATCAGCAAGTTCATGTGGAATAATGTATTCGAAATCTTTCTCTAGAGAAACATCAGGCAGGATTTTGGCTATTCTTTCCAGTTTCCCACCTGAATGAAAATTTAAAGAAGGCTGCGTCATTCACCCTGAAGCTTTTGTCTCAGAGTTATCTGGAAGTCTTCCATATCTTCTTCTGTTGGCTGCTGGCTTTCATCTTCTAAATCTAAGCCTAGAGCACCAAATTGATCAATGTACCAACTACCTCTGATTCCAGATAGAAATACTACTGAACCACTCATCATTGCTCCAGGGGGTTGAACCTTATTCATTTCAATTTGAGTTCCATTTTCGATATCACCAGAAACTTCTTGAGCTTCAGCAGGCGCCTCTTCTTCAGGTTCTTCTTTCTTAGGGTCAAACTGAGACCAGTCCATATCTTCTAGTTCAGTACTGAGAATGCGTAGCTCCATGAAAGTCATTTTAACTTTGTGCTCATCAGCTAAAATCTTGTGGATTTCATTCAAAGTTAAACCTTCGTTTAGGTGCTTACCAACGATCTGCTTTATTTCTGTCTCTTCCATAACGGTATCTTTAATTACCCTGCAAAATTATCTATATCTCAACAGTACTTTCAATTCCTTGTCATGCAATACAAGAATTCATAACATGACAGTCTGCATTCTCTTCTTAAAACTTGCTTAGCTTGTCAATTTTGTTTAAAAAGGTCGTATCCATAAAGAGTGTGTAGTTGGTGTGCCTTCGGAAACCAAGCAAATAATACTCCACTTTTTTGCTTATCGCTTATAGGTGAAATAGATTATTTTAGATGAATTTTGTACGAGGTAGGAATAATGAATCGCTTGAGATTTTTAGGAATAATTTCAATTTTGTTTTTTGCTTTGAGCTCCCATGCTCAAAGAATGCAAGCCGTCTATGGTAAAGTAAAGGATGGAAAGATTACCAACCTTAAAGAGCTTGCTAAGGCAAAATATGTAGATTTTGCTAGTCAAAAATCCTTAGTTGATCTAAAAGAAATTAAAGCCCTCAAATCAGTTCAAAGACTTAACTTAAGTGATACTGGCGTTGTTGACTTATCCCCTCTTCGTTACTGTAAGTATATAAATGAACTTCACGTAAATGATACACAGGTTACTGACGCTAAAGGCCTCAAGTATCTTAAAAACCTCAAAAAACTCTACATCCACAATACAAAATTAGTTAAAGCTGATGACCTTAAAAGTCTAAAATACCTACAAGAGTTATACATACAAAACAGTGAGATAAAGGATCTATCTTTCTTAAAAGGAATGAGATCTTTAAAAATTCTAAATATCTACGGAACGAAAGTAGAAAAGCTTGATGACTTAAAATCAGTTAGTAACTCTCTAGAAAAATTAATTGCCGGTAAGATTCCAGCAAAAGACTATAAAGTTATTCCTACATTAAAAAAGCTTTACGATCTTAACTTAGCAGAATACAAACCTGAAAACATCGACTTCCTAAAAGGCATGACAAAACTCAAAAATCTAAGTTTAAACTCTGGGTTTATAAAGAATTACGATGTACTAAACACTCTAACAAACATCGAACGAGTTAACCTGGCTAACTCAAATATAGAAACACTGAAACCTCTACACGGACTTAAGAAGCTCATTTTTGTAGATATTGAAGATGCTGAAATCTCTAAAGACGATTTCAAGAAGTTTGTTTTCCAATCAAATCCAGATTGTAGAGTAAACAGAGACTAATCAAATAATCTCTATTCGAATTTTAAGCGGCCATTGTGCCGCCTTTTTAGTTTAAGTGCTTTAAACCAATCTTTAAGTTTTTCTCTGTAATCGTCCAAAAACAGCACTTCGTCTTGCTTGCAGTTTTCTTCTGTATATAGAGAACTGCTTTTTTAAGTATTTGCCTCATTTCTGGAATTTGTCTTCGATCAATCTTTACGTAATGATGTTGATCTTCTGCAGCTTTTTTGGCCTCCTCTAGAGGAACACTCAGTGAGTATGAGTTACAAAATTGGCAAACTAAGCTAAAGGCTTTTCTATTCAGACGAACTTCAATCAGCTTTCGCTTCAAAAGCTTACTGCTAATTTTGAATTCTGGTATTTTAGTCTTCATTTTCTTAACCCCGTGTTATAACATACTATAAGGGTTTGAAGACTAGAGAAGCAAATTTTGGAGGAATTAAAGCTTACCGCTTTCGAGCTGGTTCAGAACTTCTTCACAAGATCTGGATACAATGTCGTAAACATCATCAAATGCACTCATTCCGCCACGATAGTAAGGGTCTGGAACATCTGCACGTGAAGAGCTAGCTTTAGAATCAAATTCTCTTAAAAGATGTACTTTTTTTCTCAATTTAGCATTTTGAGTCATTGAAATCACATCTTCAAAATTCGATTTATCCATAGCAAAAATATAATCAAACTGGTCAAAATGCTCTTTTTGAAACTGTTGAGCACTGTGATCCATAGGAATTCCTCTTTTCTCAGCAGTGACTGCCATTCGAGGGTCTGGATCTGCTCCTACATGAAATGCACTTGTACCAGATGAATCGGCATAATATTTTTTTGAAAGCCCTTTTTCGTCAACTAAATGTTTGAACACGGCTTCCGCGATCGGTGAACGGCAAATATTACCTAAACACACGAACATTATTTTTTTCATACAATACCTTATTTATATTCTCTGCTACCCAATAGTAGCGAACCCACCCTAATATAGGTCGCACCTTCTAAAATAGCCAGAGGGAAATCACCCGACATACCCATAGAAATTTCACTTATTTGAGGATATTTCTCATTAAGCTTAAGCTGTAGCTCTTTTAAATGGCGAAATACCTCTCTATTTTCAAGATCCGAAGCACCTGCTTTGCCCATTGTCATTACACCAACAATTTCCAAATTTTCGCAATTTGAAGCTACTTCAACAGCTTCGGCTACTTTATCTGGATCAAAACCACCTTTCTGGGATTCATCTGTTAGGTTAACTTGCAATAAAATTTTAGGCTTTACACCATCTTCACCTGCTATCTTGTTGATACGATTAATTAACTTGATCGAATCTACAGAGTGAATCCAAGTTGCATGTTTTAATGCATGTCTGACTTTATTTGATTGTAGAGAGCCTATTAAATGCCATTCAATATCTTTGGGAAGCTTATCAGCTTTTTCATTAAGTTCTTGTACTCTATTTTCACCAAAGGACTTCTCGCCAAGTTCATAGAGTGCTTGAAGTTTTTCAAGTGGTTGGACTTTCGTTACTGGAAGAAGAGTTACTGAGGAAATATCTCTTCCTGCTTCTTCACAGCTTTCAGCTATAGTTTTTTGAATTTTCTGTAAATTCTCTTTGAGAAATTCAAATGACATACGTTTCCATGAGTCCTTTTGTATTTTGAGTGTATATTGAGCGTGTATTAGCAATTTTCAACGCAATAAAAAGTTATCTGGATATTTTCTCATGGCAAAAGAATACTGGGGCGGTCAAGAAGACAGACGAAACTCATCTTTTTACCGCGGTAATAGTAAAAAAGAAAATAGCCGCGCCAGACTCCTAAAGGACCTTTATGGATCTGACCGCGCCAGACTTGAACTAGAAGCTCATCAACGCCCTGAAGAACACATTTCTGAAAGTCTAGCAGAAATTCTTGCTCAAGCTAAAATGGACGATAGAGTTCAGTTCTCTGATTTATTAGATAAGTGGCCAGAACTTGTAGGTGAGTCCGTTAGTACTTACTGCTCTCCGACAGCTATAAAAGGAAAAACTTTGTTGATTGAAGTCACCCATGCGTCGGCCATGCACGTTTTAGAAACGTATAAGAAGAAAGAGATTTTAAATCGGGTTAGATCTATTTGCAAAGATGTACTCTCAATTAGGTTTATCCCCTCAGGAAGTAAAATTTAAAGGATTTGGAATGACAGGAAATAAACGCCCAGATTGGGATGAATATTTCATGGATATTGCTCACGTTGCTGCTAAAAGAAGTAATTGTAGTAGACGCCAGGTAGCTGCTGTAATTGTTAAAAACAAACAGATTATCTCAACTGGCTATAATGGAACTCCAAGAGGAATTCAAAACTGCAATGAAGGCGGTTGCTCACGGTGTAATTCTAGTGTTAAGTCGGGTCATGGTTTAACGGAGTGCCTTTGTAGCCATGCTGAAGAAAATGCTATAGTTCAAGCAGCTAAACATGGCATAAGTGTTGAAGGAGCAATGTTATATACAACATTTTCACCTTGTCTTTTATGTGCCAAGATGATTATCAACTGCGGAATTTCGGAAGTTGTCTTTCACTCCAGATATAGCATAGATGATATTTCCAGTAAAATTTTGCACGAAGCTGGCGTTCACCTAAGACCAGTAAAAAACGAAGTTATGGAAGAAAGTTAATGAGTTATTTTTTACCGATACGTTGTAGACGCAATAGGCGTTCTGAGTCCCTGAGGTCTCTTGTTAGAGAAAATGAAGTAACTGTCAACGACTTGGTTATGCCTCTTTTTGTCATTGAGGGAGAAAATCAAAAAGTCGAAGTTAAGTCAATGCCTCGTATTAATAGAATTTCTATCGATAATCTAAAAAAAGAAGTCCTTGAACTATGGGACCTCGGTATCAAAGCTGTTGCTCTTTTTCCAGCTTTAGATGACAATCTCAAAGACAAATTAGCAACAGAGTCGACCAACCCTGATGGGCTGTTCCAAAGAGCAATTCAAGCGGTTAAAGAAGTCACTCCAGAAATGCTGGTTATTACAGATGTTGCTATGGATCCATATAGCTCTGATGGACACGATGGTTATGTAGAAAACGGTGAAATCTTAAATGATAAAACTTTACCTATTTTAGCCGATATGGCTATAGCTCAAGCTAAAGCTGGAGCGGATATCATTGCACCATCGGATATGATGGACGGCAGAGTTGAAGTTATTCGT
>Ga0075480_10001833_pt1 | contig 13554 bp, 11 predicted proteins | sample DEB08_DNA_7_FD_81590 | JGI IMG/M metagenome (GOLD analysis project Ga0075480, IMG submission 81590) | Aqueous microbial communities from the Delaware River and Bay under freshwater to marine salinity gradient to study organic matter... | ecosystem: Environmental > Aquatic > Marine > Coastal ... | reverse complement strand
CATGGCCACGGTGCTCGGTGCCACCGTGGGTGCAGCGGGAACCGCGTCGCTCACGGGCATGCTTCATCGCGTCGAGCCTGCGCGATTCGGGGTCGTGAGCATGTCGTGGAACATCACCTTCGACGTGGGCATCCTCGTCAGCGGTGTCCTAGTGGGAGTCATTGTGGCGGGCGCGGGATTCACAGTGGCCATGATCGTCCTGACCGCGTGGCTCGCGGCAATGGTGATTCTCGGGCTGTCCACCCTGCACCTTTTCCTGCGACACTCGGCCCGAACAGTTCCAGCGGTCGTCGACTGAGGTTCTAGCGCACGATAAGCCGAGGTGACTTCACATCACCGGCCCGAACGGACACGTAGATCTTCCGTCCCGTCACGATCGACCAGGCGAAGCGACCGTTCCTGTCTAATTGGGCCACTCCGCCGTCCTGATAGGAGGTCTGGCCGGGGAAGCGGTAGTTCACCCGCACCGAATCCCCACCGACATGCGGAACGCCATCGGCTGGCCGGACCTGCCCGGTCACCGTCACGACCCTCCCGGATTGACGGCCCCGGAGAGTGATGGTGCCCAGTGGCCCTTCGATTGCGTCCTCAGGATCCACGGCCCCGAAGATGCCGCCCATTTTCACCTCGGTGGCGGTGGACGGCTCGCTCCATGACGCACTCGAGTCAGGCCGGGCCTGCCAGGTGAATGAATAGGTCCCGGCGTCCAACACGAGTTGAACCAGCGGATTCTCACCATTGACATTCACCGTGTAGGTGTGGGTCTGTTGGGGGAGCAGAGGCTTGCTCAAGGGGCGTTTGGTGTTGTTGATGACGAGGAGAGCCTGCACGGTCGATATGTCGCTCGGACTGCTCCCCGGCTGCGGATAGGGGTAGCCGGGGAAGAACGGCATCGTGATATCGACATCGCATTCGCCCCAGAATGCTGAGCAGTGGTTGACAGTCACTGAGGGTGGATCGGGAGGGTAGCCACTGTCCGCCGAGGCCGGTGCGGCGGCGAGGAGGGTCGCGGGCAGGGCAAGGGCACAGATTCCGAGGGCGAGTCGATGCATGGCTCCACGCTGGCAGGGATCCCAAGAGTGACGCAACCGGAATGACACGACAGGATGTGGGTATGGCTACCGATCCCATCGCTGCGTCCGGCACCTTCACCCTCGATGCAGGCGGTTCTGACCCGCTGACTGTCCATCGCCTCGGTTTCGGCGCGATGCGTATTACCGGTCCCGGGATCTGGGATGACCCGGCGGATCTGGACAACGCGAAGGCTGTCCTGCAACGGGCGGTCGAGCTCGGGGTCGACTTCATCGACACCGCCGACTCCTACGGGCCGGAAGTCTCCGAGCGACTCATCCATGAGGCGCTGTATCCCTATGACGGGATCGTCATCGCAACGAAGGGTGGCCTGACCCGGCAGGGGCCGGATCAGTGGACTCCTGTCGGACGTCCGGAATACCTGCGCCAATGCGTCCAGATGTCCCTGCGACGCCTCGGGGTGGATCGCATCGACCTGTGGCAGTTGCACCGCATCGACCCGAATGTGCCTGCCGATGAGCAGTTCGGGGTGATCGCTGAGATGGTCTCCGAAGGGCTGATCCGCCACGTCGGATTGTCGGAGGTCGGGGTAACCGAACTGCAGGCCGCGCAGGCGACACTCAACATCGTCAGTGTCCAGAACCTCTACCACGCGGGACTGCGCCAGAGCGAGGAGCTTCTCGCCCACTGCACGGTGCACAACATCGGTTTCATCCCCTGGTTCCCCCTCGGCAACCGTGAATTGCTGGCTGAGGACGGAGTCGTCGCCGCCCAGGCCGCTCGACTCGGAGTGCTTCCCTCACAGGTGGCCCTGGCTTGGCTGTTGCAGCGTTCCCCGGTGATGTTGCCGATCCCGGGCACCGGGTCGATCGCGCATCTCGAGGAGAACTGCGCAGCAGCGGGGGTCAACCTCGACGCGGAGGCGATCGAAACTATAAACGCGATCGCGTAGGGGTTTCCCGACGGACGGGATGCCTCCGGAGGGCTGTGTCTGATAAACACGAGGCATGCGACGAAAAGTAGCCGCCCTGCTCTGTGCGTCCGCTCTCGTGTTGGGCCTGGCCGCTCCGGCGCTAGCCACCGGTCCGGCACTACCCCCGTCGATTCCCAATACACCGGAGAATCAGTTCCTTTATGAGTTGTGGTTCGGCCCGACGAATCCAGACTGGATGCCCCAGGGGACCATCGTCGCTGACTCGGGGTTCCGACCGCTGCCGAACGGTTTGCCCTACGCGAACTACGGCGGTTCCCTCACCAATCTGTCGCTTCCGTTGTTCTTCGGAACTCCGGACAATGAACTGGAGCCGATGAGTTCGACCTGGCTGCGTTCGCTGTACGGCAATGGAGTGTGTCAAGGTCCGGTGTCGGCTGATGGCACGTGCGCTCTCACCCCGGCTGCCGAGTACATGTCCCAGGCATTGTTCGCCCAGGTGAATGGCGCTGGACACTGCGTCGGCTTCGCGATCGTTTCCGCGGCTTTGTTCAACGGTCAGTTGGAGCCGGAGGACCTAGCGACGACGGCGCTCGGCCTGAACTCTCAACTCACTCAGGATGTGCAGCAACTCATCGCTCGGAACTGGTCGACTCAGTTCACCTGGGACATCAGTGATCTCACTCCCAGCGGGGTCGTGACCGAACTTGTTGACAGTCTTTCTGAAGGTTCTGTTCCTTTCACGCTGAACCTTCGTTGGCCGACCGAGGGAGGGGGTTCCGAAGGACATCAGATCACCCCGTACGCGGTCTATGACACGGGAAATGGCATCTATGACATCGCCGTCTACGACAACAACTTCCCCTTCAAGGAACGGGCCGTAGAAGTCGACACGAACACGGATACCTGGGCCTACGAGGTACTCATCAATCCCTCTGCGCCAGCGACGATCGCCCGTGGAGATGCGGAGACGAAGACCCTTCAGTTGGTCCCGGTGAGTAATTCGCTTTCGGTTCAGGACTGCCTGGTGTGCAACGGCGGTCGTGACACGAACCTGGTGATCATTGATCCGATGCAGGCCGATGCGGCCAATGCGTTCGGGCTCATCTTCCGTGACCTTCAGGGCCAGTATCTTCCGGCAGGCCGGGTGACGCGGCTCCCATCTCTGGACTCGCACAATCCGGATCTTGCGTCGCCTCCAGTCGTGGACGTAGATCCGGGCGATGGTTACCAAATTGTCATTGATGGATCCGAGGTCACCGAGACCGTGCGATTGTCGCTGAATGAACTTGCTGCCGGTGGTGTGAAGATTGTCACGGTTCCGGAATTCCCCGCTGGAGCGGAGGGTCTCGCTGTCTATGACAAGGACGGAACGTTCGGGTTCGGTGCTACGGTGCCGACCAAGCCGCGGATGGAGCGCACCTTCTCGGAAGGCGTTCGCCACTACACGACGATCGTCTACGGAGGGCAGACAGTCGCCGCTGAGAACGGGCGGGAAATCACCGTCCGTCGCACCGGGGAGTACATCGCCTATGGCGACGTCAATAATGCTGGCGGCTCCATGACGGTCAATGTCAGCCTGGACCGGCGTGGTGAGTCGAAGAAGTTCCGTGCCATCCAGGTCAAGTACCCAGCCGGTGGCCAACTGGTCGTCGACTACAGCGATTGGCGGCGGATGACGCAGCGACCGGCGTTCGGTATCGACACTGACGGCAACGGCACCATCGACATCCCGGTGAAAATGAGGCGGGTCGGTCGTTAGCGCCGACGACGCACAGGCGGTGGTCGGCGCGACCCGTGGCGATCCAGTAGCGCCCGGGTCGTGCCGTCCCCGCGGATCCTCTGCCGCACCGCGCTGATGCGTCGTTTCGCCTGTGCAGCGGCTGCCGCGTGATCCACGATCGGATCGGGATAGTCGTGCCGCTGCTCGGGTGCGGTGAGCCACGGCGTGGGGAGCAACTCATCGGGAACGTCGCGGAGTTCGGGCACCCATCGCCGAACGAAAGTGCCGTTGGGGTCATGGTCCAACTGCTGCTTCACCGGATCGTAGATTCGCAGCGCATTCATGCCCGTGACCCCGGATTGCATCTGGATCTGAGGCCAGTGAATTCCCGGGTCGTAGTCGGTGAACCAACGGGCGAGCACACGCCCGGTTTCCTGCCAGGGCAGCCACAGGTCGTAGGAGGCGAAGGAGACGATCATGGAGCGCATTCGGAAGGTGGTCCAGCCGGTGGCAGCGAGTGAACGGACCACAGCATCGACCATCGGGTAACCCGTCTGACCGGAGGTGAAAGCGTCCAGCGCTGTGCGATTCGGGTCGTGTGGCCGCAGGTCGTCGAACGCGGGGTGAAGAGACCTCTGCTCGATGAAGGGTGCATCCTCGAGCTTCTGGGTGAAGTGATCGCGCCAGGCAAGGCGTTCGCCGAAGGCCTCTAGCGACCTGCGTGGCGCACCTGGCTCCCCGTGCTGGCGTTCTGCGCGCTTATGCACCTCCCGCGGACTGACCGTCCCTAGAGCAAGGTGTACGGACAGCCGAGAGCAGCCATCCCAGCCGGTGTTGGGGCTCGACAGATTCCGTTCGTAGCCGGGAACCCGTTCGCTGAGCCAGGAGAACATGGTGGCTCGCCCTGCGTCCTCGCCGCCTCGCTGTCGATACTCCATCGACTCCGGTGTGAGACCCAGTTCGCTGAGACTCGGGATCGGGCCAGGTTCGATCGACGTCGGGATCACCTTGTCAGGGGCGGGAAGCAGCGGCTGAGCGAAGAGCGCCATACGTTGGCGGCTCCAGTGATCTCGTGAGGCGAGCCCGTGCATCGTTCCCGATTGCCGGTGCTCGGTGTAGGCGACACCTCGAAAGCGACACCAGGCAGCGACGGCCTTGTCGCGCTCCCATGTGGCGAGGACACCGAATTCCTCGTGGGAGTGGATCTGAGAGAAGGCAACCTCGGAGTTCAGGGATTCCAGGACGTCGGGCACCTCGCCAACCCGGATGATCAAGGGTGCGCCCAGGCGAGACAGCGCCTCCCGGAGATCGCGAATCCCGTCAAGGATGAGTTCGACGTGTCGAGGAGCGGTGTGCGGATGGGCGATCAGGCTCGGCTCGAAGATGTACAGGGGCAGGACGGGGCCGCCAGTCTGAACCGCGGCACTGAGAGCAGGGTGGTCATGAACGCGAAGGTCGCGCTTGAACCACACCACCTGCACATCGGCCCGACCCACAGTCAATTTCCTAGCCGAATCGAGGGAGCTCGTCCTCGTCAGAAATTGCGTCCGACACCATCTCCATGGTCACTAGGGCAGCCTCAGGATCATCGCTGAAGCGAGGAAAGGGGGATTCAGGATTGTGAGCCACCCCGAGATCCTACGATGGCGGCGATGTCAGCGCCTCCGGTCAACCTCGTCAGCGTCGAAGGCGCCACCATCACCTATGGCGAACGGGCGATCCTCGACGCGGTGTCGCTCGGGGTGAATGTGGGTGACCGCATCGGCGTCGTAGGACGCAACGGCGGCGGAAAGTCGACCCTCCTCGGGGTTCTCGCCGGGACACGAGAGATCGATGCCGGGCGAGTGACTCGGGCGAATGGCATCTCCGTCGGCTTCGTCGGTCAAGCCCCCGAGTCGTTGCCGGGGGTAACGATTCGGCACCGGGTGGTCGGTGAGGTGCCGGACCATGCCTGGGCCTCGGATGCGGGTATCCGCGACATTCTCACGGGACTTCTCGGCGGATTCCACGACGAACTGCTCGACCGCGATCTCTCGGAACTCTCGGGAGGTGAACGTCAACGTGTAGAACTCGCTGCGGTGTTGATCGACGGTTCCGACGTCGTGATCTTGGACGAGCCCACGAATCACCTCGATATCGAAGGAGTGGCCTGGCTCGCTGATCACCTGAAGAGCCTTCGGGACCGCGCATATGTCGTGGTGACTCACGATCGCTGGTTCCTCGACGAGGTGAGCACCGACACCTGGGAGGTGGTGCGAGGACAGGTCGAGTCTTATGAGGGTGGCTACTCCGCCTATGTACTCGCCAAGGCGGAGCGCTCCCGTCAGGCGCAGGCGGAGGAGGCGCGTCGGTCGAATCTGCTGCGCAAAGAACTGGCCTGGCTTCGCCGCGGCCCGCCGGCGCGGACCACCAAGCCGAAGTTCCGAGTCGCCGCGGCCAATGAACTCATCAGCCGCGAACCACCGCCTCGTGACGACATCGAGTTGATGAAGTTCGCGGGATCCCGCCTCGGAAAGCGTGTCTTCGAACTGGAGGACGTTTCCCTTCGGATCGCAGATCGCACCCTGGTTGATCACCTCACCTGGAATATCGGTCCTGGGGATCGAGTGGGAGTCCTCGGCCCGAATGGTGCGGGCAAGTCGACGCTGTTGAACGCGATACTCGGTGAACGCGAACTCGATGATGGGCGGATCCGGACGGGAACCACCGTGAAGCCAGTCCTGCTTTCGCAGCGACTCGATGAACTACCCGGTGAGGATCGAGTCCTGCAGTCTGTCGAGCGGGTCGCCCAATACGTCGATCTCGGCAAGGCCGGGGAGATCAGTGCGTCCCAGCTGTGTGAGCGACTGGGATTCAGCGGCGGTGCTCAATGGACTCCGATCAAGGACCTATCGGGCGGTGAACGTCGTCGCCTACAACTGACCCGTGTCCTCATGTCCGGGCCGAATGTCCTCATGCTGGACGAGCCGACTAACGACTTCGACGTTGAGACGCTCGCCGCACTCGAGGACCTCCTCGACGGTTTCGCCGGGACGCTCCTCGTGGTGTCGCATGATCGCTACTTCCTGGAGCGCGTGTGCACCACCTATCGAGCCGTCCTCGGTGATGGCCGAGTGCGCGACCTACCTGGGGGAGTCGATGAATATCTGCAACTTCGCCAGCGGGTGTCTCTCGCATCGACGATGGAATCTGCGCCGAAACGCGATGAGACGCAGAAGCCGGCCCTCAGCGGCGGGGAACGTCGGGAACTTTCGAAGCAACTGGCCTCACTCGAGCGGCGCATCGCGAAACGCCAGGGTGAGGCCGAGGAGTTGCACGCTTCATTGGTCGAGCATGCGACACAACCAGAGCGGTTGCTCACTGACACGGCTGCCCTGCGCGAGGTTGAAGCTGCGATCACGGAATTGGAAGAAGAGTGGCTGGGTGTGGCCGAACGCCTTGAGCAGTCATGATCACCCGGTTCGCACCGACTCCCAGCGGATTCCTGCATTTGGGAAATGCCGTGCATGCCCGCCTTCTCACGATCCTTGCAGAAGAGCACGGCTGGTCGATCCGACTACGGATCGATGATCTCGATCCAGACCGTATCCGACCCGAATACGTCGCGGACATCCTCCATCTCGTGGAATGGCTGGACATGCCGATCGATGGTGACGTGTGGCGGCAGAGCGAGCACATGGATGATTACGTCCAAGCCCGTGATCAGCTGAATGACAGCGGTGCCTATGTCTGTGCTTGCTCACGATCGGATTGGGCTGAGCATGATGGCCCCGGCTGCCCTCGTGGATGCTCTGGGATGGATCTCATCTCCGGCCGGACAGCCCTGCGTATCCCCACCGAGGCGGATGACATCGTGGTGTGGCGGCGTGAGGGCATCCCTGCCTACCACCTGGCCAGCATCGTCGATGACGATCTCATGGGCGTCACCCGCATCCTTCGAGGCGAGGATCTGCTCGCAAGTACGAAGACTCAACGGCATCTGAGCGCCCTGCTGCCCGAGAATGGATTCACGGACATTGAGGTCGTCCACCATCCCTTGGTGACGTCAGTGCGTGGAGAGAAACTCTCCAAGAGCGCGGGAGCCCAGGCTCAGCCCCTGGAACGCACTCCAGAGATTCGCGATGAGATTGAGCGGGGCGCAGAACAGATGCGGGAGGCGCTCACTAACCTTCGCCCATGACGTCCTCATCAGCGGTCCCTCGCCGGGATCGTCGAACCTGGGTGTCCTATGCCCAGATGGGCGCGTACGGCTTCTTCGTCTATGCCCTAGGTGCGTCGACGATCCTGTTGCGAGACGAACAGGGAACCTCCCGAACAGTATCGGGACTGCATGCCAGCGGGTGGGCCCTCGGCATCGTGATCATGTCCTTCCTCAGTCCGCGGATCAGCGCCCGTTTAGGGCGTGGCCGAGCGATGCGCTGGGGATCGATCCTCATGATGATCGGCATCCTCGGCTATACCAGTGGGCTGCCCGTCATCGTGACGATCTCGTCGGTAGTCGTCGCTGGGTGCGGAGGCGCGCTGATGGTCGCTGGGTTGAGCGCCTTCCTCGGTGAGCAGCAGGGCGCCGCGTCACCCGCGGCCCTGTCGGAGGCGAACGCCTTAGGGGCAATTGCTGGATTGCTCGGCGCGGTGGGTGTCGGTGTCGGCGTTGCATTGACCTGGGGCTGGCGCCCCGCCTTCTGGCTTCTCATCGCGGTGCTCGTCGGAGTTGAGGTGTGGCGAGGGGCACGGGTGAGCTCATACGACCTCGGTGAGATTGCCGGGGTCGCTGGGCGCTGGCGCGATCTTCCACGGCTCTTCTGGTGGTGCTGCCTGGTCGTGCTCCCCGCAGCGGGCATCGAATACTGCATGGCGCTGTGGACCGCTGATCTGCTTCGCGAACAGGGCGGACTCGGGGAAGGCGCCGCCTCGGCTGCTCTCGGCATCGTCGTTGCCGGGCTCATCGCGGGTCGACTCATCGGGGGACGCCTCGCTCAGCGTCGGAATCCCGAGACGATCCTCATGGTTGCATTCGCGCTTTCCGGTGTTGCTTTCCTGATCGCATGGGCCACGTCGATTCTCGTGATCATGGTGATCTTCCTATTTCTCACCGGTGCGGGAGTCGGTTTGCACTGGCCGCTAGCTATTGCCCGAGCGATTCGGTGCGTTCCGCATTTCGCCGATCTCGCCTCCGCCGTCGGACTGCTCTGCGCGGGGCTCGCCATCATGACGGCAACCTTCGCGCTCGGGGCTCTCGCGGATGTGTCCGGCCTGCGAGTGGCCTTTCTCTTCGTCCCCGTGCTTGCCCTGATCGGAGTGCTCGTCGTCTGGCGGCGCCCGGTCCTGATGACGCCTCACTCAGCGGTCGACGTCCGCTCCTAGTACCGAAGAGTTCACTCCTCCTGGGTCGATTCGACGACGGCATCGGTATCGAGCTCCTCGATCAGTTCGTGCCGTTTCACATAAAGTCCAATGAGCGTGATCACCATGGCGACCACCGGGATAGCGAGCAGCGCTCCCGCGACGCCGAACAGTGCAGCGCCGAGTAGGACAGACACGAACGCCACAGCCGGGTTTACGTCCACGGCTCGCGCGGAGATCCGCGGTTCGATCGTGAGGTTTTCCACCTGCTGATACAGAAGGGCCCAGGCAAGGACGATGACACCTAGCCACGGATTGCCGCTCAGCAATCCGACGATAACCGGCAAGATGATGGCGATGTAGGTGCCGATCATCGGGACGAACTGCGCGACGACCCCGGTCCAGATCGCCATGGGGAGCCAATAGGGCAATCCGACAGCGAAGAAGACGATGCCGCTGGTGACGGAGTTGATGGTGGCGAGGATCGCTCGTGCTGCGACGTATCGACCCACTTTCTCTGCGGTGATGTCCCAGACATTGGAGAAGACCCGCTGGGACTGCTCGGGGAAGAGGGACGCGATCCACCGACGCAGCCGTGGACCATCGGCGCTGATGTAGAAGGCGATCAGTCCGAAGGTGAACAGTCCGAAGAAGCTACCGAGCACCGAGGCAGCGACACCGAGGATGCCCTCGGCAATTCGGAGCGCAAAGTTGCGCAGGTTCTCGTCGGTGAAGTCAATCTGGGCAAGAAGCTCCGAAGCGCTATAGGTCGTCCCGAACGTGGAGTTAAACCAATCGACGACTCGGCCGAAGAGGTCCGGGAGAGCTCGGACGATGGACACCAACTGGTCGATGAGCAACTGGCCGAAAGCGAAGAGGAAGATCGCGATGAGTGCGGCGAGTCCTCCCATCATGATCAAGGTTGCGAGACCTCGGGACATGTGTCGGCTCAGCCTCTCGACCCCTGGGGCGATCGCGAGGGCAAAGAACCACGCCATGAGAACGATGAAGATGACCCCTCCGCCGTCGTCGAGCAGGAACTGCGCCAGGAGACCGATGGCGACAATGGCGAGGGCAATGAATCCGATGCGCCAGAGCGTTCGGTTTTCCACCGTCCAGGTTCGAGTCTCGTTCATCTGTCGTCCTAACCGCTCTTGCGCCGGAACTCGCGCTTTCCGCCTGCCTTCGCCGAAGAGCCCTTCGTACCGCCTGAATCCCCGCCGCCCTCTGCACCGCGATGGCCGCCTCGGGCCTTCTTTGCCTCGAGAGCCTGGTGGAACTTTTCACGGGAGTCGTCTGACTCCACCCTGTTGCCTTCGGTTGTCATGTCCGCAGTCTGTCAAACCTGGGGTTCGGAGGGGATCATTGCGGCTCGTTCGACGGAGATAAGGGATGCCTCCTCATTCTCGGCTTCTGCCGCAGCTTTCCCTCCGCGGACACCGAAGAGCCGCTTCGCCCAGATGAGCCAAACGACGGCAGCGAGGTTAATGACGAAGATGACGACCTTGAATGTGGTGATGCCCAGAATGAGTTCGCGGATCTCGATGGGGATGAACACGCTGGTAGCGATCACCGATAGGTACTCACCCCACCTCTTCGATAGCCATAGGCCGACCGCTTCCGTCAGTTTCACCACACCGAGCAGGGCGATTCCGATCCCGATGATCCCGTAGGAGTCCGGGCTGATGTTGGCGATCTCATCGATCATGCGGGCTATCCAGGAATTCTCGATATTCCACCCGATGCGTTCCGCTGCAGGTACGAGGAGCGGGAGTTCCTCCTTAAGTGCCTGGACAACGCTGGGAACCCGTGACTGCAATCCGAAGAGGGTGAGACCGATGGTGAGCTCACCGAGACCCTCGAGAGAGCGCAGCACCGCGAGCAGCCGCAGGATGATGAGCTGACGAAGAGCGCGTCCGCGAGGTGGGGTTGGAGCGAGGTCAGCCGGGCCATGGCTGTGTGGTTCACCGGGTACGTAGGTGCCGCAGCGCAGGCAGCGCCATACCACTCCTGCGGGTGCCTCCGCCTGGAGTCGCTCGGCGAGCGTGGGCTCGTCCGGGGCGTAGGTGATGTGGCCGCGTAGTCCGCACCACAGGGTGGAGTAATCCAGCATGGTGTCTGCTAGCGGGGGAGAGCGACAGTCATGCGATGCAGGTGACGGTGCATGGGGACAGACTGCCAGGAAACCGTGGCGGAGTGCAGCCTCAATGTCGCCTTCTCCTTGGCGCGAGGGCGATATCGCTGCCAGAGTGGGGGTATGACTAAGGCCTTGCGGATCTGCCCTCTTTGCGAAGCCACCTGTGGGCTGAACCTCACAGTCGATGGAGACGCGGTCACGGCCGTTCGCGGGGACACCGACGACGTCTTCAGTCACGGCTTTCTTTGCCCCAAGGGAGTGGCGCTCGGTGAGTTGCACTCCGATCCGCGCCGACTGCGCTCGCCTCTCGTGCGTGATGAATCCGGTGAACTCCAGGAAGCATCGTGGGAGGCGGCATTCGACGTCATCCGTAGGCGTTTGGGATCGACGATCGTCGAGCACGGCGCGAATGCCGTGGGCCTCTACCTCGGCAACCCTAATGTGCACAGCTTGGCCGGTACCTTCATGCTCCCCGCTTTCGTGCGTGCCCTCGGCACGATGCAGCGGTTTTCGGCGAGCACGGTCGACCAGATGCCAAAGCAGGCGGCCTCAGCCTTGATGTTCGGCACTCCGCTGTCGGTTCCGGTCCCTGATGTCGACCACACCGACTACTTCCTCATGCTCGGGGCGAATCCGATGGTGTCGAACGGCTCCTTGATGACCGCAGCGGATATGCCCGGTCGACTCAGGGCGCTGCGCAAGCGGGGCGGCAAGCTCGTGGTGGTGGACCCGGTGCGCACTCGGACAGCGGATATCGCCGAGGAACACGTGTCGATCCGACCGGGGAGCGATGCACTGTGGTTGGCGGCGTTGGCCCACATTCTGGTGCAGGCGCCGAATTTCGCCCTTGCACAGGACTGGATCGCGCAGGATCAGTGGGATGACCTCGTCGACGCCCTCAGTGACTTCACTCCCGATGCCGTCGCGGCCATCACCGGCGTCGAGTCCGCTGTCACGTATCGGATAGCCGAAGAACTCCAGGCTGCTTCCCATCCGGTGGTCTACGGACGTATGGGGACGACGACTTCGGGCCTGAGCATCGATGATCGAATGGTGCCCCTGGCGACGGTTTGCTCGTGGCTGATCGATGTGGTCAACATCGCGATCGGGGCACTCGACTCCCGAGGCGGCGTGATGTTCCCGATGCCGGTTGCGGGCGGTCCCTCGACAGAAGGCACGCCGGGTCGGGGGCGCGGGGTGACCATTCCGGGGCGCCGCCGCACGCGGGTCCGCGGCCTGCCGAGTGTTCTCGGCGAGTTCCCCAGTTCAGCCATGGCGGAGGAGATCGACACACCCGATCCGGAGACCGGGGAGCACATCCGTGCGGTGTTCGTTGTGGGGGGAAACCCGATCATGTCGACGCCGAATGGGACGCGGCTCGCAGCGGCTTTCAGTTCCTTGGATCTGCTCGTCTGCGTCGATCCCTACCTGACGGAGACCGGGAAACTCGCCGATGTCGTCCTACCGGTTGCGTCACCGCTGACGAGGTCGCATCACGATGTGGTGTTCAACAACCTCGCGGTGCGAAACCAGGCTCGCTATTCGCCCCCGGTGTTCGCCGTGCCCGAGGGAGAGATGGACGAGGCTGACGTGCTCCTGCAACTGGCGGCGATCGCGGCCGGTGCGGCCTCGGGAACAGAACCACCCCCGCAGGCAGTCGACGATCTCATCGCTTTCACCGTGGCGCAGCAGGCCTGCACCGATGAGGCGTCGCGGGCCCACGGTCGCGACCCTGCGGAACTGCTTGCGGCGGTTGCCCATCGACGTGGAGTGGATCGCATCCTTGACCTGCGCATCCGCTCCGGGCCCTACGGGGACGGATTCGGCTCTGTCCCGGATGGACTGACCCTCGACGCAGTGATGGCTGCTCCGCATGGCATCGATCTCGGGCCTTTGGAGCCTCGCCTGCCCGAGGTTCTACGCACTCCCTCGGGGCTCATCGATGTTGCACCTCCAGTTTTGGTGGAAGAGCTACGCAAGGCCAGCGAGCTTCTGGGATCGGAGCCGTCGTCAGGGATATTCATCCTGGTGGGACGCCGCCAATTGCGCAGCAATAACTCCTGGATGAAGGGGCTGCCGACACTCACTGGGGGGTCCAATGTTCCGACCGCGATGATCAACCCCGACGATGCACTCGGTCTTGGCGTTAGAGACGGCGATGCCGTCCTCGTCACCAGTCCGAGCGGGTCGATCACAATCCCGGCGAGTGTTCGAGATGAAGTGGCGCCGGGCTGCGTCTGCATCCCTCACGGATGGCAAGAGGCCAACGTGAATCTCCTGGTCGGAGAGCAGGCAGTGGATGAACTCGGCGGCACTGCTGTCCTCAGTGGATTCAAGGTGGAGGTTGTCGCCGGCTGACCGCTGGCCGTAGGAGGGTGAATCTGAGTG
>Ga0075480_10001829_pt1 | contig 13577 bp, 15 predicted proteins | sample DEB08_DNA_7_FD_81590 | JGI IMG/M metagenome (GOLD analysis project Ga0075480, IMG submission 81590) | Aqueous microbial communities from the Delaware River and Bay under freshwater to marine salinity gradient to study organic matter... | ecosystem: Environmental > Aquatic > Marine > Coastal ... | reverse complement strand
TCTACTGAATGAAAGTGAGCATTAATATAATTTAAATTTTTAAATAGTGACACTTTGTTTAATAATGTTCTAGCAAAAGAAGAAAAAATGTTTTCATTAATTGTGTTTAACGGTTGTGTGCGCATACCAGGAAACAAACAGTTTTTTTCTAAATCATAATTTTGTGTTAACGCAAAATGATGCCAAAGTTCAGGTTCATCAAAAAAATTGTCTATAATTAATGTAGGAAAAAATTTGTGTTTGCTCCTATTTTTTAAATCATACTTTTGTATGAGTTGAGCAGACTTTAGACCAGTTTGACGGATATTCATTCACTAACTCCGTTACAAAAAAATACAAGTGTTAATCTAGAATTATTTAAAGTGTCGCCAAAAAAGTCATTTGCACTATGCCATTTTGAAGGATCAAACATAACGCAGCGATTATACTTGTTTTCTATTGTAATACTTTTTGTAAATTTACTTCTTTGGTCGTGTCTATATTTGTCAATTACACTGTCATCAGGACGTTGATCATTATTAACATCGTCTATAAAAAGTTTTGTAAATTTTTCAGGATTCCAGTCGTGCTGGTCTGCATAAATTGTAGAACCAGTATTAGTCGGAGCATCTGGTGTAAGATAAACAAATCCTGCTACGTCATGTTCTTCAGCATCGGTATGTATCCATCCTTGTCCATAAGGTTTTCCTATAATTTGAAATGTTATATCTGCATAGTCAAAATTTAAAAATTGTGGAAAGTATTCTAATAATTTATTTTTTACTGTTTCCGCTAAATTGTTGTTAAGTTGCGATAATAATTCTGTTCGTTCTCCGGGCCAATTTCCTCTATTGCCTTTGAAAAAAGTTTGCTCAAGAGCGTATTGCCTCCAAAGGTCAGGAGCCTCAAAAAAATTATCGATAACAAAAGTAGGTATCATACGGTATAATTTATTGTCAAAACAATTCTAGATTTTTCAATTTTAGGACACATACTTGCATGATAATACTTGCCATCAAACACAACTGCTTGATTAGCTGTTGGCATATGCTGTTCCATTAATTTCCAACGCTCGCCTTCTGCTGGTGGTTCAGTATTATTAAAAATAGTAGTTGCTCCGTCCACACTGTTTAAGAAATACACACAGGTCATGTGCGGGAAATCTGCATCTACATGAGGAGCATTATACACGTATGGCATGGAAGGATAAGAATATCTAGTGTTTAATAGCATTCCTAGTCTCATCCTAAATATGTTTTTAGGTTGTTCTTCAATTCTATCTTTTAGTCCATTTACTATGGGCGTAAATCGATCTAGATGCGGGCTGCGTGTTCCGTCATTACTTAACAATAAATGAGCAAATGCTGGAGTTGTTTTCTGACTAGGCTTCCTTGAATTTTCGTAAGTTGTATCTTCTAAATAATACCAAGGAAACTCTGTGCTGGTAACAAACTTAACAAGATCTTGCAGTTCATCGCCGTCGATTAATCCGTTTATAATTTGTGATGTCATATTTTTCCTCCAAAGTTTATACTATAATTATTCCTGTCAATCGAACTATTGACGTCTGATGTGGGTAAACGATTCCAGCAAGGAATACTTAATGATATTCTTTTTTCAGTAGGATAAGCACAATGAAATGTTCTTGCTGGTATATACAGACAATCGCCGGGTTGTAGTAATACATCAATTGCTAATTCTAATTGGTCTTCTGCTAATAAACCATTCATTGTACCAGTCCTAAAAAGATAAGATATTCTATTGTTAAATACTTTCCATTTTGTTTCACCTTCAATTTGAAAAATAAAGTTTGCTGGATAATCGTCATGTATTGTAAATGATTGTGATCCTTCTAGTCCGCAATATAAATGTGCTGCTGTATCTACATCAAATATATTTTCAAAAGTACCTAGTAGACTATTAACTACTTGATTTTTAAAACCATAATTAGTAATAATTGCTGTACACCCGTTGTTAAACTGATCAAAAATAAAACTTTTTTCTTGTACGAGTTTATCAAAAATCCAAGCCTTATTGTGTTCTGGTATGTCAATTTTATTGTTTTGTTTATCTATAAGTTCAAAGTTATAGAATTGAGTGTTATTCATACAATCTTGAATATCTTGCCAAGTAGCAATATCAGCATAGTTTTTTATTATAGATTTAAAAATGTGAGGTCTGTCTTCGTAATACAAATTTGTCTTATGTAAAAATTCTTGTCCTAAATGATCAAACATTTTCTATCCTAATATTAAAACTTAAAGATATTCTTTCGCCTTCGGTGCTAGGTAAAACACTATGTTGTAAATAGGAAGGAAAAATAATAAATTTATTTTTTCTTGGTTCGTATCTGCAAGTGCTTGCATTTATATCTGTAATTTCTTCTAGTTGTGCGGGCACAGAAGTAATAAAATGCTCTTCAAAATAATTTCTATAAAACACAATTTCTCCACTGCCTTCTGGCACTTGCAAGTAATATGTTCCTGATAAAAAAGAACCACCATGTATATGTACTTGATTATAATCTTTTGCACCATTAATAGAAAACCATAAATTTGCAATAACTAGTTTATTTGCGGTTGGATTTATGCCATAGTCTGCCATACAAGGCACAATAGATTGTTCTAATTTACTTACAAATTTTTTTAATTCTAAATTATCTGCAGGTATTAAGTCGTGTGATTGCCAGCCACCAAAATTACTAAGTTCTCTACCAACAGGATCTTTATCTTTTAATTTTTTACAATATGCTAATAAGTTAGTATTGTCAAAACTAAGATTATCCCACCATATAGGAGTGGGAAAATAAAAATTTAAATTCATGATATATTGTCTACTCCTATATTGTATGTTAAAACAATACGATCACTATCAGAACAGTTAGGTTCTGTTTTATGTTTTAGCCATCCAGGAAATATTAAAACATCATTAGTATTGCACTCAACATTCCTAAATAAATTTTGTTCAAGATCCATTGGCCAATTTATTTTGTGGTATTCTAACGGGTCTCTAAACAATATATCACCACTATTTTTAGGTTTAGATATATATGCAGAAACTACAAAGTTTGCATATGAATGACAGTGTTCTAACGTTTCTCCCGAAGGGCCATGTATATTAAACCAGCTTTTTAAAATACGACTACGTTGTTCGGGTCTAAAATGCCAATGTTCAGAAAGAAACCTTAGAGGCTCTGCAAGCCAATTATTAAAATCTTGGAATATTTCCCAACTATCTGGCTGATCTGGTGATGCTACTGACGAGTAAGAATTTCCAATTTCTAACGGTGTTGTACTTTTGTACCATTTTTTTCTATGCTCGTTAAACGCAGCAATTATTGTTTCGGTATCAAAGTTATAGTTAAACTTCCAAACGTACTGAGAGAAAGGATCTACACACGATTGATTAAGCAGGCTCATTCTCGGAGTACGTTTCCTTAGCAAGGTTTAACCCCATTAGTGCGCCTTCCATTCTTAGGCCATCTTCTAACATTTCATTTCTTTTTGTAAAATCTATGTTAGTAACACCATAAGGATTTAATTTTGTATCTTGCAGCTCTGTTTCTAATTTAGCAAGTTCTTTTCGATGTGCTTGTATCTGTGCTTCCATTTTTTGGATAGCTTCGTCGATCTTTACTATAAAATTCATTATAATCTCCTATTTTTTAGTATAACGATACTTATCGATAACTTTTCGTACTCTTTGTAGACGTGATTTTAAACTGTCCTCATGCAAAAAAGTACTTAACATTGTGTAATTAAAAGCAGTTTCTAATTCAATGTCTTTTTTATTTGCCGATTCTATTGTGCAATTAAATTGACTAGCAGTAAAACTGTTTCTATCTATAGGTATAAATTGTGCTAATGGAGTTCCTGCTCTTACAAGGGTTTTTCCATTTAGTTTATGCCAAAATAGTTGAACATTTAATACATGAACATATGTAGGATCAAGTATTCCTATAGCACTTGTAAATCTATCTTCATTATTATAACTTACAGGTAATTGTAGCAAAAGTTTATCTTTTGGTAATTCAACCCTCCATGGTGTATTAATTTTTACTACAGTTTTTAAAGACTTTGTAGAATCATCTAAAATTTTTTCTGTTTGTTCTTGATCATGATAACCTACATATACTTCGTTGCCAGGCGGCTTGGCTTGTGAAAAAGTTATCTTTTCATCCCACTCAAAAGATACACCGTCACCGTTTGTTGTAATATAAAAATCTGCTGGTGCTGGCAAGATCCAGCCGGCATTGTTTATTAATTTAATGCCAGGACAATTTTTTGTAGGCATATGTCCGTTAATAGGATTACTTTGTTCTTGATCTTTAAGCCAATCTCGTTTTAGTTGGTTAGCAGGAAAAACTGGATAAACATCATGTAATCCAGGTTCTAGTGAGTAAAATCTAATAGCAGGTTTTTTATTAAAAATATTTTTCAAATACTTAATCATCGTATTCGTCGTTGCCACCGTATATATTTTCTTTTAAAAACTCATAATGTGTTGGAAGTGATTTCACATACTCGGTCATTTGTTCTTTTTCTTTTAAAAAAATATCTGCTATTGCATCATAGTCTTCTTTGTTGTGCCCAACAATTTCTATCATTTTAGAAGTTGATGCAGGTTTTATCCCTAAACCTGCAAGTATATAATTATTGCCTTGAAAATATTCATTCCAGTTATTTTCTTGTTGCATAGGATACAACACATCAAGATATTGTTCTAATCTTGGTTTGAAGTAATTATTCATATCTGGGTGATACGTAGTGTTCTGTGTTACTGAGCGCCAATAAGGTGTATCTGTTCTTTCTGATAAAGCATAGTGCATACTGACAAATTCTTTAAATCCTTCAATGTCTGAATTAACACTATAATTGTAAACATCTCTTTCTGCTTTTGTAGTATAACCATTCCGTCTGTTTAATAAGTCACACAGTTTAATAATATTTTCATGAGTTGTTAACAATCCTGTAGATTCTAAAGGTTCTACAAATCCATATGCAAGTCCAATTCCTACAACATTGTTTTGCCATGCTACTGCATGACGCCCGTGTTTAATATATATTTCTTTGAACGTTGCATTATCAACATCAGCAGTAGGATACATTTCTTTTAAATGAATTTTAAATTCTTCTAGCGCATCCTTTGGCTGAATAAACTCTTTACAAAATACATATCCAGTTCCGATCCTATTCCATAAAGGAATGTGCCATGCCCAACCATTTGGCATTGCTTGGCAATCGGTTACGTTATGCATTTTTTCTTTGCGATCATTGCCGTATGGCAATCTGCAAGCCCACGCCATATTATTTTTTAGATGACTATGAAAATTTTCAAACGGAACGCCCATATAGCCTTCTAACAACATAGATTTAAAACCGGTACAATCAATAAACAAATCTGCATAACACATTTGGCCGTTATCTAACAACAAACGTTCTATATTATGTCTTTTATCTTGGTCGCGGCCTATTACGTTTGCTCTTGTAAGTTTTAATCCATTAGGAATACAAATATTATCTTTAAGCCATTGGCCGAATGCAATAGCATCCATATGGTAAGCAGTATCGTGTCTAAAATCAAAATGTCTTAACTTTCCATTTTCGTTTTTTGTTTGTCTGTTATATGTTGCTAATAGTGTATTACTCATTGCAAACATTTCAGAGAATGTAGAAGGCGGAAATTTGTCAGGATGGAATAAAGAAAGAATGCTCCAAGTATTAAGTCCTTTTCCTACTTTATCAAAGGTATAATCATATTCTGCTGCAAACGGATATTCAAAATGTGTTCCGTCTTTTTTTCTAAAATTAGTAAAGCGAATAGAGTTTTTGTATGTAGCATTACAAGCCGACATCCAATCTTCATCTTTAAGTCCGATTAATTGCATATATCTGTTAATATGACCTAATGTAGATTCTCCTACTCCGACAGTAGGAATGTTTGGCGATTCGACTAGTTCTACTTTTAAATGCGGACACAATTTTACAAGTGCCGCTGCTGTCATCCATCCTGATGATCCGCCGCCGATAATCGCTACTTTTTTGACTTTCATTTCACATCCTCTAGTAATGTATGTATATTTACTCTTGCTATTCAAGACAACACGCCGAATAGAAATATGCTATACTTAATAGTATAGCATATTTTATTTAAGATTCCTAGATATTTTTAGTCAGGAGTGGCTACAAATCGCGGACCCATACAATGAAACCTATAAGTTCCATCAGTGCCTGTGTAGCGATTTTGTTGAACGTCGTAGTTTAACGTAAGATATGATCCATCTTTTTCTACAATTATTTTACTTTTCTTTTCAAAAGTTACTAAAGGAAGTTCAAGTTGTTTTGCCAAATCATAGTTTTCAACTTCAACTGGTCCTATTGCTGTTAATGTTGGCATAATTATTCTCCTCCTTCAAAACCATGCCAGCCTGGGTATCTTACCCAAGCAGGCATATCTTCTGCTGATAACTTAATACGTGAATCCATGTCCGGTTCTCTAATTGTATCCAAAGCTAATTCTTCTTCTGGTGTTAATTCTTCTGGTTTTGGATCAGGAGCAGGTATTGCTGATTTTACTGCTCTAATGTGATTTATCCATGCACCGTTACTTAGATTACCATCTTCGATATCATGATATAAAAGATCTAACTGTTCTTCAACAGTACCGTATGCAACTTTGCGTTGCATTTCTCTATCTTCAGGTGGTCCGTCTCTTTCCACCCAAACCATTTGTCCTTGTGCAGGACTATATTCTAATGTCCAAAATAATGTGATGCCGTCTGGTGCGTCTACCCATTGGAAAGTTGCGCCAGGTCCGTTGTAAATCTCAAAGTCGTCGCCCGGCTCTTCGATTTGCATTACATAACCTTGAATTCCTACTAATGCTTTTTTCATTTTATTTATACTCCGTAACTACTACCATTCCGCCGCGACCGATTGCACCTCTATTTCCGTGAAAGTATCCACCGGTTCCACCGCTGCCTTGTGCAGCATGATCTCTGTGATTGTATGTAAACTGTCCGCCTTGTGGGTGTCCAGCTGCTGTATTGCCACCCCAAAAAGACTGGCCGCCTGGGCCGTGACTGTAATGGTGACTTCCGCCGCCACCGCCGTAGATATTTAAATTGCCTCCAGATCCCGAAACACTAACACCACCCGAGTGCTGATTATTTCTGTTTGCACCATAACCGCCACCAGCTGATAGATATGAGCCAAATGAACTTGTACCTCCGTTGCCTCCAGCTCCTGAATAATAAGATGAACCGCCACCACCACCAATAGTTATGGCTACAGACGATATTGAGTCTACGTTAATAATTTCTTCTGAATAGCCGCCAGCGCCACCCGATTCTCCGTGACCTGAACCGCCACCGCCACCACCTACAACTTGAACGTGAATCCATCTTACACCTGATGCCCTTGTCCATGTTCCGTTACTAGTCCATACCTGCATACGATATAGTCCAACGGTTGCATATTCGTAACCACTCGCAGCACTGTTCACTCTAAGTCTAGTGTCAGTTCCTCCGACTGATGTTATTCCTAAGCCGCCTTTACTTATAGGAAGTGTATTACCTACAACACTAGAAGTCATGTTTACTGAATTAGTGCCTAGTTTTGCAGACGTTACAGCAGCATTGTCTAATTCATTAGTGTCTACTGCACCATCGGCAATATTTGTATCTATTATAGTGCCGTCAACTAATGCAGCACTAGTAAGTCTTTTTAATGTTTGATAATCAAATGCCATTTAGTTAACCTTAATAATAATTATATACTACTACCATTCCTGTAACAGTATTAGCACCTCTATTTCCGTAAAAGTATCCACCACTTCCGCCTGAGCCCGGAGCTGCATGATCTCTGTGATTGTATGTAAATTGTCCACCCTGCGGATGGCCGGCTGCTGTAGGTCCGCCCCAAAAACCAGGGCCTCCAGGAGAACTTCTAGTATGGTGCGGTTGACCACCACCACCGTAGATATTTAAATTGCCTCCACTGCCTACGCCACCTAAGCCTCCTGAGTGCTGATTATTTCTGTTTGCGCCATAACCACCACCGGCTGATACATATGAGCCGAATGAACTAGCGGCTCCGTTACCGCCTGCACCAGAATAGTATGTTCCGCCGGCACTGCCTCCGACAGTTATAGCAACTGAGTTAACACCGGCTACATCTATAATTTCTTCTGCATAGCCACCTGCGCCACCTGCTTCGCCGTGGCCTGAACCACCTCCACCACTGCCTATTACGCATACTTTAACATATCTTACGCCTGCTGGTTTAGTCCAAGTGCTGTTGCCTCTATAAACATTCATGCTGGCTAATCCACTATTTGCAAAAGAAATGTTCCCGGCGGAATCTCGAACAGCTAATTGATAAGCACTTCCTATTGTTGTCCTGCTAGTTCCGCCTTTAGAAATTGGTAAGGTTCCTGTAACTGTAGTAGCATTTAATTGAACTGATCCTGTGCCTAATTTTGCAGAACTTACGTTACCGTCTGCTATTTTTTCAGTAGTTACTGACAAATCATCGAAGTCGGCGGTTTGTATGCCGCTATCTACAATACTTGCATTGGTAATTTTCTTTAATGTTTGGTAATCAAAAGCCATAATATTTTAATAGTAATTAGTAACTACTACCATTCCCTCCTTGCCTATTGCACCTCTATTTCCGTGAAAGTATCCACCAGCGCCACCTGCACCTTGTGCAGCGTGTGTTCTGTGATTGTAAGCAAATTGTCCGCCCTGTGGGTGTCCGCCTGCTGTGCTACCTCCCCAAAAACTAGTTCCACCAATGCCAGTTTGTTGGTGGTGGTTTCCACCGCCTCCGCCATATATGTTTAAATTACCTCCAGAACCGATATTTCCTACACCGCCCGAATGTTGATTGTTTCTGTTTGCGCCCCAGCCGCCACCTGCTGATACATATGAGCCAAATGACGTTGTGCCTCCGTTGCCTCCAGCGCCTGAATAATAAGATGAGCCACCGCCACCGCCAATTGTAATTGCCACTGAGCCAATATTTGTTACATCTATAATTTCTTCTGCATAGCCACCTGCGCCACCTGCTTCGCCGTGGCCTGAACCGCCTCCACCACCACCTACAACTTGAACTTTGATATACTTAACATTGCTAGGTCGTGACCATGTTCCGTTACTAGTCCAAACTTGCATACTAGCAATACCGTGTTGTCTAGTAGTGAGTGCAGAACCTGTGCTAGTTATGGCATAATCTGTACCACTAAAACTTGTTACACCTGTGCCGCCTTTACTTATCGGATTGGTTCCGGTAACTACCGTTGATCCAAGGTTAACTGCGTTTGTTGCTAACTTTCCAGCTGTTACAGCAGCTGATGCTATTTTGTCACTTCCAATTTGTGCTGTTCCTATGTCAGCAGAATGCACTTCGCCGTCTATAATTGCAGCAGTAGTAAGTTTTTTAAGTGACTCGTAGCTAAATGCCATGTATAAACTCCATTAGATCGCTTCTAATAACCATCCCTGGGTAGCATCATAATATATCATTGTAAACGATGCTCCTTCTGTTGACACTGTCATTGTGTCAGCAGCTCTCATAATTCTTTGTCCATTAGGATCAACTGTGAGTGCATTACTATCAAATGTGCCAGCAATGTCAGTAATCTTTATATAGTCGTATTGAGTTGGACTACTTGGAAGTGTTAAAGTAACTGCTCCTCCTGATGTGTTAACCCAATAACTTCTATTTGAAACTACACTATTTGAAGAACTTATAACTACTGGAAGAACAGTGTTTACAGGATGCCAACCGTCGCCATTATAAATTTCCAAGATATTTGTGTCGGTATTAAAAAATTGTACCCCTGCATTTGTCGAAGCTGGTCTATCGGAGGTCGACCCGATCAACGTTTTAAGGTTACTTGGATAAATTCCTAGTGAAACTATTCTTCCCATGATTCTTCCTTATGATGTTGAAGTTTCAATACCGTAAACATTAACTGTGCAATCTGAATTACTGCTGTAACACACAATTAATTTTCCGGCATCAACAACTAAACCTGTACGCTCTACAACACCTCCTGGTAAAACATCTGCATCGTATTCTATCCACTCTGCATCAGTAGGAGTGCCAGCTGCTGCTACTGCTAATCTAATACTTGTTGTAGAAGATCCTCTATTACAAAAGTTTACTGATATTACACTAAACGTATTGCTTGGTACAGTATATAGAGTAGTGTTTGTAGCAGCTACCATATCTGATTGTCCTAAAATTCCTGTTGCCATTTTATTTTTTCTCCGATTATATTCTTTATCTTAAGAAATAGTTATAAGCAATTGGTGTGCCTATCACTGTTCCTTCAAAATTAAGTTTTGCTTTAATATTTATCACACTGTTATCCACCGTTGTAATTACATTGGTGCCAATGAAAATACTACCTGCTGTAACTGTGTTCACAATCAATGACGCACCACCGCCACCAATTTGTGCTTCAATGTATGCTTTAATTGCTCTTTGTGTAGGAACAATAGTATCACTGTTTGCAGTAAAGAACGGGTCTGTACTAAATTCAGTAATACTTGCTGAATTACCACCTAGTGTAACTTCACCTAGTGAAAGTTCTTGTAGTCCTGCAATGTTAAACGCATCAGCGTTCAATGTAGCAATACCAGTTGCCTGTTCAACACTAAACAAGTCACCAACCCTAAAGTTACCATCTTGGTCAGTAGCAGTAAAGAACACCCTACCACCATCTGCATCTTGTGTTTCGTTAGCAGGAATTGGATCATTTACAGGAGTGCCTGGGTAATTTGTATCTACAAAATTACCAGTACCGATGTCTAAGAAATCGTGTCCTGTTAAACGCACCTGTGAATAACGTATTCTTAATGTTACTGGATCGCCGTCTGGTGGTGCTTGATCGTCTAGCATTTCTGGTGATATGTTTAAGAACGCTGTATACGATCCTGGATTATCACCTAAGAATGTAACTGTATTAACTAACTTAAATGTTTGTCCTGGTAAACTGTCAAACACTACGTTTGAACCGTTTACCGGTCTATCACTTAAACGTCTTACAGCAATAAATCTACCTGTTTGGAAGAAGTCCGCCTTACCGTTACTTTCTGATGCTGATATATCTGCACTTGCACTTTGGTAGCCATCACCTCTATTAATAAAGGATGGTGATGCTAACGCACCTGTGCCTATTCTGACTACAGTTACCACATCATTAATATTATTAGGATCTGTAATAATTATATCTGGTGCTGAGCTATAGTTTGAACCAGGTTCTGTTAATCTGAATTGGAAGATACGCTCATCAGCAACATCAGGTCTACCTCTTGCTCTACAACCAATTTCTGATACGTCTGTTGTATTTGCTGCACCTGTTGCTATACTGATAAATTTACCTTGTCTATTTGGATTGCCAAATACGATGTTTGTAGCAGACCCATTAGTAGCAGTTAAGTTTGTATACCAAGTAACTCCATCTTCTGAATATCTTAATCCGGTATTATCTGTCTGCGGGCAAACAAATACACCTTGACCGTATGCAACTTTACCCCAATTTCCTAAACCATAATTGTTAGATACCCAAGTAACACCGTCAAAACTGTATGCTTCGCCTGTAGAACCAATTTCTCTTGCAATAAATCTATTTTTACCATATGCTACGGTATCAAAATTTATTGTGCTAGAGCCTACACTTGCAGTGCTCCAAGTAGATCCACCGTCTGTTGAATAGTATGCTGTATCTGCTGCTGTGCCACCCATAAGCACTAATCTGCCTTTACCGTATACAATACCTTTTGCACCTGTTGCAGGCAGAGCTCCTGGAATTTCAGTCCACGAAATACCGTCTCCTGATTTAAGAACAGACTGACTGTTATCAAATACTAATATAAAGTTAGTTCCGTCAAACGTAATGCTAGGATTACCTGTGTACGGTCCGCCTTGTAACGATGTCGCTGTCCAAGTTGCTCCGTCATCGGAATAATATGCTTGATCAGCTGTTCCTGCTCCTCCAACTACTACAAACCTACTTGGTTCGTAGACTGAAGAACCGTCATCTAGTTGAGCGTAGCCGACTGCTACGTCAGTAGTAAATGATGCGCCGCCGGTTAGTGTTACATTAGACCAAGTTTCGCCATCTCTGCTTGTATTAATTTGATTTGAATTATCTTGAGTAACTACAAATATACCTTCTGTACCAAATCCTTCAAAGTCAAAATCTAATATTTCGCCTGTAGCAGTATTGATACTACTTGCTGTGATTACAAGATCGTGTGTACCAGTGTCGCCACCTAGTTGTGTACCGTCGATAGTAACCGTTTCTAACCTCTCGTAACTGTTTCCTCCGGATGTTAGTTCTACAAAATATTTACTTCCTGTTCTGGTTACATCGAATGTTGCTCCCTCTCCTGAGCCGCTTGGTGAGCCTGTAACGCCTGTGTAAACAGCCGCAGTTTCGCCGAAAGTAGCATCAGTTGCTGCTAAACTCGAACTTCTAGTTCCAGCAGCAGTAGTTCTGTCTGGTTCTGTAAATGCAACTGCTGGTTCGACTCTATATGTAGACGAACTGTTTGGTGCAACAATAGTAGTACCTTGAATAATATGATCCCACCCAGATTCTAATTTTGTTGCAGTACCTGTTCCTGTTCCTGCGCCTGTAGCAGTAAAGATTAAACCAACTTCATTATTTGCAGCACCAATTGCTGTAAAGTCTGTTGTACCTAATGTATCAATTCTGTAAGTTGTTGTATCAAATGATCCCGCTGTGTCTACAGTTAATGTTTCGCGTAAAACTGTTGCAAGTTTTGAACCTGAATTGTATGTGTGTATTAATGCGTGTTGGCCAACGGCTGAACCACCTGTTACATATACTCTCATACCCGGATATGCTGATGCAATTTCGCCGTCAGTTGCAGCAAGACTTATACTAGAAGTTGTACCTGCCTGTGCTGTGTTTTCTGCTGCTTTATATCCTGAACCACCAAAGTCACCAGCAGAGTCATTTAGATCTAATATTCTAACTTGGAATACAGCATTGTCTCTAAATTCATCTACTTCGACTTCTGCGCCTGAGCCAGATCCAAATACATTTATTACTGCTTCGGTATATTCGTTACCAGCGTGTGAATATTCTAGTGCAAGCACTTCTTCACCGTCAACTGGAACATTTCCAACTACAGCGTTATACAGTCCAGAATTATCTACAATCGCAGTTACCGGAGTTTCGTCTGGGTCAACACCTTCTGCTACTGAACCAAATGTACCGTAAGAGTTGTTACCATTAGTTGCACGTACTCTTCCGCCTGTTTCAGCTAAGTAACCAATGTGTGAGTAATATGTAAATACCGACACAAGTTCTGCTCTACCGTTATTAAGAATGTGTGCGCCAATGCCATCACTTATAACCTGTGTAAAGTCGTTTGAAACAATCGAATCATTACCACCATTGTGTAATGCGCCGTCAATTTTTTGGCCGGTTGCAGCATAGCCAAATGTGGTTAAGTTTTGTACATATGGCGAACGTGCAGTAATCCAAACCCTTTCGTCGTCTGGTCCCCAACCTGGATCAAGTGAAGCATATGCCCCTGCTGTTACACGACTAGT
>Ga0075480_10001828_pt1 | contig 13579 bp, 15 predicted proteins | sample DEB08_DNA_7_FD_81590 | JGI IMG/M metagenome (GOLD analysis project Ga0075480, IMG submission 81590) | Aqueous microbial communities from the Delaware River and Bay under freshwater to marine salinity gradient to study organic matter... | ecosystem: Environmental > Aquatic > Marine > Coastal ... | reverse complement strand
TGTGTCCCTCGCAATCAATACATTGCTCACACCCGTTATCCGACCACTCTCAATCGTTAGCTGACTCACCGCCAGCGCGTTTCCGTAGGTTCCATCGGCTGCGTCGGTTGTAAAGGACAGTTCAGCACCATTTCCTACAAAGTAGTTGGCCTGTATGTTTCCTGTGGCCAATAGGCCCAGATCACTGTTTGTAAACTGTAGGGTGTTCGAAGTCGTGTTGCCCCTGCTGACCACATTGGCCAGTGTGTCTATACCCTCCGAATATGTGATTTCACCGGTTGAACTATCATAGTACAACAGGTTCGACGTTTGGGCTGATCGCACTGGCTTTACGTAAAATGCACCGGTTGTACCACCATTCACAGCTAACCCACTTGCATTGAGTATGATCGTGTTATCAGGTTGACTAATATATCCAGCACTTGTCCCTATGGCGATTGACTGACTCCCTTGACTGGTTTGCCCGGTCCGATAGCCTATGGCGACTGACTGAGTTTTTTGCGTGTCGTTACCGGCCTGATAACCTATGGCGATTGATTGACTCCCCTGACTGGTTTGCCCGGTCTGGTAGCCTATGGCGACTGTTTCCGATCCCTGGTTAGACGCACCCGCTAGATTGCCTATATTTACCACAGATGAGTCGCTGGAAATAACCACATTCCCTGTGTAATGAATACCGTTACCATCCTCGGTGAACTGGATGGTGTTCGAGGTTGTGTTACCCCTATCCACGACAGCGGACAGTGTGTCAGACCCAGCACCACCTGTAATCGGGACTGTGGCTATGGAAGTTATCCGACCATCCGAAACCGTAATCCGGCTGACGTTCGTTCCATCTCCGTAGGTTCCATTGGCTGCGTCGGTTGTAAAGGACAGTTCTGCACCATTTCCTACAAAGTAGTTGGCCTGTACGTTTCCTGTGGCCGTCAGACTCACGTCGGGGTTGTTAAACTCAACAGTGTCCGAGGTCGTGTTGCCCCTGCTGACCACATTGGCCAGTGTGTCTATACCCTCCGAATATGTGATTTCTCCGGTTGAACTATCATAGTACAACAGGTTCGACGTTTGGGCTGATCGCACTGGCTTTACGTAAAATGCATCAGATGTAGCAGCGTCGAGACTAATACCAGACGCGTTCAGTACTATTGAATTGTTGGTCGCTGCATTGCTCAAATAGCCTATGGACACCGAGTTGTTTCCCTGGTTAAGATTACTCGCGAAGGCGCCAACCGCAACGGCGTTTGACCCTTGGTTAGATTTACCGGCTTCCCTCCCCACCGCGACTGTATTGGAACTCTGCGCATCGTAACCGGCATCGCTGCCTATTGCTACTGCAAACGTATTCTGTAGATTTCGTCCAGCACGATATCCTAGGGCAATGCTATAACTTTTTTGGTACTGGCTTCCGGCACTTGTTCCGATAGAAATAGAGTCGTGCTCTTGTACTGTATCAGCAGCGTTTGTACCGATGGATATGGAAGAGACGCCTTGCTGCTGCGAACCGCTACTGGGACCTATAGCCACTGCACTGCAACCCTGATTTATATAACCCGCCCGGGAACCCGATGCAATCGATTGCTGTCCCTGATTTTCCCACCCGGCTTCGTAACCGACCGCGACTCCACTTGACCCTTGGTCGGTCTTTCCCGCCTCATAACCGATGGCAACCGAATAAGCGTTCTGATTGGTCTGCCCAGTCTGATAACCAATGGCAATCGCCGCCGAACCCTGTAGACTGTATGCAGCACTGGTACCCAAAGCTATACAGTTACTGTTCTGTGTATTTAGGGCCGTACCGGTACCAATGGCAATGGATCTGTATCCTTGAACTTGATTCGCGGCCAATGCACCAATAGCTATTGACTGGACACCTTGATTTTGTTCAGCTGCAGCAGGACCTATAGCCACTGCATCAGACCCCTGACTTGTAAGGGCTACACCGTCGCCGATAGCGACGGCCGATGGGCCCTGAGAATCATCAGCTGCATAACCTATCGCTATAGATTGACTCCCTTGGTTTGTCAAACCAGCGCCATATCCGATGGCCACCGAGTCTTTCCCCTGATTGGTCTGCCCGGCCTGATAGCCCAGTGCAACCGAAGCGGAACCCTGTCTGGTCTGCCCAGCCTGAGCACCCGCAACAACCGAATAACTCCCCTGACCGGTCTGTCCAGCCTGGTAGCCTATGGCGACTGATTGAGTGTTTTGAGACACTTGACCGGCAGAAGTTCCTACGGCGACTGCAAGATTCCCCTGAGTGTCTTGTCCGGCCCTTGTACCCAGTGCAATCGCTTCAGAACCCTGTGAATTATTCGCGGCCAGATACCCGATGGCCACCGAACGACTGGCTTGTACATTACTGCCCGCCAGCGATCCTATAGCCACCGACTCCTTTTGTTGAGACGAAGTACCTGCGCGATATCCCATGGCCACCGAAGATATCTGCTGAGCCACATTGGCCGCCTCGTAGCCAAGGGCCACACAGTACGCCTTCTGACTTGTACGACCAGCGCTCGTGCCGAGGGCAATCGAGTGTGAAGCTTGCGCTATCTGCGCCGCACTTGTTCCTATAGCTATCACATTGGATCCCAACGGCGTCTCGCCAGCACTTGCACCGATCCTGATGGGTGCCGATGGATTGTCCGAGACAACTCTGATGTTGGATGTAAACCCAAGACTTCTCGTGGTTGTGTTGACATAGACATTCGCCGGACTTCCTATCACCAACGCATGCGTGGGACTGGTGTTACCGATACCAACGCGCCCCACGGTCACCAGACCGGTATTGGTGTTATTGAATTCGCACGTAACCGTGGTTGTATTTCCGGTCGTTGTGACGTTCTGGAGAGTGTTGGCCGTCGCGTCCACGGAAATGGGTGGATTGAGCGTCGTGTAGTTGAGCGTTTCACAAGACACGTTACCATCCACCACGATAACGTTCGACCCCGTATCGTCAACGTACAGGTTCGACCCGACTGAGAGGGTGTGTCCTGGACTGGTGTTGGCTATCCCGACATTGCTAAGAGTCACCAGACTTGTATCTGCGTTATTGAATTCACACGTAACTGTGGTTGTATTTCCGGTCGTTGTGACGTTCTGGAGAGTGTTGGCCGTCGCGTCCACAGAAATGGGTGGATTGAGCGTCGTGTAGTTGAGCGTTTCACAAGACACATTTCCATCCACCACGATAACGTTCGACCCCGTGTCGTCAACGTAGAGGTTCGACCCGACGGAGAAGTCGTATTGTGGATTTGTATTGCTCACACCGACGAAACCATCTGTGTAGTATATGTTCGAGCCCACCTGTGTCCACAAGGACGCTGCACCTATCAATTTGTTGTCGAGATACAGATTGGACCGACCATCGGTGGTGAGTCCATCACTCGGAACAGACCCATTGCCATTTTGGTTCAACAATATACTCTTGACAAATAATCTGTCTCCTGTATTAGCCATTGCTTACTATTAGTTACTAAACAAAATACCTGCCATGCCATCTCGCACCCTCAAGATGTTGTACCCAACCGCGTAGACCTTATAAGAAGCAGATGAAACCTTTGTCACCCCTTTCATGGTGATCTTTGCGTTATCGAGACGACTAAAGTTGCATGTTCCCGTTGGTTCGTACTTTGATGCGTTCATCGCAAAGCTGTACATGTAGTATCTCGTGTACATAGGAGCTACTTGGAAGTTGATATTACCGTGAGACGTGTGATGATATCCCTGAACCGTGTGAAAATAAGTGGGTGACATATTTTCGACCAACATGGTACCGTTCACGTAGATATCGGCTCCGGTGAAGGTGAAATAATTTGTGATGTAGTTGTCATCTGTCGCTTCAAACCCAAAGAATATACACTTTACCGGGTGATTTAGGCTGGTAAGATCCAAAGAGGTTTCGTTGGGAGTGTAGCTCAGGCGTTGCACCTGTGTGACCAATAGTTCCATGGGTGTTCTCACCATCTCCTCTCTTTCTTCTGTGTCAAGGTAGACGTAGTTTCCGTATACCTTGACATCGCTCGTACTTTCGATTGTCGAACCCCACGTTATTCTGAGTTCAACTTCATGATATTGAAGAGCCACAAGGGGTAAAAACAGACCGTGGTCACAGAAAAAGAAATGAAGCGGGAAAAAATTTGTGTTGGAATGGGACACGGCGTTATTGATTGTTGCCGACTTTGACTGAGTTTCGGCGAGATATATCTGCCATATATCGGCCATGTAGTCATATGTCTGTGAGTCGATGAGTTGACCCCCTATATAGAGTTCAAAAACCGTTCCAGATAGATTCTCCACCAGATTGGTTCCCTCCAACCACATGTAGTTTATAAGATCACCGTGGCTGTGTATCTTCACCGAACATATCTCATTGTTTCTGACTCTTCCAGAAGTAAAGTCCAACTTCTGAGGAGCCTGAGAAAAGTTTCTGCACCGAGTAAAGTGTGCTGTGAAAAGGGACATATCACCCTTGACATAGACGTCTTGAGCACCCGTGGCTACCAGGCTTATCAATGCACCGGACATTTATATAAATAGACATTTTCCTTTTGGTAGTACGGGTGCAGTCTCCGTGTCCATGTGAAATCCACTCTCCCGATAGACTCGACATCTCTTGTTGAACATGGCGTGTAATATAGACCACTGATCGCATATATCCCATATCTGTGGATTGTTCTTCTTCCCCTCGGTCTCCCTCAGGATGCGCCCGATGGACTGTTTTATATCAGACTTTGGGGTTGCCAAAATCAGTGAATCCAGCGTGGGAATATCCAACCCTTCGTGCGCCTGACTGAATGTTCCGAATATTATCTTTTTTCTGCTGGACTCGTCCAGTTCTGCTTCGCTCATTCCACCCATGTACAGTCCTGAAACCTTTGGAAACCGTGTGTGTAGGTACTCGCAGTGCAGTCGGCGATCACTCAGAACCAGCAGCTGTCTCGACCCCGCCGAGGCCTTCTTGATGAGGTCGACCAGCATGGCATTTCGTTCTTCCATCTCCACCAGCACGGTAATCATTTCGACGAGCGAGAGTTGACCAAGCCTGTTGCACGGCGGAGCTCCGCGAAACCGCTGGCAGTCAAAGTCTATCCGAAAGACCTCAACCTGCTGCTGGTTTTCACGTTCCACAGAAAAGAAGGTGGGTCCCATGAACCAGTGCAGCACCCGTGTGAGTCCATCCTTACGCTCGGGGGTGGCCGAGAGACCGTATATGTGACGAGGACACAGCTTGAACAAAGACTGTGAAAACACTCGGGCGCATATATGATGGGCCTCATCGACTATGAGCGTTCCGATACCTTCAAACTGTTCAAAGGTGTACTCCTTTTGGGACAGAGACTGCAACATGGCAACAATAAAATCGGCTTCGACATCAATGACATTTTGTTGTACCAACCCAATGGTCGCCTTGGGACAGAATTGTTTGATCCTTTCTCTCCACTGATTGGCCAGAAACTCTTTGTGGACGACGATCATTGTGCGGTACCCCAGTCGTACGGCGAGGGCCAGGGCGACCGTGGTTTTCCCAAAGCCGCATGGAAGCGAAAGGATTCCGTGTCCCTGGTCGTATCCCTTTTGGCATGCTTCGTTCTGAAAGGTTTCGTCTCTGAGCTTTCCTTCAAAGCGAACACATGGGCGCATGTCACACGGATCGGGACGTTTGTCTTCGAGCGGTTCACCGAACTTCTCGATCCCGTAGTAGCGCGGAACACACATGGTTCCATGTTTTCCCGGTCTATAGACCTTGAAACTGGGCGGTGTAAAACCAAACTCACTCTTGATATCGGGGCGCACTGTCAGCTCCTTGACAACACCAGGGTCTTTGGTACAGATGTACCCAGACCTAGTTAAAGACATGCTTGACTAGATAACAAATGTCATCCTTATCTATATTATCTAATTTAGAACTTTATGAAGAGAATCTTCAGAAGCTTGCGGGACAACAAGACGAACTGAAGAAAGAGTACTACCGCTTGGAGGGAGCCATTCGATTAATGAAGAACTTCAGGGATATGGGGATAGACGTCATCCCCATCCCCAATGAAAAGAAAGTGCTGGAGAGCACCGAGGTTGAGGCATAAAAAAATAAATAACCCCCTATAGTGTATGGACAAAGTAAAGGAAATGCTACAAGAGTGTCTAAAAAATCGTAAAAAGTATGGAGCCGTGTATCCCAAAGAAGTCGAAAAGAAGCTCGATGAGATGGAGAAGAAAAAGAAAGAGCCTAGGTGGTGGGAAGATATCTTAGACTAGACAACTTCCACGAATAGCCGTAGTACTGTCCAGTTCTCCACGGTCCACAGAACTTCACTCCGGCTTCTATAAAATCACCCGCCTCGAGTTCTTGTACAGTCCTGTTACCCAAGACTGTACACGCGACTCTGTTGTATCTAAAAGGCACCTTGACCCGCAAGACTCTACCGTTCAAGGGATTCATATATGTTGCATTGGGTCTATACATAGGTTTCTGCAGTCGTGTAACGCTTCTGACATCCTCGTTACACAAAATCAGATCGAGGTAGTACTTGTCATTGTTCATGTACATAGAACGGCCCACAACACAACGCATATTATTATAACCAAGAGTAATTTCGAAAGCGTTACCGGGCGCATGGGTCTCGTTCCCACACCAAACGCTTCGCGGCAGAACGTTCTGCCCACTTCTACGGCAGCCTCGATGCTTGCAAAGGGTGTTTTTCTCGGTGACATCATACCGCATAGGGCCACCTTTGTGTTCTCCCCCATAAAAGGGACACTCCCCAGGGTGGTTATGACGCCCGATGTCTGATCATGAACCCAGCGATCATTCTTCCAATGGGACCCCCAGCAGTACATGGTTCGTTCCGGACTGGGGAGCCCCGTCTGTTCCACGACTTCCCTCACCAACTGTTCCGGACTGACGCTGTCAACAACTGTATTTGGCATCGTACACAGCACGGTTTTATCATCGATTTGTGAGGTTATGATATTCCACTTGGTTCTGATAACACTGTTCAACTCCGACATGGGTTTGACGGGTGTATCATACATAAGCATCAGTGTGACGCTTCCGTACATTCCTTTTGTTATTTTCTCCTTGGCGTCTGCGCCCCAGTTGTCCTTGACGAAAAGACTGGCGGGACCGTTGTCCAGACACAGGATCAGAAATCCGTCCTTGACGGCCGAGCCATCCAGAAATGTTGCTTTGAAACTATTCGGCCTGTACTGAACGTCTGTGAGTTGCATATTATAGTGAAACGTCACACCGCGAGCCTCGACCGCCTCAGCCATCCGACGGGACATGTACGCACCGGATCTAATTTGTGTCTCTTGCTTGGATAAAGCCACATAGTCCAAGCTGTTGATAAATTCATAGACAGTCATGACGTCGGGTGAGACGCCGTCGAAGAGATACGGAAGCGCCAAAAGGTTCTTATTGTTCAGGACCTCCTTGACCGTGGTGGTCTTGGATGGTGTCACGAACATTTTGAGGATGTTGGGATCCCAAAGGTCCTTGAGGGGTGGTCGTGCGGTGTCCCGCGACAGGGTACCAAATACATCCGACCACTTGATGCCCATCTGTCTAAACAGGTCCTGTGTGTTTACAAAGGCTCTGTTAAAGACGGCTCGAGCCGCGTGAGGGTTGCGCTTGTCTTCATCTGGTTCGTACCATGATCCTCCGGGTCCTGGCTTCTTTTCGTAGACATGTATATCTAGATAGGGTAGCTTGGCGAGCTCCCAGGCTATTGTGAGACCGGTTGGTCCCGCCCCGATGATGTTGATTCTCATAGTATAGTATCAAGTCCCATAATTTCTAACTTCCTTTGAAATTCTGCGGCTTCTCGTTTATTCTCCGGGCGTGTCCTGGACTGTATGCATTTGATCTCGATTGCCGAAAGCTGAATGGCGTTGAGGCGATAGTCTCGAAACGCTCTGACGGTCATGGGCACCAGTGGTTCGATGCATTTTAGCATTTCCTGTGCGTACCACCGGATTTCTTCCTGTGCACCGGGTTCCAAACGGAGTTGAAGATAGTGCAAGAGGTTGTGGAGGTTTACTTTCCAGTAAAACTCGGTGTAGGTTGACAGGGGGAGGTGACATCTGGCGAGTTCTCTGGAACACCCGGCATCGAGCAGTTCCTTGTAGAGTTTGAAGGATTCGGTAGAGTGTGCTTGAATTTTGGGCAGCAGTTCGGCGCTCCGGGTGAGCGGACCCTCCGACCCCTGTTTGTTCGTCGAGGACTGTTCGCGGTATTCCGACGGCATAAAAAAATCTTCAGGCAGTATAGAGTAGCGCCCCGACATCTCGTTGATGCTGGCGGTCCGGTGACGCATGTGTTGGCGTGCAACAAACATGGGCATTTTGATATGGAACTTGAATTCTACCATCTCGAACGGGGTTGTGTGCCAGTGCCGAAGAAGATATCGTAGCAGTCCCTCATCAGTTCGAACCGTTTTGGTCCCTTCAGAATAGGAGACCCTAGCAGCCTGAACAATAGCATGATCCAGCTCCGTCTGGGGCATGTGGTCGACCAGTCGCACGAACCCATTCGTGTTCATTTAGATAGTGGTGCGTGTAGGTTTTAACTAGCGATGTCGGCAGCGAGTTGGTCGATGCTGCTGTAGTACCTCTTCAGATCTTTCATGAATCTCTTGTCATGTTCAAGTTCGTCGCGACTCTTTTGTTTGTAAAACCATGCCAGATTGGCCTTGGAATATCTGGTATCTTTCTGATTTTCGGTGGGTTTTCTCGGTCTCACTGGGGTTTTCTTGGTCGGTACATAGCTCAGTGCCTGTAGGACCGTGTCGGCGAGATCGTCCTTTTTCTTGCTCTTCCTAAAGTGTTCGCGCCATTCTGCGTTGATGTCATCCTTATCCAGGAACTCACCGCATCTGGTGATGGCTGTATTCTTTCGCTGTCTATAAAGCGTCTTCCCAGCCCCGCATACATCCGGAACTTTATGACGAGCGTCGTAGATGACTGTCGTGCTATCTGGACACTTGATGATGAAGTAGGCGTGCAGAAAGTTTTCGACGCTCTTCATCTTTTTGTTTTTGCCAGGTTGTTTTTCGATCAGAATGGTGTTGGCGGTCAGCACCCATGGTTTTGCATCCAGATGATTTCTGAGACACAGAAAGAGACCATCCGATGATTCTGGCGGAACTCCCGAGACATCCCACATATCTATATGATTGGTCGTCTCGTCGAGCAGACACATGGCCAGATTCTTAATTCCCACATCTATACTAAGTATCATTTAAAGAGTACATTACAGGTTTCTTTAAATGACACTCTGCTGGTGGTGTTGTCACGAAACCGATGCGAATCTGAAACTTCCATATAAGTATAATGACAAAACCGACCGATTTGACACGATGGGCAATTTTTGTACATGGGCGTGTATGAAGGCGTATAATCATAATACCAAGGGTGTACACATGGGTGGTCGAACGAACACATTGATATCTCTCATGCGTAAGAAGGCCACGGGCAAAGTAGAGCACACGCACATCGCACCGAGTCGTTATGTTCTGCAAGCATTCGGTGGAACCATGAGCATCGAGGAGTACAGAAAGCTTTCAAAGGAAGTTCTCCCCGTTCTGAAGATGCCCGATCAGGTGTACTACGTACAAGAAGTGACCACACGCTACAAGACCGTTGCAAAAGAGCCAACCGTCGACGATCTCAAGCACAAACTCAACGAGATCAATAGTTCCAAGTTATCAAATGAACCCCTGAAACTCAAGAGGTCCAAACCGCTGAAAAGGGAGCTCAACAATCTCGAACGAACTATGGGTATAGTCAGGAAGAAGAAAGGCTAGAACCACAGTTTTTGCACGTGGTCTTTTGTATGCCGCAAAAGTAACACTTGGAACACTCTGTCTGCGGTTCCGGGGGTACGCGCGCACATTTTCCGGCGTAGTACTGCCTCAACTTTCCTACGGGATCTTTGCCATCCATGCCAAATGCACATACTTCGGTGAGCACGGGAAACCTCATATGGCATACAAAATAATCTACGTTTTATGTAATGTACGGCCCACTTGCGTTTCTTTTCGGACTTGCTTCTAGTATACCTCAGGTCCTCGAGATACATAAAACAGGCGATGTGTCATCATTTGCTGCGGAAGGTGTCTTCTTGAGTATAGTCAGCCTGGTTCTCTGGTTGTTCCATTATATGAAGATGAAGCCCGGGTGGACGGTTGATGTGATATCTGCCATAGTTGCACTGTTTGTGCAGCTCTTCATATTTCATAATATACTGAAACAGCAGCGAGACAAATCGGACCTTCTCGTCCATAGTCATTCGGTACCCGGCTCGTCTTCGGTGAACGAGAACAGCAATCAACCACACGAGCTCTTGCATTAAAGTTTTACATATATTTTCTATCATATGGATCTCAGCGTCGACGAAACGAATGTGTACAAGGTTCTCGCGGATCTTCGCGTTCTGGTGAGGGATAATCTGCTTCCCAGAATTACTCAACTGGAGCAGGAACTGTGTGAGCTTCGCTGGGTAACCTGGCCCGTGTGCCAATCTCTGCGCGAGGTGTCGCAACTCAACGATCTCAAGACAAAGCAACGATTTTTGTCACTCTTGGACTACGATGTCGCGACGAGGTTATTGCACGAAAAGGCCATATTTTCGACCAAAGAAGTCAAGACGTCGACATTCCAGTTTCTGGTCGAGGAAGAAAAAAGAATCCTCGGGTATAGTAATGACGACGAATAGGATAATTACCGACAAGACCGAAGAGGCTTTCATCAACAAGATAGCCAGTAACCTCAATATCAACAAACGTGGGTCCATTTCGACTGAAATTGTATCTAAAGATGGCGAATATATGTCACGCTTTAGTTACAGTGTTGTACCCGGAGACACTATCACATTCAAGAAACTGGAGATTGACCCCAAGCTACGGGGTATGGGAATCATGAATCGTATCTTCAACGCCATAGAAAAGGAGGCCGCCCGCAAGGGTTTTACAAAGATAGTTGTGGCGAATTTCGAAAACATACCGCTCGCCTATTACTTTGCAACAAAGCGTGGGTATACACTGTATACGAGCAACGCAGACACACCCATAACGAACCTGAATGCACTTGGAAAGTTTGTTCCCGACCTTAGGAAGGAGCCCAAGACAGCTTCCGAGATGATGGGCCGAATGTCGCTTATTCGTCAGCTACGAAAGGCCGGGGTTGACCCTGCATACGCTGTTAAGATGCTTTGACCATGTCCTCGACGAGTTGTTCAAAGGAATATTCGGGCTTCCATCCGAGACTTTGGATCTTTGTAGAGTCGCCGAGGAGTGTATCGACTTCGCAGGGGCGGTAAAACTCGGGTGATACTCGAACGATGACCTTTTGGGTCTGGACATCTATACCTTCGTCACCCTTCCATGCAATATCAATGCCCCTTATATCTGCAACGGCCTCTACAAATTCCCGGACAGAGTGCTGTTTTCCCGATGAGACGACATAGTCATCGGGTTCCGGTTGTTGGAGCATCAACCACATCGCTCGCACATAGTCTTTGGCGTGTCCCCAGTCCCTCATGGCCTCGAGATTGCCCAGTTCCAGCACTGCGTCCTTCTTGAGACCCTTGGCTATCTTTTGGGTCACAAAGTATTCACCCCTCCTCGGAGATTCGTGATTAAACAGGATCCCCGAGCATGCATACATACCGTAGGACTCTCTATAGTTCTTGACTATCCAGTGGGCTGCCAACTTTGCTATACCGTAGGGCGACCTGGGGTAGAAGGGAGTCGTCTCCTTTTGTGGAACTTCGTGGACCCTTCCGAACATTTCGGAAGTAGACGCCTGGTAGAACTTGACCTTGTCAACCAGCTCCTTCTTTCGGATGACCTCCAGTAGGTTGAGTGTTCCCATTGTGTTGGCCTCAAAGGACGCCTGGGGGCATTTGAAGGATGTTCCGACCTGCGACTGCGCCGCGAGATTGTAGACCTCGTAGGGTCCGTCCCCCTCAAAAAGTTGGTAGAGACTGGACTGGTCGGTGAGGTCGCACTCATAGACCTTTACCTTGTCGACAACCTTGGACAGGTTGCTCTTGTTCAGGGGTCTCGTTGTTCTTCTGACAGCGCATCGTATCTCCTTGTAGGTACCGAGTTCCAAGAGGTACTCGACCAAATATGACCCATCCTGACCAGTTGCACCAGTTATGACCGCGATGGACATTTATAGATAAAAGGGCAATCCCTTTAATAGGTCATGATTTCTAGAGTTGTAAAAATTTATAAGATTATTACCTTCCCTCGACAGAGAATGCAACGGTTGCGTCTCAACCGGACACGCTATTTTTGTGAAATCATCTCCGACTCTGCCTATCTCGTCATACTTTATGAACACCTTTTTGTCCAATAACCTGGACCAAACGTAATCATTCGAAAAATATATTGGTTCGAACTTATCCATCGGTTTTAGGGTGATTTCGTCCTTTATATTCAACTGTTTCATCGGTATCAAAAACCCCAGCGTTGTTTCAAGTATGTCTGTTTGTTCTCCGTGATTTTGGTTTACCATATATACAAGTCTACCATATATCTGTAAAACTCTTTCTGGGTATGCAATCCCAGAATATCCGACTGCACAACCAAATTCCTTGTACCCTTTTAACAAGTATTCCAAAAAATATGTAGAGTACACAGAGTTGTCGGTAACTATAACTACTAATGAATCCTTTTCCGCTTTGTAAATTGGTATAATATCTGTCAGCGTCCCGTAGTCGTCTGTGACGTTAACCTTCACACCCATTGATGTCAGTTTTTCTATGAGTTTTTCCGACGGACCACGTTTAAACTTTGGATAATACCTTGCCAGGTTCACGTAAATACAGTCCGGTTTGACGGTTCCATTTTGTATAGACTCTACGGTTTTTACGACATTTTCTTCTCTCGATGGTATAGATGTTAGTGTCACAACCACGCGCATTAATGTACGTGTACATTTTATAGAGAGTCATAAAACTCGCCTTGATGATCTTGTTTTTCAACAGACTTGACGTGCCATAGTGCAATTTCTGGATTTGCTGGAGCTGCTACAACCTTGCTGGCTCCCTGCGGGGTTTCATGAATCTTGTTTATGAATTTTATGTTCTTGTCATTTTTTATGATCCTACCTTGGTAGTCTGGCCAATTTATCCACCCCACATCATTAACACTGAAGTTGCGCTTTTTCAACCACTCGTCTGTGTACCCAGGACATATGTTTATCCTGGGCAGGTAGATAAGATCCGAGCCACTCTGTTCTATCACTGAGCGTATGTTATTGATGAAAAATTCACGTGGCATCTCGTCCGCGTCGATGATGAATATATAGTCACCCGAACACTGTTCAATGTGATAGTTTCTGTGTTCCGCAAAAGAACCACAGAATTCCCTTTCGCAGATTCCTATGTCGTCCTTGAATTTTTCCAAGACCCTCTTCACAGCCTCTGTGACATTCTTGGTGTCTACCAGAATATTAATATCGTCTTGGGGGTCCTTGACCTTTTTCAGAAATGCCAAGAGTGAGTTGAGTTCTCTCGCTTCGGTACAGACGCAGATGGCATACGTGATCTTCATTTACTTAAAAAGGGATAGGG
>Ga0075480_10001824_pt1 | contig 13587 bp, 13 predicted proteins | sample DEB08_DNA_7_FD_81590 | JGI IMG/M metagenome (GOLD analysis project Ga0075480, IMG submission 81590) | Aqueous microbial communities from the Delaware River and Bay under freshwater to marine salinity gradient to study organic matter... | ecosystem: Environmental > Aquatic > Marine > Coastal ... | reverse complement strand
TGCGCAATCGTAGACAGGCGATGGGCAATGGCGATCACGGTTTTATCCTGCATCAATTCCCCAAGGCTGGATTGAATGGTGGCTTCGACTTCGCTGTCCAAGGCGCTTGTTGCCTCATAAAGAAAAAGAATGGGTGCGTTCTTTAGGATCACCCGCGCAAGCGCAATGCGCTGGCGTTGCCCACCCGAAAGCTTAATCCCCCGCTCTCCTACATGGGCGTCATATCCTTTGCGGTTCTCCCCATCCTCTAGCCCCGAAATAAAGTCATGCGCTTGGGCCTTTTGGGCGGCTGAAATGATTTCATGCTCGCTGGCATAGGGGCGGCCATAGGCGATGTTATCGCGCACAGAGCGATGCAAAAGGCTGCTGTCTTGTTGCACCAATCCGATATGGCGGCGCAGGCTATTTTGGGTAACTGCCCTGATATCTTGCCGTCAATTGCGATGCTGCCGCCTTCGGCCTCATAAAACCGCAAGAGAAGTTTCAGGAGCGTGGATTTTCCCGCGCCGGAGCGTCCGACAATCACGACTTTTTCCCTGGCTTTTATGGAAAAGCTGACTTCATTTAACCCACCGCCGGCTTTTCCATAATAATGGGTCAAACCCGATACCACCACAGCGCCGTCAGTCACCCCAAGGGCGCGCGCATCATGGTGGTCGCGCAGATCAACGGGTTGGGAAATGCTTTTCATACCTTCACGAATTGTGCCGATTTCGGCGAAAATATCGCCTGCGAGGCGAATAAACCATTTACTGATCGTTTCAATGCGCAAAATCAAAAGCGTGGCACCGATTAATTCCCCAGCCGTGATCCCGCCAGAGGCCCATAAAACCGTTCCCCCACCGATCACCGCAAACAAAAGCGCGCCGTTAAGCATATGCAACCCTATTTCCATTTTGGTTGTTATGGCAGAGCGTTCCAATGCGCGTTTGCGCAATGTGATCAGGCTTTGTTTGACAAAGTTGATCTCTGCCTGTTCGCTTCCCGCTGATTTGACCGTGTGAATATTTGTCAAACTATCGATAATGACGCCGGAAACTGTGGATTTTGCTTCTGATGCGGCGTTGCTCAGCGGTTCAACCTTCGAAATTGTCCAGCGGGTCAGCGCCACATAAAGCGTCACCCAGATTAAAAGCGGAACGGTCATATAGATATTCATCTGGGAAAGGACAATGAAGGTCCCAAGAACAAGGATCAAACCATGTGCGCTATCGCTAAGTGTCATCAAGGCAAGGCGCTTAACAGAATTGGGTGTGTTAATCGCGCGGTTTGCAATGCGTCCGGCGAGGTCCTTTTCAAACCATCCGACAGACTTTTGAATAACCCGCCGAAAGGCGCGCCATCGCACAGCTTGTGTGAGGTTAACATCAATCGATTGATCGGCAATCATCGTGTCAATCATGCTTGCAAGCGGGCGCAGTAAGATCAAAAAAACGCCAAATGCGATGACGACACCCCAAAGGTTGTCCAAAATGATGTCAGTTTGGCTTTGGATATAATCCATAAATTTCCCGATCCCGACCAGAAACAGCACCTCCAAGGTTGCCGTGATCAATGTTGCGAAAAACAACGCGACCAACACCATGTTAAAGGAGCGACAGTTTTCCAAAAGAAAGGCCCAAACCGATTTGGGTGGGGGATCGGCGATCGGGCGATTGTCAAAGGGATCGACAAGATTTTCAAAGAAATGGAACATCAAAAACACCGCATAAATGAAATTTGAACAACAGATTATACAATCTGAAATTGATTGAACAGACCTGTAAAAAAGTCTTTTCTGTGCAAAATAATACCAGAGGCGGGTTGGTTATTCTGCCGCCTGATCAATCCCGATAAAGCCGCCTGATTGTCTGTTCCAATACTGCGCATAAAGCCCGTTTCGTGCCAAGAGGTCGCTATGTGTGCCCTCTTCGACAATTGCCCCCTGATCCAGCACGATGATACGATCCATCCGCGCGATGGTGGACAGGCGGTGGGCAATAGCGAGCACTGTTTTGCCCTCCATCACCCGTTCAAGGGCGGCTTGGATAGAGGCTTCGACTTCGCTGTCCAGCGCGCTTGTGGCTTCGTCCAGAACAAGGATCGGGGCGTCCTTTAGGATGGCGCGGGCCAGCGCGATGCGCTGGCGTTGCCCGCCCGAAAGCTTCACGCCGCGCTCACCAAGGTGTGCCTCATAACCTTTGCGCCCTTTATTGTCGACGATATCGCGGATAAACTCGTCGGCTTCGGCTTTTTGTGCGGCTTTCAGGACCTCTTCATCACTGGCCTCTGGGCGGCCATAAAGGATGTTGTCTTTGGCTGAGCGGTTGAACATGGATGTTTCCTGCGTCACCATGCCGATTTGGTTGCGCAGGCTGTCTTGGGTGACATCCCTAAGATTTTGACCGTCAATCAATACAGACCCTTGTTCGGCGTCATGAAGGCGCAAGAGCAAGGACACCAACGTGGATTTCCCCGCACCTGAAGCCCCTACAATCCCAAGCTTTTCCCCCGGCTGTACAGTTAGAGTTATATTTTTGATCCCGCCCTTTTCGCGTCCGTAAGCAAAGCTAAGGCTATCAAATCTGACTTCGGCCTTGTTCACAACCAACGCTTTGGCATCGTCGGCGTCCACAAGCGTATGAGGCGGTGTGAGGGTGATCATCCCATTTTCCACCTCTCCGAGGTTGGAATAAATTGTCATCATAGAAAAGCTTACCCAGCCCGCCATCATCATCAACCGCATGGCCACCGAACCGCCGGCGACCACGGCCCCCGGGGTTGCTTGTCCGTTCATCCATAAATAGATCGTGGCGAAAATAACTCCGATAAAGATCACGCCTGAATAGGTCAGCAGCGCCATACGAAACCAGATCAGCATAACGCCATAGTCCTTTGAGGTCTGGCGCAGGAAATCAAAAGCCTTAAGCGCTGCTTTGTCTTCGTAAAACGCATTGGCGAAAAGTTTGACCACTTTGACATTACTCACTGTGTCAACAATCTGCCCCGTGGTCACAGCCTGCGCCTCTGCGCGCGCGGCAGAGCGGACACGAATGCGTGGCAGGTAATATTTCATCAGACCAAAAAAGCCGAAAACCCAAAGGATCACCATGGCCCCAATGCGCCAATCAATAGTGGCCACAATGACAAAGGCCGCAACAATGGAGGCGACCGCAAACAGAACCGTATGCAGAAATTCAACCACAACATCGGTTAGGGCGCGCGCGGCGGTGACCTCTTTTTGGGCAATACGACCGGCGAAATCGTTGTCGAAAAACGTGGTCGAATGGCCAAGCGTCCAACGGTGCAACCGTGTCATCACCATTTTGCGTAAATTCGGACCGATGACCACGCTTTGCATGTAAGCGGAAAACATGAAGGTGAGCGGGCGCGCAAACAGAATAAAAATCGCCGCCCCTGCCAGAAACAGGCCTTGATCGGCGATTACATTTTCAGGGCCGGCGTCCAAGACCACATCTAGGATTATTCCCAAAAGTGCGGCTGTCACCATTTCCATACATCCAGCAACGATCGTTGCTATGGATCCGATCAATATGGCGAAATAGCTGCCCTTCAAACACCAATGCATAAAAGGATAAAGTTGCCGCGGAGGTGCTCCTTCGGCAGGCGACAGCGTGTCAATCCATGACTTGGGCGACGTAATCTTAGTCCACATTGATGAATCCCCCTGATTGTCGCGCCCAGAAACCCGCATAAAGCCCCCCTTTTGCGATCAGTGCATTGTGCGTTCCATCCTCGACGATCTTTCCATCATCCATCACCAATATACGATCCATATGGGCAATGGTGGACAGGCGATGGGCGATGGCGATCACGGTTTTGCCGCTCATCATTTTGTAAAGCGTGTCTTGGATTGCTGCTTCGACTTCACTATCTAGCGCGCTTGTCGCTTCGTCCAGCAAAAGAACGGGCGCATCTTTGAGGATCACACGGGCGAGTGCGATCCGCTGACGTTGCCCGCCTGACAGTTTCACACCTCGCTCACCGACTTCGGCATCGTACCCGCTGCGTCCACTTGGATCCTGAAGGCCCATGATGAATTCATGCGCTTGCGCCTTTTGTGCAGCTGCTATCACCTCGGCATCGGATGCACCTTTGCTGCCGTAGCGAATGTTATCTCGCACAGAGCGGTGTAAAAGGCTGCTGTCCTGTTGCACCATACCGATATGGCGGCGTAGGCTGTCTTGGGTGGCGCGCGAGATATCCTGCCCGTCGATCTCAATCTTGCCGCTTTCGATATCATAAAACCGCAGCAACAATTTCAATAGCGTGGTTTTCCCCGCACCCGAACGCCCGACAAGTCCAACCTTTTCGCCGGAGCGGATGGTAAGGTTCATTTGATCCAACCCGCCGCTCAGTTTGCCGTAGTGATGGGACAGGTTCGTAAAGTGAATTTCGGCGTTGCGGACTGTGAGCGGTTTTGCGTCTGCGGTGTCCACGAGGTTCAAAGGCTGGGCAATTGTGCGCATTCCTTCTGACACCACCCCAAGTTCGCGGAAAAAACTGGTCACCGCCCACATGATCCAACCTGTCATTGCATTCAGGCGCATGACCAAAGCAGCGGCCGCCGCGACAACGCCCACCGAGGCCGATCCAATTGTCCATAAATAAATGGCCCATCCAATCACGCTGACTATCAACAATCCGTTCAGGGTGACCAGAAATGCGTCCATCGCGGTGTAAATGCGCATCTCTTTCTTCACCGTTTCACGGGTAAAAGAAATCGCGTCGCGCGCATAGTCCAACTCGTCTGTTTCGTCTGCGAACATTTTCACGGTCTGGATATTTGTATATCCGTCTACGATACGGCCATTAAGTTTTGAGCGCGCATCAGAGGACGCTTCGGAGGCGGGGCCAACGCGAAGCACAACCCAACGCATCAGGAAAATATACCCTGCAAGCCATATCAAAAGCGGCAGTGTCAGCTGAGGATCAGCTGTCCACAACAAAATGGCAGATCCTAACACATAGGCGATGGCGTAACTAAGCGCATCAAACAGGTGAAAAACAACTTCATTTGCAGCTGGAGGCGTTTGCATCACGCGATTGGCAATCCGCCCCGCAAAATCATTTTCAAACCATCCCACCGATTGGCGCAAAACGTGACGGTGCGCACGCCAACGGATCAACGTTCCAAGGTTCGGCATCATCGTATTGTTTAACAAGGCGACATGGGCGCCAAAAACGATGGGTCGGATAAAAAGGATCAGCAAACCCACGATGATTAGGGTTGCGCCGTATTGGCTCCAGACCAATTTGGGGTCGCCCTGCATCACGTCAACCAGCCAACCGATAAAGTAAATAAGCCCAATTTCAATGCCTGCAACGAGGCAGGACAAAACGCTCAAAACGCCAAAGACGCCAAAAAACGGGCGACAGTAGTCTTTGAGAAATGGGTATAATTTATTGGGTGGAATATCGGTCTCGCTGTAGTCAACGAAGGGATCTACGAGGTTCTCAAAGAGACGAAACATGACCAATAATCCAGCAAAAGATGAAAAGCTGCTCAGGATATCGCAATTCAGGCTTTTGTAAAGTTCAAAAACTTATTAATTTTTGGTCTGTCTTTGCCCTTACAGCAGATGCCAAAATATCACGTCAGGAGTAATATAAAGACAAACGCAAAAACCAATAGCCCAAGCAATCGATTGAACCATATTGTCCGTTCAGGCCCTGACAGGCGGCTTGCGATTTGGGAGCCAAGCCAGGCCCAAAGGGACGCGGATGCAATTCCGGCACAGATAAAGATGAATGCCACTGTCAGGGAGGATTCTATCGGGGCGGCAGGATCAATAAATTGAGACGTAATGGCGATCGCCATGGCCCAGCCTTTCGGGTTGACCCATTGAAATCCGGCGGCCTCATAAAATCGAAAAGGGCGTGCTCTGCCATCGGCTTGGCTCAACCCGCCTGCGGTTGCGATTTTATAGGCAACATAGATCAAAAGAATGATCCCCAGCCAGCGAAGAGCTTCCCTAAGCAAAAGGCTCTGTTGGAACACTTGGCCAAGGAATAAGCCCACTACAAAAATCATAAACGCATAGCCAAAAGCGATTCCCAGAATATGTGGCAGGGATCTTCGATACCCAAAATTCACCCCCGATGCAGCGATCAGTGCATTGTTTGGCCCGGGCGTGAAAGACGCGGTGATTGCAAAACCAGTCAAAGCAATAAGTGTTTCAATGGGCATTACCGTCGCCTCAATTTAAATACGGGCAGGGTATGGCCTTAGCGGTGCAGGCGCAAGAGGTCGGCTTTGCCAAGCTTAAATCCTGAGGCAATCCAATGTGCCTCGCAGTCTTTGAGGACGCGTCCCAATTCCACGCCTTCAAAGCGATCTGTCAAATCCTGACCGGTGAGGGGGAATTGGGCCGATGCACCTTGTATCGCGGCCTCAAGGTCGCTGGACATGATCTGGGTTTCAAAGACTGCGGCCCTGAGCGCGATGCTCATTTGGGCGATGTGCTGCCCGTACCGATAGCCCAGCTCATGGGGAGGCATGGTATTGGACATGCATTCCCTGAGAATATCAAAGGTTTTGGCTTGCAGATTTGTGAGCCGAAGTTGATGCTTCACATCCTGCCCCCCCAAAACCGCAAGCCGCCCGATGGGGTCAGGAGACAACCCGTTGGAGATTTCCAAATGCACAAACAGTGAAAGAAGCCGATCATCAGCCCCCTCCAAGATATTGTTCAGGACGCCGGTCGCACGCATGGCGGCAATGCTTGGGCTTGGGTCGGGCGCAGACAAAAGCTTAATCATTTCCGCGCCAATGCGCTCTTTTGACAATTGGTTCAGCCCATCCAAGTTTGCAGCAATGGCTGCAAGTGCCTCTGGGTCAAATCCTTTGGAAAGTGCACCATACCAAGCAGAAAAGCGAAAGTACCTTAATATACGCAGATAATCTTCTTTAATCCGTTGATCCGCATCATTGATAAAGCGCACGCGGCCTGCGCGCAGGTCCTCCAGCCCTGAAAGGGGATCCAAGATCGTTCCGTCTGCCGTCGCATAAAGCGCGTTCATTGTAAAATCGCGTCTTTGAGCGTCTTCTTTGAGGTCAGAGGAAAATGCCACCTTTGCATGGCGCCCGTCGGTCAGCAAGTCTCTGCGAAAGGTTGTGATTTCATAGCTTTGGCTATCCACGATCAGGGTCACTGTTCCATGTTTTATTCCGGTTGGCACGGCTTGAATGCCCGCCTCTTTTGCGAGGGCCACCGTGGTTTCTGGGGGCGCTGCACTTGCGATGTCGATATCTTTGACCTCACGCCCCAACAGATCATTGCGCACGCATCCCCCGACGAAATAGGTCTGATGACCCGCACCCTCCAAGAGGCGCATGATCTTTTGGGCGCTGGGCGCCTTGAACCAAGTCCCGCAAATATTCATGGGGTAAAACAATCTGCAAATGCGCGCAGCATCCTTGCTGTTGCCCCCCAAATATAATGGGGTCCATAGGGGACGGTGTAATATCTGCGGATATACCCTTTGTAGTGGCGTTCACGAATTGAGTAATTCTGCGGTTGCATCAGAAAACTCAATGGTACGGTAAACACCTCTTCCACCTCCCCTCGTTCTGCAACGGGGTGAAAGCTTCCCTCGACATATGCAACAACTGGCGTAATGCGAAAACGGGTCACAGTTATGTGATCTGGTAAGGATGCCAATACATCAACCTGTGCGCGGGGGAGCGCGATTTCCTCTTCCGCTTCTCTAAGGGCGGCTTGAATTGCAGTTGCGTCGCTTGGGTCTATCTTTCCACCGGGAAAGGCGACCTGACCAGGGTGGTTTTTCAATGCAGAGGATCGCTTGGTCAATATCACATGGGGTGCGCCGTCTCGGATCTGAATGGCAATCAATACAGCCGCCCTGCGGAGTTCGGTTTCCGCAAAGTTATGCTGGTCGTTGTTCAGATCAAAATCAGAGGACCCCGTAGCGGGGCTTTGCAAAGCAGTTTGCAAATAGGCTTTAAGCGGCTCACCCGTCAGCCGCATCAAATCCGACTGTTTTGGCATCAAGGACATAATGTGCTCCGCAAAACTGGCAATCCGCTGTGACTGTTCCTGCTTCGGTGGTCATGGTTTCGATGTCTTTAGCAGAATAGATGGACAAAGATTGGCGCACTTTTTCTTCTGAACAGGAACAGCCGAATTCGACCCGTTGTGCATCAAAAATGCGCGGATTTTCTTCGTGAAAGAGCCGTGTAAGCAGTGTTGCAGGCGTTATCGACGGACCAATCAGTTCGAGGTCTTCCACCGTATCGAGGTGAAAATTAACGCGGGTCCAATTTTCTTCTGTTTCACCACTCACCAGATCTGCGGCAACCAAAAGACCGGCTTCCCCCGTTCCGCCTTCGGCGGCGACAAAAGGACTTGCTTTGGGCATATGTTGCAACATGATACCGCCCGCGCGCCAATGTTCTGCCACACCCGGTTCGGTGGCTCTGCCATAGCTCAGCGTGAATTTTGTGGGCAATTGTTCTGATTGCGCGAAATATGCCTCGGCACTTTCAGAAAGAGAGGTTCCGGAGAGGGGCGTTATCCCTTGATAGGGTTGGGTCCCTTCACCTTGATCGATCAGAATGGCAAAATATCCCTCACCAATTTGATCCATAGGATTCCCCGTCGTCAGTTTTTCTGCGTCAAAGCTGGCATAGGCACGAATTCGCGCCGCGTCGCCTTCATTTTCGGGACCGTAGTAGTCGGTCACAATCATGCGCACAGCACCTTTGGATTGCACCTGTAGTGACAATTTCCAGCGCAGCTTGACGGTTTGTCCGATCAATGCCGTCAAAAGGGTCATTTCCGCAACAAGCGCTTCGACAACTGGTGGATATGCATGCTGTTTCAGGACACCGCTCAAAACGCCATCGAGGCGTGCCACGCGTCCACGCATATCTGATTTGTCCAATTGAAAGGGCAGGACTGTATCGTCCCAGTCAAGCTCTGCGCTGTGCAACATTCGAATTCCCCAATTTCATGATTTGTGCCATACCCTGTCTTGGACCACTGGGCAAGCCAGGCAGCAAAGGAAGATAAGGATGATACGTCGCTTTGGTGAGAGCGTAAAGAATGATATCTTATATAAGCGCCGACCGGGGGTGTATGCGCTTTTACCGATAGGTGAGAACCTGCTGCTGACGCATCAAAATGACCCGAAACCGGAGTTTCAGCTTCCCGGAGGGGGCATTGATCCCGGGGAACATCCGATCCCTGCCTTGCATCGCGAAGTAATGGAGGAAACCGGCTGGATCATCGATAGGCCCAGACGCGTTGGGGCCTTTCGAAGGTTCGTGTATATGCCAGAGTATGATCTTTGGGCAGAAAAGCTATGTACCGTTTTTTTAGCTCGTCCGGTGATGCGTCGCTGCGCCCCTACCGAAGAGGGGCATTCAGAATTTATCGTGTCCGCAACATTGGCAGTAGATTTGGTGGAAAACCCTGGTGATAGGCGGTTCATCGTGGATTTAATTGCCGGCGTGATCGCCTGACAAGATCTATGGTGGGCGGATAGTTTTTTAAACGATACAATCTTTGTAATTGCGGATGATTGGAGACAAACAAAACGGTCAGGTTTCGTAAATCTTCCGAGATTTTAAATGAAATATATTACTTCAAGCGTGATACTCTACCATGACGGCAGACACATCATCGTTAAAATATTGCGAGGCTGCATAAACCTTTAGGTCTTCCAGCAAGTGATCGAAGAGGTCCAAACCCTTTGAGGTGCGGTATTTTGAGAGAATCTTTTTCATTCCTTCTCCGCCCAAAAGTTTGCCAGAAGGATCATGACTTTCGGTCAATCCATCTGAGATGATCAAAATGCGATCGCCGGGATGTAAGTGGTCGTGGTAGGAATCGTAAGTCGCCTTCTCGACAAGTCCAACAGGCAATCCGCCTTTTCCGATCGTATCAAATGTACCATCCGCGCGTTGGATAATGGGATGAGGATGTCCTGCCTGAACAAAACAAAGTGCTCCGGATGACAGATCAAGATAGGCGAGAAGAAGTGTGAAATAAAGTTCGGTGTCCATTTCATTAAGAACGATATTGTTTAAATTTGCCACAACATCATGCGGTTGCATCGGTCCCACCACACCGTTTTCATCCTGTTGCAACGCGATATTATGATCGCTTATCGTGGAGGATAAATATCCTGCCAATCGCGCGGCCATCATTGCGGAATTAATTCCGTGACCTGATACATCAATTGCGTAAATCCCGAGGTGGCTTGAGCCCGCCGGAAAAAAGCCAACCAAGTCGCCACCGACCCGACCGGCGCTTTCCAGAAGTATAGAGAGTTCGAAAGATCCGTAACGTTTGCTGCGTTCTCTAATTAAAGATTGTTGAAGTTTACGCGCCTCCAACAAGTCATTGTCGAGCGAAGTATATAGTTTTTTGATCTCTTCTAACGCCGAGGAAATGAATTTATTTTTTTCTTCAAGTTCTCTTTGCATGGTCAAAATACGCCCAGCTGCAATAATACGCGCGTGTAATTCACTGGCGTTGAGAGGTTTGGTTAGAAAGTCATCTGCAACCATTTCTAGGCCTTGCGCGACTTCATCTTTGGCAGATTTTGAGGTGAGGAGAATGAAATAGGAATATCGATTTTTGCCCAATTCGCGGAACTTGACACAAAATTCCAGACCACTCATGCCGGGCATCATCCAATCGCTGAGCACCAGATCAGGGTAGGTCAGAGCGCTCATCACCAACCCCTCTTCTCCGGATTTTGCCTCGATCACGCAATGGCCCCGTTTCTCTAACATCGAACGAACAATCCGGCGCTGCAGTTTGCTGTCATCAACAACGAGAATTGTTTTGATAACATTTGGGATATTGTGACTGTTTCCCGTAAGATCGTTGGACTTCACAGATTTTTCCTATTGTAAACACGTTGTCTATCCCTAGCGAAAAGTCCTTTAAATTGATCTAATGCGCAGTCGAGGTCGCCATAGATTTCAAATATTCAGATTTGATTCACAGGTTTATTGGATACTGTGCGGGCAATCCAAAGGATGTGGCCATGATAGATTGGATCCGAATTGACGAACTTCGAGATGAAGTGGGACAAGATGACTTTGGCGACATTGTCGGTGTCTTTTTTGAAGAGGCGCAAGAGGCGCTTGAAAATCTGCGGCGTGCGGATACTGTTGTTACGCTTTTGGGTCAGTTGCATTTTCTGCAGGGCAGCGCCCTTAATTTAGGGTTTTCTAATTTTGCAGCGATTTGCCGTAATTAAGAAAATAGTTTGCAGAAAGATCCATCTTACAAAGTGGAAATTGATAAGATTTACGGGGAATTTAGCTCTTCAAAACAACAATTTTATGAGAGCAATTTGATCAAGGAATGAAATTCATATACCTCAAAACGGGTCACATTCGGGATTTGCAGAGTAAGACTGTGAACAAATCTAGACGACAAATTGCGCCATAATCTCGTCGTTTGTAATGTCGGAATAAGAAAATCCAGCTTCGTCGAGACGTTTGAAAAAGTTTTCGAAACGATCTGCCGATTTTGTTTCAATTCCAATTAGGATGGATCCGAAATTTCGCGCACTTTTCTTAAGGTATTCAAACCGTGTAATGTCATCTTCGGGTCCCAGAAAATTCAAAAACTCTTTTAGCGCGCCGGGGCGTTGGGGCATGCGCAAGATCAGATATTTTTTCACACCAGCAAAACGTTGTGCGCGTTCCTTGACCTCTGGCAGACGTTCAAAATCAAAGTTGCCGCCGGTGGAGAGGCACACGACCTGACGGCCAGAGATAGAGCGCCCCAAATCTTTCAGAGCGTCAATCGCGAGCGCGCCTGCAGGTTCAAGAACAATCCCCTCAACGTTCAACATATCGAGCATGGTGAGGCAAATGCGGTCCTCTGGGATGCGCACAACATTGGCTAGCCCAACATCTTTCAGCCTTTCCCAAGTCTTTTGACCAATTTGACCGACTGCAGCACCGTCCGCAAAAGTATCAACTTTGTCTAATTTTACCGGCTTTCCCGCGATAAGAGCGGCCCAAAGGCAAGCGCCCCCTAAAGGTTCGACCAATGTAAATTGGGCGCGATTTTCAAAATAGCTTATCATGCCAGCAGAAAGCCCCCCACCCCCGACGGGTAAAATAATTTGGTCAGGGGCACGACCCAGTTGCTCTTCGATCTCAACGGCGACAGATGCCTGTCCTTCGATGACATCCTCATCATCAAAGGGGGACAGGAAATGGGCGGCATGTTCGGCACAATAGGCCTGCGCTGCGTTCAGACAATCATCAAAGTAATCACCAACCAAATCGATCGTCACCTGATCGCCACCAAAGATTTTTGTTTTCTGGATTTTCTGCTGCGGCGTTGTGACCGGCATAAAAATGCGCCCGCGCACTCCAAATTGGCGACACATATAGGCCACCCCCTGAGCATGGTTGCCGGCACTGGCACAAACGAAATCCTTTTGATCTGGCAATTTGCGCATCGCATTGAACGCGCCGCGCAATTTATAGGACCGCACCGGCGACAGGTCTTCGCGTTTGAGCCAGATATCAGCCTCATACATGGCGCTCAGATGGTCATTTTTCTGCAACGGTGTCGGTGCAAAAACATCACGAAGGGCGGCTTCGGCTTCTTTGGCAAAGGTTTGAAAATCGCTCATGCTTCTGTTTTGGCGCAAGGTTTCTGCGAAGGCAAGGATGAAACACCTACCTCAAAGGGCGACCCTCAATATAATGGCCGTAAATCGTTGTGATAATGCTGAGGTTAATTATGAAAATCAGCCAAGCGAAAAGGATCTGCACACCGATAGCGATCACTGTTGGCGAATGTATAAACAACAGTTCTGCAAAGCTGAAGAGAACGCTCAATAGTGCCAAAGAAAATCCCAAAACCACAAAACTAAATGTTGCACCTTTTGTTGCCTTGATAGCCTCGCCAAAAGACAGTTTGTTGCCGAGGGCTGCGGCCGGCAGGATAGGGGACAGGCGATAAAGCAGAACGTAATAGATGCAGGTGCTTGCAAAAGCCAAAAGACTGAGCGCCGTAAAGTTAAATTGTGAAACATCAACAAAGATGAGCGCGAGGGCAAAATAGGCAAGGTAAAATGGAATAAATAGCAAAACGATCAAGATGACGCGCCACATGTATGATAGTATTTGCCGTCCATGGAATTTTGGCAAAAGGAAATGGGTGGAGTCTTCCAAAAGAATAAACCTGTGCCAAGCGACGATCACCAAAAGGCCACAGCAATCGTAACAAGTATACCAGGAATGGACAGCCATAAGTAGAATGACGTTTGTTCTGCAAATTGTTGTGCCTGCTGTTTTATCAACAGGACACTTGAAAATGGATCTGCCTCAGATGATTTGCGATGTTTCTCAAAGCTGTATTTTAAAGCAGTTCTCAGAGAAAATATTGGTGCGCAAATGATCAAAAAAGGCAAAGCTGTTATTTTGAATGCGCTGGTGAAATTTCCAAACACTTGCCAGATGGCATGTGATAAAAGTTTAAACGCCTGAGACATGCAACACCCCTTACCCTTTCAATCAAGAGTAGCTCGATGCGGTTTTGAACACAAACGCTTCCTGCCTGATCACCCTTGCCCCCTCTG
>Ga0075480_10001822_pt1 | contig 13598 bp, 16 predicted proteins | sample DEB08_DNA_7_FD_81590 | JGI IMG/M metagenome (GOLD analysis project Ga0075480, IMG submission 81590) | Aqueous microbial communities from the Delaware River and Bay under freshwater to marine salinity gradient to study organic matter... | ecosystem: Environmental > Aquatic > Marine > Coastal ... | reverse complement strand
GTATACCTTCATTGCAGGTACGTGTTCGTTAAATTTATAAACCATACCTAAATTCTTAACGTGCCAGTCAGAATCGTTTTTAGTGAAGTATTCGTGTTCCCAATCTCCTAATTTACCTAATTGGCAAAATAAGGATACAAAGTTAAGTTCTTCAGTAGTATAAGATTCTGTTGCTCCGTGAAAATCGTATAATTTATGGAGTTGATTAGCAATCTTATTTACACGTAAAACATGGTCAAGATAACCACCCGGGAAAGCATTATTAAACCAATCTTTAGATGAAGCCGGAGCTAACATCATACGTTCTTTAAGACATTCGATTAAAGTTTGGAGTTTTTCCAAACGTTCCCCTTCAAAATTAGCTCCTAAAACTTCATTAAAATTTTCGAAATTAATTTTTATTTGTTCTGCTCCAATCATTATCGTCCTCCTAAAAATCCTACACGTGATTGATCTTTCTCGGGCACAATATTAATTATATTTTCGAGTTCATCATATAGATCTTTTAAATCATTTTCCATATAGTGGGTAGCGTCGGCATTTTTACCACGCTTAACCATACTATGCACACGTGCTAATCCCTGATCAAGGCGATCAAGAGCTGTTTGTAATTGTTGTTTATAAGCCATTTTTAAAATTTTTGTTTAATATACGAAAAACTTTAGCGTTTTCCAAATTTTATGTAAAAAGAATTACACTTTTTTAATCTTTCAGTAAGATGTTTTTTATTTTCACCACTGTATGTGGTATTAGCTAAATAATTTGGGTCTAAAAGTGTGAGGGATAATAAAAACTCTATGGTTTCTCCCACAAATAAACGCTCTTCCATATTTTCTGTAGGGAGGGTGTTTTTGAGGTGAATTAATTTTTGGTGAATACTATCCTGCCAGGCGTCGAATTGCGCCTCTGTACCCAATGTATCGAAGAAACTGCTTAATGACATAATGTGCGACTGTGCGATCCGTTGCGACCCTTACCCTTACCCCCCTACAGTAAGGGAAGATACAGACAAGAATCTGAAAAGCCAAATTATTTTTTACTTAAGTAAATATTAGGATTGGGGTTATTCCACATATAACCCTTTTTAGGATCTACTGTGGTCCTAATTATTCCCTGATCAATGGCTTCTCCAACTTTATCTATATTAATAAGAGCATATTCACCTGTTTTAGCACTAGCGAACATAAAAGCATCAACATTAGTTTTTTCAGCGTATGCTTCTATATTTAATTTAAATATTTTATTCCTCATGACAGCTAGGTCTCTAAAATCTTCAGTTTTACTAAAATATTTTTTAGCTAATCCTTTATCAAAGAATGCTTCATCTAATAATTTTTGGGTAAAACTTATATACCCTTTAACATCACCATTATTTTTAGTAACGTAATCAAAGCCATTTTTCAAACAATAATTCATATAAACATTTTCACCTCCTGATTCAAATTCTTCTCTGGCTTCTCCCTCTGGTATAAATTTATCAGCTATTCTATTCTGCCCATTTACATAATTCCCTCTACCACCTTGTTGGCCTGCTCTACCCCCAGCACCTTTAATTTCTAAATTACCTACACTATTCCAATTTAAATCACCTCCTCCTTTTCTATTATCAACATCGCTAAGAACTAGAGCCAAAAATATTTCTATTTTACCTATATTTGATCCACCTTCATCAATTCCTTCAATACCCATTAAATCTTTTGCTAAATTAGATGAAATACCCAATTGACTAATTATATTTCCTCTAGAGGGAAAACTTGATAATGCTTTAGGATTTTCTAAATATTTAAATAATTCATCTACCTCACTATTAGTAATAGTACTTAATATACGATCTATATCAGCATCACCACTCTTAAAGTCTTTTTCTGTATAACCATTTTTAGATAAAAGATCTTTTGTTTTAGTGCGGAAACCAGTACCTTTAACTACTTTAATAATTCGAGTTAGGGCTTTAGGGCTTAAATCACTTTTATTAATTAGGTCAATAAGTTCTTTTTTACTAGGTCCTTCTTCCTCTTGTTCAACTATAACTGGTTCTTGGGTTTCTGATAATGAAATCCCCTGTTCTTGTAGAATGGTATTTAACACACGAAGATCAGAGGGGCTATCCATATCAGGATAGCCCTTCTTACATCTGTACGCCCATTCGTTTAATAAAGCGTCAATATTGACCATTGGAATTATCCTTTAATGTTAGCGAGCTTCTTAAAGCGTTCTACTGATTCATTAAGGCCTTTATTTACATCATCGGCGTCAGCTTTTACTTTAGAAACTTGATCCGCAGTATAATTAGCGTATCCAACTGCTTCATCTATTTCTTCTTCTTCACCTTCCTCATCATCAGCTTCTTCATCATCCATATCCATTTCTGGCTCTTCATCCTCAGGTTCGGCTATAGGCTTAAGCATATTATAAATTTGCTTTAAAGTATCTAGTGCTTCATTTTCACTACCTTCTTCAGGCTCGTCAGTAGTTACTTCAATATCATCATCACCATCCTCACCGTGGATAGCTTCATCGGTTTGCTCTTCATTTAAGTAAGCTTTAAGCTCTTCTTGAATGATTTTGTTCAATTCTTCAATAGTCATTTTATTTTGTTTTGAAAAGTTCGTTAATTTTATTTCTAACTTCAGCCCTAATATTTTCTTTGAGCTTAATTTCTTTCATTTTATCCTCAGTAAATTTTTCACCAATTTCTTTCATTGAATGACCTTCTAGTTCTTTTAAAAAAGTTTTAAAAGAGGGCTTACGTTCCATATTACGGGTAGATGTTTCATAATGTTCCATATAAGAGTAGTAAGCATCAACATTATTTAAATTTTTAAGAATAGTTTCAGTAGCTTTTTCTCTTTGATTTTCATCTGATTCTCTAAGGGTAGTACCTATTTTTCCTAGTTCATAGGACATTCCTTTTTTAAATTCATAAGGATTTACTCTATCTAAACGAGTTCCTTGTCCCATTGAATTATTTTGCCATCCTACTGTATTATCTTCTTTTTTAGGTTTATACCCATAAAATTGATCATTATTTTCGTTTAGTGTAGCCATTTAATGAGGTTTTGTTATAAATATATAAAAATGTTAAAAAATCAACGCTTTCCACCGTCATATTCAACAGCGTGTCCTTCTTTAATTAATTGTTTATTCACATCAACTAAAGTTATCCCTTCTTTGGCTACCGGAGATAATTTATCTACAAATACTGTGGCTAACGCCCTTCCATATTTTCCAAGCCCTGATACCTTTAATATACAGTGGTTATTATTATATTCTATAATTTCCTTCAGTCTAGCTTTAGCTGCAAGGCCGCGTTCTTTCTCTTCTAAATCTCTTGTTCTCGATTCAGGAGCATTCATACCTTCCATTCTTACACGAGTTTTTATATGGGCATGAAATCCTAAATCAATGGTGACATCAATTGTGTCACCATCAACTACTCTATTTACTACGGCGTGATATTCGTACATTATTTTGCGAATTTCTCTAAACCAGCTATTCCAAAGCTACCTAGAGTTACAAATACAAATGAGTTATAAATTGCTTCATTAATTACTAAATCTTTACCGAAGTAACCTGTTGCTAAGTCAGTTACAGCAAATAATACCATAATAGCAAATGCAGCGAAACCAACTACTGATTTTTCGTTGATGTCATTTTTTTCTTTAAAAATTTCTGTAAATTTCATGTTGTTATGTTTTTATAATATTCTATAGTTAAATCCTATTGAAAAATCATGCCATACACGATTCCAATACTTATGATATTTTCCCTCGGAAAAAATACCTAATCTTTTATTTACTTGCCATCCTAAAATTAACCCACCAGTATAGTCAAACCAAGTATTACCATCAATAAAATTTGAGTATGAGTACTCGCTTTTAGCACTTACATGGAGAGGTAATACACTGGCCCAAGAGTGAAACCAAAAAGTTTTAGTGTAGTGGTAATAATCATATCCTAATACTAATGAGTGATTCCATTGGTTAGATAATTGAGATTTTTCTTGATCAGAATATTCACTTAATATCTCAGGAAGTACAACTAACCTCCATACGTCACTATTTTCAGCTATTGTAGTATTATCTATAGACCAGGTTCCTTCTCCTATATTGGCAGTATAACCTTGCTCTAAGGCTATTAAACTAAATTCGGGTTCTGTTAATCCATCTAAAGGATCAAATCCATAAGGTTCAGAAAAACGTTGTACTAAACCAGCGTTAAGTGAAAACTTTTCATTAAAATTATATCTATAACGTTGGGAGGCTTCAAAATACCTTAAATCAGCAAACCCATCTTGGACGTATTCTGTTTTTACAATCCAATGATCATGAACATATCTTAAAAAATGTTGTTGATCTACAAATTTACTACCTTGTTGTCTTTTATAATCGAATTCAAATAAATATTCTAAACCTTCTACATTACCTACTGTAGCTGCATCTGAAACTGAGGATTCGGTGCCATTATAAAATACATTTTTCCTATTTTCATAATCTAAACGGGCAATTTTCCTAACTCCAAAAGCTAAAGTATAATCAAAAGGAGTTTCTATAATTTCTTCTTCTAATAAACCAGTAGTAGGATTTATAGAGTATAAACTAATATCAGCTAATGAATTATTTCCCGTAACTGCTGTGTAGAAAGTAGCAAACTTAAGTTGTTTTTGTAAAAACTGAGCTTGAGCAGGTATAAAACAAGCTAGAGTTAATATTAGGGTAATTAATTTTTTCATTGCTTAATAATTTTTTTAGTAAATTGGAGATCATTATAAGTTAAAACTAGGTTATACATACCTGCCTCAAGCCTACTTAAATCCAACTGATTTACGTTTGTCTCCCTTAGTACGGGCTGTCCTATATAATTATATAGTACTGCGTTTATCTGCAAGTTACTTGCGATATTTACGCGATCTCTTGTCGGGTTAGGGAATACAAGTATTTGAGTTTCACTAAAATCTTCTAAAGAAGTAACTGTGTTATCTTCACAATAATTATATAATTCCTGACACCCATAAGACCACCCACTACTACAACAACTTGGGCTAACATCAATTACCCATGCAAAACACTCAGCTTCCAAATCTAATACATTATATGCTTCTATAACATGATCAGCACATTCGGCATATACAGTTTCACAAGTACCATTATCTGTATTAGCTAATTCATCATAGTTAGCAGCTTCAGGGTCAGTACAACCGTAAATAAATGGCTCACAACTAAAATCTTCAGTATTAGCTTCAGGATTATAGTTAAATGCTGTTGGGTCAGTACATCCTTCTACTACATCTTCACATGAATCATTATCTATGTTTGCTAATTCATTATAGTTAAAAGCATATGGATCAGTACAACCATAAATTGGAAGTATACAGCTAAAGTCATCTACATTAGCCAATTCATTATAATTTAAGGCTTCTGGGTTAGTACAGCCTTCAACTATTTCTATACACGAATCATTATCTACATTGGCGTCTGCATCATAATTTAAAGCAGTTTCATCAGTACACCCATAAATTGGTAATATACAACTTCCATCATCTACGTTAGCATCAGGGTTAAAGTTTAGAGCTTCTGGGTTCATACATCCCTCAACTCTTGGTATACAAGTATCATTATCTACGTTTGCTAATTCATTGTAGTTAATAGCTGTCTCATCTGTACATCCATAAATTGCTTCAATACAATCAAAATCATTTACATTAGCTGATGGGTTAAAATTAAGAGCATCTGGATCCATACAACCTTCTATTACAGGTTCGCATGAACCATTATCTGTATTAGCTAATTCGTCGTAGTTAAAAGCTGTAGGGTCTAAACACCCAAATATAACATCTATACAGGATCCATTATTAGTATTGGCTTCAGAATCAAAATTAAATGCTGTCGGAATTAAACAACCAAATACGATTGGTTCACAAGAACCATCGTCAGTGTTGGCTTGAGGGTTATAGTTAATAGCTTCTACATCAGTACAACCTTCAACAAATGACTCACATCCTACATTTGTGTTAGCAAATGGGTTATAATTAAATGCACTCTCATCAGTACATCCATAAATCATACTTTCACAAGAACCATCATCTATGTTAGCTGATGGGTTGAAATTAAAGGCAAATTGGTTTGTACATCCATATACTATAGAAATACACCCTACGTTTGTATTAGCAAATGGGTTAAAATTATAAGCAGTTTCATCAGTACAACCGAATATTACTGCTACGCATGATTGATCATCTACATTAGCATCAGGGTTAAAATTAAATGCCTCAGGATCGGTACAACCATAAATTGGTAATATACAACTGAAATCTTCAGTATTAGCTATTGGGTTATAATTTAGAGCATTAGGGTTAGTACAACCCTCTACAATAGGAATACAAGAATTATCATCAGTATTGGCTAAAGGATCATAATTAAATGCTAATTCATTAGTACACCCAAATACTTTAGGGATACAAGTTTCATTATCTACATTAGCATTTTCATCATAGTTCAATGCATCAGGATCAGTGCACCCAAAAATTGCTAATGTTTGACAACCTCCATTATCAAAATCGGCTTCAAATCCTTGAGTATAATATTCTACATAACCCGCGCTAGTACAACCTGGAGCATAGTAACAAGATCCGTCTTCAGTATTGGCATAAGGGTGATAATTAAAAGCTTCAACATCTAGGCATCCTTCTATAAAGGGAATACAATTGTTACCACAATTAAGGTTTATTTCATAAGCATACCAACCACTTTCATTTAGGAAAGGGATTATGTTAAAGAAGGGGACATCAATCATTATCTCTCCTTCTAAATTAGTTAAAGTAAACCCACATTGTTGGGCTGTTCCTATGGATTGGGGGGTTACAAAGAAGTAAATATAAGCCGGCTGAGTGGCATCTAAAGTAAGAGTAAACGACTCTTCAATACCATCGTTAGGACCCATTTGGTATTGTGGAGAATTATACCCAAATTGCCAAATTCCTAACCAGCTACCAAACCAACCATCACCAACACCATCTTTAATAGTTAAGTTAAATACACAACTTTCTATTATATCTTGTGTATTAGCTTCTGGGTTATAATTAAATTGTGTTTCATCTAAACAACCATAAATTCTTTCAGTAAAACAACTTCCATCATCTATGGTAGCTTCAGGGTTAAATTCCACATAATTGAAATCGGTGCACCCTTCAATCTCTACTACCCCACCACACTGGGTTGGAATAAACTGTTCAGATACGGTATCATACCCAAAATTACCATCAGGGAATTCATCTTGCAAATTATATAATTCTGTGCCTTCACAATCTAAAATTTGAACATTACCTATTACTGTTCCCCCAAAGCATGAACCACATACCCCATCGCCATAAGTATCAAAAGTAACTAAATCATATGATACATCAGTAGGTACACATAAAAAAGTAGAAATAGGAATACCCGGGGGTGAACCTCCGTACTCACCAGGATTTACAGCTGCTACTTCACCAAAGTCATTAAATAATTTCCAGCTAATTTCACCACCAAAGTTATCAGGGGTTACTATTATTTCAATGGTAGTTTCTCCAGGACCACATTCTGTGGTTTGAGAAATACAAGAATTATCATCAAAATTAGCCCAAGGATTCCAATTAATAGCATTAAAATCTGTACATCCAGGTATGGCTCCACAGGGAAGACACGACTCCCAGCAATAAGGGGGGAGGGTTATTTCTTCTTCGCTGGTTATATTTAAAGTTCTATTTACATATCCATTACCATCAAATAAAAAACAAGAACCAGCTCCAACACCTAATGGGAGTTCTTGTTGGTCAGGGTTATTAAAATTTGCAAATTTCCATAAATGGTTTCCTAAAGGGACTTCAACTTCTAAAAACCATTCATCGTTTTCGTCATAAGTCATTGGGATTACCTGCCACCCATTCCAGCTACCTAATACGCCTGGGGTTTCTATGCCAGGAGGAGCATTAGCTAAGTTTACTCTAAATAAAACCTCAGCAACGGGGACTTGGGGGGCACATGGTTCTAATACAAACTGAAAATCTATAGCAGAACCACCAAAGTTATATTCTTCAAATATAATTCCTTGACAATCATTTTCAGCTGATACCCACCCATTGCCAAATCCACAACAATTCCCATCACCAAATTCATCAAATAGATAAAATTTATATTCAATTCCTGGTTCTAAATAAAGAGTTTCTTCGATTAAAGCACTATCTAAGATTCCTTCAGGATATGTGTTAAAGGGAACATAAGCAAGGGTATCATTACCTTGTGTAAGCATCCAAGATGTTTCACTTGGGTATTCATCTAATTGAATAGAGAGATCTAAGTAGGTTGGCTGAGCCAACCCTACTAATCCAATAAAAAATAAAAGAGAGGTTAAAAAATGTTTCATTAAAATTTGCTCATTATGATGTTATCTATAGATTCTTGCACCTCTTCACGAGTTGCCTCCATAGTCATCATAATGTTGGCCTGAAACCTCGCTACTTCTTCTCCTTCATCTAAAATAAGGATTGTGGGTACAACAACAATTTTATAATCTTGGGGTAAACTAGGATCAACCATAATGTCAACAGTATTAACATCACAGTCTGTTAAATCACCTAACCAAGTTACTTCATTTGCTGAATTAAATGCTGCGTTAAACTGTACAACGCATATATTATCCCCACATATGGGGGTTTTTTCTTCTAATAATGGGGGTTTACTAGCATTAGTGCTAATAAATAAGAATAATAATACTGAAATTAAATATTTCATATTAATCTTTTAGATCATCTATCTTATCCTCAAGACGTATTAATTGATCTTTAATCTCAGTTACGTCTGATTGTGTTGACATAATTGTTTGACGCACTAGTTGGTCCTTCATGTCAAACTCCATTCTTGTAATTTCGGGAGCTGGGGGAGCAGGCAATTCTTTTGCTTCAGCTATATCAGCTTGAAGAGCAAACCACATACTAACTACGGTCGCTATCGCCGCCCCTATTCCTGCTAGGGTTTTTATACTAACTTGAAAGCCAGTATCTTCATTTAATTCTTTTGCCATATCAAATTACCTCTTGATTAATTTAATAGCAACCTATTTATTTAAGACGCTGATAAATATTAATCTAAGTCACTAAACTGAACATCTCCGAAATCAGCATCATAATCTGTTGAAAATTCAATATCAGATACTAGAGAAGTTAACATATCATATACTTCTCCCATGCTAGTTTCATCATATTCTATCTTATCTATGATGACTTCCAGTCTTGTAATTATGTCTCCTTGATCCATTACAGTGTTTTTTTCAGGAGTACATATGGGGTAATTTAAAAAACCTTAATAGTATTATTTAATAGTAGGTTATTTATGGTTTTAGCTACTTGAGATGTGTTTTCTACATCAATAAATTTAGCAGTTTTTCCATACATTTTTTTAAACGAGTCTTCTCCTTTTTGACCTTTATCCCATGTGTCATGTATGAAATAACTTAATACTCCTATTCCTTCTTTTTTATAAGAACTAACTACTTTTTTAGTATGGTTTATAGCGGTCCCAAAATTATATTTCATATTATTAATATTGGGTAGTCCATCTGAAATATTTAATAAATAAACTTCTGTAAAGTAATTTGGAGCAGGTAAGTCGATTAGGTCAAGACATATACCCTCTGGGGTCATACCTGATGTTTTTAGAGAGCCAAATCTATTTAGCTCTTTAGCAGAGTGGGTTTTAGAATTAAAAATATAAGCCAACACGGGTTTTTCTGAACCTCTATTCTGACCCGCCGCAGTATAAGTTCCTCTGAGTGAAACTTCAACGTCAAAGTTTTTCAAGTAACAAGCAGCATACGATATAGCAACTGCTGTTTTTATGGTTTTACTTAATTTGGGTCCTCTCATACTACCACTTAGATCTAATGAAATGTGGAGGAAAGTATATTTATAATCTTCTTTTTCAACCCTATTAAAGATATTTTTATTATAAGGAGCACTATAAATCTTTTTTACATCTAATTTCCCTTTTTTAAGGTTTTCAAAAATATCTTGTTTAGATATATTTCTAACTTTTAGTTGCTTTAAGAGCCTTTTACCCATATTAATCCCTTCATCTACATCCTTTAAATGCTTCTTAACAGGAGAACAAAAATAATCTTTCCAACTTTTGGTTACTAATGTAGTAACACTTGAATTGTTATTGATTTTATAGTCTGTAATACTAGTTTTAGTATTAGCCAGTTTTTGGATTTCGTTTTTGACATTTTTATGGACTCGTTTTTTTCTATACTTTGAGTCTATAAAATTCTTTTGACGTTCTACTCTATCTCGAGTTTTATATTCTTGATTTGTTAATTGATCTTCCCCACCTTCTTCTTCATCTTCTGTCTGAATATAGGGCTTAATTATATTATAAATTTTGATAGCTACCTCTACACTATCGCGGGTAGATTTTAATCTAGTAATGTTTTTAATATCGATTAAATCGAATACCTCTCTTAACCCAGGTAAGGCGTCAAGATCCGAATTACGATTGAATATATTAATTATTCTAAAGAAGTATGCATCCCAAGTGGGTATAACAAATATATCTTTTTGAAGATTTTCATCTACTATAGGACAGTAAAAAGATTTATTATATAATTCTTCATAGTAAAATTGGTATCCAGGAGCTGATTTGTAAACATAATCATCTATGCGTTTATCTTCAACAAAATTAATTAAGGTAAATACATTATCGTGATCTTCTTCAGGAACATTATGTACCTTTTTTAACACAGTCCCTTTTTCTTTATTAAGATAATTAAAATCCGTTAAAAGAACATGGGAAGCTTCATGGAGAGCTAACCCAACTGTATAATCTATTGTATCTTCTTTTATATTTGAAGCAATATAAACAGTTTCCCCATCAGTCATTGAGTCACCTGATGTAGCATATTCTACAGGAATGTCTTTTCCTGTTAGGATTTTTACAAAGTTAGTGATTCCTCTTTGGACTTGTGCCAAAAAGAATGGATCCTCATCATTGAAGTGATGAAGATCCATCCAGTACGCTGCTCCTTTTTGCATATAATTCGCTTTTCTTAGCGAAAGATACGAAAAATTAGTCTCTATCCCAAATTTTATATTTAGTTTTTCCTTCTATTCTTTCAGCAATTTTAATTTTTTTCTCATTTTCTCTACCTTTAGCAATTGCTACGTGAACCCAATCAGGTTTATCTTCGTCTCCAAATTCCCAAATCAACTCAGTGAATGGAAGATTTTCTTTAATAAAGAAAAAGACATCTGTATTACTAACTCCCGTATTTCTGCCATCTTGGTCTAGATCAAGGGCCATTCCATGTGAGTGGAAACTACGTGGTGAACCCCCTATAGCTTCGTTTAATGCTGGGCTTCTATACCCACTAGAAATAAAAATTGGAACACCAAAGTGCTCTCTAATTGGTTGGAATACTTGTTCAGCTAAGTATTTTAGGTTACTTAGATGTAAATCTTGAGGTGTATTATCTATACCCCTACGTTGGGCAGTATTAGATTTAATCACTTCACTAAGGGATAGGTTTTTACTTAATTTCATGTGTTAAAAATTATATTTTACAATACATAGTGAATAAGTAACACTATTGCAACAGACACTACTAACCCTACTAATAATTTTAAGAAATCCTTAGCTACAATTGGAAATACTTGTTTAAGATTACCTTTTTTAGTTAAATAAGTATTTAATGCTAATTCTCTACCACATAATAACCCTACAAATACCCAAGTAGTAGACATAGGGATATTATTTATTTGTTTAAAATATAATAATAAGAAAGCATATACTAAATCAATTAAAGTAGCTGAACGAACATATTTTGTATTTTGTTTATCTAAAACAATTTCTTGAATTTTACCACCTTTTTGGTAAAAAATCCATCCTAACCCTGCTGTAAAGAAAGTAATTACACCTATTAATTCAGCTACTGAAAGTTGACGTGGGAGGAATACTGCAATATTAGCTACATCATGGGATAACCAAGTAAACCAAAGAAAACCTGTTGTTATCCATTGAAAGGTTCTCCAATATTTTTTATTACTCTCTTTAATATCCTTATCTTCATTAAAGAAACTAGAAACTATAAACCAAAGAGTGTAAGCTACTATTGCGGCTAGTCCATATCCTACTATACTTTTAAGTAACATTTTCTCAAGTACAAAAGTAGAAGCAAATGCTGATAATACCAGGAAAGAAGTTGATACGGGGATACCTTTTCTAGTTAGAGCAACTAGTGCTAGTGGTGCTAATGCATGGTACCATTGTATTTCTTGGAATGGAATTTTAGTTAAACGACCGTAAGAAATATCACCATCATATATATTCCAACCATAAATCATAGTAAAAGCCATAACTGCTGAAGCAGCTGCCCACATTGTGTACCATTTGAATTTTTCCCTATTGGAGGCAATCCAAGTACCTAATGTTTGAACGCTATCATTTGCGATTACTGAATATCCTGCAAGGCCAAATCCTATTACTGCTAATAAACTCATTGTTTTAAATTTTTATTGAAATCCTAAATCGAATTGTGTTTGATGTATCCCAACCTACCCTATAAACATAGTTTTTATAAGGTATATCAGTTGCGATTGCTAAATTATATATTTCGTCGAACCAAAACTCTTGTTGAGCCCAAAGTTTAAATTTTTTGAATTTATAAATAAATCTAGGTTCCCAAGTAGGTTCGTTTTTTTCTACTTTATAGTGTAAGGGTACACTAAATACCATAGGAGATTCTCCTAACTTAAAATTATGTCTATAAGTAAAACGATTTTCACCTAAATCAGTTTTATGTCTTAATTCTAAGCCTCCCTTATCATGGATTTTATGACTTATAGTTAAATAAGATTTATTATTAGTTCTTAGCTCATATCCTATTTTTTGGGAATGGCAGCCAATAACGGCTAAAAAAACTAAATTAAATAATATTAACAAATGTTTCATAATATACATTTGCAAATAAGTAATTATAAATTTTTTAGACCATAAAAAAGATTATTACTATAATATGACTTAATATTTTAAAGCACCTGAAATTATAGGAAACTGTTCTTTAAAATGTTTTTTTATTTCTTGAGCTACTAGTTGTATTTCTTTTTGTGCATGATCATCATCTCTTAGTTCAAGAAAATGAACCCAAGAACGGATTGAACCAGTCATATGAATTTTAGTTGTAGTAGCTAAAGGTAACACCATACGGGCTTGTTCCCGGGCAACACCAGCTTCGAGTAATCTATTATAAAGTCTATGAGCCATTTCTAAATGCCCATCTATAGCTTCACTAGCTAAAATACCCTCGTTTCCTATAATAGAAAGTTTAGGATCAATTACTTCTGTTGAGCTTTGTCTGTTGTCTTCACACTGCGCTCGTAATTCAATGGGTTCGAATATATCTCCCAAACGATTAACATCTTGATATCGTTGACTAAATTCTTGAAAAGAGAAAGAACGGTGACGGATGAGCTGGATTCCGATGGCTTTGGAAGTTTCAATCTCGAACGTCGCATGACCGTGCTCGAACGGCGACCAGTGTTTGTGTTGTACCAGGTATCGAAGAAGGCCCTCTGG
>Ga0075480_10001820_pt1 | contig 13603 bp, 8 predicted proteins | sample DEB08_DNA_7_FD_81590 | JGI IMG/M metagenome (GOLD analysis project Ga0075480, IMG submission 81590) | Aqueous microbial communities from the Delaware River and Bay under freshwater to marine salinity gradient to study organic matter... | ecosystem: Environmental > Aquatic > Marine > Coastal ... | reverse complement strand
TTCTGACCGAAGACAGTCACGCCGGCAGTTGCAGTCACATCACCGATGATCGGGTTGACGTCGGCTGTGTAGAGGTCGTCTCTGTTCTGCTGCAAGAGCTCAACGCCCGGGTAAAGAGCAGAAGCCAGAGCACCTCGCGTGAAGCCGGCAGGCGCGAACCAGGGGAATGCCACAGCGTCGTTCAGCGCAAATGCGCCTAGCACAACGGCAGATGCAGGGGCCTTGACGTTCGTGCGCGTTGCAGGGTCGCTGATCACTACGCTCGGGTAGTAGGCTGCAGCGAAAGAGCTGTCGAGCGCACGGCCAGCGAAGCGATTGACCGTATTGGTGACACTAGGCACCTGGAGTGAAGACGTGACGAAAGCATCTACCTCGTCTTTCTCTTCGATGTCCATGATGAACAGCGCGTCGAATCTTCTCTCAGTTGCCTCGATGGCATAGTCAGTCACGGCTGGATGGCTAATGCCAGGGATTGCCAGCAGCTGCACATCGACATCTTGTTTGGCTTCCATAAGATCCATTGCCTTGCGGTAAGCAGCGACCGTGGGGCCATTCTTGCCACCCTGTGCAGTGTCGTCCATCTCTCGGCGAACTGCAGTATCAAGCAGCTTGGCCTTGTCTTGGTCGAAGATATTGACGCCGTCCCAGCCACCAATCATTGGGAAGGTGAACTTGAGGTACTTTTGCGTCGGCACGTGCGAGAAGTCCTTAGCAGGATCTAAGAATCTGACCTTATCGCTGCTAGTACCGTCTCTGTCGTCAAGAGCTGTGGTCAATACACCGTTTCTGCTGTATGTTGCTGCTGCCCACTGCTGCGGATCTGGGCGATCGTTTGAAGCAGTGATGACCTGCACTCTTTCCAGAGTGAAGAGGTTGTTATTGAAGCGGTCAGCATCCAGAACAGAACCGCCAACATCAGCTGCGCCGTTATTATCGCCAATCCAGAACTTCTGGATTGAAGTCATCTGATTTGGGAACCACTTAGAGAAAGAAAGCAAAGAAGCATCGATCTTCTCGTTTCTGTTTGGCTCGGTAATCGAATCCTTGTTTTCGAACTGCACACCCCATGTAAATGCATTCTGCACGTTCTTGCGAGGCGAAACGCCGACTGCAAGAGTTTCACGCATTGGCACTGGAGGCTGAACAACCTGAGCCATGGTGTCTTCAGTAATACCAGCTTCGCTGCTAGCCTCAGAGGTCGTGAACGATCCGGTCAAGATGGATGACGTGTCTGACGTACCAGATGTTACCAAGTGGTACAGGCCGCGGAAACCAGTCGGCAGTGCAGTCGCATCAACAGCACCACGATCAAGAGCATCGCTAATCTCAACTCTAATAAAGTTAGAAACATTTGGATAGTCGCCTTCAACCACGATCTTCTGGGCACCGGTAGCAGCATCGAAATCGAAGTAAGTGTGGCGATCACCGATGCGCTTGGCAACATAAGTGTCAGCAGTCGGATCCAGTGTGCAACCTCGGAAAGACTCGACAACCTCAGGGTTGAGATCGTTGTCTAAGAAGCGACGAACCAAGACATCGAACGTACCGTACTTGTTATTGGCTTTGTTGGATGCTTTGATGTTTTCAATAGTGATCTTGAACTCGCCAGAACCAATGGCACCGTCGGACAGTGTGTGGAACTTGAACAAGTTGACGTTGTTAGCGCCAAACTTCTGTGAAACCACGAAAGGCGAGAAAGCAGCTGAGAATCTGTCTTCCCAGTTTTCAAGGTTAGGCGTTCCAACCGTTGAAGCCCCAGTCGCTGTACCAGTATTTCGATCTTGTGAAGACGTTAGCAATAGAACCGAAGGCTCTCCGTCAGGCCACGATCCAGCCGCGATGACTCCGTCACCAGTTACATCTGCTAGGTTTTTAGATATATCATAGTGAGCATAGAGATAGTGTCCAGCATCTTCGATCTTTGTTGGATCTGTGTTGAAGACGTTGACGAAGTAGTTTGATGCATCCGGATCTAAAGAAGCAGTCAAGATGTTTTGGTATCTTGCACTTGGCTTAAGACCATTTGCGAACAACACGAATTCCTGTGTTGTGGTATTGATTGTTCCTATCGGACCGCCTGCATCGTCAGTCGAAGCACCAAAAGCCCCAGCAGCAGCCAACGTTGTTGAAGGCAAGTTGTTGGACTCTAGATTCGAACTAAGTGCCAAGACAACGCCGGAAGGAGCTAACAGCAACCCTCGAACGATTGGTTGTGCTTTGTTTTCGCCAACGATCTGAATGCCGGCATCTGAAAAGATTGTCGATCCAGCTGACTGCGACATGAAAGCAGCCAAAACATGGGTTCTGCCCAAAGGAGTAGAACCTTGCTTTGTGCCGGCTTTATCGTTATCGCCGAGAAGCCCATTGTCTTGAGGCAAACGAGCGCCAACGACGAATCCTGCATTGTTTACGCGACCGATATTATCACCGGCTGTAGTTCTAGCTTGTCCATCGCCTACGCCAAGAACGCGAACGTATGTACCAGCTCCAGCATTGCGCAACCACTCACGCATTGCCATTGGGCCGAACTTTTCGCCATCTGAGTTACCGAAGACTGAAATAAAATCTTGAAATGTTGCAACAGTCACAGGGACAAATGCAGGCCCTCGGACAGCTGTACCGACAACGCCGGCCGGCACGCCTGTCGGCGAAACCTGAGTGGGACCCGAGAGGTCGATTTCTCTTGTCACCACACCTGGACTAACTGGGAATGTTAACTCTGCCATTTTTTCTCCTGCCTGTTTCTATTTATCCTCTTACTCAAATGTAACGCCGCTATTTGTGACGATGAAATCAACTGCAATGAACTCGACCGCTCTAGTCGGCACGACCTGAATTTGGCCGCGCATGCGATTCTGCTCAATGTCGGCAGCAGTGTTGTTTGTATCATCACAAATAACCCGGAAGGCCTCGATGCCTTGTCCGGCTTGAACAATTGTCAGCTGCTGTACTGCCTCTGCAGTGAAGCGAGCTCGGGTTGTTGCATTGTTTTGTTCGAACACCAATCTCTGAGCAATGCCGCCGATTCTTCGCTTGATATCAAGCATCATTCTGCGAACATTGATTCGATCAAGAGCACTCTGTGCAACTTGCAGAGTTTTCTGACCGAAGATAACGAAGCCTGCCCGCGGGAAGGTTGCGATTGGGTTAATTCGAGCATCATAGAGATCATCACGATCATTTGAAGAAAGTCTGTTCTCAGCATTCGTAACAAAATCAAGAGCACCACGATTGAAACCAGCTGGAGCAAACCAGACTTGCTGCGTCTTGTCGTTGAAACCAAGGGCTCCGAGAGCAGCAACCGATGGCGGAACTTCAACCACACGATTGTTGACGTTATCTTGAATGTCAACGTTCGGGAAGTAAGTTGCCACGTAGTTGTTGTCAACCTGGCGACCGTCGAACTGAGCGATTGTCTTATCAACGCTGGATCTTGCAGCCGAATCATCGTAGAGACGATTGCTATCTTTGTCGTACTCAGGAATGTCCATGAGGTACATTGCCAAGTTGTAGCCCTTAGTTGCATCAGCAGCGTGGTCAGTCACGTATGCATCTCTCACACCAGGCACTGCCAAGAGGTTAATCTTAGAAGTCGTTGGGTTGGTGATGATATCAATGCCTTTCTGCAACGAGTAGACCTGGTTATTTCTGCGGCCGCTACCGGCAACATTTACATCAAGACCGATGTCAGGAAGCGTGACATTTTTACCGCCGGTATCTGCCGATAGAGCACGGTCACGGAAGTAGAACTGATCTTCGTCAAGAATGTTGACGCCATCAAATCCGCCGTGGAAAACGTTGGTAAATTTTGCGAAGCCAGTAAAGCGATTGAACAGCGCTGAAGATGTTGCAATCAGCGATGCCATTGTAATTCTATTGGCGCGTGTTCCATCGTCTACAGTGTAGGTAACAGAATTAGGAATTCCGTTTCTTACGTAAGCTGCTTGAAGCATGTGCTCAGTAGCAGTTCCAGTCACCTGAGTTGTCACATCAGATAGCGTCGAAGCTGCGTTGTAGAGAGCAACTCTTGCAAGGGTGAACTTGTTGTTGTTGAACGCGTCCTTACCAGAGCCGGTGACCAAAGTATCCAGTTTCTGAATTCCCTGGAATCTAGTGTATGCCCTAACGAGTGGGTTAATTCCAGCGCCAATATTTGCATTAAGTGCTGCATTTTCAACGCCGTTCACAGAATCAGTTGTAGAATCAACCGGTATTGGATTAGTCTTTACGCCCCAGTACAGACGACCGTCGACTCTCTCGTCTTCACCAGGATCTCCCAAGAAGCTAGGAGAACTAGCCACTGCACCTCGAGTAACCTTGACTCTATAAGGCATAGGAGGCACGATAGAAGAAGTAACGCCGGTTGGAGAATAAGCTATTCTATTAACCGAAGTGCCACCGTAAGTCGTGCCGTCAAAAGATAGAGCAGACGTCGAATCTGTAAGCGTGTCCGTTGTCTTGACAACTGGGATACCGCGGAAACCAAATGGTAAAGCATCTTTAGGCACTTGGCCCTTGTCTACTTGCTCGTTCATTACGATGCGAATTCTAGACGAGACATTCGGATACTTGCCCGTAACAACTAATCTTCTCTCGTCTGGATCTTCCTGATCAAAATCAAATCTAACTTTCTTGTCACCAATTAGACGAGCTATGTATCGATCTGAGTTTGGATCAAGAGAGCAGTTAGGATATCGTTCCAAGATGGCAGAATTTCCATCTGAATCTTCGAATGAACGAACCTGAACTTCGAATGATCCATAAGGCTGCTTTTCATTAGTGGAAGCCTTAAGGCCGGCAATCGACACCTTGTACTTTTCGTTAGCGTAAGCTCCGTCGTCGATTGTTTCGAAACGGAAAAGATCGTATTCTGCTTTGCCGTAAGGCTGCGAAATGAAATCTGATGTCTTAGGAGTTGTGTATCTTGTATCAAAACGTCCAAACAGGGTCTCAAAAGCATTGTCCAAAGGATCATTTGCGCTGTTATCGCTAGAACCAGAGACGATAGCAACAGTTGGAATGTTTCCTATGTCGTCAGCTGCGATTACAGGCGCCAAGTCGTGCTCAACTGCGAAATCCATGTAAAGTAAGTGCTGATCTTGCTGAAATCTCAGAGGATCCGTGTTTAGAACTTTGGCAATATAAGCACCATCGTTCGGATCAAGCGAAGCTGATAGAATTCTAATACCTGCTTGAGACTCGTCGTTACCAAACGTTGCGCCTGCTGAAGAGCTGATAACGAGCTTGAAATATTTCGAAGCTGACAGTGAGGAACCAGCAATGCTGCCTACTGTTGCTTCAGTTGCAACATCGGAGTAACTGCCATCGTGGTTAATCGCAAGAAGTCTAGTGCCAGAAGCCAGCATGACCATGCCTCTAACGAGACCGATTTCATCTGTATTGGCAACACTAGCATTATCAGTAAAAACAGGAAACCCAGATGCTTCATCTGCTACAGCATTGTGCTTTGCAATAATGAACTGCACGTCGCCTTCTGCGCTGACAACAGTACCATCTGCAGAAACTGTTCCGGAAACTCTAAAACCTGCATTTGAAACAATGCCGGCAGTACGCGTATTTGCAATATGAGTTGCTGTCTCATTTGCTCCGGCGCCTAGAACACGAACATACGTGCATGCCGTTCTATTTTCTAACCATTTTTGTACAGCATATGGACCGAAACGCTTGGGATCTAATGATCCGAACTTGGTCTCAAAGTCCGCAAAAGACCCTACTGTAACTGGCACAAAAGCCGGTCCTTTTTCAGCCGTGCCAACCACGCCGGCCGGAATTCCGTTGACTTGTGTCACGCGTCCGGAAAGATCGATTTCCTGGTCGAAAAATCCCGGTGATCTAAATGTCTGTTCAGCCATGACTTCTCCTGTTTGCTAATTTGCGAAGCTCTACTGTAAGTATCCATGGAAATCTAAAAATGCCAGCAAAAGTTGTATTCTTTTGCCCGGACATTAAAAGACCTCTCTGTAAACTGTTTCGCCGTTTCGACTGGTGCGGGTCTTTAAATAAGAACGTTCTTCTTCGTTCTCTCCAGAAAATGGATTTTTTTCAGTTACAACCACTGGTATCCTTTCCGGAGTACCGCTACCGCCTCTTTCAGCAGAGCCACTAATATAATTTGTCGGATGCGCCACAATGTCGTTTGTAATGCCTCCAATAAGCGCAGTATCTTGTTTGTCCAAATTTTGAACTCCAGGCTGCCTAGGATCCGTTGCCGATGTAGAACTGTCGGCAATTGCCTGTCCAGGCAAAGGAGCGTCAATACTGCGATTATCTAAAAGATAATCTGATGAATCACCACTAGGTATGTTTGAAACTTTGTTTGGATATTCTACTTCTCCATTTACAAAATTTGCTTCAAAAGTGACCTGCGGGGATGACATCACTCTTCTTAGTCTATTTGGTGCTCCTTTATAGGTGGATCCCAAAAGGTATCCAGGCACCTTAAGCGTAAAACTAGTTCTGATTATTCTCTCATCGTCGGTAAAATCATCAAAGTTATTGCCAGGATCAAAATTAGAATCCAAGTAAGCAACGAAAGTGTAGCCTTTTTTGGTCTCAAGCCTAAAAGATCTGCCAGAGTAGCTCTGCATGTTAGAAGCAATTGCCATCATGATATCGTTCATCTGTTGAACATATTGCGTCCATACAGTGACTTCGTAAGTGGCAGTGATAAACTGCACAGGAGGCATTTCTGTAACTTCAAAAATGTTATCGTCCAGCTCTGGCGACAATAAGTCTCCTCTTCTAACACCTAGAGGGACGTTGGAACCTTGTCTTCTGCTAGCAAAACGGCCAGGTTTCGCACCGGTTAGTGGCTGAGTTTTATCTGGTTCCAAAAATGCATCAGAAGATGGCAGATCATCAGAATTTTTTAAATTGAGCTTATTGGCAATTCTTTGATATTTCGGATCCTTTCGAGACAACTTTGTACGAATTATATGCGGAACAGCTTGATTGGAAGCTAATCCCATTTCGTTATTCATATCAACTCCCTGTCTCATCACTGATATAACAGGGAGTATGAGAGCATTGTTGACATCTCGAAGAGGTTTCTTTCTGGCTATCAGAGCAAATCTCTCACCAGATGCAAACACGATCGGCACTCTTTTGGTGCGCTTCTTATAAGTGTAGTGCAATGGCAAGTCTCTATCCAGCAGATCAAAGACGCCTCTGTCTATATCTTCTATAGTGCAGCTGGGGATATCCAGGATGGCATCTGTGGCATTCTCTCCAGATACAGGTATGTTACCTTGGCTATTAGCCTCTAATGTCTCACGGGTACTCATATCTGCTAACTCTCATCGTAGAATGCAGAGCCGACATCTTCCGGATCTCCGCGCTCAGACACTTCAGCCGGACCAGAAATTGGAGCATCAAGCACACCTTTTTCTTGTAGTGCTCGAGTATCGCCAGTTGGACCAAGTCTATTCTCTTCAAATCCACGCTGCTGCACAAAAGTTTCTTGCACAGATCCTGGATCCGTGTAGCTCTCTGATGTTGGACCATTCGGGTCTTTTTGAATCTGGCCCAATCTTGCCTGGCGGCCCATGATTTTTACGCCCATGGCATGCTCAATCTGGCCGTAAATGTTGGACTCAATTTGGTGCTGAATAATTTCAAAAAATGTAGCATCGTAAGAGAAGTAATCGCCAATCTTAACATCAATGTTTCTATCTAACAGATCTCTATTGTGCAGATAGACTTCGATTGAATAGAACTCTTCAACGCCAAATCGATTGATTCGGTTGTCTTCGGGTTGGTACTCCACTCTGGCTTCGATCTCGATGGGAGGATCAAAAACCTTATCAGGAGCTTCTTCGTAGACATCGTGCACGTCAGTCACGTCTGGACGGACTGTGTAGTAATAGATCTTCTGGCCAACGACGTCTTTGATAATTTCTTTATTGATGTCGTTGATGAAGTCGATCTCTCTGGGTGTTAGAAACAGTCTAGCCATCTACGTTTACCCGATGAAAATTGCCCGCCCGTTAGGGATCGGAATCTTCTTAAGAATGTTTGTTAAACTCTCTGCTGCTCCAGCCTCGTCCTCAAGCATCTTGCTGTAAGTCAGCTCGTTTAGCATCTCAGACAGTTTGGTAATCAAGTTGTCTTTTTCTTCTCGACCCTGGGAGATTAGCTCAGCACCATTCAGCTGCAAATCGCCGCCAGGGATCGGGACCGTTGAGAACTTATTGCGCACCAAGCCTAGCAATTCTTTTGCCAATGCTAGTGTATACTGCCTCACCCACTGACGGCCTACAGAGTTTATCTTAGAGAACTGCAAGTTGCCGAAAGGCACATTGGACATGTTAGACACGCCATAGATGGCAGGGTCTGGAATGCCTGGATTCATTGGATCTGGCGAGAACTGCACTCTCATAAACAGATTCAAAGGATCATGCTGAGTGGGCATCGGAAAAATTCTTATGTTACGACCAATAATCTTGTAAGTGTAATTCGACCTTCTAACTCTGTTAGACAGATCTAATTGACCACCTCGAAGAATGTCTTCAAAAACTGGCAATACATAGAAAACAGTCTCCGGAGTAAAAGACTCAAAAGAAAATTCGTTGTTCAAATAGTTTATTGCAGAAGTCGTATCAAAGAATCTGTATGCTGCTTGTGGCGAATAGTGGAACACTTCCATGATCTTCATCTTAGAATTAGAAGTGTTTAGACTACTCGAAAAAATTAAGTTGCCATTGGCATCCTTGAGCGTATCGTAGATGTCGTAATCTTGCTGGTTTCTGACCAGAGCAATTGATCCTGAAATACTGTCGTAAGAACCACCCAAGCCGGCTTCCATTGCATATGGCTCTGCTCGACGAAGCATGAACTCAAGATTCTCGCGCGGATATCTCTGTTCGAACCCTTCGAGGGAACCGGTTGGAAAGCCCAATAAGTTTGCTAACTGCGACTTAATTTGGTATTGATTGATCAGTGAGCCGTATTCGCACAGCGCTTCTTCAAAGCAAGCCCAGATCTGTTTTTTAGTGAGCTCAACGCTCAGCACGTCGTCGCCGAGTTTGCGCTTGACAAATGTAACCATCGCGTCGGCTTCAATTTGAAACTCTGAATCAGTATCAAAGAAGCCGAACGGAGTGGGATTGATTGTGTTGAGAAAACTACTCATGCCGATCTCCAAGTACTAAATATCTCGAGACCGATAAGTTTGATCAAATCATCTTTTCCAAAAAAAGTGCAGCGGCCATGAGAAACTGAACAACTGCAAAGATCGTGACTGCTTTGGTCTTAAATCTCTCATGCTCAGCAACTTGGTCCCTGAGATCTTTCATCTGGCTCGGAGAATAGACTTCGTCGACTTTATCCTTCCAGGTTTTGAGATCATCAACTTTGCTCTCTTTTGCTTCGAGTCGCAGAATGTCCTTTCGAACTTCCTGCAGCTCAGCATTTAGAGCTTGGATGCCTTCAGCTAAAGTCTCTAGCTCTTTCAGCACAAGTCTGGAGTACTCATTCCAGCCGTTATCCCTGTTTTCTGTCGACACAACTGGCTCCTTTATTCTTGGATACAACTTCAAAAATTTTAGACATTTTTTCGTCGAGAGCCAAGTCGCCCTCAGCTATTTTCGCAATCTGATCAAATAGCTTAGCTTTAACTTCACAGGCTGTTTCATATTTCTCATGCTGAGCTAATAACTCATAAAGCTTATCAAACCTGCCGGATTTATTAAGCTTTTCTTGTTTCATTTCATCAATCTAGCGATGAGGTCTGCGTAAAGATCTGCTGATGCCAGCCAATGTAGCCTTCTCACTGCATCGATGCCGTGCAGCCTAGCAGTCTCAACCACTTTATCAAGATCGCTGCCATAAACAGTTGTATCATAGCCGGCAGCATACACTGCTGCTCTGACTGCCTTCCATTCAACAGCTTTCTTTGGCTCAGGCTTTGGCTCAGGCTTAGGCTCAGGCTTAGGCTTAGGCTCAGGCTTAGGTTCTGGCTTAGGCTCCTCTTCTTTTGGCTCTGGAACTAATCCACTAGCGCGAGGCTCCGGAGCGGCTTCAACTACTAGCTCTTCTGCGGGAGCGGGCGCAGGTGCTTCAACCTCAACCGCATCAGCTTCGACCTCAGGCTCGAGCGAAGGCACAGGCACAAAGCCGCTAGCTCTTGGCTCGGTTGCTTTCTTTGATGTGTTTGTCTTTGTTTTTTTGCTTTTACTTGCCACGTCAATTCTCCTTGCTCATAAAGCAGTCTCTAGTAAGTATCTAAACGATCGAGAATTTGACAATTTTTCAGCGAGGATTTGTTTTCAAATTTTAGAAAATTGAAATTAAAAAAAGAAAGGCCCCAACCTTTCGGAAGGAGCCTTTCAGATCGAATGTTTTCTAATCTAAGATTAGATCACGTTCATGTCGAGGCACGTAACAGTTCCGTAGAAGTCGGAACGAACCATCTTCTTGCCGTAGCGAGTCATCACGCCCTTACGTGGGGTGAAGTCCTCAGGAGCGAAGATGGTAGGAGTCACGATGAGAGGCACGTAAGGAGCGTATACGTAACCAGTCTCAAGGTAGCTGCCGCCTTTGTAGCCAACGAGCACCTTGTTACGTGGGAAGTATGGATCCTTGTAGACCGTGAAACGGTTGCTCAAAGTACCAACTCGGTCTGCACCGATGACCAAGCCGCTAACCTGTCCGTCACCGTCGAGGGTGAAGTTAGGCTTGAAGTAAACCGAAGCCTCGAGGATAGTAGCAACGTCCGGACCAACAACAACGAAGTTTGCTGAACCTCGGAGGGTCTTGCGGTGAATCTCATTGGCAACATCGATGATGGTCTCAATGAGAGTCTCGTACCACTCACGAACCGTACCAGTGAAGTTCGGGCCAGGAGCGCCAGTGTTGCGGAGAACCTCAGCACCGGTGGTCTTGTTGACGAACTTACCAGGCGAACGTGACCAGTAGTAGTTAGCTGCACCAGCTTGCGTGAGAAGGTCGTTGAGGATCTCGCGGTCGAGTTCCAGAGCGATCTGCTCGGAGAGGATCTGGGTGAGCTCAACCTCAGCGTCGAGGCTGTGGTAAGCGTTCAGGTCCTGAGCAAGTTCAGGCGACCAACGAGCGCGGAGCTTGCGGGTCTCAGCAACAACAGCAACTGACTCCACCTTGATGTCGATCTCAGGGATGGCAGGCGATGGAGTTGTACCGAAGTCAGACTCGAACGTAGGCACGACGAGTGTGTCGCCGTTGCCAGCCTCGAGTGAAGCAGCCAGAGGCTTGGTCACAACCATGCTACCAGGAGCAACAGCAACGTCGTTAACACCAGAGCAGATCAGAAGCAGTGCTGCACCAGTCGTACCAGGAGTCACCAGACCGTCAGGAGTAAAGTTAGCTCCGTCCCAGCGACCAATCTGGTTGAGGCGACGAATGTTTGCAGTTGTACCACCCTGGATTGCCTTACCGTTCATATCGTTGCCGATTGCTTTGTAAGGACCAACAGCAGGAATTGAGAACTCTTTAACCAGAGTCGTGTCAGCGTTACCGAACTTGGTTGCACCGGACTCAAGGCTCACAACAACAGCAGTGTAGACAGCCTTACCAGTAGCAGCACCAGCACCATCGTTGTTGTTCTCGATGGCGGTTGAAAGCTGCGGATCGAACTGGATCAAGCGGCCGTCAGAACCGGTTGCGAAAAGGTTCGCATCGTTAGAGAGGTCAGTACCGTCGGCGAAAGCACCAGAAGCAAGCAGGGTTACAGCAGCAGTTGTGCCGTAAACGCGCGAGTAGCCGGAGCCAGCCAGGTCGTACTGGCCGCCAACAGCGAGCGAGCCCGAACGAACACCAGAACCAGCTGGGTCGTTGTAGATCGAAGCGCCTGAAAGGTAAGGTGCTGCGTTTCCAGCATCACCAGCCAAAGCACCACCGTAGGTGTAATCCAAGTAGAAGAGCAGGCCAGAAGGCAGGCTCATAGGCTGGATTGACACGAGGTCGTTAGCGATCAGACCGCCGAAAACGCGACGGACGATTGGGAAGGCGATGTTTGTGAAACCACGAAGGTCGCCTGAAGAAGTGAGGTTACCACCACCGGTTGAAACCGATGAAGCCTCTTTGAGCACCTGACCTGCTTGGTTCTCAAGCATGCGAGCCATGTTCTCTCGCTTGGTGCCATCAAGACCGCGAAGCAGACCAGTGCGGTTCCACTTCTCGACGAGTTGCTTGTTCTGAGTGCCCACGTGGCGTGCGCGGATACCCTCAGTCAGCATTTCAAGATTAAAGCTAGACATTTTAGATTCTCCTTTGAATTAGTCTAAACAGAGTTTTTGGATCAGTTCTTGCCGATACCAGCTAGGACTGCCCATCTATCCGTCTCAACGCCACTTTTGGTCTTTGCAGGCTGCGCCGACCGGGTTGATCTGGAGGACGATCCGAGAGTCCTTCTTACAGACTCGCTAAGTTTGCCACCTTGGCCTCTCCGCGCGAGTGAATCAGAGAGTGACTTGTATAGAAGCTTAGCCTCGCGAAGCGTCTTGGCATTATCTAGGGCCTCGACAATTGCTCGCTGCTGCTTCACAGTCAAGTTTTGGTTTTGCAGAAGCTTGTTTGCGTAAAGAAGCTTTGCATTGAATAGGTTCATTTCCACGAGCTGCTGCTTAAGCTCAGTAGCTGCTTTCTTGTACTCAGCAGCCTCACGCATTGCGCGGCGTGCAGCATTTCCTCGTGCAGGACGGCGAGCAGCACGACGGCTCTCCGAAACGGAGCCAAGCTCGTCAGCCAGTACGTTGATCAGAGTATCTTCGTCGATCTCAATTACGTCGCCGAGAACTTCGCCGCCACCAAACTGGTCAGCCTCTTCCTCAGCGCTCTCTTGGATCTTGCGTTCGTTGCGCATGCGAGCGAGTTCTCGTCGAAGCACAGCCTCGTCGATCTCGTACATCTCGTCCATGTCTTCAGCCTCTTCCATGTCCTCGCCCTCGTACATTTCGTCGAGTTCTTGCATCATCTCGTGCATGTCTGCCTCTTCGAGATCAAGCTCTTCTTCCTCTTCCTCTTCCTCTTCTTCAGTGATCTCAAGGTCTAGACCAAGAGCAGCACCTAGATCTTCAAGGGCTGCGGAAGCTGCATCGACGTCAACATCGGCAGGCTCTTCAGCGGCAGGCTCTTCAGCGGCAGGCTCTTCAACCTCAGCCTCGACCTCTTCGGCCTCGACCTCGTCTTGCTCCATCATCTCTTGCATTTCCTCGACCTTCTTAGCATCCTCCGCCTCGAAGAGAAAGTCGAAGATGTTCTTCTTGTAGTTGCTTGACATTTCTCTCATCTCCTTAATGGTAGAATTCAGCTTTTGATCGAGGCGCTGAGAACCTCTTCCACTATGCTTCAACTCTTGCTGCAAAGAGACCGCCTCTTTGACCAACGAGATAAAGCTAATTTCCAGCCGACGCTTTTGCGCAGCATTGAGTTTGCTTTCGCTAATGACATTCATTACTTCGCTAAGCTTTTTGACGCGCTCGTTCAGTGCATCAATTCTGGCTGCCAGCTTCGTATCGGGAACAAAGTCATCACGAACAAGCTTTGCAAATGATTCAGCAAGCGACAGATCAGTCATTAGGCCATCGTCTTCATCTTCATCTTCATCTTC
>Ga0075480_10001818_pt1 | contig 13609 bp, 16 predicted proteins | sample DEB08_DNA_7_FD_81590 | JGI IMG/M metagenome (GOLD analysis project Ga0075480, IMG submission 81590) | Aqueous microbial communities from the Delaware River and Bay under freshwater to marine salinity gradient to study organic matter... | ecosystem: Environmental > Aquatic > Marine > Coastal ... | reverse complement strand
TTGTGATGTTCGCTCTCTAAAAAACTTCAGCTTAGAGTCCCTAAATATAAGTAAAACCATAGTCAATGACCTTTGGCAACTACAAGGAGCAGAAATAGCTCATCTAGATATTTCCCATACTAAAATTGTAGATGTTTTTGCATTGATTAGCATCAAAGGTCTTCTTACTTTAAATATTTCTGGATTAGAAAATATTCGAAATGCTCAAATAATTAGAAAGCTGAAAATTCAAAAATTAATCGTTTCGGACATAGACATATTTAATGCTAAAACGCTAGGTCCATCACTTCAAGAATTAGTGTCGCTAAATTCAAAAATCGCTAACTCTCAAGTTCTCGAAACGCTTCCTGAATTGAAAAAGGTCACAGTTAGTTCTGGGGCGATGAATAACATCAAAGCTCTTAAAGATAAAGATGTGGAAGTTATCATCAAAGATTAACTGTATTCTTCAATAAGATACCGGACTTCTTTGTTAAGCCTTTTCTCAACTCTCCTTTTATTTACACGAATTGTATTCTCTGGAATACCCATTTCTGCGGCTAAATCTACAGAACTTTCTCCTGATGCCATTTTCATGAAACAGATCTCCGCTTGTTCCGAAAATTGACCTTTAATTCTTTGCCAGGCTTTTTTTGCCAAAAACTGCTGCCACTCAGCTTCACAGCTTTTTTCTATATCTGAGGAAATAGAATCTGGTGAAATATACTTTTCTTTAAGAAGTTTACTTCTATTCTGGCGTTTACTAATCATATTCATAGCTTTGTTAGACGCGACTCTTCTCAACCAACCACGAAAGCGACCCTTTTCCAGATCATAGTTAAAACTAGGCAGTTTTTCCCAAAGATGAACTAAAGTTTCTTGTACTAAATCCTCAATATCTGTCTTATCTATTTTCAAATAATTGAAAACAATTTTTAGGTAGACGGAGTATATTCCCTCAAATTCCTGCCAAGCTTTTTCATCATGTTGATTTTTGACTCGAGCAAGCAAAGTAAGTCTGGTTTCAGCCGACATAAGAACCTTAACCTTTAAATAAGTTAACTTAAAATAAACTTCCCATTTTTGAGAAGCAAGCCTACTTAAAAAGTTATTAATTTTTCACATTTTTTATTATGCGTGTCACTAAGTCTTATGTCTGAAAAAATAAGCAGCAAATAATACTCACAACACCGCACACGTAAACACTAAGTCAGGTCTTCGGACCTGACTTTTTTAACGATTAACAAGAAATAAAGCCATCAGCAATTCTTTTTGCAGTTAGAGTTTGAGCGATTCCACCAAGACCTGTACAGCAATGCTCTGCAGGCATAAGCTTTCCAACTTTATCCATAGCCTCTATAACTTCATCTAGTGGAATAAGAGCGTCAAAACCAGAAAGGGCCATATTTGCAGATGAAAGAGCATTCATAGCTGACATGACATTTTTGCCAAGGCAAGGAGCTTCTACTCTATTACCAATAGGATCACAAATCATTCCCAGAGAGTTCTGCAATGCCATTGAAGCCGCACTTAAACATTGCTCAACTCTCCCACCTTTAAGATAAACGGCTGCTGCTGCTGAAATCCCGGCTGCTGCACCACACTCAGCCATACATCCAGCATCTTCTGCAGCAAAAGTTGCTCCTTCTGCAATAAAAACCCCTATCAACCCTCCAGCTAAAATTGCTTTGGCGAGCTCTTCTTCATCTTTACATAACTGATCCGCTAAAGCCAAACAAACTCCAGGAACTACCCCACAGGAACCTGCTGTTGGAGCTGCTACTATGACTTCCATAGCGCTTTTACTTTCCATTACAGCGGTGACAAAAAGAGTTGCAAAGTCAAAAACACTTCCTTCTACTTTTTCATTGGCTATGGCTTCTCGAAATTTGTCTGATTGCACATGGAGAATTCTATCTTCATACTCAGTTCCTTCTAAGCCCCTCAAACATGAGTTTCTCATAATCCTGGTCAATTCTACCATTCCCTTAAGAACTTCACCTCTAGACATTCCACTTCTGGCAGATTCATAATCGATAGCCAATTCAGAAAGATTTAAGCCTTTTCCTTTGTTATAAGTCAACATTTCCTGAAAGTTCTTAAATGGAAGTTCTTTAGCAAATCCGGAAAGTACTGGCAAAACAGGGTTCAATATGAAAAATGGAAAACCTGATTTTTTGAGTTCGTCAATAAACTTTGACTCGAAGGGATGAGAAGACTTTATCTGATAATAATTCACCGGGCCTTCAAGAAAATTTATTTCTGCAAAATTAAACTCTTCCAAATAACTTTTTAATTCAGATTCATATTTTACTGAAATCAACAACTCATAGTAATCTCCCTCTATAAGAAGCTCTGTCCCATTAAGCGAAGTTATTTTTAGCATCCCACCACCAATCGAAACAGCTTTAACGGAATGAGAGCCATTTCTACCTTCGATATCGATTAAAAAAGTATTTGGGTGGTTTAGATTAAGTTCTTTGTACTCAATTTTAATAGAGATGCTTTTCTCATTAATATACTTTTGAAAATCCGGAAATCGCGAATCATCGGCTGACCATCCTAAGAAACCGGCACAAAGGCCCATATCTGCTCCCTGTGTTTTATGAGTCGCTGCTAAAGAGCCTTTTGTATCGTAAGCTAAATGAACTGCACTGACCTCACCTAAAAGATCTCTAAGTAAAAGGCCAAGTCTTTGAGCTGCAGCACAGTGAGAACTTGAAGGCCCTCGCATAACTGGGCCAATAACATCATTAAAAATACTAGGATTCATTGATTTCACACCTGTTTTTTTATTCAGGTTTTGGTGAAATTTAAAATAGTGACAAAGCAAAAAATGATTTTTTTCTTTTATGAAGAAAATTAATCAAGAACATGATTCTATTTGATATTTTTAATCTTTCTCATTTTGTTTTGAAACTTTAATGTTTATCTTAAATCTAAGATAAAAAAATTTTATTAGAGGCATTGTCCATTGAAACTATTTTTCCTTCTTTTTATTCTATCGCTTTCTGTATTTGCTGCTGATAAAACTCAAAAGCTAAAGCCAGAAAATGTAAAAGACCCCATTACAACTGAACATGAAGTCCTTATCGACGGTAAAAAAATTAAATACAAAGCGAAAGTAGGTTTTATAAACCTCAACAAAAATGGCAAAAAAGATAAGGCTAAACTCTTTTACATAGCCTATACAGTGGATAGTGATAAGCATCGCCCTTTAACCTTTTCTTTTAACGGAGGTCCTGGATCATCCTCTGTCTGGATGCATATGGCCTTACTTGGTCCAAAGAGAGTCTTAATGGATGACGAAGGCATGGCTCTCAAGCCACCTGCTAAAGTAGTTGATAACGATCTTTCAATTCTCAACAAAACTGATCTTGTTTTTATAGACCCTATTGGAACTGGATTTAGTAAACCTATTGGAGATGGAAAGCAACAAGAATTTAGTGGCGTCAACGAAGACATTTCAAGTATTGGTGAATTCATCGAAAAGTACATTTCTTCTAATAATCGTTGGAAATCCCCTAAGTATTTGATTGGTGAAAGTTATGGAACTTTTAGAGCTGCTGGACTCAGTAACCACTTATTCGATAAATATGGAATGCGCCTTAATGGAGTTATGCTCATTTCTAGTGTTTTAAATTATCAGACAATAAGCCAAGGGGCTGAAAATATTCAAGCTTATGTGCATTTTCTACCCTCCTTAGCAGCAACTTCATGGTACCATGACAAACTTCTTCCGAGATATAAACAAAAGAATCTTACCGACTTCCTTAAAGAAGTCGAACAGTTTGCACAATCTGAATACCTGCTAAGTTTATACAAAGGCGACCGATTAAGCGCAGATGAAGTCAATAAAGTTGCCTCAAAAATTGCTGCGTACACAGGCCTTTCTGAAGAATTTGTTAAACAACAAAACCTCAAAGTCTCCAACTTTATTTATTTTAAAGAATTGCTCCGTAAAGAAGAAAAAGTCGTAGGTCGCTTTGATGGCCGTTACAAAGATGATGCGATGTCTAAAGGAAGTCAGCATGCTGGATATGACCCAAGCTATACTCACATTTATGGCCCAATAAGTGAAGCTCTAAATGGCTACTTAAGAGAAGACTTAAAATACAACGAAAAGTCCCCTTATGGAATTCTTTCAAATGTACACCCTTGGAACTTCCCTAAAAACCGTTATGCCGCGACAACGTCATATCTTAAAAGTGCCATAGTTAAAAACCCTTACATGAAGGTCTTTATAGCCAGTGGCTATTATGATCTAGCAACACCTTACTTCGCAACTGAATTTACATTTGCACAGATGAACTTACCGGAAAAATTACAAAAAAATATTGCTATTGCTTACTACGAAGCTGGCCATATGATGTACCTGCATATGCCTTCATTTAAGAAACTGGCCGCTGACCTTGATAAATTTTTAGACAGTTCAAAATAATCATCTTAGATATTATTTAGATTCAAAAACAAATTTAGACTCAAGTATTCAATGCAAAAAAGATGAAAACCTTCTTCATCATTTGACCCCCTACATGATGGATGATAGATTGGATGAAAAGAGGCGAAGGGAAAACAAGTAATACAAATTTACTCTTAATTCGTAGTGGTCATACAAATTTATGGCAAATAGAATCATTTTTTAGGGGGAAAACTATCAATGAAATTCTTATCTATAACGGCAATTTTCATAAGCATATTTAGTTCTGGCTTTGCAGGTGAATATAATCTGAAGTTGAAGACTGTAATTGGTGGGGAAGCAATGCGTCATGGAGACAGGATTACAAAACTTATACCTCTTCCCGATGGCAAGAGACTTTTAGGGGCTTCTGAGGATGGTACATTTCGCATTTGGGACCTTGAAACAAATAAAGAAATTAAAAGGTTTAAATCTATTAAAGGTGTAAAACCTGGCGATGATGAAATTTGGAATATTCAGCTTCACCCAGACGGCAAAAAAGCCTTAACAGCTCATGAAAATGGTTTAATTCACCTGTGGGATTTTGCAAAGGATAAGCCTATAAAAACCTTCACAAATAAAAATAAAAGAGTTTACAGACTGGCAATATTACCAAGTGGTAAAAGCTTTATCGCAGTAGACACAGATGGAAAGGTTAAGGTTGGGGATTTAAGCAAAGATGATAATACCTTAGAAACCATAGGTAAACATACAGATGATGCCTACACTGTAGCTGTATCATCGGACGGCAAGTCAGGCTGGACTGGTGGCGATAATAAAATTATGAGCTGGGATTTAACCAAGAATGCTCTTACTAACTTGGAATTTGATAACGATAAAGACATTTATACTATTACTCCATCTCCAGATAGTAAACACCTGGTAGTGGCAGCTGATGACTCAAACCTCATCCTATTAGACAGTGAAACTATGAAAGCTGCATGGAAGAAAGAATTTGAAGCAGATGGCTATGTAGCAGCATGGACTCCAGACGGAAAAACTATTGTTACCACTGGCAAAGAAGTATCGATTATCGAAGCTAAAACAGGTGATGTAACAAAAAGTATTCCAATCAATGGTCCTAAACATAGTTCTGTAGTTCTTTCTCAGGATGGTAAACAGATCTTTAGCGGAGATAAAATCATTTACCGATATGATTTAAAAACTGGCAAACAGATTTTTCCAGCAGAAGATTCAAGCATTATGGAAGGTGATTTAGAAGATATCAAAATACTTAATTCTGGTGATATATACGTAGTAGCAAAAAAACAAGTTGAGATATGGGGGCTAGACAATAAAAGGAAATCTACGATAAAGTTTGATTCATATATTGATAGAATGAGTTTTTCCAAAGATGAATCACGCTTTCTTATCGCTTTGGATAAAGCAGTTCACGTGTATGAAACTAAGAATAATAAAGAAATTGCAAAAATAGTAGTTAAAGATGGCGATGATTTTGTTAGTTTTGTTGGCACAGATAAATTGCTCGCAAGGACCAGCTCTACGGAATATTCTCTAATCAAGTATGAAAAAAACACTACCTTACAATCTTATCCAGTTACAGATGTTTTGGCCATTTCAACAAATGAAACCCTCTTTCTGTCTTCCAAAGACAAACAGCCTATAAAAATCTGGGATTTAAAGACAGGGAAAAACCTACGAACTTATGCCTTACTAGATGGTAAAGAATCTGTAAGTGATGCAGTTTTTAGTCCAGACTCAAATTCTTTTCTAGCAATAGAAGATAACTTATTTTTAGTTGGTCTTCTCCATAAAGAAGAAAAAGCATTTCCAAAACAGGATTTTGAAAAACTTGTCAAAGAACTTGGGGCCCAATCATACAAAGAACGTAGAAATGCAACTAAAGAAATAATTTCATTGGGGCCAGGAGTTATACCTTCAATTGATAAACTTCCTGAAGCTGAAGATCCAGAAGTTAGAATACGACTTCGCCAAATAAAAGAAAAGCTACAGAGCATTCAAAATATACCTCAAAAGCTCGTTAAACATTTCGACCACGATGAAAACCTTAAAGGAATAATAGTGCATCCTAAAAAGCCTATCTGGGCTGCACAGATTGAGAAGAACAGTGTTCGAGGAAAGATTATGTTTGGTGGCTTTGAAAAAGGTAAACCTATTATATTTCAAACTATCGATGAAGGTCGTGGAGTAATCAAACTATCCTTTGATCAGGCCGGAAAGCACTTAGCCGTGTCTAATGCAGACGCAACTGTAAGCGTTTACGACATCACCAAGAAAGCTGAGTAAATAATTTAGACTTTATTTATCTCTATTGTTAGATGTGAGATATCTTTGACAGATTTTATTTTCTCCTTGAAATAACTAACATCATTTCCGCTTTTAGAAGCTATAGAAACTAAAGCAGCATAGTGATTACCACTAATTCTCCAAAGATGAAGGTCGGTTACTTTGTCTTCAGGGCTTTCTACTGAAGCTTTTATTTCTTCTAAGACTTTAGCTTCAACTCCTCCATCTAAAAGAATAGGTGCTGTTTGCTTCATAAGTCCAAGTGACCACTTTGTAATTATCAAGGCTCCAACAATTCCCATCACAGGATCTAGGCCATTTAAACCAAAATATTTTCCTGCACATAGAGCTAGAATTGCCAGAACTGATGTAAGAGCATCTGCAAGTACATGTAAATAAGCAGCTCTCAAATTATGATCATGATGGTGGTCGTGGCCATGGTGGTGATGGTCGTGACCGTGGTGGTGATGGTCGTGACCGTGGTGGTGATGGTCGTGACCGTGGTGGTGATGGTCGCCAAGTAAAAAGGCACAAGTTAGATTAATCACTAAACCAATCACAGCTACCATAATCGCCTGATTAAAATGAATTTCTTCAGGATTTATCAAACGGAAAGAAGATTCTAGAAGCATGACAACCGCTACAACAATCAATGCTATAGCACTGGCAAAACCTCCAAGTACGTTGACTTTACCCGTACCAAAAGAAAATGACGGATTATTGGAGTGTTTTCTTGCATAGCTGTAAGCATAAATGGTTAAGATAAAAGCAGCTGCATGAGTGCCCATGTGCCAACCGTCAGCCAGAAGTGCCATAGAACCGTATATAGTCCCGGCCACTATCTCAACAATCATTGTTAATAGTGTGAGGTAAAGAACATATTTTGTTCGTCGCTCTCCTTTTTGATTTTTTATAGCAAAATCATGAGAGTGAGTCAATTCTTCAATTTTCTTATCGAAATCCATTATTCTTTCCCATTAAGTAAAAAACTATATAAACCTAAAACTTCTTTTAGCTTAGAGAAGTATTAATCAATAACGCTATTGAATCTTAAAGTCCAGATAAAACAAAAAAGGACTTACGATTTCTCGTAAGTCCTTAAAAGTGGTGGGCGGTACAGGATTCGAACCTGTGACCTTCTGGGTGTAAACCAGACGCTCTAACCAGCTGAGCTAACCGCCCGAAAAATGTTTGTTATCCCGCTCTACTTCTTAGACGGCCAGAAGAAACAAAGCCTTCATAGTTATGCTGAACAAGTTGAACTTCTACTTGCTGCATTGTCTGTAGAATAACACCAACCATGATCAGTAGACTGGTACCACCGAAAAGTGAAGTAATATCGATATTAGCTTCTAGTAGTGGAATATAACTGAAAAGAATGATTGGGAATACAGCTAGAATTGTTAGGAAGATAGATCCCGCAAAAGTAATTCTAGTCATAGTTTCGTTCAGAAAGTTAGATGTTGGCTCACCAGGTCTAATACCAGGGATGAAACCTCCAGACTTATTTAAATCATCTGCGATCTGGATAGGGTTAAACTGTGTAGCAACCCAGAAGAAAGTAAACAGAATGATTAAAATGGAGAACAGAACGACATATCCTGTCGATCCATAAGCCAAGTATGGAGCTAGTGCATCAAGACCTAAGAAGTTAACTGCAAATCCCATCATGATCATTACTGGACCTGCGAAGATGATAGGCATAACACCTGCATGGTTAACTTTCATTGGTAAGTAAGACGTTTTCTCAATAGCGCCTCTACTGCCAGCAGTACGCTTAGCATATTTTAGAGGAACTTTCCTCATACCCTGAACAACCATAACAGTTGCGCCAGTTACTATTAGGAACAAAGCTCCTAGTAGAACAGCATGGATAGGAGTAAGAACGTCATCACTAACATACTGATAAACTCTTTGGATAGCTGTAGGCATTGAAGAGATAACACTGATTGTAATAATGATAGAAGCACCTTGGCCAATACCTTTATCAGTGATCTGCTCACCTAACCACATGATAAGCATTGCTGCAGCAACTAGAAGGATAGTAGTTGTAATGAAGAAAGGCATGCCTGGATCATTAACAATTTGATATCCTTGTAGAAGTGTCGGCATACCTTTAGCAAATAGGAAACCTTGAACTACACAAATAACAATAGTTATATAACGGGTAAGTTGGATATACTGCTGTCTACCCTGAACACCGTCTTTCTGCATTTTTTGGACTTGAGGAACAACCGGTGTCATTAACTGCATAATAATTGAAGCAGTAATGTATGGCATGATTCCTAAAACCCCGATAGCACACTTTGCAAGAGCTCCACCACTGAAAACGTTCAGCATTGTAACCATTCCACCTGCAGTAGAATTGTTTTGAGCTTCCTGCAACGCTCTGTTTAGCTCATCAATATTGATTCCTGGAACAGGAATGTTTTGGATGAGCCTTACGAATGCAATCATTAGCATTGTGTAAAAGATCTTAGATCTAAGATCTTTTATTTTAAAGACGTTCTTAAAGGCTGACAGCATTTATATACCCTATTATTGTGATACTTCGCATTTTCCGCCAGCAGCTTCAATTTTGCTTTGAGCTGTTTTAGAGAATGCGTCGGCTTTAACAGTAATTGATTTACTGATGTCGCCTTTAGCTAGAATTTTAAGTCCGTGATCAATTGAGCTGATGATCTTTTTGTCAATCAGCGCCTGAGTATCCACAACATCTCCAGCTTCAAAAGCTTTTTCGATGTCACTTACGTTTACACAAGTCCAGTCTTTGTGGTTACGAGCTTTGAAACCACGGATGTGAGGTAAACGACGGAATAGTGGAATCTGACCACCTTCAAAGTGAAGTCTGATTTTAGAACCAGATCTTGACTTCTGACCTTTTTCTCCACGACCGCAAGTACGGCCTAAACCTGAAGAGTCACCACGGCCAACGCGCTTGCGTCTTTTGTAGCCTTTCGGGTTATTTAAAGAACTAAGTTTCATTATACTAAATCTCCGAAATTATGCCTTTTTGAGACCACGCTTGATCAAGATAGTGTCACGGCTTTCAAGACTCTTAACAGCCTTAGTAGTTGCCTTAACTACGTTCAATGCGTTGTTTGATCCCATTGATTTTGCTAGAACATCACGAACGCCTGCAAGTTCAAGAATAGCGCGCATTGCACCACCAGCGATTAGGCCAGTACCTGGAGAAGCAGGTTTAATTAGAACTTTAGCACCACCATGTGACTCTAAAACGTCATGTGGAATAGTGTGTCCATGCAAAGGAATTTTGAAAAGATTGTTTTTAGCAGAGTTTGAAGCTTTGCGAATTGCATCTGAAACTTCATTAGCTTTACCAAAACCGATACCGACTGAACCTTTATGATTACCAGTCACAACTAGAGCACTGAAACTGAACTTACGTCCACCTTTTAGAACCTTACTACAACGATTGATAGTAACGACTCTTTCTTCGTACTCTTTAACTTCTTCTTGTTTATTTTGGAATGCCATAATATCTCCTAGAACTGCAGGCCATTTTCTCTAGCTGCATCTGCTAGGCTTTTGACACGACCGTGGAATTTGTAACCACTTCTATCAAAAACTACCTGGCTAATACCAGCTTTCACTGCTTTTTCAGCTACTAATTTACCAACTAGAGCAGCGCCTTCAACAGTAGAAGATTTTGATCCCTCAGCTGATTTCTCAACTGTAGATGCTGCAACGAGAGTTTTACCAGCTTCATCATCAATCAACTGAGCATAAATATGCTTAGCAGATCTAAAAACACAAAGACGTGGTCTTGAAGCAGTACCGGAAATCTTCTTGCGGATATGCCAGCGTCTACGCTGTCTTCTGCTTGCGTTATTTGTTTTAACCATGATTTAAAATCTCTTTAATTAATTCTTTAATTATTTACCAGCACTCTTACCTTCTTTGAGTGAGATATGCTCGTCAGAATAACGGATACCTTTACCTTTGTATGGCTCAGGTTTTCTGAAGAATCGGATGTCTGCTGCGACTTGTCCGACGAGCTGCTTATCTGCACCGGTAATAGTGATTTTGGTGTTTTCCGGCATGGTTATTGTAATCCCTTCTGGGATATCGTAATTGATCGGGTGAGAATAGCCAAGGTTCAAGTTAAGCTTGTTACCTTGTACAGCACCTCTGTAACCAGTACCACGAATTTCTAGTTCTTTAGTGAAGCCATTAGCAACACCAAAAACCATGTTATTAATCAAACTTCTGCTAAGTCCGTGCTGAGCTTTGCAAAATTTGCTGTCATCTTTACGAGTTACAACTACTAGCTTATCAGCTTCGTTGAACTCAACATTTACAGCTTCAGGATTCCAAGAGTAGCTAAGCTCACCTTTTTTTCCTTTAACAGAAATTTCTGTTCCTGAGATTGAGATGTTAGTTCCATCAGCGACAGGAATAGGTTGATTTCCAATTCTTGACATTGTAATCCTCCTCTTACCAGACTTTACAAAGAAGTTCGCCACCAATACCTTTAGTGCGTGCTTCTTTACCAGTCATTAGTCCTTGAGATGTAGATACGATTGAGATACCTAGTCCACCTCTAACGCTTGGGATTTCGTTTGAACGTACGTATATACGACAGGAACCTTTACTCATTCTCTTAAGGCCTTCAATAACACTTTTGTTCTTGTAGTACTTGAGAGTGATGTTTAGATCTTTTTTATTGTTCCCTGCATCTACGACTTCAAAACCTTCGATGTATCCTTCTTTTTGAAGAATGCTACTAAGAGCTGCCTTGGTTTTTGAAGAAGGCATGTTGAGGACAGAGTGTCTTACTCTTCCTGCATTTCTTAACCTTGTAAGAAAGTCTGCTATTGGGTCATTCATAATATTTTTTAAATCCTAATTTTACCAGCTTGCCTTAATTACGCCGGGAATCATCCCGTTAGAAGCAAGTTCTCTGAAACAGAGACGACATAGCTGAAACTTGCGAATATAAGCTCTAGAACGGCCACATTTTTTGCAGCGGTGATAGGCTCTTGTAGAAAACTTTGGTTCTTTCAAAGATTTCTGAATTAGTGCTTTTTTAGCCATTTCTCAACGATTCCGATTATTACTTTGCAAACGGCATACCGAGCAATTCAAGTAGTGCTCTGCCTTCCTCATCGGTCTTAGCAGATGTCACGAATGAAATGTTCATGCCAATTTGGTATTTTACTTTATCTAGATCAAGTTCAGTAAAGATTGACTGATCGTTTACACCCATAGTGTAATTTCCAAAGCCATCAAAACCGTTCTTATTGATACCACGGAAGTCTCTCACTCGAGGAAGTGCATTGTTAATAAGGCGAGTTAGGAAATCAAACATGAATTGATTTCTTAGAGTCACTTTAGCACCAATGCTTTGTCCTTCTCTGATTTTGAAACCAGCGACAGATTTACGTGCTTTTGTAGCAACAGCTTTTTGACCAGTAATAGTAGTAAGAGTATTAACTGCTTCTGTTAGAAGGTCTCTCTCTCTTTTAGTACTGACACCACTGTTTAGAACAATTTTTTGCAGCTTTGGGACCATGTTGACATTAGCGTAACCAAAACGCTCCATAAGAGCAGGTACGATGTCAGATTTGTAGTATTCTTTTAATGACGTTGTCATTTTTCAGATCCCTGTTTAAGCCTTAGCCTTACGGCTATCGTATTTTTCTTTAGTCATAACATTTGAGATGTGAATTGGGCCTTCGAATTCGATGATTCCGCCTTCATTCTCGCCGTTAGGTTTAACAGCTTTCTTACGTAGGTTTACACCTTCAACTGTTACTGTCTCTTTATTGCGATTGATAGAAGTAATCTTACCAGACTTAGTTTTCTGAGATCCGGCAATTACAACAACTTCAGTACCAATTTTTAATGCTTTAGCCATTATAGTACCTCCGGTGCAAGAGAGATGATTTTCATGAAGCTTTTTTCACGAAGCTCACGAGCGATAGGACCAAAGATACGAGTACCTCTTGGATCGTTCTGAGCGTTGATGACAACTGCTGCATTTTTATCGAAAGAAAGGTAAGAACCATCTGGACGACGGATTTTGTGACGAGTTCTAACAACAACAGCTCTGATCACTTCACCTTTTTTAACTACGCCACGAGGACTTGCTTCTTTAACAGTAGCAGTAATCTCATCACCAACGTAAGCATACTTTCTTCTCTGACCTAAAACTGTAATTGCTACAATTCTCTTAGCGCCTGTGTTATCGGCGACTTCTAAACTCGATTGCATTTGAATCATGTTAGTGTCTCCTACTCAGCGACTTTTTGAACTTCAACTAAGCGCCAGCGCTTAAGTTTACTTGTCGGTCTAGTTTCTGCAATTCTGACTTCATCACCGATATTCGCTTCATTATTTTCATCATGAGCGTAATACTTTTTAGAAATCTTAATTACTTTCTTATATTTTTTATGTCTGGCTAGACGGTCAACTGTAACAACAATGGTCTTATCCATTTTATTACTAGTAACTACGCCTACGCGCTCCTTACGGATGCCTCTTTCAGACTTTACTGTATTTTCTTCAGCCATAGTACAAAACCTTATGCTTTAGCACGTGCTGTTGATTCAGTGTTTATTCTAGCAATATCTTTCTTAAGAACACTGATTCTTGCACTGTTTTCTAACTGTCCAGTTTTGCCCTGGATTCTCAACTTAAGAAGCTCATCTTTGCTATCTTTTAGCTGAGTAACGAGCTCTTCGTCAGTCAAATTTCTAATATCTGAAGCTTTCATTATACTTCATCCTCTTTTGCCAGGAAACGAGTTTTGATACCAAGCTTATTAGCTGCTAGGTACATAGCTTCTCTTGCCTGGTTGCGGCTACATCCGCTGATCTCAAACAATACTGTTCCAGGACGTACAACTGCTACCCAGTGATCTGGTCCGCCTTTACCTTT
>Ga0075480_10001815_pt1 | contig 13613 bp, 13 predicted proteins | sample DEB08_DNA_7_FD_81590 | JGI IMG/M metagenome (GOLD analysis project Ga0075480, IMG submission 81590) | Aqueous microbial communities from the Delaware River and Bay under freshwater to marine salinity gradient to study organic matter... | ecosystem: Environmental > Aquatic > Marine > Coastal ... | reverse complement strand
ATTTGATATTTAAAAATGGAATACATCTGGATTGTAGTAAAACATGATTCTAGGCCCTTTCCAGTTATATCACATATCAAAATACCTAATTTTTCTTTACCTATACTTCGAACTTCAAAGAAATCACCGCCAACATAGCGAGAAGGATTATATAAAAAATCAAATTTAATACCTGCAATATCAATAAAATCTTTGGGTAAAAACCGTTCTTGAATTTGCTTTGCCAACTTATATTCAGCCTCTAAAATGGATTGCTTTTCTAAATAATTGATATGTTTTTTTTGTGATTTTAAAAATTCTTTTCTTACCTGCTCATATGGCTTGATTCTTTCTAAAACAATTTTTAACTGAGATGAAATTAAATAAAATAATGATGGATTAATATTATTTAAAACAAGCTTAGAACTTCTTCCAATTAATATATTCATCAAACATTGATTATCTTTAATAACTAATACCATCAGTGCTGCATTATATTTTTCTGAAATCAAAACCATGTCTTCCGAAAGTTCTTTTTTATCTTCTAGATTAATTACTGTCTTTGTTAATGGCGTATTAGTTATACTAAAAGTTTCAGAAGGATTATTTATATTAACTAGATTAGTTGTATTCTCTGTAGAAACCCCTAAAAATTCAGGATTTACAAAAATTAATGTGTTACTAACATGTAGATTTGAGTTTAAAAATGAAAGTGTTTTTTTGGTAACGCCATGAATATCATAGCAATCTACATATAAATCTATAATTTCTTTAGAAAGCTTAGATATATCATCCCCTTTTAAATACTGAATAGGGGTTTTATTTTCAATAACCTTTTGCAACTTATTAAAAAACATGCCTAAAATTAAAGCTCCTAAAAAAGTAAAAAAGCTGCTAATCATTACTTTTTCAAAAAATTCTTGTTTTATCAAATACCCTAGCCAAATACCTCCTATATATATACTTCCAGTAATGACATAAGAAACGGATTTAGATATTAGAATATTTATATTCATTAACTGATGCTTGGTAATAGCATACGCTATAAAGCCAACAAGCCAAATTGTACTAAAAGGAGAAAACTTATTTAAAGTTACATAACCAAGTACAGGGAAAATAAATGAAAAAATAATTGCATGGCTTGTTCCTAATAAAATTCCAAGAGTTAAGTACTTTCTACGTTGCTTTAATTCATAATCACTATTTCTTTGTTTAAAAATTAATTTATAAAGTGAGTAGCCTATTAAAAAAGCGATATAAAGCCCCAATAAATTATATATAAATCCAAATGAAAATTCTAAATTTCCATTATTAATAGTCGCTGATTTAATATTGTAATCACTCCATGAAAAACAAATAAATAAAAATAAAAGTATAAAATGTAATTTAACTTCTATTTTATTAAGTGCGTAATCTTTATGATTTATAAAATTTGCAAACATATTAAATGCAACTGGAAGAAAAAAAGAAATTACTACCATTATTCGGGTTATAACTAATGTATGAGTATAGTAAGTAAAGGCAGCACTCCAACACATTAACCATGATCCAAGCAGAAGTGCAATAAAAGAAAACGATTGATTTATCTTATTATTTTTATTTTTCAAAAAAACAAATAAAGATAAAACTATATTAATACAACTACAAATAAAATAAGAAAGTGCAATGCTATTCATTTACTATTCACACAATTACTTTATTTTTCTAAACCTGATACAAGATCTTCTTCTGTTTTTAAAGCTTCCAAAATCATTTCCGTTTGAACTGATCTTTTAGCAATTTCCTTTATTCCCTGACTAGTAATTACTAAATACGTCCATGCAACAGGTCTTTTCTTAGTTGACAAAATTTGTGGAACTGTAACAATTTTACCATTAATCTCACACACACCTTTAATAAATTCACAAGAAAAAATTTCACCAGGACTTTTCCCCCCTGGAAGTTCAAAACCTAATGCTGAAAGCAGATTATGTGATCGAGAACCAAGTTGAGTAGCAACTAAAAACATCCTTAAATCATCTTTCCTAAGAATTTTTGCAGAAGCATCAATTAAAGATACAATAGCACCACGATTACTACGAAGCATAGCCCCTTCACCCACATTTACCCCATAATAATCTGTAAAACGCTGTAGACCTTCAGGATCATTTCTAAGCCCCTTTGGGTACTCTACAATAGTTCCATCGCCCCACGTAATCCTTGTTGGAAGACATAATACGGGTAAGTCTCCAGTAATTAATTTTACATGGCTAGGTGTTTCTCCACCTGTAGTTACCATAACTCCATTAAATAAACGATCTATATCCGTACTATAATTTTTCATACTTTTATTTACTGTAGTTTCAAATGCAGTATAAATGGCTTCTATTTCCGGAGGAGCCTTCCCGTTACTATCGTTGCATGGTAAGACTGTGACTGGCAATCTTTCCTGCCTAGGATTTAATACTTGTCTTAAATCTCTTTTAATTTCTTTTAACAGTTCTGCTTCAAGTTCTCCTAAACGTTTATCTAAAGTCTGCCTTAAAGATGCCTGTAAAAGTTCTAATAAAACCTTGATAGGCTTTTTACCCTTATAAGGAGATCGATCTAAAACACCTTGCTTCCAATCTATACCATCGGGTGGAATATCCCCCTTAACAATAGAACTCATAGCAGCACTCTTTGGAAGAGCTTGCATAGCAAAACCCGGTGGGCGAGCATACAAAAAAGATCCATTTTTAGCCCTACCCTACTGAAATAATGCGCCAGTTTTTGGGGGGTGAGTAACAGAGCGGGTAGTAACACTAGTTAGACTAGGTAAAACTTGCCTGGGATTACATAAACGTAAATTTTGTATAAACATAGATAGTTTCTTTTATTAGGGATAAAATAAAATAAAATATAATATAATACAAAATTTAAAATAATTAAATAATAAACTTAATAAAAAAAAATTAAACTCTACTTTAATTGAAATATAGAACAAACTACTATTAAAGTACATTGCTCGATGACATGATTAGATTAAAATAAGATATAATCTTTGTGTATTTATAACTTATATTAAATCTCTTTTATTATCTAAGATAGTAAAATCAATAGTTAATAAAAAATACTATAATTCTTATACATTATAATAAAATAATAAATTAAATGATTTTGAATAAAAATGGTGGAGGTGACAAGGATCGAACTTGCGACCTTCTGCGTGCAAAGCAGATGCTCTACCAACTGAGCTACACCCCCACGGATGCGATTTAGTATAGTTTAAATAATAAAAGTTATAAATTCAATTCTCAATTTAAGAAATCAAACTAAATTATAATAAGCAACAAAGTTTTTACCAGAAAAAAAACCAACCTTAGGTATAAAAACAACAGAAATACGAATAAAAAAATCATTACAAGAAATAAATAGCTCATTATTTTCAATTAATACTGTTCCAGGAACAGTTGCAACCTTATCAGTTATCTCAACTTCCAATAATTCAATAGAAATATTACTTAATGTAATTCGACATGTTAACTCAGTATTACAAGCTCGCACGATAGCATTTACTTCGTTTGCAGAATAGTTCCAATCAATAAGATAATCCTCAAAAGAAGGTTTCTTAAAATAAAATCTATCCTTCTGAATAATATTCTTATGATTAGGGTTTTTTAAAGAATCAATAAATAATTTAAGTAAATCTGGTAAAGCATTATCACATTTAATTTTATAAGAGCTGCATGTTTCCAAAGAATTAAGTGGAATTTTTATTTGAACTACAATATCACCAGCATCAAATTTATCCGTAAGATGATGTATTGTAAGACCTCCATATGGAACATTTGATCTAATAGTCCAAAAATAAGGGTTAGGCCCAGCAAAGTAAGGTAAATAGCTAGGATGGATGTTATAGGCACCTTTAAGAGCCTTACTAATTAAACTACTAGGTATTAATAAAGAAAATATATAAGAAAAAATATAATCATATGATTTTTCGTAAAAATAATCAGTATAAGAAATATCATCAAATGAAGTAATAAAAAATACATTCCCTGTATAATCTGGAAAACAATCATCAAACTTCTGCTTATGCTTTGATTCAATTAAAAAATCAAACTGATTTCCAAGAACATATAAACATTTGCACATTTTTTTCAAAAGTAATGGATATCCAATAAGCAAAATCTTGTTACTCATATTTCGATTATATAAGCAAAGAAACTAAAATACAAAAAATCAGATGGGCCTTACTATATTCAAACTAGAGTCAATTTTAATGATGAGTGTACTGAAAAAAAAAGAAAAACCCATATATTTTTTTTTAAAATATTAAAATGTAATGAATAAAGTAATACAGAAATTATCAATATATTAAAAAATATAGACTAAAATTATATACTGCTTATAAAAGTAACATCATGAAAGCAATTATAAATTGTATAATTATAAAAATAATTGAAGGTACATCCAAGAATCGAAACAAATCCATACCCTTTTTCAGGGATGCGCTCGAACCTTAAATGCTAAGAACACATATATTTTAAAAATAAAAGAAAAATAGTGATGTTAATAAAGTCAAACCAAAAAAATTATCTAAATATATTAAAAACTATATAACTACTAATATCAGTAAACGCACACAAACGGAACAAAATTATATAATAAAACTATCATAATGTTAGATTAGAATTCCTGAAATCAAAACAGGCCCTACTATTATCACGCATACTAACTTACCATCTGCACAAAAAAAACACATATATATTTAAATAAAAATATAATTTAAATATTTACAAAGATATAAAAAAAATGAATAAACTAATTCCAATATAACCACTAATAAAAGTAAAGTAAACTTATGAAAGTAATACAAAATTATAAGTATTAATATAATAATATCTGGTGGGCCTTCCTGGACTCGAACCAGGGACCTCACCCTTATCAGGGGTGCGCTCTAACCACCTGAGCTAAAAGCCCATATTAATTTAAAACTAATATGATTTTGGTATTTACTTATTAAATAAAAGGATAGTATTAATACCTGGATAACAAACCCAATGTGTGAGATCGACCTAATCTAATCAAAGACTAGACTAACTCCTTAAAAAGGAGGTGATCCAGCCACACCTTCCGGTACGGCTACCTTGTTACGACTTCACCCCAATCGCCAGCTCCACCTTAGACAACTGCTTCCCGAGGGTTAGCACATTGGCTTTGGGTGTTTCCGACTCTCATGGTGTGACGGGCGGTGTGTACAAGGCCCGGGAACGTATTCAACGCAGCGTAGCTGATCTGCGTTTACTAGCAATTCCAACTTCATGTAGTCGAGTTGCAGACTACAATCCGAACTGAGACCGGTTTTATGAGATTCGCTTGACCTCGCGGTTTTGCAGCCCTTTGTACCGGCCATTGTAGCATGTGTGTAGCCCAGGACGTAAGGGGCATGATGACTTGACGTCGTCCTCACCTTCCTCCTGCTTTCCACAGGCAGTATCTTGTGAGTTCCCACCCGAAGTGCTGGCAACACAAGATGAGGGTTGCGCTCGTTGCGGGACTTAACCCAACATCTCACGACACGAGCTGACGACAGCCATGCACCACCTGTCACGTAGTTCTTTTGCAAGCACTCTTCTGTCTCTAGAAGATTCTACGGATGTCAAGTCCTGGTAAGGTTCTTCGCGTATCGTCGAATTAAACCACATGCTCCACTGCTTGTGCGGGCCCCCGTCAATTCCTTTGAGTTTTAACCTTGCGGTCGTACTTCCCAGGCGGTTCACTTAACGAATTATCTTTGGCACTGAAGGGGTCGATACCTCCAACACCTAGTGAACAACGTTTACGGCGTGGACTACCGGGGTATCTAATCCCGTTCGCTCCCCACGCTTTCGCACCTCAGCGTCAGTATTAGTCCAGAAAGCCGCCTTCGCAACTGGTGTTCCTCACGATATCTACGCATTTCACCGCTACACCGTGAGTTCCGCTTTCCTCTACTAAACTCTAGTACTCCAGTTTCAAATGCGGACTTCAGTTGAGCTGAAGCTTTTAACATCTGACTTAAAATACCGCCTACGCGCTCTTTATGCCCAATAAATCCGGATAACGCTTGCCCCCTACGTATTACCGCGGCTGCTGGCACGTAGTTAGCCGGGGCTTCCTTTAGAGGTACCGTCATAATCGTTCCTCTTGACAGAGCTTTACATCCCTAAAGACTTCATCGCTCACGTGGCGTCGCTGCGTCAGGCTTTCGCCCATTGCGCAAAATTCCTCACTGCTGCCTCCCGTAGGAGTCTGGACCGTGTCTCAGTTCCAGTGTGGCTGTCCGTCCTCTCAGACCAGCTACTGATCGTAGCCTTGGTGAGCTATTACCTCACCAACTAGCTAATCAGAAATAAGCCCCTCTTAAAGTGATAAATCTTTCCTTTTTAAACCTTATGATAAAAAAAGTGTATTTGGTATTAGCTTCCCTTTCGAAAAGTTATTCCAAGCTTTAAGGCAGGTTACTTATTTATTACTCACCCGTTTGCCACTAATCAGAGAAAAATTCACCGAAGCTTCATTTTCAAGATTCGTTCGACTTGCATGTGTTAAGCACGCCACCAGCGTTAATCCTGAGCCAGGATCAAACTCTCAGTTTATAAAAAAATTAACATAAAAAAAACCCACACATTTAGGTTTGTTATTCAAATATCAAAGAACTTTTTAAAAGCTTGTAGATATTACACTAAATTTAGATTTAGTGCAATATTAAAATTTAAATATGTCTTACAAACTTAATTCCATCGATAGCTTTTACACTATCTAGTAAAGAAGAAGATGGTTTTATATCTAAATCAATTATTGTATAAGCAAGGTCACCCTTACTTTTATTAACCATTTCTCTAATGTTAATAGAATTAGAAGAAAATGGAGCTAAAATTTGGCCTATCATATTAGGCTTATTATCATGCAATACTGTCAATCTAAATTCACCAGATCGCTCTAGAGAACATTCTGGAAAATTAACAGAGTTTTTCACATTACCATTTTTGATAAAATCGTTAACTTGATCAACAATCATTGTAGCACAATTGTCTTCGGCTTCATCCGTAGAAGCACCAAGGTGTGGAAGCCCTATTACATTAGGTAATTTTAATAATTCATTATTTGGAAAATCAGTTACAAATTTCTTAACATGCTTACTTTCTAAAGCAGTAATTAGATCATCTTGATTAATAATTTCTGGTCTAGCAAAATTTAAAAGAATGCAGCCGGATTTTGTTTGTTTTATTTTCTCTAAATCAAAGAAATTTCGAGTAGAGTCGTTTAAGGGCATATGAAATGTTAAAAAATCAACTTTTGATAACATTTCCTTAAGACTTTTAGCTTGTTTAACTTGACTTGATAAACCCCATGCTCTATCAATAGAAATATAAGGATCAAATCCATAGACATCAATGCCTAACTTAATAGCATCATTAGCAACTAATACCCCAATAGCACCCAGCCCTATAACACCGAGCTTTTTTCCTTGTACCTCAAAGCCTTTGAATAAAGACTTATTAGTTTCAACTTCAGAACTAATGTCACATTCTTTTTCTTTTAAACTATTAACAAAGGTAAGTCCATTATAAATATTTCTTGAAGCCAAAAACAGTCCAGAAAGAACAAGTTCCTTAACCGCATTAGCATTTGCACCAGGTGTACAAAAAACAGCTATGCCCCTATCAGTACATTCCTGAATAGGAATATTGTTAGTACCGGCCCCCGCTCTTCCAATAGCTAACAAATTAGAATTAAATTTATAGTCATGCAATTTAAAACTGCGTAACAAAATTGCATCTGGATTTTCTATATCTGATGAAACTTGAACACCAATATCTTCAAGTTTTGATATCCCTTTTTTAGATATTTTATTAAATGTTTTAATCTTATACATAAATCTAATTAACGTTTTCTAAACTGAGGAGCTTTTCTTGCTCGTCTCAAACCATATTTTTTACGCTCCTTAACTCGTGGATCCCTAGTTAAAAAACCATTTTCCTTTAGAACTTGCCTATGCTGCAAATCTACTTCAAGTAAAGCACGGCTAATACCAAGCAAACATGCATCAACCTGAGCAGACTTCCCTCCGCCCAAAACAGATATCTTTAGATCGTATTTATCAGACAAACTTAGCGTCTGAAGAGGCTTCATCATATCAACAGTATCTAAATCAGATCCAAAATAATCACCAGGTAACAAATTGTTAATAAATACCTTACCACTTCCCTCAAACATCCAAACCTTTGCTATAGCACACTTTCTCTTGCCAGTACCATAATAAAAAACACTAGGTACCTTAATTTTTTTTTCTTTTAATTCTTTATTTACCATATCAGTGACGTACTCCTTTAATACTTTAACTCAAGAGGTTGAGGTTGTTGAGCATCATGATTTTTTGCCTCACCCCTATAAACTTTTAACTTTGTTAACATTGAATTTGCAAGTTTATTCTTAGGAAGCATACCCTTTACAGCGTTCATAATAATAAATTCTGGATTTTTATTAAGCATAGCCTTAAATGATGTAGTTTTAAGTCCACCAGGGTAACCACTATGTTTATAATACTTTTTTTGATCAACCTTCGAACCCTTTAAAATAATCTTTTCAGCATTTTTAACAATAATAAAATCACCAACATCAACTGAAGGTGTATAAGATACGGAATTTTTTCCGCAAATTTGCTTTGCAATTTGTGAAGCTAATCTTCCAAGCACCATGCCATCAGCATCAATAACATACCACTTACGATCAACATCCTTTTTATTAGTATATTCAGTAACTTGCTTTTTCATAATTAATTCCTTAGTAAAAAATTTTATTTAAATATAAACCTTGGGGATCTGCAGGTTTATAATCAAATACTCGCCTTTTTTGTTCTATAGTTTGATTAAAATCAATGGTAGTAAGAATGTTATTCTTATCTAAAATCAAGAATATTGAACCCATAATATTTCGAATCATTCTATATAAAAAAGCATTACCTTTTATAGTAACCTTATTAAGGATAATGCTTTTACTACTATCTGTTAATACTTTATAACAAAATTTTTCAACTTTTGCACTAACTATTTTTCTAATTGTAGAGTTTTCATTAGATCCAGATTTCTTAAACCCATTAAAATCATGAGTACCAATCAGAAAGTTTAAACACTCTTGTACAATAGAAATATTAACTTTTGGTCTAATGACAGCCACATAATTACTTAAATATACAGGTACCGGTTTATCCGTAAACAAATAAATATACTCACGGAAAGAAGCTGATTTACGTGCATTAAAATCATCAGATACACAATAAAGATCATTAATTTTCAAATAAAAGGAATGTTTATTAATATGACTGATTATAGCATCACAATTAATAATATACTCTGAAGAAAAACTAACAACCTGAGAACAAGCGTGTACACCTGCATCAGTTCTACCTGAGAAAGTAATTTGATTTAAATCTGAAAAAAAATACTTTAAAAGATTGATTAAAGTTGATTCAACGGTAACTAAATTTGGCTGAAATTGAGATCCTTTAAAATAAGAACCATCATATGAAATATCAACTAAATATTTAATTACTTAACTCAAGTTGAGACATAGGCGCAGAATCACCACGACGCAATCCACACTTAATTATTCTAGTGTATCCACCATCTCTATCTTTGAATTGTTGTGCAACATCAAAAATCTTTTTAACAAAATTTTTATCATTTACTTTTTGAAAAACAAGTCTACGATTATGTACTGAATCAGTTTTAGCAATTGTTATTAGTTTTTCAAAAAAACTTCTAGCTTCTTTAGCTCTACTTGATGTTGTTACAATTTTATTAAAATTTAGCAAGGATATAGATAAGGATCTAAGAAGCGCAAGACGCTGATCAGTAGGCAGACTTAACTTTTTATTACCATTTTTATGTTTCATTATTCTTCTATTTCACCTTTAAGTTCTAAATTATATTGTTGTAATCTGCTGTTAATTTCATCAGCACTTTTCTTTCCAAAGTTTTTAATTTGAACTAATTCAGACATATCTTTCTGCAAAAGCTGCTTAACAGATTCAATTCCAGCACGTTTTAAACAATTAGAAGAACGAGCAGATAATTCTAATTCATCAACAGACATGTTTAAAATTGACTGAATTTTTAAATCCTCTAATTCCTTTTCTTCCGTAAGATCAACTTCAGGCTCCTCGTTAATCTTGTTAAATAAAGCTAAATGTTCAGACATAATCTTAACAGCATTTTCAACTGCAACTTCGGGTGTAATAATACCATTAGTCTTTACATATAAACTTAATTTATCATGATCTAATTCATTACCCACACGAATCATATCAACATCATGATTAACAGTGACTATCGGAGAAAATGAAGTATCCGTAGAAATATAATTAACACTTTGTTCAACACTAGTCTACTGATGAGAATCATGATAGCCAATTCCAGAACCAATAAAAATCTTAATGTCTATAGATGCTTTATCAGTCACCTCAAATAGGTAATGATTTTTATTTACAACAGATACATTAGAACTACACTCAATATCACCAGCAGTAACTTCCTTCTTTCCAGTTACAGATAGAGAAACTACCTCAACCTCATGTGAAGATTTCTTGAAAATTATACCTTTAAGATTACATATAATCTCCAAAACATCCTCAACAACATTAGGTATTGTTGAAAACTCATGTGAAACACCATCAATTTCAACACCAATAATACCATGCCCTTCTAAAGAAGACATAAGAATTCTGCGTAATGAATTTCCAAGCGTAACACCTAAGCCTTTATCTAAAGGCTGGATGGTAAAATTACCTTCACAACTATTAATCTCATCATACTTAACCCAAGCTTTTGTAGTCAATTTATTTCCTCCTATACTCTTCTTCTTTTTCGTGGGCGACACCCATTATGAGGAATGGGAGTAACATCCATGATGGACTCAACTTCCAAACCGGCTGATTGGAGAGCTCTAATCGCAGTTTCACGTCCAGAACCAGGCCCCTTAACATAAACTCTAATCCGCTTCATACCAACTGATTCAACTGCCTTCTTTGCCGCTGCCTCACTAGCTAACTGTGCAGCAAATGGAGTACCTTTTTTAGAACCTTTAAAACCAACACCTCCAGTAGAATACCAAGAAATAACATTGCCCTTTTCATCAGTAATACTAATTATAGTGTTATTGAAGGTAGACTTGATATGAGCTATACCTAATTCAATATGTCTTTTTTGTTTTTTAGATTTTATATTCATTGTATCTCCAGTTTATTTGGTAGCTTTCTTTTTACCTGCAATTGCAATTCTTTTTCCACGCTTTGTTCTTGCATTGGTATGTGTTCTTTGACCTCGGACAGGTAAATTTCTTTTATGACGTGAACCTTTGTAACAACCAATCTCACCCAATCGACGAATATTTTGACTAATCTGTCTTCGAAGATCTCCTTCAAGAACTAAACTTTGAAACTCATTTCGAAGCTGAACAATATGTTGCTCAGATAAATCCTTAACTCTTAAATTAAAATCAATTTTAAGCTTAGCTAAAATATTCTCAGAAGTATTTAAACCAATACCTTGTATATATGTTAAAGCAATAACAACTCTTTTATTTTTTGGTAAATCTACACCTACTAATCTTGCCATTATCTAACCCTGCCTTTGCTTATGCTTTGGTATCTCACAGATCACACGTAAAACACCAGCTCTACGTATTAACTTACACTTTTTACACATTTTTTTTACTGAAGCTCTAACTTTCATTTAATCACGACTCTTTTTATAATTTTATAGGGTTTGAATTATACTTAAAAGTAATACATTTGTTAAGTACTAATTTTAAGATGATTAGAAATTTCGCTAAAAACAACATCTACTTCACAATTCCCATCTAATTTAAGTACCCTATTTCCATAATATTCTAAAATGGGCTTAATTTCACGATGATAAGTCTCTAATCTATTTGTTATTACATCTAATGTATCATCAGATCGACTTCTACTTAATAATCTCTCAGTTAACGTTTGATCTGGAACATCAATTAAAAATATATATAAATCGATTGAAGAGTTTTCCAATAAACTAGATAAATATTTAGCTTGATTAAGAGTTCTTGGATAACCATCCAAAATTGCATCAGAAATATCAGATAAAACAGGATAATTGGAAATAAAAATATCGTTAATCAAACTATCTGGAACTAAATCCCCTTTATCTATAAAAGAAATCATTTTCTTACCAAGTATAGTTTTTGTTTTAATTTCATTTCGAACAATATCGCCCATACAAACATAAGGTAGATTATATGATTGAGATAATCTATCAGATTGAGTACCTTTTCCCGATCCAGGAGCACCTAAAAGTATAATCATTGTAATGAATTATATTTTTCTGATATGACAAGAGTATCAACTTGCTTAACTAGATCCAAAGATACTCCAACAAGAATTAATAATGCAGTACCTCCTAGTCCCATAAAACTAGTAATCTGAGTTGAATTTGCCGTAACAATTGGTATAAGTGCAACTAAAGCAAGAAAAATAGCACCAATAAAAGTTAATGTAGTAATAATCTTTTCTAAATATTCAGTGGTTGGATTGCCAGGTCTAACGCCTGTAATAAAACCACCATGCTTTCTAATATTATTAGATAACTCTTCAGGATTAAACGTAATAGCAGTATAAAAATAAGTAAAGAAAAAAATTAATAAGCAAAAAAACATATTATAAACCAAACCATCATATTGATAATACGTATTAAAAAAAACTGACAGAGGCTCATAAGGAATATATTGAATAAAAAGCAAAGGAAATTGCAAAACAGCTGATGCAAATATAATAGGCATTACACCACCTTGAATAAGACGAAGTGGTATATATGTACTTTGAGAACCATACAATTTTCTTCCAACAACCCTTTTTGCATATTGAACAGGAATCTTTCTCTCGGCTTCCTGCACAAAAACAATAGCTGCAATCATGACAATAAACATAATAAATAAAAAAGCTAGCCCAACATAACTAGCGCCGCTTTTTAAAAGAAGAATAGTATTAGATATATATAAAGGCATTTGAGCAATAATACCAATAAAAATTAAAACAGATGCCCCGTTACCAATACCATTTTCAGAAATAAGTTCACCAAACCACATAACTAAAGCAGCACCAGCAGTAAGTCCAGCAACAGAATAAAAAAGGAAAAACACAAAATTAATATCAGGAAGCAACATAGATTTAAAGGACAAAGCCATAACCACAGATTGAATTACTGCAAGAAATATTGCTAAGTAACGAGTATACTGAGCAATTTGCTTTCTACCAGATTCCCCTTGCTCAGCAATTTCTTTTAGATCAGGCCAAATAACCATAAGCAGCTGAAAAATTATAGATGCATTAATATAAGGCAAAATACCTAAAGCGAAAACAGAGAATCTACTTAGTGCTCCACCAGAAAACAAATTAACAAAACCTAAAACGTTATTATTAGTAAAAAGTTCAGTCATTTTGCTTACATCAATTCCAGGAATTGGTATATGTGAACCAAGTCGATAAATAAAAACAACTATTAATGAGTAAATAATCTTTTGTAGGATATATTTAAAATACAAAAAAGAAAAAAAAGAATTCATACTTATGTAAACGTAATAGTACCTTTTAATTT
>Ga0075480_10001813_pt1 | contig 13619 bp, 11 predicted proteins | sample DEB08_DNA_7_FD_81590 | JGI IMG/M metagenome (GOLD analysis project Ga0075480, IMG submission 81590) | Aqueous microbial communities from the Delaware River and Bay under freshwater to marine salinity gradient to study organic matter... | ecosystem: Environmental > Aquatic > Marine > Coastal ... | reverse complement strand
TCTTCCTCCACTTTTTGCTAAAAAATTTGAACTACTATTAGATAAAAATTTATTAATTACTTTCTTAGGATTTTCAATTGTCGCATCTTCTACTTATATTTTTAATGACTTAAAAGATTTAGATCAAGACAGTCTTCACCCAACAAAAAAAAATAGGCCTTTACCAAAAGGAGATATTTCAGTTAAAAATGCCAAAACATATGGTCTCATACTGTACATTTTTGGATTGAGTTTAGTTTACTTTGCAAACAATTTTGCCATAATTTTTGTTTTGGCTTACAGCTTGATAACCGTCTTATACTCTGAATTATTTAAATACAGAAAATACTTTGACTTCATTTTTATAACAATTTTATTTGGAGTGAGATTATTTTTGGGAAGCTACGTAACAGAAATAGTTTTAACAAATACATTATCTCTTTTTACTTTGACAACAATTAACCAGATAATATTGTCTAAAAAGATTTCAATATTTACTGACCCGGAAATAGATTTAAAAGCAAGAGTAAAGAGTCACTTGGTAGAAAACTATACTATTGCTGAGTTCAGAATATACTATTTCATAACTTCAATTGCTTCCATTTTGACTTTATTGATTTGGACAATCCAATGGTTCGAACTTGGGATTTTTTATATTTTTCTTGCACTTATAAACTTTTTTTCTCTTTGCTTATTTAATTACAAGCTTTATCAAGATGCAATCAAATCAAAAACCGAAGATTTTATAAGCTGGTTAATGAAGTCTAAAATAATATATCCTTTAATTATTTCTGCACAAACCGTTTTATTTTTACTATATTTATAAAATGAACAATTCTAACTATGTTTTAATTGGCTCTTCTTCTGAACTTTCTAAGGAATTTGTTAGGCTAAGTGATGATAAAAATTTTTATACAGTTTCCACAAAAGATTTTTCCTCAAATAACCATTTGCTTATAAGTGACTACAGTGATGATATTGATTTGATTACTTCTTTTATTAGTAAAGTTAATAATCCTACTGTTATTTTTTTTAATGGATTTATGGCAGAAAATAGACCTAAGCAATACCCCACTATTGAGGAAATAAATAAAACCTTAAAAATAAACTATGTCGTGCCTTTATTCTTGACTGGGGAAATTGACGAAAGAATGAACGTTAAAAAGTTTGTATACATGTCTTCCTTTGCCGCAATAAAGCCTAGGAATAGAAATTTTATTTATGGTCAAAGTAAGCGGCTGCTAGAAGAAACAATTGCATCATTAAATATTAAAAGTTATCTTTTTTTTAGGTTTGGTAAAATAAACACAAATTTTAGTATCGGGCACAATACTTCTATTTTTGACTTAGAGGTAAACCAAGCTGCAAAAGCATTAGCCAAACATATTGATAAAAAATCTGGAATTATTTATCCAAATCCTCTAACTAAATTACTATCTATTCTTTTTTATATGATTCCTCTTAAAATTATTAATAAATTAGGCTTATGACCTTTTTAAAAAAGGAGACAAGAAAGACAAACTGATTATAATTGACTTAGATGAGCCAACCGTTAGTTAGTGTAGTAATTCCATCCCACAATAGATTTGAATATTTAGTTAGTGCTATAGAGAGTGTGCAGAGGCAAAATTATTCGAACATAGAAATTTTAGTTGTTAATGACGGTTCCACCCAACAAGAATACTATGGATACAAATTTGAAGAAAATGTAATAAAAATTGACTTGGAAGAAAATCAAAGAAATGTTCTCGGATATATTTCTGCAGGACATGTAAGAAATTTTGGAATTTCAAAAGCTCAGGGCAAGTATATTGCATTTTTAGATGATGATGACATCTGGCTTCCTGATAAACTAAGTAAGCAGATTAATAAACTTGAGACATCAAAAAATAAAATGAGCTCGACTGATGGATTAATAGGTAGAGGAAGTTATAAATCAGATGAAAAGTATTTAATTTATAATAAAGAGAGGTTTTTTAAACGAATAGCAAAAAAACATTCGAAATCAAAATTTTCAAACTATAAATCTTTTACATTTCCTGAAGAATTTAATTTTAATTTCATAAAAACTCACAATTCGATAATCACTTCTAGCGTAGTTGTAGAATCGAAGTTAATTAAATTTATTGGTGGATTTCGCCCCATACCCACTAAAGATGACTACGCTCCGGACTATGACTGCTGGCTAAATCTGCTTAGGTTGACTAATTGTCAATATATAGAAAAGCCACTTTTCTATTATGACGAATCACATGGCCATGGAAGAGAGTGGTAATTGTTATTTCTTAACTATGACAACAATTGACTGATAAATATATTTATAAAAAGACAATTTCTTAAATCTATATAAAGCTAAAAAGTTCTTTAAAAGTCTATTAATACCGTTGTTTCTGTTTTTACAAACAAGGTGATAATTCTGACCAAAAAGTTCTTCAAAGTATCGCTGATACTCTAAAGAAAATTCTTCAAGAATACCTCCAATATCCCAAGGTTTACTTTTGCCGGAATAGTGAATAAATATTTGACTGTCCAATTCAGTTTTTTGATCGATATATGAAGTTCTATAATTTAACTCAGGTAATAAACTCAGATAATTTCCATCAATTAATGAATTTAAAATATCCTGATCCCAATATTTTGCCTTGTTTTGTAATTTATTAATATATAATTTAGATTTTTCGGTGAGATTATTTTTATTCCAATTCATTAAATTAACAAGCATAACTCCGGCGTTAAAATATTTGTTACCAGACATATTTAGTCTCTTAAATGGTTCCTCATATTGATGCCTATATAGTTCATCAGCAAAGCCGATAAAATTATTATTTTTTTTAATTTCTAAAAATTGTGTCTTTATTATTTGTGATGGATCATTCACGCATACAATATCTGAATCTAGATATACAAAATCTAGATCATCATAATATAGGTCAGATAGAAACAACCTATAAAATGTAGCTCTTGAAACATGCGCATCGTCTAAGTTATATAGATTCTCTTTTATATGTATCTCTTTTTTAATAATTAAATTGATATTCTTGTGTTTTTTAATTTTTTTGGGGATATTTAGATTTTTATTTGTTTCATCTAATATTAGATATAAATTAATCTTCTCGGTAACATTTTGTAAAACAGAATAAATACTTACAAATGCTTGTGTGTTGTAGTTTCTATCAAAGGCATACAAAAAATTCAACATGTTAAATTCCTAAATTTTTGAATATAAATCTTCTAATTCTATTAAATGATTTAAACTTACTTTTAAGTCTGTATTTAAAATCAATAGTAAATCCATAGTAACGATAGGAATAATTTTTCATCAAAACTGGTTTTATGTTGGTAGCATTAATTTCATTTGATTTAATTTTATTTTTCCAGTATTTAAAATCTAATTCATCAAAACTATACTTTTCTTTATTTTCATCTAAAACTTTGATATTCTCATTTAAAAACTTTTTAGTTACCTGGGAATAATTATTTATTTGAATTTTCGGTATATTTAGAAATGATTCATAAATAATATGTTTTTTTGTTACTGGAATGGAGCCACTATATAATATTTCCCAAAACCTATGTGTATCAATACCATTGCCCCAAGGTGCAAGAACAAAATGGTATTTACTCATTCTTTTTTTGTATCCATCAAGACTAATTGGAGTTTTGTCACTATCTGCCCATTCAAAACCTTGAAAACTTTTATAAAGGTCCTTTCTGTGTGAAAAATTAGTATTTGGGTTGAAATTTATATAAAATAATTTCTCTTTATTTCCAAAATAATTTGAGAAATTAATATTATTTAAAAAATGATTTTCATTGAGATTTTTTGGATGAAAATTAGATAACCCCAATGGTATTGGAATTAAATCTTCTCTGTCTATATCTACATTACAGGAGTACCATTCAGAAATACATTTAGGTTTTTTTGCATACATCTTTTTTGTAACCCTCATATCACTTTGGTGAGTAATGAGTTTTATATTTTTAAAATTAGATTGTTTTTTTAAAATACTAAATAATTCATAAATAAATTCAGTTTTACAAAAAATTACATCATTCTCTTTTAATTCAAAATTTTTTGTTCTAACAAAAATATATCTCCCAGTAATCAGATGTTCGTTAGTGTTTTCCCGAATATTTTGATCAAGATTTAGAGAATCAATCTGAGATTTTTGAAACATTCCAGAAAAAATAATATCCGACATTTCTGCAAATTTAAATCCTGAAATAAATTCTATTTCTTTATGCATTGATTTGTTTCATATACTCTTCATAAATAATTTTATCGACTTCAGATAAAACAAAATTAATTTTCTTTGACTTATTTAAGTTAATATCATTAGCCGTGTAAGTGAGAATAAAATATTTTTTTAATTTAAATTGGTAAAATTTTTCTATGTCTGTTTCAGGTGATATAAATAATAGTACTTTTTTTGTAAATAAAAGCCTGAATGGGATATATTTCAAGCTCTCAGGATTGAATAATATTATTAACTTACATCTAGAATTAGTAGTTGTTGAATGGAATAAATATTTCTCTAACAATACTTCTCTATAATTCTTATTTTCGTCAAAGAAATACAATATTTTATTTGGCCAATGTTGAATTTTAATTCCAAAGAATTTAGTATTCGTAGGAAGCGTATCTTTAAAATTTTGCCAATAACAAATTGATAATAAAGACTGATCATGTCTGTGATTGCTAATATTGCTTCCTTCAGGGAAAATATTTCTAGAATCTAAACAAAGTTCATACCAACTTTTCAAAAGTTTTATAGCCTTTGCATTAGTGAAATTGAATCCGAGGACTCCTCCCATTAAATTTCTTGCATTGAGTAGTTCATCGTTATCTTGAACATTATTCCTCTTAAGTACTGAATTGTAAGTCCAATCTTTTATATTTCCAGTTGAGTGAAAACTTGCAAAGCCTCTAAGGTAAATTAGCAATTTAAATAGAGTCAACCTGTAGTCAAATAGACAAGCAGAATCTAACCATATGACGTTCCAATTTTTTTGCTCGTTGTAAAGTTCTAAAATTATTGCAGGTTTCCAAGCAAATCCACCGATTTTATTATTATGTTCATTTAATCTCATGCTAAAGTGTGGAGGATAGTTTTCAAATTTAAATTCTCGAAATTCAACAAATTCTAGGGAATGAATTTTAAATTTAAATTCATCTGATAGGTTGAGTCCGTATACAATAATGTGGTTAAATTTACCTTTCACTTTTTTAAAATTTTCAAGTAGATTTTCTAAATATTCAAAGTGAAGATCGTCTACTGCTGTGACTAATGTGAAATCTTGGTTTCCTTTTTGTGATCTATAGAAGATATTTTTAGTAATTATTAAGATAATTAAAGTAATATCATTTAATAAATTATTCATGCCTCAGTTAATTTTAAACTAATCTAAATAACAATATTTATATTATTTTTATTGAATAGAATTAAAAAGTGAAAAAGAATAACAATGATTATAATGTATATTTTTGTGGTATTTCCAAAAACTGTTATGAAAATATAGAAAAAAATCTTAGTTTTTTAGAAAGTTATTCAAGAAAAGTTAAGTATAGAATAAAAACAATCATTGTGGATTCAGACTCTAGTGATGGCACAAGAGAAGTAATTGAAAAGTATAGAAATAAAAATGACTTCATTATAAATCAATTAGATGGATTGGAAGAAGCCTATTCAAATAGAATAGAACGAATTGCGATGTCGAGAAATAAATGTCTAGAAATAATTTCAGAAATGAACAATCAAAACAATGTAGTCTACATTCCAATTGATTTAGATTTAGATTTATTTAAATTTTTAACTTATGAAAAATTAAGTCACCTTATTGAGTATTGTGTAAGTAAAAATGTGCCTTTTGGAATTTTTCCATTCTCTACACCATACTATTATGATATTTTTGCTCTTAGAGCTGAAAAGTGGGTTGAGTATAATTCTCAATTAAAAATTAAAAATTTTAAAAAAATTTTTCTAATTGGTAGTTTTTTTCTTAACTATATATTTATATTTCGACATCAACTTGATGTAAATAAATTTAAGAAATCAAAGTTTAATATTACAAGTGCATTTGGCGGAATGGGTATTTATAATTTAAATCAATCTGTTATTGATAAGTATTACAAAACTTCAACGATAAATCCGGAATTTGTTTCAGAACATATAATCTATAATATGAATTTTGATCTAGAAATTATAAGTGATTGGAATATTCCCGCACCTCCTGAGCACTTAGAATATAAATTGTTAAATTTTAAAAATAAAATCATTTATTTTTTAAGAACTTTTTATTTTGATATAGTAAATGAAAAATAATTTTTTAAAATATTAGATTCTACTTACATGCAACTTTAAAATTTACCCAATCTGTTTGGCTAAAAAATAATTTAACTTCTTTAAAGAATAGTTTGCATGTACTAATTCTTTTGCGTTTTTAGAAATCGTCTGGAGTGCCATTGGGTCTTTGAAAACATTATTAATTTTACTAATCCAAGTATCAACTGAATTGTTTTCAACAAACATTATATTTTTATTATTTGAAAATTCTTCAATATCCCAGAAACCATCTGTTAGAGATATCATAACAGGTACTCCTAGCGACATCGCTTGAAGAGATACACTTTGACCAGAGGGCTGAAGGGTATTTAGTAGTGGCAGTATCACTAACTTAGCTTTGCTATAAATTTCTAAAAGTTTCAAGTCACTAATATCGTTGCTTCCCCAGCTTCCATCAATAACCTCTACGTTGACTAGGTTTGAATTTATTAATATTTTATTTTTAGTTATAAAAATAAATTTCTTTTTAGGCATTTTTTGAGCAATTTCAAAAACTTTTTTATAATCTCTGTTACCATCGTTGCCAACAAATAATACATATTCATTATTTTTTAAATCTATATTTTCAATATTCCAAAAATCTGTATCTATACAAAATGGCAAAAACTCCATATTATTATGTTTTTCAGAAATTTTTTTTGCTTTTTCTAACTCACCTTTTCCAAGAAAATAATACTTGTCTATGTAGTTACTTAATAAAGTAATTAAAAAATTATGTAAAAATTTAAGCTTTGGAAAATTAATTTTTTTTGAATAGAGACCCATGACAAATAAGTTAGTTCTAATTTTATATTTTTTTTTGTACAAAACCAATAAAGGCAAGGCAGCAAAAGCAGTGGACTCTGACACTAAAAATAATTCGTCTGTTTCTCTCAATATTTTTCTATTTTGTTTGTTATTTATAGAAAATATATACAGAGGTAAGCTAAACAATTTTGAAATAAAATGTTCTAAGGTCGATAAGTATTTTCCTACTAAGTTGAACTCAATAATATTTGTTTTGTGTTTATTTTTAAGATATCTCAACCCATAAAAAAATTCATCTGCATAATTATTATCATCAATCCTATTACTTCTTGAATTGGTAAAAATGTATGTAATTCTGTTCATTACAATTACACTAGTATCTAATATGAAAATTGCTGTTTTTTTTACATATCAATACTCGATAAAGACTCTAGCTGACTCCGGAATATTTGATCGAGAAATGAGAATATATAGAAAGTTAAGTGAAAAGTTTAATATAGATTTTATATTTTTTACATATGAACCACACACTGATAACAGCTTTACCCATAGTGGTCTAAAGTTTATTCCTTTATACAATTATATAAAATTTTCTAATAACAAAATAATAATGTTTTTTAAGTCATTAATTATTCCTTTCAAGATTAAAAAGTTGTTAAAAGATGTTGATATTCTTCATCAACACCAACTTTTAGGATCGTGGATTCCTCTAGTTCTGAAAGCAATTACTAAAAAACCATTATTGACTAGGACTGGGTACGACGCATATGAATTTTCAATAAAAAATAATGAAGGTTTATTTAAAATTAAGTTCTACAAGTTCTTAACAAAACTCACAATAAGATACTCAGATACTTATACAGTTACAAGTAATTCTGACATGAAATTTTTAAGTAGAAAATTTGGAATAAATAAGATAAGCTTGGTTCCAAACTGGGTAGAAGTCAACCATTCAGTAGCAAAGAGATCTAAAGATAGAATTTTAATGGTTGGTAGATTGGAATACCAAAAAAATTATCAAATGGCCATAGATTTTATGATTAAGTTAGAAAAAGAAGTCACAATAGATATTTATGGAGAAGGCTCGCTAAAAGAAGATTTAAATAATACTGCTTTGGAGAAAAACTTAAATATTAATTTTTTGGGTAGTATAAATCACGAAGAATTGATTTTGATTTATCAACAATATAACTACTTTCTCTCAACGTCAGAATTTGAAGGAAATCCCAAAACAATTCTCGAAGCATTAGCAAATGGATGTGTGGTGTTTGCAAAGAATAATGAAAATAATGCTGAAATTATTCGACACGGTGAAAATGGATACCTGTTTTCGTCTACAAGTGAACTTGTTGACATGTTTAACAATGAGTTTAGAAATAAAGATCTGCTCTTAAAAAAAGATAATTATGAATATTTACAAAACAATAATATAGACGTCATCTGTAAAAAAATGTATAAAGATTATAAAGATTTAATGGAGTTTAAATAATTAGCTAGAACAAAAATCCTCCATAATCTTAATGCATTTATTCTTGTTTTGAATTTATTCAACATGTAAATTTTATTTGTGTGAAAATACTTGTTTAATTCTGAATTATCAATAATATCTGATATCAGATTAAAATTTTCGAACACCCAGGTATGATAATCAAAGACAAATCCTTGCTTTGGTCTATTTAAAAATGAACTATCAAAATCTTCTTTTAGATAATCAACTAATGGTAACTTTTGTGACTCTTTTGAAATATAGTTATGACTTGTATTTAAAATATACTCAACAAGTTTATTATCAACTAAAGGCGATCTTACTTCCAAGGAATTAGCCATAGAAGCTCTATCAACTTTAAACATCATCTGTTCCGACAAATAATATTTGTATTCATTTATGAGTACTGATTTATATAAAGACTTATCCTCTATAAAATTTATTCCTGACTGAGAATTTATTTGAGTATCAAACAATAAACCTACTAACTTTTCGTCTTCTATATATGACTTATGAGCTTCTAGAAAGTCATTGGAAAAAGACTTCAGTCTTGTCCCAGTCCCAAATAATGGAGGATAAGTTTTATACAATTTAGAGTATAAATTTTTTAATTTACTTCTCTTAACTAAGTGGTTTTTCATTCTTGAGTATCCGCCAAGTAGCTCATCACCACCATCACCAGAAATTGCTACTTTAAAGTCTTGAGATATTAATTTACTTAATAAAAATGATGGAACAATTGAAGGGTCTCCATATGGTTCATCTAAGCAATCTAAAGCTTCGAAGACATTCTTACTAGAAATACTTGACTCAACTTTAATTTGACTGTGGTTTGTATTATATTTTGATACAACTTCTTTAATATATGATTCCTCATTTATTTCACTTTTATCAACGACCACTGAAAAAGTATTTACCCTATCACCCAATTCACTTATTTTTTTAACAATACTTGTAGAGTCTAACCCGCCGGATAAAAAACTTGCAATAGGTACATCTGAAACAAGTCTTTTTTCAACAGATTCAGAAAAAATATCTAAAAATTCCTCTTGGGAGAATTTTTTATTTTCAATGAAATCAAAAGGTTGCCAATATTTATTTACTGTACTTTTAAATATATTGTCAATGTAGTCAATCTCTAAATAATGACCTGGCTCTACTTTGTGAATATTGTCGAAAATAGTGTTTGGGGAAAAAACTACACCATAAGCTATATATTGTTTTATGTAATTATCGTTTACATGATTGTTTTTTAAAATTTTTAATATTGACTTTAGGTTTGAAGCAAACGTAATTGTATTTTCGTTTAAATTGAAATATAAAGGCTTTTGACTTAACCTATCTTTCACAAAAAAGATTTTCTTTTCTTTTTTATTCCAATAAATAAAAGAGAACTGGCCTTCTAAGTTATTAATAAATTCAATTCCACTTATCTCAAGTCCAGCCAATAAAGTTTCAGTATCTGAATGTGAGGTCTTGAAATCATAGTTTTTCAGCTCTTTTTTTTGTCTTAATTTGTTTGAATTGTAAATTTCTCCATTGAACATAATTAAAGAATTCAATGAGCTTGAAACCATAGGTTGGTTTGCATTATCATTTAAATCTATAATTGAGAGTCTATTAAACCAAAGATCAAAATTTATATCTTCCGAGCCTGAAATATTTTTCTGGTTATCAGGACCTCTACAAACTGCTAGTTTATTTCCCTCATCAATATCTTGAGAGGAAATGTTTCGAAATGAAAAACAACCTGTAAAACCACACATAAATTTAAATTTTTATAATTACATACTAATGATAAGTTTATTTGTTATTAAAATGTTAAATAAATATGAAAGTTTTAATCTTAGGTAGTCATGGCTTAGTAGGGCGAGCCATAAATCGAAAATTTGATAGCAATCCATTCTTTGAAGAAGTTTTAGCTTCAAATCGTGATACTTTAAATCTATTTAATGCAGTTGATGTCCAGGAGTTTTTATCAAAACATAGACCAGATTTTGTAGTAAATGCTGCTGCAAAAGTTGGAGGAATTTTAGCGAATAATACATTTAGAGCAGATTTTATTTTAGAAAACTTAAAAATAAACATTAATCTATTGGAAGCAATTATTCCCTACAAAAACACAAAGTTAATAAATTTAGGTAGTAGCTGTATTTATCCTTTAGATGCAAATAACCCCATTAAAGAGGAGTTTATTATGACGGGTCCTCTGGAGAAAACAAATTCACCATATGCAATGGCAAAACTTACAGCAATTGAGCTAGGTAATTCCATTAGTCATCAGTATGGCCACAAAGTAATAAACCTTATGCCAACAAATCTTTATGGCCCACACGATAATTTTGATGACAAGGAAAGTCATGTTATCCCAGGACTGATGGGTAGAATGCATAAAGCAAAAAAAGAAAACTCTAAAAAGTTTGAAGTATGGGGTACGGGAAAACCTTTAAGGGAGTTTTTACATGTTGACGATTTAGCAGACGCAATTTCATTTATAATTGAAAATGATATCAACGAAGAGCTCATAAATATAGGAAGTAATGAAGAGATTTCGATAAATGATTTAGTTTTAATGATGATGAAAGTAATTGATTTTCAAGGTGACATTCATTTTAATTCCAAATATCCAGATGGTAACCCCAGAAAATTGCTTGATTCATCTAAAATTTTGTCTTACGGCTGGAAACCAAAAATAACTATCCTGCAAGGTTTACAGCACACATATGACTGGTATTTGCAAGAAAAAGTTTAGGGCTACTTTTAAATAGGGTATTCCCATGTGGGTTTCATCAATTTATTTTGAATAAGAATACTTTCTCTTTCTGCAAGCTCAAGGTCTGATTCAACCATCAACTGAACTAATCTTTTAAAATCTACTTCCGGTCTCCAATTTAGTTTATTTCTAGCTTTGGTTGGATCTCCAAGCAAATGCTTAACTTCATTTGGTCGGTGGTACTTTTCAGAGGTTAATACGTAATCTTTCCAATCTAAACCCACCTCTCCAAAAGCTAGTTCAACAAATTCCTTAACAGTGTGTGTTTCACCCATGGCAAGAACCCAGTCGTCAGGTGTATCATGGTTTAACATGAGCTTCATGCCTTTGACATAGTCTCCTGCAAATCCCCAATCACGCTTTGCTTCCATATTGCCTAATGTAAGATTTTTTTGAGTTTTATGAAAAATTCTTCCCACTGCTCTTGTTATTTTTCTAGTAACAAAAGTTTCTCCTCTTAAAGGTGATTCATGATTAAATAAAATACCATTTACACAAAATAATCCATAGGACTCTCTATAAACTTTTGTCATTTCATGTGCAAAAACTTTACCAACGGCATAAGGGCTTTTTGGGTTGAATTGTGATTGCTCTGAAAGAACTTCTGAATCAATACCGCCAAACATTTCAGATGAAGAGGCTTGATAGTATTTAATTTCTTTTTCCGCATTTTTTACTGCTTCTAAAAGAGTTAGTGGTCCTACAGTTGAAGTTTGTGTTGTATATAAAGGATTTTTAAATGATACGGCTACATGTGATTGCGCAGCTAAATTATATATTTCATCTGGTTCTATTCCATTAACTAAATTATTTAAGGAAGATGAATCCAATAAATCAGAGTAATAAAGTTTTAGTTGACCACTTTCGGTATATTTTGATATTAACTCATCAATTCTTGTAGTATTGAAACTTGATGATCTCCTGATTGTTCCGTGTACTTCATAATCAGATTCCAGCAAGTGCTGAGCTAAATAAAATCCATCTTGTCCTGTGATTCCAGTTATAAATGCTTTAATATCATACTCCTTCATCTAGAATTATAGATTTTTTTAAAGCTAATCCGATGAGAAAATATAAAATAATTGAATAATGGGCATTTTCCATACTTGGATCAAATAATGAGTTAAAAATAAGTGGTATAACTATTATTTTATAATCAATTGTTTGGTCAATCATTTTAAAACTTTTATAGAGGTAATAAAAGATACCCCAAACAATAAATAAATGTAGGAGACCACCTCTTGATAGAATGTGTATAAAATAGTTATGAACATTCACATTTTGATTATCCTGACCAGCTCTTAACTCAGAGTCCATCGCTGGAATGAGGTCTGAAAAACCATAACCTTTAAATAAAATATTTGTTTTATTCATATCATCAGATATATCTTGCCAAATCTGCATTCTCCAATTTAAGTTTCCATCAAGTGAGAAAATCCTGCCATCTTCAAAATAAAATAAATTCAGTTTTAAGACTTCATCTTCATATTTATTATCATTAATTGTTGAGTATCTACTTGTGACTGCAAATTTAAGTTCTTGAGAGATGTCTTCATCTATTACAATATTTCTACTAACAACCCAACTGGTTGATACAAGAAAAATTATGATGCCGAGGACTAAAGAAAAAAATAATTTTAAATCTAGTTTGAAATCTGTTTTCTTGAATTTTGGAATAGCTAGTAATAAAAATATAACCAGAGAGATAAATCCACTTCTAGACTTTACAAGAAAAAGTGGTACATATAATGCTGTCATAAAAATGAGGATGATAAATGAATTTTTTGAATATTGCTTATTTTCTAAAAATATGTAAAAAACAAAAATAAAAGCTATAAGTAAATCTGATCCTTTTGGATACTCGAACTTATCAGTATGATTAAGTAATATATTTTGAAGATTTTCACTTATTCCTTTAGTTGAAAATATATATATTATCAACAACCCTATAAACGAAAGATATATGTCATGGTTATAAATTTTAAAACCGATTTTTGATATGAATTCATACCCAAAAACCAATGCTCCAAAAGACCATATATATGAAGAGACCTTGTAAATTGAAGGATTTAATAGATTTACTCCATCAAAAATGTTCATCAAATAAAAAGAAAAATAGAGGGCTATTAAAAGAAAATTCAATCTTTTATTATCCAAGAAATATCTTTTTGTAATTATTGGGGTAACTACTGTGTACAGAATTAACACAAGTGCAGAGGCTACAATTAAAATTTCACCCAATCTTATACTATAAAAATGTAATCCCATAAATGTTCTAGCAAAAAGAAAT
>Ga0075480_10001812_pt1 | contig 13621 bp, 6 predicted proteins | sample DEB08_DNA_7_FD_81590 | JGI IMG/M metagenome (GOLD analysis project Ga0075480, IMG submission 81590) | Aqueous microbial communities from the Delaware River and Bay under freshwater to marine salinity gradient to study organic matter... | ecosystem: Environmental > Aquatic > Marine > Coastal ... | reverse complement strand
TTTGAGAGTGACGGAGTTTCTTTGCGTAATCAATAAAACCCACCAATTTTGGTGGGTTTTATTGAGGAGGCTAGTACGAGTTAGAACTTGTATCCAGATCGCTTGAGGGCGCTATAGATTCCAATCTTGTTGATAGTTCGAATTCCACGAGCAGAAACGGTGATAATTACCTTGCGTCCAATTTCTGGTACGAAGTAAGTTTTCTTCTGCAGGTTAGGTTTTCGTCGAACTTTCCCGGTTGGGTTAAATTTTGTAGCACGAACTCGGTTAGAGTATTTCCCTCCTGTTTGTGTCTTTTTTCCAGTTATTTCGCAATAATTTGCCATATAATTTCGTGAGTTAACCTTTCGGCTGTAACGCTTGGCATGCTATCATGGAACCTGCGTTTAAGCAAGAAATCTATGAATCTAGAACAAACAATTATTCAAATCGCTGTCTTAGTGTTGTCGGTGGTTTTGCATGAGGTGGCTCACGGATATGCGGCTGATTCCTTGGGGGATCGCACTGCTCGATATGCTGGACGCCTTACGTTAAATCCAATTCCTCATTTAGATCCAGTTGGTTCTGTGATACTTCCATTCATACTCGCTGTTTCGGGAGCTCCTTTTTTGGTGGGCTGGGCGAAGCCTGTACCTTTCAATATTCATAACATTAGTAAGAAGCGCTGGGGGCCAGCATTGATCGCCCTAGCTGGTCCAGCTGCAAATCTCACACTTGCCTTAGTGTTTGCTGGTCTCATTCAGATGAGCGGTGTCTTCGGTTTTTCTGCCATAATGCTGCAGTTCTTTGGTACCGTCGTGATTATTAATGTGGTGTTAATGGTGTTCAATCTCATTCCTGTGCCACCACTCGATGGTCATCATGTACTATTTAGTATTTTGAGTGGTCCACGGTATCGAAACCTCCGTAACTTTTTAAGAAAGAATCAACTCATGATGGTTCTTCTAGCGCTCTTTATTTTCTGGCCGATGATGACTCCACTTGTCGGTCGCATCATTGAATTCTTGATCTAATCCACAGCCGGCGAGGTGGGTATAGGTTATTACTTGCTACAATCTGTATACGTAATAAATTTATTGTCGCTCATTCTGTATTTATATGATGTACTTCATTCAAGCTTTTAAGAAAACCTTTGCAATAACAGCTCTGGTTGCCACGGTTATCTTCACCATTCAGGCAATTCCAGTTGCTCGTGCGGTTGACGCGACCTTCAATGTCTATCTAACCGTTGATTCAGAAATTTCTATTAATGGAACAACGGCGGGAACTACCACATTGGCTGATATTACTTTGCTGCCGAATATTAGTATTTCTAATAGTGTTGCAAGTAACTCACAGAATGATATTGAAATTCAGACAACCGACCCAGATGGGTATACTTTGACTCTGCAGGCGACGTCTTCACCAGCCATGGGGCACCTGGGTGCAGGTACTGATATTGCGAACCTGCTCAATGGTAGTAGTACCGCTGAGTGGGATGTGCTTACGGGTGCAACCGAATTTGGTTTTGGCGTGTTTTCTTCTGATAACGATGGAAGCACGGATACAGATATCGTAAATGCGTTTGAGAATCCAGAGTCAGATTCTAACTATGCTTCAGGATGCCTCGGTCTAGCCCCTAATGATGATCCAAATTTTGCCAACGTAGAAGGTGTGCACGGTGCTGATAGGGAGGTTGGTTTCTCTGGCGCATTAACAACACCAATCACTATTGCAGAAAGAAATAGTGCCACCAGTGGGGCAAATGATATTGACATTTGTTTCTATGTTGAAGCAAATAGCGACAGTCCAGATGCTGGTAGCTATGTTGCAACCATGATCCTTCGTGCTACTGCGAACTAAGCTTGGATCGTTTTACTCCTTCTGATATATTGTCTTCATGAACATATTTAAAGTTATTGCGGCGACGTTGTTTTCAATCGCGCTTATGCTGCCGTCTGCTGTGGGAGCGTATGAATTTGGAACATTCGCAACAGAACCAAACGGTGATTTCATTGTTGGTCCTGCAAAAACAGAGATCGTAGTGGCTCCTGGTGAGACCAAGACTCACAAGATTACTGTTAAAAGTAGAATTGATGGTGATCAAAATTTTCGTGTTTACGTACGTGATTTTGTAGGTTCAAGTAACCCAAGTGAAGTCATCAGCTTTGTTGATGAAAATAGTGGTATTAATCCTTATTTTCTTTCGGACTATCTCTCAGTTGAAATTAATGAGTTCACTCTAGGCTTGGGGGAGTCTCTTAGCTTCGATGTAACCATTAGTGTCCCCGAGGATGCGGAACCTGGTGGAAGATATGGAGCTGTTTTGGTTAGTGCTCTACCAGATGCAAGTCAGCCTGATGGTGCGGGAGTTTCCTTTTTTACTGAAATCGGCTCCTTGCTCTTGGTTCGCGTTGATGGTGACCTAGATGAGTTTGGATATATTGAAGATTTCACGGTGAACGGGAAAAAGAAAGGAATTTTCTTCCAGCGACCGCTTAAGTTTGAAACATTTTTCCGTAACGCTGGAAATGTTCACCTGATTCCGTACGGTCAGATTGTGGTTTCTAATACAGCTGGCCGAGAAGTCTCTGCTATACCAATTGATGCTCACTTCTCATTGCCTGATTCAGTACGTTTGCGTTCATTTGACTGGCCCGCTGAAGATGAAAAAATATTCTTGATTGGTCGTTATACCGCAGAGCTTCAGATGTATCCTGGGTACCGAGATGTGCCTGAGGTGGTCAGTATTACGTTTTGGTATATACCAATTTGGTTTGTTCTTGCCTTTATTGCATTTGTATTTTTGTTGTCACTGATCCATTCTTATTTCAATCGAAGATATCGTCGAGTTAGAGAATAATAAAATCGTATAATAGGGCTATGGTAACCAGTCTCCACAAACTAGCCGCCATCCTGATCTTTTTTTCACTCCTTCAACCTCAGGTATTGGTTGCACAGGTGATGACAAGCAGTAACTATCAGTTGCGTTTTGACTCTGCCAACGCGGGCGGGGGACTATCTACTAGTTCTTCCTATCAACTTGAAGATACAGCTGGTGAGGTTGCTACTGGGAAGAGCGGTTCTGCACCAAGTAACTGGTTCAATACTTCATGGGAACACCGTGTAAAAGTAACCATTAATTCAAGTGAGGTGACCTCTACACTTTCAGATTTTCCGCTCTACGTTGACTTAGCTCATCTGCCGTCAGATTTCTTTATGCACGTTGCAAGCGATGGTGCAGATATTCGGGTAACAGAGGCAGATGGAACAACCGAGACGCCTTTTGAAGTGGTCTCGGTTGACACAAATGCATCGACAGGTGAGTTGCATGTGAAGATTGACTCACTTTCTTCAAGTAGTGATACGGATCTCTTTGTCTATTATGGGAATGCCACCGCCAGCGCATATGCAGCCACGAGTACGTATGGCCGGAATAATGTTTGGACTGAATATGAAGCCGTGTACCATTTTGAAGAAACACCAGACGGGACCAGTGGCGACGTGGTTGATAGTACGGGTAATGGAAATGACGGAACCAGTAATGGTTCCATGTCTGCTTCAAACGTTGTTTCTGGAATCATAGGAAATGCATATGATTTTAATTCTGTAAGTTCTCAGTATATACAGCTGGCTGGTGGACCATTGAATGGTGCGACTGCGCTTACTGCATCCTATTGGATAGAGGACCCTAGTTATGACGATGGTCGTGTTCTGTCTAATGGGGCCGTAGGGGGCGGTACGAATCAGGTGTTGTTGTGGCCAGATAATGACAACGGATTTGATGCCATAGTGGACTCGTCACGTACCAACGGTGGCGCTGTTGAAAATTATGTTGGCTGGCATCATCATGCTCTGATTTATGATGGGAGCAATCTGTACAACATTGAAGATGGAGTAATTGATGGTAGTGCGAGCAAGGCGGGCACCACTTCTAGTGGAACCAACTATGTTGGTCGAGACAATGTTGCGGCAAACTACTTAAGCGACGTTGTTGATGAGGTGAGGATTGCCCGTCAAGATCTCGGAACAGAGTGGTTGCTGATGGAGATTTTTAACTATAAGTATCCGCGTATTCTTTATACTGTACACGAGGAAGAGGATCAGTACGGTACGTATGTTCTTAATGCTGGATATCAACAGATGAATGAAACGTTTGTCTCCATGTCGGTTATTAACGATGTGCTCTTAAAGCCAGGGGTTGGTGTAACAGCTAATAACTCAGTTGGAAGCGAAACCATCAAGGTTCGCTCAGATAGCCCTGCTGGCTACAACTTATATGTAAAAACGACACAGAGTCCGGCACTACAACACCAAAATGGCGGCTCAGATTTTTCTGATTACACTCCGGTCACGCCAAGCACACCAGAGGTCTGGGCTGTTGATTCGGGTCAAAGTCAGTTCGGCTTTTCTTTGTATGACGAAGCGGGGGGTGACGTTGCTGATGGTACTTGGGGTGATGCAGACGATTGCGGAAGCACTACGACAGGTGACCCTGATACTGCGGGAGGAAACGAACAGCTATATGACGGCCTCTCGACCAGTGATCGATTGATTGCTCAACGTTCGGATCGAACGAGCGAAATTGGTTCAGATATTGTCTTTTGTTTTGCTGCTGGGACGAACGATGGCTTGGTTGAGTTTGGGGACTACCAGGCTCCAATTGTGGTGACTGCAATTGCGCTATAATACTTTCATGCGACGCACACTCGTGTATATCTTGGCATTTCTGCTGCCTTTTTCATCAGCAGTTTTTGTTTCTACGTTTACACCAAGTAATCAGGCTCAATCAGCCAGTGCCACTTTTGATGTCGGCGTGGTTGTTGAAGGTTGCAACTCTAATTTGGTTTGTGAACCAGCTAATGGTGAGACGGTTGCTAATTGTCCGAGTGATTGTACTAATTTTCAATGCTCAAACGGAATTGACGATGACGGAGATGGTTTTATTGACTATCCTAATGACCCCCATTGTGATTCTGCTCTAGATGATCGAGAGAAGTCAGATGGTGGAGGTGGGGGTGGGGGCAGTGATGATGCCAAGTGTAAACTTTCTGTACTTCCCGACACGATTTCCGTCGGTGAAAATTCTTATGTTATTTGGGAGTCTGTCGGAGCTAGTCTCTTGCGAGAAATCAATCCTAATATTGGTTCTGTGGCACAAACTGGCTCAGTGCTCGTTTCCCCCGCCCAAACTACAACATACGTCGGAACGTTTACCGGGTTAAAAAATACGGCGAGCTGTACAGCGACACTGACTGTTGAAGTGGCAACTACTACGCAAGGAGTTGTGCAGTTCGAAAGCCCTTCGTATACCGTTAGTGAAAATGACGGCAGTATTACGCTCGGTGTTCAAAGAGTGGTTGGCGTTGATGGAGACATTACGGTTACCGTAACAACCGCCGAGGGATCTGCCGACTCTCGTGATTTTGATGCAACAACACAGGTACTTACTTGGCTTGACGGTGAATCTGACATTAAGTTGTTTACGGTGCCTATTAACCGAGATGTGTTTCAGGAGTCTGATGAGGTGTTTACCGTTGAAATAACTGCTGTTGATCCAGGAGTGCTCGGTAATCCGGTTATCGTACCCGTCACCATTGTAGACCCGACCGTAATTCAGGATGACACTACGCTTACATTGATTAAAACAGTCGAAAATGATGATGGGGGAGCCCTTGAGTCCGGAGACTTCATTCTTACGGTGAACGGATCTCAAGTTCAGTCTGGTGCGGGGGTGATTGTTGCAAGCAATACAGCTTTAACCATTAATGAGATTCAACAAAGTGGCTATGAGCTTACGTCGGTAAGTGGAACTGCTGGTTGCCCTGCTACACTACCTGGAGAGATAACGCTACAGAGTGGTGAGGATGCCATATGTCGTATTGTGAATGACGACATTGCCACTGAGCCAAGGCCTGGCGTCGTACGTTTTCCAACAAACTCGATTACTGTTGGAGAAGGTGGAAGATTGCAATTTTTTGTTTCCAGGCAGGGTGGTTCGGATGGAGAAATTGATGTGCTGATACGGTCTTATTCAGGCACCGCACTGCCGGGGCAGGACTATGAAGATTTCGCTGAGCGTCTTGTTTGGGCAGATGGTGAATCTGGTCCTAAGCGCGCCATACTCCGTACTTTTGATGATAATTTGATTGAGGGTGATGAGTCGCTGACGCTTGTTCTTGATTCAGGAACTGCTGTGCGAGCCCAACCTGATCGCATGACGGTAGTGATCTTGGATAATGACCAGCCTGATGATTCCTGTGTTGGTCCTGATTGTTATATCGTAATACCTGTGGTCACCCCGCCAGGAGGAGGGGTAAGCGCTCCAATTATCGATGTTCTTGATATTTTGCAGGGGTTATACGAGATACCCGGGTTTCAAAACATGGCCCGCATAAGTAGCGGGCTCGGAGTTATCGGTGGTCTTGGGTCGCTTCTGACTATTGGTTTTGGGCTCCAGAACCTATGGTTATCACTGTTGCGACTCATCTCTTTCTTGTTATCTATCATTGGTCTTCGTAGGCGTGCTCGTCCTTGGGGTACAGTGTTTGACAGTGTTACGAAGCAGCCATTAGACCCTGCTTATGTATCTCTTCTAGACGAAGATGGTAAAGAGGTGAAGGGGGTGATTACGGACCTCGATGGGCGATATGGATTTTTGGTAGAGCCTGGTCGTTATCGTATTACTGTGATGAAGACAAATTACATTTTCCCTTCCAAACGTCTAGCGGGGCAGACTGAAGATGAACTCTACGACCACCTTTATTTTGGAGACTGGTTAGAAATTAAAGAAGAGGGTGAAGTGATTGCAAAAAACATCCCAATGGACCCGGAAAAGTTTGACTGGAATGAGTTTGCAAAACGCGACATGAAGGTCATGAAATACTATCGTAGGCGCGACCTGTGGATAGCAAGAATCACTCAATTCTTCTTTATCTTAGGCTTAATTTTCTCCTTCTTTTCCTTTTTATACTTTCCTCACCCATACAACTATATTGTATTTTTGGTATATAATGGAATGTTATTTTTCAGCCTCCTTGGTCTCAAGCGAAAGCGGTCTGGAGTTATTACAGATAGTGAAACTGGAGACCCGCTTTCATTCGCAGTTATTAGAATTTTTGCCCCAGAATCTGGTAATGAGGTGGGGCACGCGGTTACCGATGCTGCCGGAAGGTACTACAAATTGATCGCAAATGGGGTGTATAAAATCCGAGTAGAAAAGAAAGTTTCTGAAGAACATTTTGAGCCTGTTTTTGAGTCAGAAAAAGTGCGTGTAAAGCGCGGAATTTTGAACAAAAATTTCCAAATTAAAATAGCGAAAAAACCGTTATAGTTATTCACTTTTCTGTAATTTTTGACCCAAAAAAATACCGTCGTCGTGATACCATAAGGAGTAGGATTGGGGAGAGTATTGCCCGGTCCTAAATTTCTGTAAATGAAGACCGTCACGATCAGCAAGCGAATACTTCGCTACGCTGCCTTATTTACTGCAGCGCTGATTGTCCTAACGCACATGTTCCATGTGCCTATTCACGCTGCAAGTTTTAATCCAGAGATCAACTATCAAGGTAAATTGGCTGACAACACAGGGTCTGCGGTTGATGACGATGGCTACAACATGCGTTTCCGTTTGTATACCCAAGATTCAGGTGGAGCTGAGATTTGGAGTGAGACACTTTGTTACTCAAATGATAACGGTGATAGCTGTACGGGCGCTGGTACAGACTCTCGAGTTGATGTAATCAGCGGATTATTCAGTGTCCTCTTGGGAGACGTTTCAACTACCAGTCTGGCAAATATTAATTTCAATGATGAGCTTTGGCTCGAGGTCGCAATTGGTGGTACCAGCACCACTCCAAGCTGGGAGACATTGTCTCCGCGAAAGAAGTTGGGAACAGTGCCATCCGCGTTTGAGGCAGATCAGTTGGATGGTTTAGATTCAACACAGTTCTTGCGATCTGATGCGACCGACACGATGAACGCAAGTAGCACTGATACGCTGCTGACGATTGATCAGGATGGTTCAGGTGATGTGCTTAATGTTTTCTCTGGTTCCACCGAGTACTTTACGGTTCTTTCAAGTGGAAACGTTGGTGTGAACGACACAAGCCCAACCAATCAATTCTCGATTGGTGGAGATGTGGGTATCACCACCGACGAAGCTGACCTTCGTTTCTATCAAGGTTCAAACTATGTTGGATTCCAGGCGTCAAGCTCACTTTCCGGTGATCAGGTGTGGACACTACCTGTTTCAGATGGTTCTTCAAATCAAATTCTTGCGACTGACGGTTCTGGAAACTTGTCTTGGATCAACGCTAGTGCGGCAACTGGATCTGCCACCACCTTCCTCGACCTCACCGACACCCCAAGCTCATACACCGCTAACGCTATTCCATTCACCACTACTACCAGTGATCTCATCTTTGATACTGACTTCACCTACGATGATGATATTGAGACGTTGAAGGTTGGGGAATTAAGAGTTCGCTACACTGATGCATTGGGTATTGATTCAATGTTCATTGGTACAGGTAATGGATATAGCACTCTCACTACTGGAGGTAATGGAAACCTCTTTATTGGTGTTGATGTTGGTCAAAATGTAAATTCAGGAGCAGCCTTCTTGAACACTGCGGTTGGTGTGTATGCAGGTGATGCGATTACTGAAGGTCAATGGAACACCTTGCTTGGTTTTGAAGCTGGTAGTGGTATCACATCAGGTGATCAGAATACATTGGTTGGTGAAAGCGCTGGTGAATCAATTAATACCGGACAGGAAAACGTCGCTATCGGAAACGGCGCACTTCGAACCGCTTCTTCGACAAGAGATACGGTGGTGGTTGGTGCTCAGGCAGGTAGCAGTGCGGTCGGTGATTACAATACTCTTCTAGGTTCATCCGCGGGGTCTAATCTTGGTGCTGGAGATAGTAATACGTTTGTTGGGTATGGCGCTGGTACATTCCAATTTTCTGGCGACGGTGTTGTTATTATTGGTGCTTTGGCTGGTGGCGGAGGTGTTATGACTAGTAATAGTGTCGTAATTGGTACTAGTGCTGGACCAACCGGATTTGGAGTTGTTGATAATGTGACATTGATTGGTGATGCTGCCACGGCGTCAAATGGGGTGAGTGATGGTATTGCTATTGGTGCATCAGCAGCAGTCACGGGCAGTGAAGGTATTGCCATCGGTAATAGCGCCTCAGCTGGAGCCAACACTCTCGTCATCGGTAACGCCACCTACGAAATCACCGACATCAACATCGGAGTAAACGCAACCAACACCATCATCAGCGGCGGCACCTCTGGTATCACCTTCCTCGATGAATACACCTTCCCAACCACTGACGCCACCACTTCTGGCTACATCCTCGCCTCTGATGCATCTGGAAACCTCTACTGGACCGAAGACTCTGGTGGTGTTACCACCTTCCTTGGCCTCTCTGATACCCCAGGTTCATACACTGCTGGCTCTGTTCTCTTCACTAGCGGTTCAGCAGTGACCGAAGACAATACCAATTTCTTTTGGGATGATTCTAATAACTTCTTGGGAATTGGAACCAACAGCCCAACTACCACATTAGATGTTTCTGGAAATATTGGTCTCTCTTCAACGCAAGGTGAGCTTCGATTCTACGAAGGTGAAAACTACGTTGGTTTCCGAGCTACTGACACCTTGTCTTCTAATCAGATTTGGACGTTACCGGATGCTGATGGAAGTTCAGATCAGGTATTGCAGACAGACGGAAGTGGGAACTTGAGTTGGGTGACCAATAACCTGACAACTGGAAATATGTCTGCATTCCGTTTGCGAGATACCTCAACCACAGATCTTAACTCATCAGCAACTGACAACCTTGTGCCGTGGAACACGCAAGACTTCCTTGACTCGGGAACGTTTACTCACTCAACGAGTACCAACACCAGTCGGGTGACTGTATTGGAAACAGGTCGCTACATGTTTAGTGGTGCTATTTCTGTTGAGGACGCAGTCGGTGTTTCTAACTTCCGTTATAACGGTCGAGTGAAATTCCGAGTGAATGGTACTGATGTTGAGGGGCCACGGTTCCAGCCTGGTTATATTCGAAATAATAGTGGTCAAGAGGAAACCTCGTTGGTATTCTCTGCAATCGTTGATCTTACCGCGAATGACTATATTGAGATTTTGGTTGATCGTGAAAACACCACGACAGGTGCAGCGAGTATGATTAGCGGACATTCTTCATGGTCTGGTGTGCTTTTGAAGGGGCCAAAGGGTGACACTGGTTCACAAGGTCCAGCTGGGGGTGGTGCAAATGATTATACGGACCTTGGTGATACGCCTGGAACTCTTACTGCTTCAGCGATTCCGTTTACTAACACTGGTGCTAGTGCCTTACTACATTCAACAGGCCTCACCTTTACTGACACGAATGATATCTTGGTGGTTGGATCTTCTCGATTCTGGGATGATAACGGAGACAACCTAGGAATTGGTGAAAATGCTCTTGGCTCAGGACCAAGCGGAACGAGTAACGTAGCTTTTGGTGGAGAGGCTGGTGTGTCGCTAGGTAGCGGTAATAATAATACCCTTATAGGTGCAGAGGCGGGGACGGGGGTAAGTTCCGGTTCTAATAATACTTTCGTTGGTTCAACTGCTGGTTCCACAGCAACAGGATCAAGTAATACAATTATCGGAGCAGGATCTTTCGATAATGGATCAAACACTTCTGTCGAAAACACTATTGTTGGTGCTGGTTCTGGTACCGGCATTACAAGTGGTTCATATAACACCATTATTGGTGAAAATTCAGGTAATAGTATTTCGACAGGGCAGTTGAATGTGGTGATTGGTGAAGATACAAGCTCTGGTAATGGATCAGCCAATATCGTGATTGGTGTAAATGCCGGAGGAACCCTGTCTACCGGAGGAAACAATATTTTTATTGGTGAAAACGTAGAACCAAGCTCTGGATCAATTGCAAGCTCAATTGCCTTGGGGCGAGACGCAAATGTTACCGCAAGTAATCAGTTGGTGATTGGTGATGCTACATATCAAATTACTGATATCAATATTGGAGTAAACTCATCAAATACTATTATTAGCGGTGGCACATCAGGTGGTGTGACGTTCCTCGATGAATACACCTTCCCAACCACTGACGCCACCACTTCTGGTTACGTACTAAAGTCTAATGCGGCAGGAGCGCTCTTCTGGGGAGAGGGTGGAGGAGGTGCTTATCTTGATCTTTCTGATACTCCTGGATCATTTACAGCTTCAGCAATTCCGTTTACCAATACTGGTGGAACCGCACTTGAGCATTCGTCTGGCTTTACTTTCACTGATGCAAATGATGTTCTAACGGTTGGCAATACTCTTCTTTATGATGTCTCAAATAGCTTCTTTGTTGGTCCCGCCGCTGGTAACACTAGTGTGTCTGGTGCAAATAACACGGGAATTGGAGCAAATACCTTGGAAGATCTTACAAGTGGTTATTCTAACGTTACGCTGGGAACAAATGCCGGACTCAATATTACAGAAGGTTATGAAAACATTCTGATTGGTACGAGTGCTGGGTCAACTGGAACAAGTACTTCTTTTAATAGGAACACCATTATTGGTCATCAGGCTGGTCTTGATTTGACCGCCAATGCCAACGTCTTCATTGGATATCGGGCTGGTTATGATAATACGATCGGTAATGCGAACACTTTTGTGGGTGTCCAAGCTGGTCAGAATTCAGTATCTAACACGGGAGTTACAGCTGTTGGTTACCAGGCTGGTTTAAGCAACTCCGGTGCTAATAATACCTACTTTGGTGCTTATGCCGGTCAGAGTTCTACCGGATCCCAGAGTACCTTATTGGGGTACTTTGCAGGTGATCCATACGCTGGAACAGGTGGTGTGTATATCGGACACCAGGCGGGTGCAATCGCGGATACTGGTAATTACAATGTGGCAATCGGATACCGCTCTGGGTATGGAGGCTCCGGAACTCCTGCTACTGGTGCTAATAACGTATTGGTCGGTAGAGAGACGGGTCTGAATCTAACTACGGGTGATGAAAACGTAATTATTGGTGCCCAGGCTGGTGACGCGCTGACAACGGCCGCCAATTCTACAATCGTCGGTGATGGGGCAGGTAGCGCGGTTACCACAGGTGGAAACAATATTTTGATCGGTTACCAGGCCGGTGATCTTCTGACGGACGGAACAGATAATATTATTATTGGTTACGACATTGACTCAACCAGTGCGAGCGCAGCTAACGAATTGAACATCGGAGATACTATTTTCGGAAATCTTTCCACGGGCCAGGTAAGTATTGGGACCTCAACCATTTCACACACCTTGGCAATCAACGGTTCATTCGATGTGTACTCCGGTGCGATCAACTACGCAACAACCACAAACATTACTTCGATTGAGCGTCTCGATCTTGGAAATGTTGAATTTGAACAGGATGCTGGTTCAGTGAGCTGGATTGATCTTGATGTTACCGCGATCTCTTCAGCGGGAACAATCATGAGTTATTCTGCGCAGATTGATTCTCAAAGTCTGTTGAGGTTGTACTCAGAAGCAGATGGTTCAGGTGGAATTGATACAACGCGTGTCGTAATTGGCACCACAACCAATGCAATCCTGGGTTCAGGTAATATCCCAGATGGTTCACTTATTGTGACGGACGGTATTATCTGTGTCGATAACGGGGCGGGTGATAATTGTGACGATGCATCTCGAACTGCTGGTCAGATTTATGCAGAATCTAGTTCAGTAACAGCGATCGACCTTGCGGAAAACTTCCCAACGAAAGATCCATCTCTTGAAGCGGGTGAGCTAGTCATGCTTGATCCTGAGAATCCAGTGTTTGTAAAAACGTATGATCCCGCAGATCCAGAAGCCGTGCTCGTTGGTATTATTTCAACAAAACCAGGTGTGCTCCTTGGAGGTTTTGCAGATGAGCAATATAAAGAGGAGCGCAAGGTACCGGTTGCTCTTGCTGGACGTGTTCCAGTTCGGGTAACAGCAGATGCTGGAGCCATTAATGTGGGAGACAGACTTACGTTCGGCGGGGCGCCTGGCCTCGCAGAGAAGGCATCAGCCCTTTCACCAACGGTAGGTATTGCACTTGAGCCTTTGGCTGAAGATGCTGAAGGAATTCAGGAAATCCTTGCCTTTGTGAATCTGCAGAATCCAAGCCCTGAAGGAGCTGGTGGAGTGAATGGTATGATTACCGCCTTACTAGACTTTGGTATTGAGATTACTGAACAGGTGACCAAGATTGCCAACCTAATTGTTGGTAAGCTAACTGTGGGTACACCTGATAATCCAACCGGTATCACCATTTACGATACCGTTACTCGATTGCCGTACTGTATTACCGTGATGAATGGGCAGCACATGGCAACGAATGGTGCTTGTGAAGATGTCGACACGAGTGACCTTATTGATGCTCTAGTTGCCGGCACAAGTACAGATAGTGGCGCTCCTACTTCAACTGATGATGGCACACCAACTACTACTGACAGTGGAACCCCTGAACCAACCCCAGAGCCACCAGCTGAAGAAACACCAAGTAGTACTGATGACGGCGTTACTGATCCAGCTCCAGAGCCAGCACCTGAGCCTGATCCTGCCCCAGAAGAACCAGCTCCAACCCCAGAG
>Ga0075480_10001807_pt1 | contig 13648 bp, 15 predicted proteins | sample DEB08_DNA_7_FD_81590 | JGI IMG/M metagenome (GOLD analysis project Ga0075480, IMG submission 81590) | Aqueous microbial communities from the Delaware River and Bay under freshwater to marine salinity gradient to study organic matter... | ecosystem: Environmental > Aquatic > Marine > Coastal ... | reverse complement strand
GGCGTACCAGGGCCTGCCCTCCACTGCCCACACCTGTGAGCCCGCGGAAACGTTGTAGCCCTCGGGTAGGTAGATCCTGTCGTACACGTTCAGGGTCCTGTAGTAGTCCTGCGTGACGTCTCCGCCCGCCTGCCTGCGTGTCTGTGCCACGTTGAGCTTGGCGATCTGACGCACCTCCTTGTTGGCTGTGGCATCTGACCCATCGCCTGAAACTAGTGTTGATATACCGTTTGACGCCATAAGTTAATGTATTTACCAAATTATTCACTAGTAAGAAAAAGGCAGATCTGTTATAGTAAATACAGTTTAAATTATGTTCATAGCCGTACTCACACTGTTATCAGCACTGTCCATATCCGGGGTGGCCATATTCTACTCCGTGATCGGACTTGCGACCATATTCCCCGGCGCTTTCTGGCCCGTTGTGATAATGGGATCAGTGTTGGAGGTGGGCAAACTGGTCACAGCATCGTGGCTGTACCGTAACTGGCAATTCACACGCTGGCTACTGAGGATCTATCTCACACTGGCCGTGATCATATTGTCCGCTATAACTTCTATGGGCATATTCGGGTTCCTGTCGAAGGCACACCTGGAGCAGAACCTGGCAGAGGACACTGTGACACAGCGTATCGAGATCATCACCAACAAGATCGCCGCGGAGAACACCTACATAGAACGTCAGAAGGCCGTGATCGAACGTGCCGAGAGCACACTTGACAGGACGACAGATTCAAACACCGGCGCACTTGACATCGAGATACAGAGCCTGAGAGATGCCGAGGACAAATTCAAAACACTACTTGCGGTCGAGACCAACACTGTCAAAGACCTTAACGATAGATTGAAAGTGTTGGATCAAAATGTCAGTGATGTGCTGACCGCGAACAAGCAGTTCTTCAACGAGGAGCGGGCCGCGGCGGAACTCAAGGCATCACAGAAAGAGGAGCGTGACCAGATTGCCAAAGACATAGCGGACGCACAGGCAAGGATACAAATTTTAAAAGACGACTATGCCCAGAGCACGGCGAACATACAGAAACGTATTGACGCATTGAGGCAGAGCAACGTCACGGACAACTCCGGAGTGAACAAGGAGATCACACAGGCGGAGGCCAACATACTGTCAGCACAGAACAGGATCGACGCACTGATCCTGGAGAGGGAGCCGCTACAGAGCCAGATGCTGAAACTGGAAGCGGAAGTGGGACCTGTGAAATACATAGCCGCACTGGCCGTGGACTTCGGCTGGACGGACAGCGTCAACACGTCAGAGGCCGTGAGATGGGTCATATTGATCATCATAGTGGTGTTCGACCCACTGGCTGTATTACTATTGATCGCGGCCAACCAATCCTTGATCAGGAGATTCCCACCTGAACCACCAAAGCCACAGGAGATCATTGATCTCGAGAAACCAGATCTCGATCCACCACCTGCACCCAATCCGACTCCAAAAGACGATCCCGCGGTGGAACAATGGAACTCGATGATAGCCAAAATGAACGAACAGGCCAAACAGGAAAGAGAGTCACAGTCAAAAAAACTTGAAGAAACTATCACAGAGTGGCAAGAAAAATTAGACAAATTTAATAGTCAAGTAGAAAAGCCACAGGCCAAAGACATCAAAATAATTCCTGTAGAAGAAAAAGATGACAGTTTGGTTACATATGAACTGGGCAAAGTTCTAGCAGAAGACACCAACGAGAACAAACAGCCCGAAGAAGAACCTGAAGAAGAAACATACGAACCAATTAAACCTAAACCATTATCGGCCTCAAAAATAAAAGAGTTCAAAGAACGTGAAAAACAAGAAATTGAAAAACTTAATCAAATAGCAAAAGAAGCCAGAGAAGAAGAACAAGCAATGCAGGAAGAAAGATACAAGCCAGACCTTACAGAAGTGATAGAGCCAACAAAATCAAAGGCCAAGTCAGCGGTATTGGGTCAGAGGATTGTGAACAAAGAATCCGGAGCGGTAATCAAAGACACACATCTACCTATTCCGAAAAGCGATTTTGAAAGGACAGGAATGCTAAACAAATTTCACGCCGAACACGGAAAATTCGAAGACATAAGCGACGCAGAACTTAAAAAAGAAAGAGACTCTAGCAATAGGGCACAATTCTTGGAACAAGCGGGAATCACAGAAGAGGATGCCAGGAATCATCCTGCTATTACAGAATCAAGAATGGCATTCTTCCAAGATCACATAGACGACATCTTAAAGGGAGATACCAAGGCCGAAGACCTACCTGAAGAAATTAGAAAAACCGTTGCTGTTTTAATGAGTGATTATGATAACCCAGAGATCATAACCAAAGGTTCTGCCATAAAAAATACTGCTGTTGAGCAAACAGGTTTGAACACAATGACTGCAGAAGAACTCAAAGAAAAATTTGCTCCTGAACCAAAGACCGTTGACAGAGATATCACGGAGGACGAACTTGATAAATTACTTCAAGGTTTTGATCAGGACGAGCCGGAAGAGTTTGACATAGCAATCAAGGATGGACAGAAAGTCAAGATTCCAAAAAAGAAATATATTCAAAATGAAGAACAAAATGATCAAACATTATGGAACAAGACCAGAGAATTAGACATACCGGAACCGGAAAAAAATGAATTACAATTACCAGATATAGAGTCCACTCCCGAAAATGAGATTGTCACAGAGGCAGACTCTTTAGATGTTAAAAATGTTTTACCAAAAAGCAGTATAGAAAATTATAGAAAACGATTGCTTACAGATGAGGAATATCGACAAAAAATTGAGGACCGCATCAATGATCTAATAACTAAAATAGAACAAGGAGAATTAGAACTGAAAGATCTAAGCGATGAAGACCAAAAAGTTGTGTTGGATCTAATGAAGGAACAAAAATAAATGGCAAAGGGCGACAAAGAACAAACACCACAGGACCAACAAAAAAACGCAGTGTCCGAAAATGAGAGGCCACCTATGGGAAAACTGGCCGATAAGAAAAAAATGGGACAGATAACACTGGTTACACCACCAAGTTTTTTCCAGAATCAAAACACAAGTTTTTGTTTGGTTAATCTATCAAAAAGAGACAAGGATAGATTCGCTGACGAGATAAACAAACACCTAGCAAAAAAAGATTTAACACTTTATATATGGGACGACAACAACTTTTCTAATCTAGATCCGTTGGGGATGGAAGATGACCCCGAGTACGAGAGATATTTAGAAAACTGGAAACCCAACCAGAAAGGACGAGACTACACGTGGTTGCTAAACGCCTGCCGGACTTCGACCTATGTTGTGCTAAACATGGATTACAGTTCGCCGTTTTTAAAAGTATGGGCAGGTTATCTGCTCACGTTGTCCAAAACCTATTTCATCAATTCTAACCAAGATGAAGCACAGGCATTTTCTGTAATGAATAGAAACAGGATTGCCGGAGTACACGAACTATTTTCTAGACTCAAAAAAAATCAAGATTCATAATGAGTGAAGAAAATCTAATCTGTAGTTTCTGTAACAAATCCAGAAAAGACACAAAAAAAATGATAGTTGGCACTAGCAAGACCGCTATCTGTAGTGAATGTGTTGGATTGTGTGTTGAAATACTAGACGAAGACGTTGACAAGAACAACAAGGAAAAACTGAGATCGGGAGATGCCCAGTTACTAAATCCTGTCAAAATCAAAGAACATCTTGACAGATATGTGGTAGGTCAAGATCAGGCCAAGACAGTGCTGTCGGTGGCCGTGGCCAATCACTACAAGAGAATCTTGATGCCACCAGAGAACTTTGAACTTGAAAAATCAAACGTGTTGGTGCTTGGCGCAACAGGATCAGGCAAGACATTAATGGCCAAGACCATAGCAAAATATCTACAGGTTCCATTCACGATAGCAGATGCAACTTCTCTCACCGAGGCAGGATATGTCGGCGATGATGTAGAAAATATTATTACCAAGTTAGTTGCGGATGCCAACGGAGATGTGCATCTTGCCCAAAGAGGTATTGTGTTCATAGATGAGATTGACAAGATCTGCAAAAAATCAGATAGTCCTAGCATAACCAGAGATGTGTCGGGCGAAGGTGTACAACAGGCTCTTCTAAAGATAGTAGAAGGAACAAAATGTAGAATTCCTCCGCAGGGAGGCAGGAAACATCCAGAACATCAAATGACCGAGATAGATACTTCCAACATACTTTTTATTGTGGGAGGTGCTTTCGTTGACCTTAAAAGACAAATGCAGAGCAAAAAGGCAAGCGGTATGGGTTTCGGAGCAGAAATTAGCAAGAACGATGATGCGGTTCTCAATGATGTTCAACCAGAAGACCTAATAGGTTTTGGTTTGATTCCGGAATTCGTTGGCAGATTTAGTATGGTGACAAATGTTCATGACCTCAGTGAACCACAGTTGGTATCTGTGCTGACCGATCCAAAAGACAGTTTGATCAAACAGTACCAGTATCTTTTTTCTTTGGACAGGCTAGAACTAGAGTTTACTAAAGGAGCCAAATATGCGATTGCCAAAAAGGCCAAAGCGTTGGGAACCAATGCCAGAGGACTTAAAAATATATTGGATTCAATTCTTTTACCATACCAATTTGATGCCCAAGAAATGTCAGAAAGAGGTGTTTACAAGATAGAAATAAATCAAGATTGTGTTGACAAAGCAGGTGAACCTAAGTTATTATTTAAAAGTGATGGTTCAACAAAAAACAAAAAAATAAATGGATAACAGAGATAGAGACAGAAAAAGAGAATTTCGTGGTTATTACGTAGACGTTACACGAGCCGGAGGTGATGCCATAAAAGCCTACAGGAGAATCAAGAAACAGACCAAACGTGATAGATTTTTCGAAATAATGAAAGAGAAACAGGTATACCGAAAACCTTCCGAAATAAAGAGAGAAGCACAGAAGAGAAGAAAACAGACACTTCACAAACTACAGAAGCAAAGAGACAACGAATTTGCCCCATACTACGTGGCAAACAGACGCAGAAAATCCTAATTTTTTTTTTGGTAAAACTATTGACATTTAAAAAAGAAATGTTATATTAGTAATAAATAACGTTGAAGATTGCTTAGATAGGATCTTCGACATAACAACTTGCTTAACAAGGAGGGCATACAATGACAAACAAAAATCTATCTATTTTTAATCAACTAAGACCGGTAACCGTTGGATTTGACAACGTGTTCGATCACTTTGAGAGAATGTTCGATGACGACAGTTTCTTCAGATCGCCAACAATGTCAAACTTCCCACCGTACAACATAGTCAAGACTGGAAAGAACACATACGACGTGGAACTAGCACTAGCGGGTTTCTCGAAGGATGACATCGAGGTACAGTACGAGGACAATATGTTGACTGTGAAATCAAAGCAAAAGGATGAAAAATCTGAAAGCAAAGATGAGGACGGTGTGCTACACAGAGGTATCAGCAAGAGATGGTTCTCAAAAGCGTTTACCATCGCTGATGACGTGGAAGTGAAAGGTGCCGAGTTGAAAGATGGTCTGCTTAAGATCTCTATGGAAAGAATCATTCCAGAGGGCAAAGCACCAAGAACTATCGAAATCAAGTAAGGCTCTTAGATAGATAGGGTGTGAAATAGCACCCTATCTACAATTGACAAACAACTTAAATATGTTAAAATAAACTATGGACGCAAACATTCAGACACTTACAAAAGAGAAGATCAAAATAGAAGAGCCATCAAAATACAATGTCATCTTCTTGAACGACGAAATCACAACTTTTCAATTTGTGGTCAAAGTACTCAAACAGATTTTCAACAAAACAACCGAGCAGGCGGAATCTCTTGCCAAGCACATACACGACAACGGAAAGGGAGTTGTAGGCACCTATCTTTATGAGATAGCGGAACAGAAGGGTATAGAAACGACAATACTGGCCAGAGACAACGGCTTTCCACTGCAGGTAAAAGTACAAAAAGAGATATAAGTGATTGAAGACTTCAATCAAATTGTTAAAAACAATCAGGCCAGGCTTGATTATGTCAAATCGCGGAACAGAAAAAACTCATTTGACGACAGGATACTAGGCACTGTCGACGTGGCAGTCTCGAGGCTGAACAATATCTTTCTAATACTTTCACAGCAACCACTTGACGCCATGAACCTTGGCCAGCAACTTTATCATAGCCAAAACGCTCTAAGCGATTTTGTGACACAGGTGAAAAAAATGGATCAGGCACATTACTTTTTGAAATGGTTTTATAAACTAAAGATACATATGATAGGTAAAAACAAATTAAAAAGTATCAAAAAACTTTTAACAATGGTAGAAAATTCTAGAGTATGAACAATTGGTTGTACTGGAGTGTACCAGAACGTTTTGTAAGGCAATACTTATGGATTATGTTCCTGGTGATGATATTCATACCTAAATATCTTTTTGGTATCACATATACCACAATGGGATTTTTACTAAACTTAATATGGTTTGATGTAATTTTTTATCATTGGGCCAAAAACAGAGAAAGAGAGCAATAATATGAAAGCAATAGTATGGAGCAAACCGGCCTGTCCCTACTGTGAACAGGCAAAAAGTCTTTTGAAACTCAAAGGCATAGAGTATGAGGAAAGAAACATAGCACAAGGGTGGAACGTTCAGGATCTACTTGAACAGGTTCCTAACGCAAAAACAATGCCTCAGATATGGTTGGATGACAAACACATTGGTGGTTTCAAAGAACTTCAGGAAACCCTCAAGGATTAACACTGCTTACCTGACATTTCCAATATCTGTTTTTTCGCTGGAAATGGAATAAAGACTGGACAGCATCAAACAGATTATTATATTTCTTTTTGTTATCCCAGTGATCTATCTCTACTGCTGAAGCATCTATGTCGAGACAGTCTTTGACAATTTCTCTGTTTAGTTGTGCCGTGTACGGATAAGTTTTGTTATGATCATAATGTATCTCTTGATTCAATTCACAGATCGCATCTGCCTTCTCTTCGGACAGTCCGTATTCTTCAATTAGGAAATCTTTGAAGATCCTGTAAACATCATCTTTGTTTTTGTAGAATATAATAGATGTGGCGCTTTTTAATTCCCAATATAGATCATCATCTCCAAAAATCTGCCTGCCAGAATAAATTTTACCCATAAGGGTGTCCTTGTACATCTGTTTGGTCAATTTGTATTCGTCATATATGAAGTTTTTTTTCTCTGTACAATAGCTCATAAAAACATCTACTACATCCTTAGCCTTGAGTCCTTTCTTTTTTTTGAGATATTTTATGCCATAGTAGAACCAACCATAATAGTAAAGGTTCACAAATGACCACAAAAACATCAATCCCTCGATTACCTGCTCGAAGTTTGCTGTGGATGTTGAAATTACGGTGTATTGTTTTTCTGTGTTCTGTTCCTGCCCTTTAGAAATCTTGTGCCAGTCTGTGCCGGCCCTTGTTGGTTTTACCTCTATTTTATATTGTTCAATCACTTTAGGGTCTGCCATTGGAACATTTGGAAGCAGTTGTAGGTGGTTGGCCTGCAACCAGTCGTTCTGTCCTAGGTCTACTATGCGTTCCACAGTTTCTTTGAGACTTTCGACAGTTTCCATTGGCAGTGGCCATATTATCTCACTGTAGGTGGGTATGTCATATTTCTGATACATATCAAGGAAATATTTTATTTTCGTTTCATCAAGATTGAATCTATCAATGGCCTTGAGTGTTTCCTCTGTCATTGACTGGTAAGCAAATGTCACCCCCTTAAAGAGATTCGTCTTGGCCTTACGATCCAAAAGACTTATTTCGAAAAGTCTTTCGCTGTTGTTTTTTGCCCAAGTGACGTTCCATACCTTGGGGTAGCCTGTCTGCAGTTTTTTGTCAATAACGTATTTGGTTATGTCTAGATCTCTCTCAAACATACCCCAATTGGAATCTACCACCTGCACAAATTCTATTTTGTTCTCGGCAATCCAGTCAATATCTTTATAGACTGTACCTATATCAAACATCTTCACCTTGTTGAAATAACTGGCACCTATTTCACAAAAACTACAATGGTAAGGACAACCTCTCATTGTTTCGTATGCTATGTTCCATAGTACCTCTTTACGTGGACGTTTCCGCATTTCGTTTTTCATGATCCAGTCATAGAATCCGTTTGCTATAGGACTAACAAGTTTGTCCAGATACTGCACTCGGACAACACCGTCTGGAAGTTTACCTCCTTTATAGAACACATTAGAATCCTGGATGGTGTTTGGCCAATTGGCAAGTATTTTTTCAAAACAAAGTTCTCCTTCACCAAGCACGGCGATATCAAACATTGGATGATTTTTAAAGAAATAGGGATCTTTCCTTGGTATTTGAGGACCACCCACTATAATTTTTATGTTGGGAAATTTTTCTTTCAATTTTACAGCGAAGTTTTTACAATATTCGTTGTTCCAGATATAGACGCTGAATGCTACAACGTCAACTTCAGGCATTTTGTCAACATAGGTATCTATATCTATCTTTGACATTATGACATCCTCGACCTGCCAGTTTTCCGACACTTTTTTGTTGGTAATCGCATATGACCATACACTGGAAATTGCGTATGGAAGATAGAGATTTTTATCAAATTCGTCGCCGACCTGTACTAGAATGATTTTCATCTGTGTATTTACAGCCTAACTATTATCAATTGACTAAACCTGATAGGTATTGTAAAATAGCACAATGAGAATCTTATTTGTTTTGCTTGTTATTCTGTTTTCAACACACATGGTAAAAGCAGATGAATGTCGTTGGCAAAACAAAATACCGTGCACCACAATAACAAAAGCACATCTGGGAAATTCAAATCAACTGGGAGATAAAATTTCTCCCACGACCATAATAACCAAACAGCAAATTGAAAAATACAATCTCATAGATTTGACCAGCGTAATGAATCACGTGCAGGGTCTTGATGTTAGTCAATCTGGACCAACTGGACAACAAGCATCTTTGTTTATTAGAGGCACAAATTCTAATCACGTGTTAGTCCTATTGAATGGTATACCTATCAATGACTTCTCGACATCCACAGGACTCTACGATTTTGGACAGGATTTTATGTTCAATGTTCAACAAATTGAAATCTACAAAGGCACGGCAGGTGCTCATTTTGGTGCTGATGCAATAGGAGGCGCCGTCAATATAGTGACTGCTATAGATTATGAAAATAAAATGTCTGTGTCTGGAGCAGGAAATAATAAGACTGTGTCAGCGAACTATACCACAATAAAGAACGACTGGCATCTCAATGTCAAAGCAGGAACACACCAATCGAAAACACAATCAGCACTCGCCGGTGGGTCTGACAAGGACGGGGTTGATAATAAAACTGTAGGAATTAATGTAAACAAATGGTTTGATAACCTACATTTCAGAACTAATCTTTTTACTAGAAATACATTTTCTGATATCGATGGACACTCTTTGGCTATTCAAGAAGGGTGGAGTGATAATTCTTTTTATGCTTTTCAAACAGGTATAGATTATGTGGACAAAGACTACACCAACAGTTTAACTCTGCATTCACACGAGTACAACAGGAAATACAATGATGCTTTTTACAAATCACAATCTTATGTGGTTAAGGCAGAACATAAAACTGAAAAGTATGGATTGGGCATTGATTATAAAAACGACGAGTCTCTCACAGCGGACAACGACAATGTGGGATTTTTTGGAAACTTCCAATACAACATTTTTTCTTATCATTATAGAAAAGACAACAAACACGACAGTTACAAGATTGGTTTCTTACAGCCAATTACAGACAGTCTTACAGTCAGGGGAAATCACGCAACAGGATACAAAAACAAAACTTTGTGGGGGGATGAAGAACACAGCAACACAAACGAAATCAACTTGGACTACAACAATTTAACAATGTCTTTGTTCCAAACGGACAGCAATGATCTCAACACAGACGGTGTAGAACTTTCTTACCAAGTGAACAATTTCACAGTGTACGGTTCTCACTTGAACAGCAAAAATAAAGACACGGTGCAGTTGAGAAGGCCTACGTGGAACTTTGGTTTACTGCACAATTATGAATTGCCAAACAAGGTCAACATCAACAGTAATTACAAATTCAAAGGACAGCATCTAGATGTACACAACAGCAATTGGTCCACAATCTCTATGCCGGAGACACATCTTCTGGATGTCAATGTATCTAAAAATTTCCATGGCGTTGATCTAGGTTTAAGTATTACCAATGTATTCAACGAAAATTATCAATCACCGCACGGTTTTTCACAGGAAGGAAGATCGATTTACTTTGGACTCAAAAGGATTTTCTAATGCTTATTGACAAAATCAAAGCGGCAGGTGAAGACCTCAAGATGTTGGACGGACACGATCGTTTACAATATCTAGTGGACAAAGCGAAGGAAGTCCAGCCACTGCCGGATGCCGCAAAGACAGAGCAGAACAGGATACACGGGTGTGCATCCAAACTATGGATCATAGGTGGAGCAGACACAGAAAACAAAATGAGATACAAAGTGGATGGTGACGCTTTCATAACAAAAGGCACCGCATTGGTAGTCACGGACATCGTGAATGGTTCACCCAGAAGCGAGGTGGCCAATTTGACCGTCGAAGATTTCACACCCTTGGGCATAAAGGAATTGCTCACTTTACAGAGACAGAATGGGTTGGGAGAATTAATTACAAGAATAATAAGGATAGCAAATGCATAGTACACCACCAGGATGGATTCCACAGAACAACGCATCAGTTGATCCAAAACTACACTCGACACTTGATGACATAAAGGATGACCAGGAAACCAGATTGGAATACATTGAAAAAATTACCGAAGTATTGCGTACAGTTTATGATCCAGAAATAAGTGTGGACATTTACACGTTGGGACTCATATACGATGTCAAGATTACAAGTGACAGATATGTGTTTGTTTTAATGAGTTTGACTTCGGCGTTCTGTCCTGCGGCGGACTCTATGCCAAGGGAAATACAACAAAAAATAGAGTCCATACCGGGTCTCAAATGCAGGGTAAGGATCACAATGATACCACAATGGTCAAGAGAAATGATTGATCCGCAAATTAGACCTCTATTAGGATTATGATCCCAGACACAAAAACTTTTTGTACAGCACCATGGTTCCAGATTAGGAACCAAAATGACATGACCAAACGTGTGTGTGGCAGTATTTCGGAGCAGAAACAAGATCAGGACACAGAAGATGTTGATCCCATAGACTATCTAAACAGCGATCACGTAATCAAACTCAAACAGGACCTACACAATGGAACCAAAAACCCTCTGTGTTCACGTTGTTGGAAACAGGAGGCGGTCGGAAAACAAAGTTATAGGCAAAAACTGAATCAATTCGTGACCGGAAATCAGGAAATATCTCAGTCTTGGTTGAAAAACTACTTCTCAAACAAGAAGAACTATCATAGTGATATGTTGCTGATGTCAGATATCAAAATAGGAAACACCTGTAACCACGCCTGTGTGATGTGTATTCCCGATGACAGTTCTTTGATCTACAACAAATGGCAAAACAATCTGCAGAATGAATTTGTACAAGAAAAATTAAAACAAGATCCGCAGTACCTAGAAAGAATTAAACGTAACGGATACAAGAGTGACAAGTATAGAAAATACCTGGAGCAGGTGCTACAAAATACAAATTTGAGGTTGCTCAAAATACTTGGAGGAGAACCCTTGTTGGATAAGACGCTGTTAGAAAATTTATCGCAAATAAAAGATACAGTCAAAAATAGAATTGAATTACAGATTGTGACCAATGGTAGTTTGAGTCTTACCCGATGTGCTGATCTTTTGGGAGATTTTAAAAAGATAAATTTTGTGGTCAGTGTCGAAGGAGTAGGTAAGTTACAAGAGTATGCTAGAAAAGGATCAATCTGGAATACCCTTTCAGACAATATTTTGGAAGCAAAAAATTACAAAAACATAGACCTTCATATTTGTCACACTTTCCAAACAACAACTGTGTTGGGTTTTGCTGATTTAGAAAAATGGTGTGTAGAGAATGGATTGCCCATCACTATAGGTTTTGTGAACGAGCCTAAACATCTGAGTCTGGCATCACTGAAACCTCAGTGCAGAGATAAACTTAAATCCAACTCAAAATTAAGTAAAAATTTGTTTGACACAGAATACGACACAGAACAACATGAACTTTTCTGTAGATACATCAACTGGTATGAACAAGACAGCAAAATCAAACTCAAAGATCTGTATCCCGAACTGTTGTAACAAAAAATTAATATTGGTTTAACACGACTGTAACATGATACAAATTAAATAACAGCACAAATGGAAGCAACTTTCTCACTGTGGATGGTACTGGGTTTCATGTTTGCCGCGTACTCTGTCGTGGCCAATGACAGTGTGCAGACGCTGGGCACGTGGATGGCTTCCAATCAGAACAGATTCAAATGGTACTACCTGTGGTCAGCGGCCACCGTGGTGCTTTGGTTCACCATATGGTGGGGTTGGTCCAAGAACGGTGGTGACATATCCTACGGTAGGTTGAACAAGATACCTTTCCAGGAGATACAATGGTATCACGCAACCGCACCATTGATACTATTATTACTGACACGTGTTGGTATTCCTGTATCCACCAGTTTCCTTGTGCTGTCTGCTTTCGCCAGCACATTCGTATTAGAGAAGATGTTGGTGAAATCAATCATAGGCTATGCACTTGCGGCCGTTGTGGCATATGCGGCCTGGCAGATAATCGAGAGGATCATAGACGAAAAGAAGAACGAAATATCTGACAAGAACAAGACACGTTGGCGTGTCGCCCAATGGTGTAGCACCGCGTTCCTATGGTACACATGGTTGAGCCATGACATGGCCAACATCGCTGTGTTCTTGCCGAGGCAAGTTCCAGTGGAATGGATGGTAACGATATCAATTGTGTTCGCGGCCTTCCTTGGATACACGTTCTGGGAGAAGGGCGGAAAGATACAGAAGATAGTCGTCGAGAAGACCGGCACGAGATTTGTGAGATCTGCCACACTGATCGATTTGGTCTATGCTTTCATACTATTGTTCTTCAAGCAGTACAACGACATACCAATGAGCACAACTTGGGTGTTCGTGGGATTGTTATGTGGTAGAGAACTGGCGATATCAACACTGATGAAGGACTACAAATTCAAATATGTGTTTCCGATAGTTGCGAAAGACTTCGCCAAGATGATGCTGGGTCTATTGGTTTCAGTTGGTATAGTGCTTACCATACACTACGTGATAGTACCAAACGGACTTTAATCAGATATAGACATCGTCACAATTTCCAAGTATAATATAAACATATGAAACTGGGTATTGTAGGACATGGATTCGTGGGAACCGCGGTGGATCATGGATTCACCAGAGACGTCAAGAAGTTCATAGTTGATCCCAAGCACAACAGCACCAATACCATAGAGGACCTAATCAAGTTTGGGCCTGACGCCGTATTCGTGGCAGTTCCAACACCCATGTTGGAGACGGGCGAGTGCAACACAGCGATACTTGAAGACGTGATGCAAAAGTTGAACAAGTCAAAAGGTTCGCTGGTGATCGTCAAGTCAACAGTGCCAGCATACAAATTACAGAGCATACAGGAACAGTGCGTGGACATCAGG
>Ga0075480_10001806_pt1 | contig 13648 bp, 13 predicted proteins | sample DEB08_DNA_7_FD_81590 | JGI IMG/M metagenome (GOLD analysis project Ga0075480, IMG submission 81590) | Aqueous microbial communities from the Delaware River and Bay under freshwater to marine salinity gradient to study organic matter... | ecosystem: Environmental > Aquatic > Marine > Coastal ... | reverse complement strand
TTGTCGAGGGCGCGGTTCAGCCCGGCGAGCACGAGAGTCTCGGGCTCGGTGAGACCGACGTTTGCACTCACAGTGTCGACCTCGGGGGGAGTTCCCGGCAGCACCTCGGTGAGGTCGACGGCGTCGACGAATCGATGCCACAGCGCGTGTCGGTCCGTCGGTCGGTGTGGCACTCCCACCACGGTCACGGAACTGGCGAGCGGAGCCCATCGGTCCACGAGCGACCCGATGGCATACGCGCGCCAGAAGGTGTGATCGGGATCAACCTCCCACGCGCGTCGGCGCTCAGCACGATCCCCGGCACCACGGCGCTGCTCCATCTGGCGAAGGAACGTGTCGAATCGGGTGGATCGTCCGTTGCGAATGTGTTGCTGCCATGAACTCGGGAGCACACGGCCGAGGTCCCGCGCGGTAATGATGATGTCGGTGTCGTCGACGCCGAGAGAATCGACGAGTCGGGCAGCATTGTGGGCGTCGATGACGGAGAGCGCCTCACCCGAGACGATGACGGTCCCCTCCCAGCGCTGCACTTTGCGGATGAGTCCCGCCCAGGACTCCTCCTGCGCCTGCGCTCGAACGGGCGGAACCCAGGGGAAGGCTGCGGTTCCTAGGAGACCGTAGGCGGCGGCCTCGTGGTTGTAGATCTCTTTCTTCCCCGCCAGTCGTAGGGGGTAGAGAACACCCTGCCGCCGGATGCTCGGGGAGAGCGCTTGGAGCACGCGCTGGAGATAGGTAGTGCCAGATTTTTGTGTGCCGATATGCAACACGAGGCGCTCCGCCATCTCCCACCTCGCTTCCTCACGTCATCAACGGCTCGGCAAACGGCGACCACATCGTTGCACGTGGGCGAGGGTGTGGAAGGGTTCACCCGTGCGCGTGGTGGTCATCGGGGTGTTCGATGGGGTCCACAGGGGCCACCGTTCCCTCGTGGATCGTGCTGTCGCGCGGTCCCTCGAGCCCGGAGCGTCCGGGGAACGCGATGTCATCGCGGTCACCTTCGAGCCACATCCCGCTGCTGTGCTGCGGCCTGATCGAGCGCCCCTGATGCTGACCGATGTCGATCGCCGTCGTGAGCTTCTGCTTCGGGCAGGTGCCGATGAGGTGGCCGTGGTGGCCTTCGATGAGGAGTTCTCGACCCAGTCACCCGAGGAGTTTGTCGACTATCTGCTAGTCGACCTGCTGGGTGGTCGTCGTGTCGATGCCATCGTGGCAGGCGCGAACTTCCGCTTCGGACAGGGTGCTCAGGCGGACGTCGCGGCGCTCCGCGAGATCGGTCGCCGTCGTGGCTTCGATGTCGAGGAAGTCGCCCTGGTCACCGAGCGGGCCAGCGGAACGGAGGATGCGGGTGAGCCCGTCACGTGGTCGTCCACCTTCGTCAGGTCGAGGATCGCCACCGGGGATGTCGTCACTGCGCGTCGGGTGCTTGGTCGGCCGCATCGTCTCGACGGCATCGTTGTCGGCGGCGAGAAGCGTGGTCGCGAGCTGGGGTATCCCACGGCGAACGTAGACGTCGAGGAGGGCCTCGCGATTCCACACGACGGGGTCTACGCCGGGTGGCTGATCGACGGGGATCAGCGTTGGCCCGCGGCTATCTCCGTGGGCACGAATCCACATTTCCAGGGTCGGTCGCGCACGGTCGAGGCATATGTCCTCGGCCGCGACGACCTCGACCTGTACGACCACCACGTCGGGGTGGAGTTCGCCGAGCTCATCCGGGAACAGGCCGCCTTCGACTCGCTCGAGGCGCTCGTGAAGCAGATGGCCGATGATGTGCGCCGCGCCGGCGAGATCACCGCGGTAGACCCCTCCTGATACCCTGGTGGACGACGGTTCCGGGGCGGGCGCCCTGGGATTCGTGTCAGGTCGCCGCCGGCGATCCAACCCCCTGGCAAGGTGCCAGGGCGAGTCGCGCCCGAGAGGACATCACTTCATGCCGCTGGACACTGCCACCAAGGCCGAGATCATCGCTGAATACGGTTCGTCGCCGACGGACACCGGGAGCCCTGAGGTTCAGATCGCGATGCTGAGCCGTCGGATCACCGATCTGACCGAGCACCTGAAGTCCCACAAGCACGACCACCACTCACGCCGCGGTCTGCTGGCGCTGGTGGGTCAGCGTCGTCGGTTGCTGAAGTACCTCGCCGAGACCGATATTGCGCGTTACCGCGCGATCATCGAAAAGTTGGGCTTGAGGCGATAGCCGAAGGCCCCGAGCAAGGGCCTGAGGCGATAGCCGAGAACCGCACAATCGAATAACACAAGAGACGCTCGTTCGAGCACCGGCGCGAAAGCCCCAGATCGTCGGTCCTCGGTAGTGGCTTCCGGGTGGCATCACCCGTGGGCCTCGATCGAAGACCGGCCCCGGCCCATCGCGTACGGGGTGGTCGACGCGGGCGTCCCTCACTGAAGGGAAGACACCCGTGGACGGGTCAACTATTACCGCCACCGAGGCGGTGCTCGATAACGGGCCATTCGGCTCGCGCACTGTTCGTTTCGAAACCGGCCGTCTCGCTCGCCAGGCGGGCGGCGCCGTGTCGGCCTATTTGGACGACGACACGATGCTGCTGTCGACGACGACGGCATCGAAATCTCCGAAGGAGCATTTCGACTTCTTCCCGCTCACGGTGGATACCGAGGAGCGGATGTATGCCGCAGGACGCATCCCCGGCTCCTTCTTCCGTAGGGAAGGCCGGCCGAGCGAGGACGCGATTCTCACCTGCCGGCTGATCGACCGCCCGCTGCGTCCGACATTCGTGAAGGGCCTGCGCAATGAGGTGCAGGTCGTCATCACGGTCCTGGCGTTGAACCCGGATGACCTCTACGACGTGCTGGCGATCAATGCCGCGTCTGCCTCGACCCAACTGTCAGGTCTGCCGTTCAGTGGACCGATCGGTGGCGTGCGAGTAGCCCTCATCGATGATCGCTGGGTGGCCTTCCCGCGTCATTCCGAGCTTGAGCGTGCCGTGTTCGACATGGTCGTCGCGGGTCGTGTGGTGGGCGATGACGTCGCCATCATGATGGTCGAAGCCGAGGCGACCGAGGCGACCATCGAACTCGTCAGCGGTGGCGCTAAGGCGCCGACGGAGGAGGTCGTCGCCGAAGGACTCGAGGCGTCGAAGGCGTTCATCCGGGTGCTGTGCGAAGCCCAGGAAAACCTGGCGGCCACCGCTGCGAAGCCGGTGCAGGACTTCCCGGTGTTCCTCGACTACACCGATGATGTCTATGACGCCGTCGCTGCTGTTGCGTCGGGTCGTGTCGCTGAGGCGATGACGATCGTGAGCAAAGCCGAACGTGAGGATGCTCTCGACCAGATCAAAGCCTCCGTGCTCGAAGAGGTCGGCCCCCAGTTCGAGGGCCGCGAGAAGGAGATCTCGGCTGCTCTGCGAAGTGTGACCAAGGAACAGGTGCGACAGCGGGTGCTGCGCGACAAGGTTCGTATCGACGGCCGTGGACCGACGGACATCCGAACCTTGTCAGCGGAGGTGGAGGTGCTTCCGCGCGTGCACGGCTCGGCCCTGTTCGAGCGCGGCGAGACCCAGATCCTTGGTGTCACCACGTTGAACATGCTGCGCATGGAGCAACTGCTCGACACCCTCTCCCCGGAGACTCGTAAGCGCTACATGCACAACTACAACTTCCCGCCGTATTCGACCGGTGAGACTGGACGAGTGGGCAGCCCGAAGCGCCGCGAGATCGGCCACGGTGCCCTCGCGGAGCGTGCGCTCGTGCCGGTGCTACCGACCCGCGATGAGTTCCCCTACGCGATCAGGCAGGTATCCGAGGCGCTGGGCTCGAATGGTTCGACGTCCATGGGTTCGGTCTGCGCCTCGACGATGTCGCTGCTCAACGCCGGTGTTCCGCTCAGGGCACCTGTTGCGGGCATCGCGATGGGTCTGGTGAGCGGTGAGGTCGATGGCTCCACTCAGTACGTCGCGCTCACGGACATTCTTGGTGCCGAGGATGCGTATGGCGACATGGACTTCAAGGTGGCCGGAACGAAGGAATTCGTAACCGCGCTTCAGTTGGACACCAAGCTCGACGGTATTCCCGCATCGGTCCTCGCCTCGGCCCTCGGCCAGGCGAAGGATGCGCGCATGACGATTCTCGAGGTCATGAACGAGGCCATCGATGCGCCAGATGAGATGTCGCCGTATGCGCCTCGGATCATCTCGATCAAGATTCCGGTGGACAAGATCGGCGAGGTGATCGGGCCGAAGGGCAAGATCATCAACCAGATCCAGGAGGACACCGGCGCCACGATCACGATCGAGGATGACGGAACGATCCACATCGGGGCGACTGATGGCGATGCTGCGGAGGCGGCACGTTCGAAGGTCAACGCGATCGCGAATCCGACGATGCCAGAGGTCGGGGAGCGCTATCTGGGCACCGTGGTGAAAACCACCACGTTCGGCGCATTCGTCTCGCTCGTCCCGGGTCGCGACGGATTGCTGCACATCTCGGAGATCAAGAAACTCGCACCGGGCAAGAAGCGCATCGAGAACGTCGAAGAGGTGCTGAAGGTCGGTGACAAGGTACAGGTGGAGATCAAGGAAATCGACCAGCGCGGCAAGTTGAGCCTGCAGCCGGTCCTCGACGAATCCGCAGCCGAGTAGTTATCCGCTCACACGTCATGTCGCGGCGCGCCACCACCCGAACCCTCCTCGATGAGGGAGATGGGTCGGTGGTGCGCCGCACGACGTTGAGCAATGGGTTGCGCATCGTCACCGAGCATGTTCCCGGTGTTCACAGCGTCGCGGTCGGAGCCTGGGTGGGCGTCGGCTCACGGGACGAAACGCCGGCGCAACTTGGTGCCGCCCACTTTCTCGAGCATCTGTTGTTCAAGGGCACCGGTCGGCGCAGTGCCTGGGAGATCTCCTCGGCCATCGAATCGGTCGGTGGCGATATGAACGCGTTCACCACGAAGGAATACACCTGCTACTACGCCCGTGTCCGAGACCGCGACATGCCGCTCGCGATCGACGTCGTGTGCGATCTCGTGAGCGAGGGCGCGCTCACCTCCGCAGATATCGAGAGTGAGCGAGGAGTAATCCTCGAGGAAATCGCGATGTCCGAGGATGATGCATCTGACGGTGTGCACGACCTTGTGATGTCTGCGCACTTCGGCGCGACGCCGCTGGGTCGGCCGATTCTCGGCACCATCGAATCGATCGAGGCGCTGAGCCCACGGGGGATCCGCGGGTTCTACCGCGGACGTTATGCGCCGGAGTCCATGGTGATCGCGGTCGCCGGAAACGTGGAACACGACCGCGTCGTGCGCGCCGTGCGACGCTCACTTCCGCGATTCGTTGAGGCCCCGGACCGAGAGCCGCTCCCGCCCCTCCGGGGTCGACGTCCGCGACGCACGGGTTCCACCCCGGTGAGGGTGCAGCATCGCTCAATCGAGCAGGTGAATCTCGTTCTCGCTCACACCGGGGTCTCTCGGCACGACGAGCGCCGATATCCGCTGGCCGTGATGAACGCAGCACTCGGCGGCGGCATGTCCTCCCGCCTGTTCCAGTCGATTCGCGAGCAGCGCGGCCTGGCCTACTCGGTGTACTCCTTCTCCACGCACTTCGACGACACAGGCATGGTGGGCATGTATGCCGGCTGCCTGCCCGCCAAGATCGACGACGTGGTGTCGATCGGTCGCGATGTCATTCTGGAGGTCGCGGAAAACGGCCTGTCCGAGGAAGAACTGCTGCGCGGCCGCGGACAGGTCACCGGTCAGATGGTCCTCGGCCAAGAGGACACCGGTGCGCGGATGAGTCGCATCGGCAAGTCCGAGCTGCTCTACGGCGAGATCCCCGCGGTGGACGATGTGCTGTCACGAATCGATGCGGTCACCCTTGACGACGTGCAGTCAGTCGCCCGGGACCTGCTCACTCACGCGCCAACCCTCGCGGTCATCGGACCCGTCGATGAGGACCGGATCTCCAGCCTCGCCGCGGGTATGTGATGCGCGGCTAGGCTGTCCTCTGTGACTCAGGAAAACACCGCCATCGCCGTTGCCGTGCTCGGCGCCGCCGGTCGCATGGGATCGGCAGTCTGCGCTGCTGTGGATGAGGCCTCGGACATGAGGCTCGTGGCGGCACTCGATGTCGCGGACGACCTCGAGCAACTCGTGACCTCAGGGACCGAAGTCATCGTGGACTTCACCACCCCGGACGTCGTGATGGAACATGTGGACTGGGCAATCGTGCGCGGCATCCACGCCGTCGTGGGAACGACCGGATTCACCACCGAACGCCTCGACCGGGTGAGGCACGCATTGACCGCTCGGCCCGAGGTAGGCGTCCTCATCGCCCCGAACTTCAGCCTCGGCGCAGTCCTCCTCATGCGTTTCGCCCGCGACGCAGCACCTCACTTCGAATCCGTCGAAGTCATCGAACTGCACCACCCGGACAAGCTCGATGCTCCTAGCGGCACCGCCCGGCACACCGCGGAGATGATCGCCGAAGCGCGACAGGCCGCAGGGATCGATCAATCTCCGGACGCGACCGCGGAGGAAATCGCGGGAGCTCGAGGCGCGATGATCGAGGGAGTCTCAGTCCATTCGGTCAGGTTGCGCGGCCTGGTTGCCCACGAGGAGGTCCTGCTCGGCAATCCCGGCGAGGTGCTCACCCTGCGTCATGACTCCCTTGATCGATCCTCCTTCATGCCCGGGGTGTTGCTGGGCATTCGCGAGGTTCGTTCGCGACCCGGCCTGACCCTCGGCCTGGAGGCTCTGCTCGACGCATGAATCCTCGGATCTGGGTCACGATCATGGTGGTGGCCATCGGTGGCTATCTCCTTCTTGCCGTTCTGCGTGGCGGTGCTTTCCTCGGTAGCGGAGATCCGCTGAACCTGCTTCTCGGTGCGTCGGTCATCATCATTCCCGTCGTCGGCGGCTGGCTGGTCTGGCGCGAGATCGTCTTCGGCCGTCGGATGCAGACCCTCGGGCACATCCTGGGGCAGGAGGGCGACCTGCCGGTCGATGATCTGCCGCGGACCCCATCGGGGCGCATCGAGCAGAGCGCTGCTGAGGAGTTTTTCGCACGGGAGCGCCAGCGGGTGGAGTCTGAGCCCGAGAGTTGGCGTGGGTGGTACCGACTCGGCCTGGCCTACGACGCGGCGCGAGATCGACGACGGGCCCGCGAGTCGATGGGTGAGGCAATCAGATGGGCACGTGAACCCGGTGGCCCACTGGCGTGATCATGCAGCAGAGGGTGGTGATGTTCGGGACTCGCGCCACCAGGTCTGCATCCGGTCGACGGCGATCGACCACGCCTCGGTGCGAAGGAGCGTATCGAGAGTCGCAGAACCAATCGACGTGCGGATCATTCCGTCGGTGGTGACGAGGATGACCTGATGGCCGCCCATGCCTGCCTGCTCGTCGACGGAATCGATCGCCGGCCAGGGCACGTGTTCGGTGCGCCACCAGCGGGAGATCTTCACTCCCGTGTCATTCACGAAGGTTCCCAGCACCCATGCCCGGGAGACGAGGCCGATGATCGGCAGGGACAGCACGATCACCGCCATGGCGATGCCGACGCCCGCTGGGGAACGCATCCCGGCTAACGCGAACAGTGCGCTCCCGAGCAGGCTCATGCTGAACAGCGTCACCAGGACCAACACGGCCAGTCGTAGCGGTCCGCGCGCTGGCACGCGTATCCACCTCACCTGGGGCGAACCGGGCTGGATCTGCCGAGGCGTGAACACGAATCCGAAGATGGGCTTGCGTGGCGTCTCGGTCATGGCAGCCACCCGAGGGCGCGAACGAGCGCAGCCGCGGCGGCCGCTCCGAGGACCGCGACGAGCAGCGGCGCTCGGAGACTCAGGGCGATCGTGGCGACGCCTAGTCCGACCAATCGAGCGTCGATGCCAAGCCCACCGTCGGAGGTGGCGAAGGTCTGCACAGCGAGCAGCGCGGCGAGGAGCGACACAGGAATGAGCAGGGTGATGCGCTTCAACGTCGGCGAGACCAGGTAACGCTCGGGAATGAGATAGCCCGCGAGCTTCAACAGATAGGTGGAGGCAGCGCCGACCAGGACGGCCGCCCAGATCATGAGGAATCCTCCCCGGTCATGGGGGTTCCTCGCGACATCGCGATTCCGACTGCGACCCCGACGGCGCCGGCGATGAGGACGGGAAGGCCCGCAGGAAGAAGTGGCGTGAGCAGGAGCGCGACGGCAGCCGCGATGACGGCGATAACGCGCATCAAGCGTGTGTCTAGCCGCGGCCAGAGCAGGGCGAGGAAGGCGGCGGGAATCGCGGCGTCGAGGCCGAATCGAGCCGGATCGCCGAGGACATCGGCTCCGAGAGCGCCGATGAGGGTGCCGATGTTCCACAGGGTGAAGATGGCGATCCCCGTGGCCCAGAATGCCTTTCGGGCGGAGGGCTCATGGTCCTCATGGCCGATGGCCATGCCTGTGGATTCATCGATGGTCAACTGGGCGGCGAGCAATCGTCGTGCCCCGCGAGGGCGTAGGACGGTGACCATGTGAAGCGCATAGAAGGCGTTGCGCACTCCAAGAAGAGCCGCAATGGCGACGGCAGCCACAGCCCCGCCACCAGCTGACAGGACCCCGACGAGGGCGAACTGGGAAGCGCCAGTGAACATCAAGCTGCTCAGTGCCTGGGTTTGCCAGACGCTCAATCCCGCCGCGACCGACACCGCGCCAAAGGAGATCGCGTACGCGCCTGTTGCGAGTCCGATCCCGATTGCATCCCGCACGATGCCGGATCGGGGGACAGCGGCGTCCGCGCTCATGCGTCGACCGGGAAAGCGACGATGTCGGGGTCGATGGCCCGTGCGATATCGGCAATTCTCGGACGCCACTGCTCGACCAGGCGCGGCTGAGAACTGATGCGGATCCGCCGTTGGACGATGTCGTCGACGGTGAGTGCACCCTCGTGTTGGATCGCATGGGTGATCTCGGCCACCAGGGTCGGGAAGAGTTCGGATGTGTCTGCGGGGGCAGACTCCGAGTAGGCCCCGTCGAGTGCGGCGATGCGCGTGGCCTCCGAGCCATAGCGTCGCACCAGGCGTGGAGATGAGAACGGTCCTATCTGCCCAGCACCGATGAGTGGCAGGGTCGTGGTGCGGCAGTCACGGCGGTGGTGACCTGCGGCATGAAGGGCATCCTCAGCCATGGCTCGGTAGGTCGTGAGCTTGCCTCCGGCCACGATGATGACGCCATCCCGGCGGGTGTGGATGAGGTGGCGGCGGGAGATGTCGGCGGTGGCTTCGAAACCGTTCTGCGAGGCGGAGATGTGGGATGCGATGAGGGGTCGATAGCCGCTGTAGGCGCCCAGGATCGACTCTGGGGGAATCGGTGCCTCGAGTACGGCGGACAGGTGGGAAAGCACCCATTCGATCTCCTCGAGGGGTGGCTCGGTGTCGTCCGGCGACGAGTCGTCAGCGGGGACATCGGTGAGGCCGACGATGGTGGGCCCGTCAGCCTGCGGCAGGGCGAACACATAGCGGCTGAGATCGTCGGGAATCGAGATCGTGAGTGCTGAGCGAGGATGACCCAGCGCGGCAGGATCGATGAGCACGTGCGTGCCGCGCGACATGCGCGTGGGCAACTCATCATCCCAGTTTCCCGCCCAGATTCCGGTGGCCACGATCACCTGGCGGGCTCGCAGATCGTGGGTGCCCCCCCGAAGGGAGTCGTGCACCGTGACCCCGTCGGGGCTGATCTGACTGGCCCGCATCCGGGTAAGGATCCGAGCGCCGAGGGAGGCAGCGGTACGGGCGACGGCGATGACCAGTCGAGCATCGTCGATCAGTTGTCCATCCCAGTAGCCCGACCCGCCGCTGATCTTGGTCGCGTCGAGGCGCGGATGGAGCGCGAGGACGTCGTCAAGGCTGAGTCGCCGAGACCCGGGCAGAACCGAGCGGGGTGTGCCGGAGGCGCGGCGAAGGGCGTCAGCCGCGGCGAGACCCGTGCGCACCATAGCGGCACGTGATCGTGGGGCATCTCGGCGATCGGGCAGGACATGGGGAAGTCTCCGGATGAGATGGGGGGCGATCGTCGTCATCAGATGATGACGTTCGCGAGCGCTCTCCCACGCGACGCCGATATCGCCGTGGGCCAGGTAGCGAAGCCCGCCGTGGACCAGCTTGCTCGACCATCGAGATGTGCCATAGGCAAGATCTCGAGCTTCGACGAGGGTGACGCTCAGGCCGCGACTCGCTGCATCGAGGGCGATCCCCACCCCCGTGATGCCGCCCCCGACCACCAGCACATCGCTGACCGATGCGCAGGCCTCGGCGAGATCGCTGTCGCGACGTCGTCGGTGGAGATCAGCCCCGTCGAGTGACGTCACCGGGTCAAAGGATGTCCGCACACCCGCAGGGTGCCACACGCGCGTGGAAGACTCAGGGAGTGACCTCCACGAGGAACGACTCAAGAAGCGCCGGTGACGTCCGTCCGGCCCCGGGACGGTGGGGTGCTCCCGGTGATGCGCCGGAGTTGTCGGACAAGATCCGCGACTACCTCTCTCGCGAGGTAGGAATAGCGAGCCCATGGCCGCCGGTCGAGGTCGATCTGTCCACGATCGAGCCACCGAGGATCATCGCCGCCGCGATCGATGAGTTGCGGGGGATCGTCGGCGATATCCACTGTTCTACGGATCCAGCGATTCGATGGAAGGCTGCGGGAGGCGCCTCCTACCGTGACTACGTCCGACAGCGGGGCGGCGAGACTCGCCTCGTCCCGGATGTCGTCGTGTCGCCAGAAGATCACGATCAGGTGCAGGCCGTCGTGGCCGCGTGCGCCCATCGGGGAATTGCGATCGTGCCGGTGGGAGGTGGGACGTCGGTGGTCGGTGGACTGGCCACAGAGCGGGCGCGGGTGGCGCTCAGCACCGACCGCATGCGCACTGTCCTCGAGGTGGACGAGGAGTCTCATCTGGTGACGGTTGGCGCTGGGATCACCGGGCCCGCGGTCGAGGCAATCTTGGCCGCACGTGGTCTGACGCTGGGTCACTATCCGCAGTCGTGGCAGCGTGCCAGCATCGGCGGCTATGCGGCGACACGGTCGGCCGGTCAAGCCTCGACGGGGTATGGACGCAGCGACGACATGGTCGAGCGCCTCCGGATGGCGACACCGGCGGGCGATTGGTCGGTGGGGCATGTTCCCTCGACTGCTGCCGGGCCGGACCTGCTCGGCATCGCAATCGGGTCGGAGGGGGCCCTCGGGATCCTGACTGAGGTGACCTTGCGTGTCCGCACCGCACCCGGAGCCCGCCGCTACGAAGCCTGGGTTTTCCCGTCCTTCGACGCCGGCCTCACCACGTTCCGCGACATGGCCCATTCCCGTGTCACAGCCGATGTCATGAGATTGTCGGATGAATCCGAGACTGCGACGACGCTGCTGATGTCCGCGCCAGGTGGGCTTGCCGGTCGAGCACTGGATGCCTACTTGTCGCGTCGCGGGATATCCCGGGATTCGGCGGCACTGGCGATCCTAGGCTGGGAGGGAATTGATGACTCGATCATCGACGCTCGACGTGGACCGGTGCGCGACATTGTAAAGCGACACGGTGGGGTGTCGCTCGGGCGTCGTCCGGGGGAGTCCTGGCGCCGGCACCGTTTCGACGGTCCGCATTTGCGTGATGCACTGATGGATGCGGGCTATCTCGTGGAGACGGTGGAGACAGCGACGACCTGGCGGAACCTCCCGCGGCTTTACGCCGCGATGGAGACTGCACTGCGCGATGCGTTGGGGAACGACGCGGCGTCATCGGGAAGCAAGCCCTACGTCATGACCCATGTGTCGCATGTGTACGAGACGGGCGCCTCGCTCTACACGACGGTCATCGCAGTCGCTGATCAGTCCGATCCGCACGGGCAGTGGGCTCGTGCGAAGACCGCGGTGAGCGATGCGATCGTCGCGGCGGGTGGGACGATCACCCACCATCATGCGGTCGGGCGAGATCATGCCCCGTGGCTCGCGGATGAGATCGGCGACCGTGGACTCGATGTGCTGCGAGCAGTGAAGGCGACCCTCGATCCCCAGGGCATTTGCAACCCCGGCGTCCTCGGCCTCTAAACCCATCTTCACGACTCTCCTCATCCTTGCTCTTTCGAAGCAGCGGCAGATGTGGATGGGGATAGGGATGTGGATGTCTACAGCAGGGTGGTGAGTCGCACCTCTCGGAGGGTCGTGTCGGCATCGACCTCGAGGTCACGGTAGGCCGAATCCGGTCCCCAGCCCGCGGAGACGAGGAATGCTCGGCGCGGCTCGTCATCGAGGGCGATCCAGGTGACGCATTCGGTCATCCCCATGCCTCGCAGCAGGTCAACGCAGGCGTGCATCAATCGTGAACCATGTCCGCTGCGCTGGTGATCGGGGTCGATGAACAGTGCACCGATCTCGCCGACCGACGATCCCTCGAGATCTGGGTCGCTTGCCGGTCCGACCGATGCGGCTCCCACGATCGCACCATCACCCTCCGAGACGGCGACGAACACCCGATGCGGGTCCCCTGAGAGCAGGGCCCGTCCCCACTCGAGAGAGACATCCGTGGGATCGAGTCCGGCCAGAATCTCGGCGGGCAGTAAATCGGCGTACGCCGAGCGCCAGGCTCGAATCTGCACCACGGCGATGTCATCCACGTCGCTGGTGCGAGCGAGCCGTGCGCTGTTGGAAACCGCCACACCCCCTGCCTATCACCGCGGTGGCCCCTTCACGACAGTAGGGTCGTCCCATGGGAGAGGCTGCCGGAAACAGCGACGAGATCGAGTTTCGTAGCGACGTCACTGTCGAGCTTGTGAAGTCCGCCGCCAGCGATAGCGACGTGATCTGGGCGGCACGGGTGTCGACGAAGGGAGAGGCGTCGCTCGATGATGTGGACGCCGACCCGCAGCGTTCGCAGGGACTCATCAACTACCTCATGCGCGATCGTCACGGCACGCCCTTCGAACACACATCGCTCACCTACTTCGTTTCTGCTCCGATCTTCGTTTTCCGGGAGTTCATGCGTCATCGCATCGCGTCGTACAACGAGGAGAGCGGCCGCTACCGAGAGTTGCGCCCGGTGTTTTACGTTCCGGGACCCGAGCGCAACCTCGTTCAGCAGGGCAAGCCAGGCGCCTATGAGTTCGTCCCTGGCACGACGGAGCAGCACGAGATCGTGGTCGAGCAGACCAAACGGGCCTGCCGGGAGGCCTACTCCGCTTACCAGCAGATGCTGACCGCTGGCGTCGCCCGTGAAGTCGCTCGGGGAGTTTTGCCGGTCGCGACCTATTCCTCGATGTACGTGACCATGAACGCCCGGGCGCTGATGAACTTCCTCTCACTTCGCACGAAGCGCGAGGACAGCCACTTCCCGTCCTATCCACAGCGGGAGATCGAGATGGTCGCGGATCTCATGGAGGCCGAGTGGGCGGCCCTGATGCCGCTCACCCATGCTGCCTTCGAGGAGCACGGGCGTGTCTCACCCTGACCACTCACGGGAGTAGCCTTGAGCGCCATGACCACCCCGCGGCCCGCCCCATTCGGGACGATGCTGACCGCGATGGTGACACCCTTCACCTCCCGCGGTGATCTCGACGAGTCAGGGGCAGCAAAGCTCGCGATTCACCTCGTCGATCGCCTCGGCCATGACGGCCTGGTGATCAATGGGACAACCGGCGAGGCACCCACCACCTCTGATG
>Ga0075480_10001805_pt1 | contig 13650 bp, 15 predicted proteins | sample DEB08_DNA_7_FD_81590 | JGI IMG/M metagenome (GOLD analysis project Ga0075480, IMG submission 81590) | Aqueous microbial communities from the Delaware River and Bay under freshwater to marine salinity gradient to study organic matter... | ecosystem: Environmental > Aquatic > Marine > Coastal ... | reverse complement strand
GTATCGCTTATAAATATGGTGGTTACAGATGACGGCGTAGCGCTGTTGTAGAGTATCTCACCGTCCCCAACGCTTGAAGGGGATGTAGCGGAGGTAGCAGAAAAATCGAATGAGTGCCTAAACCCAGAAGGAATAGGGTCTGGAGGATCTAGGGTTATGCAGAAACTACTGTTTACGTCAGGGCCAGACTGCTCCCCATAAACGTTGAACGTAGTGTCATCTCCAGTAACATATTCAATCCCTGTAAAACCATAATTATCTACAGAAACAATAATGTCTGAAAAACTCCATACAAAGGATTCCCCGTTTATTTGAGTAAACTCGATTGTTCCAGAAAGAGCTAACCCAGAGTCAGCAGCACCCGAAAGCCAGCTTTCTACATCTGATCCTATTGCATCATCAAATATTTTTAATGCGGTTACGTCGTTGGGATCTACTGCAGTAAGATCTGCAGGGGTGGGAGAAATACCAAAGTTGTATGTGGTGGTTCCGTAGTCCCCTGTCTTTATGTCAAAGCAGGTTACTTGTCCGCCTTCTCCTGGAGGTCCAGTAGGGCCAGTAGGGCCAGTAGCCCCATCATTACCATCAGACCCAGTAGGGCCAGTAGGACCTGTCGGAACACTACCGCAGCACACGTAGTAATCAAAACAGAAAGTGTAAGAGTTGCTGCTGGTTTGATCCCAGTCAAGAGTAGACGACCCTGAAATGTGAGACACAGAAACCCTATACCCCGTGAAGCTAACGTTGCTTGGTCCTACGTTGGTGTACGATCCGTTCTCTATGTCCGAAACCTGGAAGTACGCAACAGTCTCGACACCGCTGTTATCGAAATCCCCTGTAACCTGAAGCACAGCCTCAAGGGTTATGTCAGCTGCTGCATTAGCTATTGCGTCAAATAGATTGGCATCGTCAGTGTTTGTAGGAACGTATATATATGCCGTATCTGTTACGTTGGAGGTGTCGTTGTTTCCGCTTGTTGTCGGGTAGAACTCATTAGGATCATCTATCTGCCTGTCTATTACAAGATCAGTACAGAAGGAGTTTGGCCCAGTAGGTCCAGTAGGTCCAGTAGGTCCCGTTGGGCCTGGTGCCGTAGAATCAGCACCTGTAGGACCCGTAGGTCCAATGGGTCCAGTAGCACCCTTATAAATTGGAGATATACAAACCTTGAACACACCTCCGTCGAGCCCGTCAAAGTCTGTTTGATTTGTGTCAATAAGGGATAGGCTTGAGAACACCTTCATTCCCGTTCCGTCATCTGGATCAGTACTGTCAGTTACCAATCCCGATGTGTACTCCCAATACGCCGAGGTATCTAGGTCTTCTATCGTTATAAACGCACCCCCGCTGGAAACAAATACGTCGAGTATGCTTTCGTTATTTACATCTGGAGTAAAGTTTGGGGGGTTGTTGGTTACCCCTATATCTGCTATGTATATCTTATTAGCGTCACTTACATCATTAGTGGTGTAGTTGATTCCAAGGCTCTGACTGCTGGCTCCGTTAATCTGAGTGCTTGCACTGGACTTGTAAAACATACAAGTCTCACCAGCTGGAGACCCAGTAGGCCCTGTAGCGCCTGTGGCGCCTGTGGGTCCAGTAGGGCCTGGTGCTGTTGAGTCGGCGCCTGTAGGCCCAATGGGTCCAGTGGGTCCAGTGGGTCCAATACCCCCTTGAGTTAGAGGGGCTAGACATATTTTATGTACAGTTGCAGCAGAAGGAAGGTTTGAAGTACCACTAAGATGATTTATATTCCCAAACTTGTAAAAAGTACTGCTGTTTACGGTAGCAGATTCTATTCCTGAAGAGGTAAACTGCCACTCCGTACCACCTGAATCAGTAATTGTTATAAGAGCACCGTTCTGAGCTGCAAAAAAATCAAGAATGGAGGAGTTGTCTACAATAGTCGCATCGGTGAAACTAGTTACGCCGTTTTCATGCAAATACACTATTGTTGCATTAGCAGGGTCTGTGTCAGAACCTACTATATAGCCGCTCTCAGTAGATGCGTCCTCAGGTATTTGAGTGTCTGACTCAAACTTATAATACAGGCAAACTTCACCAGCTGGAGATCCTGTAGCCCCCGTAGGACCAGTAGGTCCTGTAGCCCCTGCAGGTCCTGGTGCCGTGGAATCAGCACCCGTTGGACCTGTGGGACCCACGATGTCTATCTCGTAGTAGTTGGTACCTCCGTATACATAGAATGTACCATCCTCAATTATGTAGTATACATCACCAGTAGCGGCGTCTCCAGGCAGATCTCCAGTAGAATCCACCGTACCTGTTATCTCAAGGCCTGAGCCTGTCGGCCCTTGTGGGCCCGTGGGGCCAGTAGGCCCCGTCGGTCCTGGGGTAGTAGAGACAGGCCCTGTTACTCCTTGAGGTCCTGTAGGTCCGACTATGGATATTTCAACCCATTCGCTTCCATTCCATATGTACGTATCCCCGTCAACATAAGTAATGTCACCAGTAGCTGGGTCTGTAATACTAGATGTAGCTTCAAAGTAATCTATTTCAACTCCACTTCCAGTAGCACCTTGTGGACCCGTTGGGCCCGTGGGTCCAGTAACGCCTTGCTCTCCAGCTGAACCTATAGTGATGAACGTGCTCCCATCATAGAAATATAGGGTGTTGTTTACTACTATGATGTCACCAGTAGCTGCGTTTGTTGCGTCAGAAGTCGCGTCAAAAACACCATCTATATCCAGCCCCTGTCCAGTAGCCCCTTGAGGTCCAGTAGGACCTGTTGGACCCCTATCCCCTTGAGAACCCTGACTTCCAGGATCACCCCTAGGACCCTCATCACCATCAGCGCCTTGAGGGCCCCTCTCACCCTGAGGGCCAGTGGGTCCTTGAGGACCTGTAGGTCCACGATCTCCAGTAGCTCCGTCATCTCCGTCAGCCCCTGTAGGACCCCTCTCACCTCGCGGTCCAGGTGGACCAACAACCTCACCAGAAAAAGTAGAGGCGTCTACATATGTAGCAGGGTCTACAGAAACAACAGCAGAACACAAATCCTCCTCAACCGTTATTGTAACGACTGGTGAGGATGGGCACTCCAGCTTTATTTCTATGGGGTCAGCTGAAGAAACATCTATACAGGGGATACAATCAGACATTACGCAGACAGAGTTACGTCTTCATTGATTTTAAACGTCCCGTACAAATAAGTCTTTACAGTGCTGTTGCTGGTATTTTGAAGGTCATATACGTACAGACCAGAAGCAACAGCTTGCATGATCGCACTTGACTTTTGAATGGTAACCTTCGAGTTTGATTCGGTTCCTTCACTTACAGTGATGTCACTGTCAGTGAATTCTATATCTGCCTCCCCAGCGGCGTCGTCAGTATCTACCTCTCTAACTTCCATCCTCCACCCAGATGTAGGCATGGACTTATTGAAGTCTAAAACGAGGTTAAATGTATCCCCTCTCCTGCATATTACGTCAAGCCTAGACGCAGTATCCAGATTGATTTTATTCTTGCTGGCCTTGTTCCCCATCTTGCTGTTGATTTACTATCGCGTTTATGATGTCTTCTGATGACTGAGATGCCTCCTGCTGAGGACTCATAGACTCAGGCAACTCTCCTCTTTCACCTTGTCTCTGTGAAACAAGTTTGCTTTGCTCAACGGCCTGCTTCTTTACTCTGTCGTCTTTTCTGTCCTCTTTGAGAACCTCAAGCTTTTCCTTGAACTCTTGGTCTTCTGTTCTGAATCCAAGTGTCGCTTGTGCCTGGATCATCTCAATCTCTTTCCTGTGCTCGTGCTTCAAAGTTTCAAGCTGAGACTCAAGCTGATACTTCATCTGCATCTTTTGAGCTTCTATTTGAGCCTCCATTTGCATCTCTTGCTGCTTGGCTTGAGAGGCTGCCTGAGCCGCTTGTCCCTGGGCCTGAGCCTGAGCTTGAGCGTTCTGTTGAGCCATCTGTTGATTCCTGGCCACACGCTTCTTTCTCCTTACGATAAGAAGCCTCTCTGCTTGGTTTACATCCTTCAACTGCCTAATGGCAATCGCGTCCTCTATATCAAGCTCTTTCTGAGCCAATGAAGCCTGAATGTTCTGCTCTAGGTACTGTTTCTCTACCTCCTCCATCTCTTTCACAACCTGAACCCCGAAGTTGTACATGGGAAGGTCAGAGAAAGTAGAAAGCAAGCTTATGTTTTCCTTTCCGATGGCGGTCGCGTAAGCCTTGTACAAAACGCTTTCTCTAGGTATGACTTGCAAACACTTGACTATGTCTGAACACACCTTCTTGAACAACACCATAGATGAGTTCGTGATGTCATATATAGCGTTATTTCCAGCTGCAATAGCCTGCTGTCTAACCCCGACAAGCTGATCTCCTTTAGGTGTGGACGCATCCATGGCTTCATTAATGCCAGTGGCGTCACGAATCATCCTCAAGTAGTGGTTGTAGAGGTTGATGAACTCGTTGATGTTCCGTATGCTATTACCGATTTCCCTGATGGGTGGATTCTGGAAGCCCCCTTCAGGGTTTTTACTCCTGTAGTAGAAGACACCCGTTTGTTCGTAGATGTCGTGAAGTTCAAGTGGTTGGAGCTCCCCGCCTTTTCCAAGCTGAACATTTTCCAAACCCTCGATATCAATGATGATGCCATCTGGTTTAGCCTTAGATATTGCTTGTTGGATCTTTAGGTGTGTAAGCTGAAGCTGGTCTGCAAAACCTATGCAGCTGTCAACCATAGACTTAGGTATGTTGTTCTCAAGGTTTGTTGCAACAACCGAGTACGACATATTTGTCCTGCTCAGATCATGAGCGTTCTTAGGTATGTTTTTCTTGATCCCGTAGTTAAAGATCTTCTCACACCCCATGATATAGCTTCCGCCGTACACAGTGGTGTTCTCAAGTTTCACTACATCTCTTTTAAATATAGAGTTTGTAGGGGCCTTGTAGTTATCGCCCTTGTAGTAAAACCCGTTGTTTCCGTACCTACTCTCCTTGTCCTCAAAGTACATGCAATCAACAGACATGAACTCAAAGTCCAGGATGTCTACCATGTACTCTTCGTTGTTGCTATTGTACTGATTGTGGTTACTAGAGTAGGTCTTGTTAGATGAGGTGTCAAAAGAATACTTCTTGGCCACCTTCTTGGTGATCATTTCGTACTCCTCGTCTGTAAACTGGTCCCCCGCTATTCTTTTAAGCTCCTGTACTGGTATTCTTTTTACATGACCAGCATACACTATATCCCCAAAGTTCGGATCTTCAGTGTAACTATGTATAAAGTTCTTAGGGTCTACGTACTCAATCTTCAACCCTTGAGTGGGGTCGTTACTTCTTTTGGTCACCGCCATCCCCAAAGTAGCGATGTCGTTTACGCACCTTCTATAAGTAGCGTCGTTGAAGTCGTTCCACTTGAGAGTAAGGTTGGTGGCTATTTGAGCAGCGATTTCCGAGGACGACTTAATGTTGTTGTCCATAAATATCTCGGCCTCCTCAAGGGTGTCAGGAACTTCTTGCTCCCCAGCTATATTGACACCAGTCTTTTCTTTAAGCTGCTCTATAGCCGCTTTCTGAGACACGAGAGCCTTGACCTTCCTCCTGTGAGCGTCTTTCTCAGATGATGATAGTGGATCTACTGCCTCAAGGTTTGGGTATGGCTCACTTGATAGTATCTTGTTTACGACAATCCTGACAAACTTCGGGAGAATCGGGACTGGCGTGAAGTCAAGATTAAGAAAGCTACCATCCCCGTTGTTGGGGTCGAGGCTGTTCAGGAGTTGCCTGTATATAGTGGTGTCCTGAGTTCCGTTGGCATACGCCCTGTTTCTCTCGAAAGTCCTTGTACGCTTAGCGTAAAGAGTGTTGTCCCTCTCTACAGACCCCCACTGAGCAGAAATTGCTTTGGCATATTGCAATCCATATGCCTTCCCTTCTTTTTCAGATTTAGGGGCAAGAGGGTCTGGAAACCCCGTTGTATTCTTGCTTCCTTTGCCGTACATCTAACTGCAAATATAACCAAATCACCTGTGCCATTCTTTAGGCTTTGTTTTCCTAAAGAACTTCTTGCCGTTGAAGTTAGACTCCTTCTTTTTCGCCTTAACCTTTTGAGCTCCAAGCAGCGCCAATCCAGAGCTAATTGTGAGGTCGTACTTAGTCCTGTTGCTTATTTTGTATCCTATCCAGTCTTCTAGAGTTCTGTTGAAATACATATTCCCGAAATTATCATCCTCGGCCTTAACCCCAACATGGTCATGTATGTACGCCTCGATAGCGTGAGCGTGAGCTTGTATGACGTCCTGAGAGTTTGACGGGATACCTTTCGTCCTTGTGTTCACTTTGGCTCCAGGGGGCGTAAGGTGTCTAGGGCGATCCAGTATGTACCCATCATACCCTCTTTTTTCGAAGTACCTTACTATTCCGTACTTGTTATTCTCTACAAGCAATGGGTATCCATAGAAGAAGGAGGCCATTAGAACATCTTCGTAGAACACGCTGGCTAGATCAGGCCTAGAAGCATACTCCAACACAAACATGTTGCTCGGTATAGAGTCGTTCATACTGAACTTGTTGTACAGATGCATAGCCCCTTTAGACCCCCGACCATCAACAGTCTCATCAAGGTCGTAAGAGTCAACCCCGCCTACTCCAAACTCAGGGAAAGGCGGCACCCTCTTCCCTCTGAGATCTGACTTTACGTTCCTTTTGTCAGAAGGAGGCATCCATGAAATCCTAAACCTTCCCCTTGGGTCTGGGGAGAATGCTACTTCCTTATCCTTCTCCTTCCAGAAGAAGTTTCCTGTAACCACAGGGTTTGGGTAGAGGTTGTTGTTCCAGTCTATTTGCTGGTAAATCTTTCCTATGTTAAATATACTGCCTTCAATACTATCTCTGAACGCTTCGTCTTCAGTTATAGGGAATTGCCTAATAACCTCGTTCAACTCTGAAGGGTTGTGTTTCAGTGAGTTACGCTCGTTTTTTAAGTATTCTTTGCTACCCTGCTCAATAAGCTCTTCGTCGATACCTTCTACGGCTTTCGTTGGGTTTTCGGTTATAGGATTTCCATACTTGTCAAAAAATCCTTCAAGAGCTTCGTCAGCAGGAATAAAGATGCGGTAAAGACCAGAACGTGTTCTACCGTTTGCATTGCGCTCAGAAGGGTCTGAGTCCTCCCATAGAGACTTGTATTCCTCGCCTCCTTTGTCCATAGGGTTGACAGTGCTCCCAACCAGGGCTTTTCCCACCACTTTCTTACCGACGATGAGGCAGGTTCTTTCGATCCTCCACGCTTCTTTGATGTCCACTGGCTTTTCCCACTTCCCCGCCTCGTCCAGATAGAGCATGTGAAGCTTTTCTCCGTCGTATGCGTTGTTAGTGGTGTTCTTCCAGTTGATGATGGTATTGAGTGCATCACCCTTCTGCGAGGTCTTGTTATTCTTTGTGATTCGCTTCGATGGTTCCCGAAAAGCGAGCTCCATCCTTGGGTTCGTCGTTCCATCCTGAATAGGCTTGAAGAAGAAAGGGTAACTCCGAAACATCGGAATCACCTTCTTCATGAAAATGTTCTCCTGAGCATCTTTACCAGTCTTCGACTGAATGCCAAGAAGCTTGTCTTTAACTTGAGTAGCTTCGTCAACAAGTACAGAAGCACTGATATTAGTGTAGCCAGAACGCCTACACTTAGTATAAAGCTGACCGAGACAACTGCGATCAGCTTCGCACGCAGCCATGTGGAGAAAGATTTCACGCTGGAACGCAAGGTACGACGGATATCCGATATCAATTTTGCTCCACTGGAGAAACATGTAGTGTCTCCCCGTAATGTACGTAGGCACACCATTATTGTAAAACCAAATACCGTTACGCCTGCGCTCAAACTCCTGCTCGATGTAAGGAGAAAAGGCGCGGCGAAACTCGGCTGGTTTCTCGAACCACTCATCCATACTTCTAATCCTCGACAATTCCTGTGGCACATCGGTGCGGCGCCACATCTGCATTCTTTTAGGTAGGTCGTGGAATAGAATGTCTGATTTTTTTGGAATTTTCGGAAGAGCAATGTTAAGACCGTGGAGCGAAATAACCTCGCCCATGTCGCTTCCGCTGTCCAGCCGAATAACTTCATCGGACCTGTCCATAGCGGTTGCTCTTAAAGGACGGCATTCCCTTGCGCTTTTCGGCAAGGGTCATGTACTTTCCGCAATCACACTTCACGTCATGGCGCACCGCTCCGTCAATCACCTTGATCGTTACGCTACCTGTTATGTCTGCGGTTTTCCCGCATTCGCACTTGTATTTAGACAACTTGTGTAGTATTTAAGTAATAATTTTTCTTTTAAACTCTGGTATGTAATCAGCTATATCTAATTCGTGTGGTTTGCCTTTGCTTTTCGAAAAGGACAAGACTGAACGGAATGAGTTTATGTTTACGTCGCTTTTTACATCTGCTACATAGGTTTGACCAAACCTTTTCGGTCGAACGCCAGTAGCGTTAAAGATAGAAAGCTCCGACCAATGGTCTAGACCTTTGCTTTTTTCTGGGTATATATTTTTTGTCTTGGAGTACGTTTCTTCAATGACAGATCTCTTGTACCACCTGGCAGCACCACACCTTTTTACATCCTTGAACTCAAAACCCAACCCTGAGTCGTTTTCAAAGAAAAGGATGTTTTTTGGCATTCCAGAGTGACAGTCTTTCGTCATCATCTGACCTGTAATTATTTCTGAGGAGTTGTCTAACAAGAAGTCGTCAGAACCAAGGGTCATCCAATAGTCCCATTTATCCTTAATCGAAAACCTAAGGGCTTTTTCCCATTTATTTCCTACTGGAGTGTTTGGCGAGTGTACATACTTGTATCCAAACTCATTGGCCAGGATTTTATGCACGTCCTCTGAACCACATATGTACACCTGAAAATCAAAACCAAGGTCATTGAACTTTGATCTTTGATCCTCCAGATTTTTGTAGCATGATCTAGTTATCTCAACCCTCTTCCATACGCATATTGTGATTGCAATGATCTTCATTCCATTAAATTGTACCCTCGCCAGGACTCGAACCTGGGACCCACAGCTTAGAAGGCTGTTGCTCTATCCAACTGAGCTACGAAGGCTTAGATTTTGACGAAGATGTTTTTCTCCTCCTCAATGACGTATGCGTCGCAGTGACGCGGAGAGCATGTAGAGCAAACCATGCCGATCAGGCACAGCCCCAAAAGCGTTATTCCTTTTCCCATGATAGAACTTGATTTGAAGTGTCGACGTAGCTCATGAAAGAACTATCGACCTTAGAGTGGTATACGTGAACCCTGTAGTAGTATTCTGACCCTTTAGACCCTGGCGTGGTTTGCACGATGTACGGGTCTACTTTCACCCCAATCAAGTTGCTATCTATGTAAAGCGTAGCAATGTAGTCTGGCTCCAGGGTAGCTCTATACTCCTGAAGAAACACGGTGTCTGTGTAGGACTCTGCAGGAATGCCCCTACTTGCCATGTCGTCCTTAACGGATCTAGACACGTTAGCATAAGTACCGCAAGCACCAAGACCAGCAGATAGCAAAATAATTGACCAAAGCCTCCATCCATTAAAGGTGAACTTGTTTGATTCCATTAAAAGAATTTTTTCAAATATACTAAAATAGTTGGGGCGGCGGGACTCGAACCCGCAACCTTCTGTGTATAAGACAGATGCTCTAACCAGCTGAGCTACGCCCCAGTTGGTCCACCTCAAATGCGTAGGAGGCCGTCTGTCGAATTATTTGCTTCCGCGTCTTTTGGGTCTGTTGTTGGCTCTGTTTATGGACTCCTTCAGGAACTTCCTGATTTTGCCCCCAACGTGAGCGGCGTCCATGCCATCACCGTTACCATACGTCCCTTTCTTGCGGTTATACTGATTGAGTTCGGCCCTGTACTTCTTAGCTTTTTTGCTCTTCCCGTACTTTCTGTACTCTTTGTCATAATCTCTAGTCTTCGTACTCATCGTTCCAACTGTCTTCCCAGTAGTGAAACCCGTTGTTTCCGTTACTACCTATGATGTTCATTCTCTTATTTAACGCTGATTCCTGGGCCTTCCAGTCGAAGTCTCCAGTGCGCAGCGTATGGTCACTTGCTGAACTTTTCTGCAAATCCCCCTGAGTAGTCTTTGTCTTCTTGGACTTGTCCATTTTCTTCTAGTTCTTTGATCATTTGTTCCAAAGACTGACGCTCTCGTATCAGCTCTTTGCAATCTACGGCTGTTTGCTTTACAGCCTGAAGTTCGGCTTTCCTAGCACTACCATTGACCTCTTGATCCACGGGTTTTTTAACCTCTTCGATCATGTTATCAATCGCAATGGCCATAGCATCCATCAGCTTTACAGCAGCTTTAAGCGTATTAAAGCTTGTAGAGGAGCTCTGTGACCGCGACCCTGTAGTATTCTTTGCCATCAATCTTGATTCTATAGTCTCTGTTCTTTTTGAAGCCAACCACGTCCCCATGGGATACTCCAAGCTCCTCAAGCTCTGGGGTGTCAAAGGATACCACACCTGTTGTAACGGGGCTCTCTTTTAGACTTACGACTTCGATCAACCCTTCAGGTCCTGAATCATCTTCAGGAGCAGGCTCCAGCAGACTCCAGCCCTTGATCGGATGGATTTTACCTGTCGAAGAATCCTTGTACGCAATCGCTTGATTCGCTGCCGCATGCTCGTCATTATAGTTAACCACATATTGATTGTCTTCTTTGCATAATGGACTACCACCATTGACAACCACATGATGATGGAAGTAAACAATATCTCCAGCTTTCGCGCCAGTATCATACTTCGCTGGCGTAGCCAAAATCTTACCCTCCGTGGTCCTGTGATCAAACTCATTGTACTTGGTGTCTACGTAAAGCTCCAGTCCTGACTCTGTCTTTATGGTGTCCTGAAGGGTTTTGTCTATTTCTACGATAAAGTGTTCAAGTGATTTCATTATATTAGAAGTCTAGATCAAACTCAATTAAACATGGCATATTGTCAATCGCTTTCCAAAGGTCAGTGCCTTCACTGCTTTCTGTGTACACTAGGTATCTGCACTTGCCAAACTTGTGCAAGTAGCTCTCGTCCTGAATAATCGCAGAGACCTTTTTATCTCCTGCTCTCATCCCGACGAAGTAGGCCATACCGTTTTTAGGGTCTGGCCCGATGACGATTTTTCTGATAAGACCCTCCATTAGTTCAAGGATATTCCAAGGTCTCCGAGGAGCTTATCTATATCGTCGTCTTGGTCTTCGTACTGCTTGTCCATGATTTCCTTTACAATCTCCAGCTCCATTTTGCTGTCGAGGTTGTAGCTGAAAACGCTTTTAAGTTGGATCTCGTCCCCTTCTTTAGGCTCTGAGTCCAAGTCGTAGTCCAAGACACCGAGTACTATAGCCGACATAACTCTATCTTCGTAGTTATAGCTGCTGATCAATTCTTCTATTTGAACAATCAGCGAGTATGCCTCCGCGATAAACTCCTTGTCCTTTTGATTCATAGAGTAAAGATAACCATTTATGCCTAAGTCCAGGGTTTCAAGAAAGAGGATGTTTAGGGACTTTTCGTTCCTGAAGTCTATTTACGTCTCAAACAACGGGTTGAAGAACTTACATAAAGTAAGGCTTGAGTTCTGCAAGTCTAACGACGTAACGTTCAGTCACTTAGAGTTTATGCTTTGGTGCTACGACCTGGAGTTTTTTACCATCTCTTACGCATCAGAAGACTATGGGATGACATATGACAACGTCGCGAACAGGATTATATACCCTCTGGTAAAGCAAGGTTTGATGTACAAGCACTTCGATAAGCTAACCCCCTCCCAGAACATGGATGACCACCTGTTTAGAGAGGAGACGAAGTACAACTACAGGGTTAGATACGCTCTATCTCAGAAAGGTCGGCTCCTGGTTCAACGATTTTATCGCAGCTTGGACTAAAGTATCCCAGGTCGAGGAGCTTTAACTCTTCATACTCTTCTACCAGAACAGACCTGTTTTTGAAAGGGGGGTACACGCCAGGGCTTTTTCTTATGTATGACTCATAAGAGTGTATGTTGTCTCCGTCCTTGACGTCAAAGCAATCGTTTTTTTCAGACCTAATAGTGTTTATTACGCTAGGCCCCCACTTAGCACTAAAAGCTTCGTTAATCAACCCGTCAAAGTTGGATCTCTGATGGTCCTTGTATATAGACCTAAAGTTCACCGCCTGACTCAAAGACCAGTTCAAATAAAACTGACCGCTTGAGCACAAGTGTATAGGTTTTCTAGTCTTAAATACACAAGTTTTTTGATACTTGTCGTCAGAATGTACTACGCAGAACTTATTGCTCCCAAAAGAGACTTTCTTTTCTTGTTCCAAAACCTCTATACATTGGTCCCAATACGCATCTGAATTAAAGTTATTGCTACCCAGCCAGCATATATAGTCGGTCTCTTTCATGAGTGCGCTCATGAAGGCAAAAGAAAACTTCCTTCCTAATGGACTGTTTTTTTTGTCGAGGTGTTCCAGCCCTAGCCTTTCAGCGTACTTCTTCTGTTTGGGCTCACAAGAAGCACACCCAATGACAATGCCTTGCGCTTTATGACCCGCATCGTTGAACTTCTTTATCACTTTAGCCATATGCCACATAGACATCCTGGTTAGCTCAGGACGCTTGTGGTACAGCATGAAGAAACACACTGACCTTTTCTGCTTTACCATTTGGTGTACACTGTTTTAGATCCCTGCCGAACGGCCTTGAGAACCCTGTTCCTGTTCTCCCTGTCTGACACATAGGATACGTGAACCCACGCTGGTGTGAGGTCGCTCCCCATCTCCCATATTAGCTGATCGAAATCGAGATTGTCTTTGATGTACTTAAACACCTCTGCATTGGTCACACCCCCAAACACGTCTGCGTCGATATCTAGAGCCCTGCCCTGCACATGCTGAGAAGCGACAGACCCGCCAATCGCTGTATTTAATTCTGGTGACCTGTAACCAGACGAGACGAATATCGGGACGCCAAAGTGGTCTCGTACTGGCTGGAAGATGTGCTTCGCAATCTTCTCAAGATTGGCTACCTCCTTTTTTCCTGGCTCGTTTTTGAGCCCTAGCCGACAAGCCGTCAAGCTTTTTGTGCATTCCTTTAGGGTCAGGTTTTTGGAAAGTTTCATTGCGCTTTCGATTAAAATCTTTGGTCTTCATCCTGGGGTTAAAGTATCCTTTACTCCCCATCGTTAACAGCGATTAACAGTCATCAGGTTTGGAAGTATGGGATTTTCTCCATAGAATGAGATCAGCGAAACAAATTTAAGCACTATGAATTACATCACACAACTCCTCACGACCGCACTTCTGGTCATCTCTTCTTTCTGCTCTGCTCAATGCGACGTCCTGTTTATGGCTAAGGACACAGGGTACTTCGACTGCACAGCACGCATCGTCGCTTTCAACGGGGAGCACCTGAATACATACGAGATGGAGGACCAACTCGCTGTCTTCCAGCCTACATGCAACACCAACTCCTCTTACGTCTACACTTTCTACAGGGACGGTGTCCTCTGCGATAGGATTGTGTTGCGTAGGATCGGGGAGTCAAACGAGTTCGAAGTGACTCAAGACGGCTTGGGGTTGATCAGGGTTGAGGGCGTTTAACGCTCCTCTCCCCCCATATCCCTTTGCTCACCTTGCATCTCGTAGAACCTT